>Ga0209805_1000099_pt1 | contig 46413 bp, 57 predicted proteins | sample GraSoiAngelo_148_FD_185905 | JGI IMG/M metagenome (GOLD analysis project Ga0209805, IMG submission 185905) | Grasslands soil microbial communities from the Angelo Coastal Reserve, California, USA - 14_1009_09_20cm (SPAdes) (version 2) | ecosystem: Environmental > Terrestrial > Soil > Grasslands ...
TGGCTGCATGGCGGCGGCGGAGAGATCGAAAACCAGATCCTGCTCTGCCACCGGCATCACTGGATGGTGCATGAGGGCTGCTGGCAGCTGGTCAAGACCGGTGACGGAAAGATCGTGACCATTGCACCCACGGTTACCTTCGGACTACCGCGCGGGCCAGACTAGAGGGGTGACCGTCGAGCGTAGGGCGCGCCGTTTCTCTTCCGCGCGCCTGGAGGTCGCTGCACGTCGCCTGATGAGCACCTCTCCCCTCTGCTCACTCTCCACCGTCTCTTCGGGTGGCCGTGCACACATCAACCACATGTATTTCGCATTCACCGATCGCTTCGAAGTCGTGTGGATCTCGGACCCCGACTCGATTCATTCGCGCAACCTCGCGAGGAACTCCACTGCGGCCGTGACCATCTACGACTCCCATCAGACGTGGGGCAAGAAGGACCGCGGCATCCAGCTGTTCGGGACCGCCGGCGTGGCTTCCGGACGCGCTGCCGATGACGCCCATCGCGCGTACGGTCGGCGATTTCGCGACTACGACGCCGAGGTAGAAGGACTCCCGGCATACCGTTTCAAGGCCCGGACTGTGAAGCTCTTCGACGAGCGCACACTCGCTCCCAGAACTCTCGTAACCGCGCGAGTGACGCGCGACGGCCTTGTCTGGGCGAAGACCGAAGTCTGGGCCTGAGCCCTACTGCCTGGCGACTGCGGCCGCGCCCTTCCTCAACACGAATTTCTGGATCTTCCCGGTCGCCGTCTTGGGGAGCTCGGCCACGAACGTCACGCCGTGCGGCGCCTTGAAATGTGCAAGCCGGTCGCGTGTGAAAGCGATCAGCTCCGCCTCGGTGGCGCTGGCTCCGGGTTTGAGCACGACGTAGGCGTACGGCGCCTCGCCCCACTTCTCGTGGGGCAGCCCGACGATCGCAACCTCCTGCACAGCGGGGTGTCGCAGCAGCACGCCCTCGACCTCCAGGCTCGAGATGTTCTCTCCGCCGCTGATGATCACGTCCTTGATCCGATCGCGGATCTCGACGTAGCCGTCCGGGTGGAGGACTGCGGCGTCGCCTGTGTGGAACCACCCGTCGCCCATTACCTTCTTGGTCGACTCGGGGTCGTTGTAGTACCCCTTCATGATCACGTTGCCCCGCGCGACGATCTCGCCCAGCGTCTTCCCGTCGGCGGGCACATCCTTTCCGTCCTCGTCGACCACACGCAACTCGCCCGACGTGATCAGCTCGACGCCGGTGCGGGCCTTGATGATCCCCCGCTCGGTGGTGTCGAGCTTCTGGTGCTCCGGCCGTGGCTCGCAGATGGTTATGAACGGAGCCGTTTCCGTGAGTCCGTAGACCTGGGTCACCTCCCATCCGAGATCACCCTCCATGCGCTCGATGGTCGCTGCTGCAGGCGCTGCTCCCGCAGTGATGACCTGGACACCCTTGGGCACGTCGCCCCGCACGTCGGCGGGAGCGCTGGCGAGGCCGATCAGGATGGTCGGCGCGGCGCAGAGCCAGCCGACCTTCTCTTTGCGGACAAGGTCGAAAACCCGCGCAGGCTCCACCTTCGGCAGGCATATGTGTGTACCTCCGACGGCGGTGATGATCCAGACGAAGGTCCATCCGTTCGCGTGGAACATGGGCAGAGTCCACAAGTACCGGTCGCCGACCGTGATGTGGAAATGCACGAGCGTGCCGACGGCATTGGCCCACGCGTTTCGGTGCGTGATCATCACGCCCTTCGGCTTGGCGGTCGTGCCGCTCGTGTAGTTGATGGTCAGGAGATCGTCTTCGTTGATTTCGGGTCGCGTGAAAACGGGTTTGGCCGCACCGAGGGCTGGTTCGTATTCGATCCAGCCTTTCCTTCCTCCGGCGCTGCCAAGGCTCACGAAATGCTCGACGGCGCTCAGCTGATCGCGGACTCCGTCGATGGCCGAGAGATAGTCCGGGTGGACGCACAGCACCTTGGATCCCGAATGTGAGGTGATGTAGACGAAATCCTCGGCAGTGAGGCGAAAGTTGATAGGCACCAACACCGCACCGATCTGTGGCACGGCGTAGAAGGACTCGAGCTGCTCATGCACGTTGGGCGCGATGTATGCGACGCGGTCGGCCTGCTTCACACCCATCCCCTGCAGCGCCGCGGACCAGCGGTCGCAGCGGTCAAAAAACTCTTCGTAGGTCAAGCGAAGGTCGCCATCGACGACCCCCTCCCTGTCTCCATATAGCTTGCGCGTGCGCCGAGCGAATTCGAGAGGCGTCAGCGGCGTCTCCATCCCTGTCCCTCCTTCACGAATTGAGCATGAGAGCGAAGTCGGCGTTCCTGATCCCGCCGACGAACGCGCGGTGGGGCTCGGGCTCGAGCTCGACCGAGCGCTCGTACACGAAGGCGTAGACGTTGTCGATCGTCCAGTCCCCGTAGCCCTGTATGCGCAGGCCATAGCGGAGGCCCTCGTCGGTAATGCCTCGCCGGAAGAGGTCGGTGGCGCGCGCGTAGATGGTCTTCAGGATCTCCAGCTGCATGCTGAGCTCGGCGATTGTCTTGGCGTCGCCCTCCGCCTCCACGAGCTGCTCGACCTGTGTTTCGAGGTCGGCGATCTCCTTCTGGTAGTCGTCCACCTCAAGGTGGAGTGTACCCCTGCGATTAGTGGATCAGGTAGTTGGACGAGATCGCGGCCGCGATCAGGATGGCGATGATGTTGACCACCTTGATCATCGGGTTGATGGCCGGTCCGGCGGTGTCCTTGTTGGGATCACCTACCGTGTCCCCGGTGACCGCAGCCTTGTGCGCCTCGGAGCCTTTGCCCCCGAGGTGTCCCTCCTCGATGTACTTCTTGGCGTTGTCCCATGCGGCGCCGCCGCTGGTCATCTGAATCGCAAGGAACAGGCCGGTCACGATAGCTCCGAGCAGCATGCCGCCCAGCGCACGCGGACCGAGGAGGAACCCGACGGCGAGCGGCGCGACCACCGGGATGATGCCCGGCACGATCATCTCTCGCTGGGCGGCCGCGGTCACGATCCGCACCGCCGTTCCGTATTCGGGGCGCCCCGTGCCCTCCAGGATGCCCTTGATCTCGCGGAACTGACGCCGCACCTCTTCCACCACCAGGCCGCCGGCCCGACCTACAGCGAGCATGGCCAGGGAGCCGAACAGGAACGGAAGGATGCCGCCAAGAAACAGGCCGGCGATGACGCGCGGATCGGAAAGCTCGAAGGTCGTCGGATGGCCGGCCTTGGCGAGCTCCTGCGTGTACGAGGCGAAGAGGACCAACGCCGCGAGGCCTGCTGAGCCGATGGCGTAGCCCTTGGTCACGGCCTTGGTCGTGTTGCCGACCGCGTCGAGCGGGTCGGTGATCTCACGGACTTCCTTGGGCAGCTTGGCCATCTCGGCAATGCCACCGGCGTTGTCGGTAATCGGGCCATACGAGTCGATCGCGACGATGATCCCTGTCATCGACAGCATCGCGGTAGCGGCGATCGCGATTCCAAACAGGCCTCCCAATCCATAGCTGACGAGAATCCCGGCAGCGATGACGATCACCGGGAGCGCGGTGGACATCATGCCGATGGCCTGGCCCGCGATGATGTTGGTTGCGTGCCCGGTGACTGACGCCTTCGCGATGAGGTGCACCGGCCAGTACGCGGTCTCGGTGAAGAACTCGGTGATCGCGACGATCAGCACGGTGACGATCACGCCGACGAGCGCCGCGAAGAAGAGGTTGTTGGGGTCACTGACAAACTGGTTGGCCGGAAGGTAGCCGTTGCCCTTCATGTACTGCGTGACGATGTAGAACCCGATGACCGCGATCACCACAGCGACGAGCAGGCCCGCGTAGAGGGCGCCCATGATCCAGCGCGGGTTGAAGATGCGAACAAAGAACGAGCCGACAATCGAGCCGACCACGCTCACGGACCCCAGCAGCAGCGGATAGACAACCCAACCGAGCTGGTTCTTGAACAGCAGTGACGCGAGCAGCATCGCGGCGATCATCGTCACGGCGTAGGTCTCGAACAGGTCAGCCGCCATGCCCGCGCAGTCACCGACGTTGTCGCCGACGTTATCGGCGATGACGGCCGGGTTGCGCGGATCGTCCTCCGGAATCCCGGCTTCGACTTTGCCCACGAGATCGGCGCCGACGTCGGCGGCCTTGGTGTAGATCCCGCCGCCCAGCCGGGCAAACACCGAGACGAGGCTCGCGCCGAAGGCCAGGCCGACAAGAAGTTCTGGGTCCTTGAACACGAGGAAGGCAGCGGAGACGCCAAGCAGGCCGAGACCGACCACCATGAAGCCGGTAACGGCGCCGCCTCGGAATGCAACCTGGAGCGCGCTGTTCAAACCGCTGCGCGCCGCCTCGGCGGTGCGCAGGTTGGCTCGTACGGCGATGTTCATCCCGACGTAGCCGGCGGAAGCGGACAGCACAGCGCCGACGACGTAGAGGGCAGCCGTCCTCCAGTCGATAGAGAATCCGATGACGACCGCGATGACCACGCCGATGATGGCGATCACTGTGTACTGGCGGTTCAGGTAGGCAGCGGCGCCCTCCTGGATGGCCGCGGCGATCTCACGCATGCGGTCATTGCCGGTCGGCTTGTTCAGGACCAGAAAGATCAGGACGACTGCAAAAGCGACCGCGGCCAGTCCGCCGGCCACGCCGAACCAGGCTGTGTTGGGGTCCATTTACCTCCCTCGATTCGCGGAGGCGCTGAGAAGCGCCGCGACCGGATAGCTTAGGGGAACCGGAAAATTCACCACGCGAGGTCGAATCGGTCGAGCCCTCCGGCGGCCTCCGACCACCGCGTTTCCACCCGGTCAACCCGGGCCAGCCGGGGACCCTCTTCCAGTGCCCGCTTCAGCTGTTCGAGCTCCCCCCTGCCGCCCTCGGCGACCAGCTCCACCGTGCCGTCATCGTTGTTGCGGACCCATCCCCGAAGGCCAAGCTGCTGCGCCTTGCGCTGGACGAAGTACCTGAACCCGACGCCCTGCACATCGCCGCGGACGATTGCGTGCAACCGCTCCATGTTGCTTCGAGGTTAGCAAGGCACTCTCTCCCCACAGGGGAGCGATCACTTGGTCACATCCTTATGCGCTTGCCGCCAGGGATCTGCGGACAGGGGCGAGCGCAGATCTAAGCTTTGACATGTGCCCACCTCCAGCATCGTGGCCATCGGCGACGAGCTGGTCGGCGGCTTCACGCTAGACACCAATTCGCACTGGATCGCCGAGCGGCTGCGCATCATGGGCTATCCCGTCAAGCGCGTCTCGCAGATCCGCGACCGGCCGGCGGAGATCGTCGACCAGGTGCACCGCGAGCTGGGCGACGCCGAGGTGACCGACGTTTTCCTGAGCGGCGGGCTCGGCCCGACACCAGACGACCGCACCTTCGCCGCTCTGGCGGATGCGCTCGACAAGCGGCTGGTGATCTGGGAGGAGACTCGCGCCCGCATCGAGCGCCGCGTGCAGGGGATGCACTCAATGGGCCTGATCGAGTCGCCGGAGCTGACCGAGGGCAACCTGCGCATGGCACGCATCCCCGCCGCGCCCGCACACGTCTTCAAGAACCGGCGCGGCATGGCTCCTGGCGCTGTCTACGAGGCGAGCGGCAAGCGAATCTTCGTCCTGCCCGGCGTGCCGATGGAGATGAAGGGCATCTTCACCGAGGAGCTCGAGCCACAGTTCCTGGCCGGCGGCTCTGCCGCCACCGTGCGCGAGATCCGCTTCTCCTTTGCCGTGGAGGCGCGGTTCTATCCGCTGATGCGCGAGCTCGAGGAGAGTTCGCCGGACGTGTCGGTGGGCTCTTACCCGAACTTCGAAACCAAGGAGCTGGTGATCCGGTGCGTAGGCCTCGATCCCAAGCGCGTCGAAGACGTGCTCGAGGTGATCCGGAAGCGCTCCGGGGAGCTCGGATTCACACCCCAACCGGCATGAAGGCAACGTCGAAGATATGAAGCCACAGGTGATCTGCCTGCCTGGCGGCGTCGCGCCGGCAGCCCAACGCTACGGCCCGCTGCGCGCTGCGGTGGAGGACGACGCCGACCTCTACATGAAAGATCTCGAGGTCTATCGCGAGGCGAAGCCCTCATCCGGCTATTCGGTCGAGGTCGAGCTGGAGGCGATCGACACATTCGCCGCCGAACACAACCTGGAGCGATTCCACCTGCTCGGGTATTCAGGCGGCGGGTTCCTCTCGCTTGCGTACGCCGGGACCCGGCCGGAACGCATCAGGAGCCTCGCGCTTTTCGAACCCGCCAGCATTCCTGGTCCCCTGACCCACGAAGAGAGCGCAGGATTTGCCGTGCTCGTCCAGCGGTTGAAGGGCCTCGAAGGCCCCGCCTTCATGGCGGCCTTCGTCCGCGAGCAGCTGAAGCCAGGCGTCGAGCCTCCCCCTCCGCCGGCGTCGACCTCGCCAGAGATGGCAAAACGGCCTGCGGGAATCGCCGCGTTGATCCAGGCATTCAACGACTATCGTTTCGACCGCTCGCAGCTCGAGACGAGCTCGTTCCCGGTTTTTCTCGGTTACGGAGATCTGACTTCCGATGCGGAATCGGTCAGAGCCGCAGTCCTTGCACACCTGTTCGCCGACATCCACGTCAGGCGATTTGCCGGTGTTCACCATTTCGTGGCGCCGGAGCAGATCTACACGCTCGAACACGTCCGCCTGCTGCTCAACCTCTGGCGGCGAGGCGAGGCTTCAGCGACTCAGCTTCCGCTGTAGCAGCGCCCTCTCGGCCGGGTTCTGACACAGCTCCAGGGCGCGCAGCCGCGCCTCGCGGGCCAGCATCTTCTCGCCCAGCTCGTCGAGGAGCTCGGCGCGTGTTGCATGGAAAAGGTAGTAACCGCTCAGCGACATCGCGAGGTCGTTGACCTCGCCAAGGGCCGCCCGCGCGCCACTCACCCGCCCCACCGCGACCGCGCGGTTCAGCCGGATGACCGGCGTGTCGGTGAAGCTGAGGAGAGCGTCGTAGAGGGCGACGATCTGCGGCCAGTCGGTCTCTTCCCACGTCCTGGCTTCGGAGTGAACCGCGGCGATCGCCGCCTGCACCTGGTACGGACCTGGCATCCGCAGGGCGGCTGCGCCTTCGATCAAAGCGACTCCTTCGGCGATGCCGGCCCCATCCCACATGGAGCGGTCCTGGTCCGGCAGGAGCACCATCTCGCCGGCCGCGTCAAAGCGCGCACGCGAACGCGCTAGATGCAGCTTCATGAGGGCAACGAGGCCGAGCACCTCGGCCTGTTCTGGCAGAAGCCCGGCAAGCATCCGCGCCAGCCACAGCGCGTCGTCGGCCAGGTCGCGCCGCATCGCGGCCTCCGTCCCTCTGCTCAAGTAGCCCTCGTTGAACATCAGGTAGAGGACGGACAGCACCGCCTCGAGCCGAGGCACCAGCTCAGGGCCTAGCGGCACGCGGTAGGGAATGTTGGCCTCGACGATCTTGCGTTTCGCTCGCACGATGCGCTGCGCCATCGTCGGCTCAGCCACCAGGAATGCCGCCGCGATCTCAGCGGTGGTGAAGCCCGCGACGGCCCGCAGCGTGAGGGCTACCTGCGCCTCTTGCGCCAGCGCGGGGTGGCAGCAAGTGAAGATCAGCCGCAGCCTGTCGTCGGCCTCGGCCGGGTCACTCAGCAACGTCGAGCGCTCCAGCAGGGCGAGCTTTTCGACGTAACGCCTGTCGCGGCGCAGGAGGTCGATCGCCCGCCTCCGCGCGGTGGTCATCAGCCAAGCGCCCGGGTTGTCGGGAATTCCCTGTTCCGGCCATTTCTCCAGCGCTGCGACGAGGCTGTCCTGGACCACCTCCTCGGCAACGTCGAAGTTGCCGAGAACCCGGACCATTGCGGCGGTGAGCCGTCCGGCCTCCTCGCGGAAGACCGCAGCGACCGCCGCTTCGGGGGTGGTCCTGCCGCCCGTCAGCGCTCCTGGCGCTCCTGCGAATGGTCGACGATCGGACGGATCTCCACGGTGCCAGGCCACTCCTTGGCCATCTCGAGCGCCTCGTCGAGGTCGCTCACCTCGATGAGGGCAAAGCCCCCGATTATCTCCTTGGATTCGATAAACGGGCCGTCGGTCACTGTGACCTTGCCGTTCCTGCGCGAGACTGTCGTCGCGGTGCTCGGCCCGCGAAGCTCCTCGCCGCCGACCACCTTTCCCTCGTTCGTGTACTTCTCGAACCACCTGTTTGACTTTTCGTAGTCGGCCATTGCCTCGTCGCGAGCGCTGCCCTCGAGCTGGTCGATCCCCTCCATCGTGCCGGCGAACAAAAGAACGTATTTCATTTCAAACCTCCATCACCTTCGACGAACGGCTGAGGCCGGTTTCGACATCGAGAGCGTCACGAGCCCGTGAACTCCGGTTCTTGCTTGCTCAAGAAGGACATGACGCCGATCGCGGCGTCGGTGCTCAACGCTGCGCGGGCGAAGTTCTGGGACTCTATCTCGAGTGCCTCGTCGAGGCGAAGGTCCTCGCCGCGGCGGATCGCGTCCTTGATCATCGCGATGGCAAAAGTCGCTGCTTTCGCCAGCCTGCCAGACAGCTCGTCGACCGCGGCCTGGAATTCCTCTGGGCCAACAGCGCGATCGACCCAGCCCACCGCCTCAGCCTCCTTCGCAGAGAGCCGGGTCGACTCGATGATGTAGCGCTGGGCGCGCGCCTTGCCGATCAGGCGTGGCAGCCGCTGAGTGCCGCCGGCGCCGGGGATGATTCCGAGTGAGGACTCGGTCTGACCGATCCGCGAGCGGCCATCCTCCGCCATGACCCGGAAGTCGCAGCACAGCGTCAGCTCGCTGCCGCCACCCAGAGCGTGGCCGTTGATGGCCGCGATCACTGGCTTCGGGCAGCGCTCGATGGCGTTGAAATGGTGATTCATGCGCCGCATGAACAGCGCAATCTGATCAGTGGCGTCCGGTGCGCCGCGGTCGATGCCGGCGAGCGATGCGAGATCGGCGCCGACGCTGAAGTACTTCTCGTATTCGGACGCGAGCACCACTACCCGCACCGAGGGATCCTGGCCCAGCTCTTCGAAGGCCGCGGCAAGCTCCGCCATGAGGTCTTCGGCGATCGAGTTGTTGCCCTTGCGATGCATAACGACGCGTGCGATCGCGCCGTCTCGATTGACGTCCACCAGCTCGCCCATCGGCTAGGCCGTGAAGAGCGGTATGCCGCCGGCGACCTCGATCACAGCGCCGGTGATGTAGCTCGCTTCTTCGGAGCACAGGAAGGCGATCGTGTTGGCGATGTCTTCCGGCTGTCCGAAGCGCTTGAAGACGGTGCGCGACTTGAATCTTTCGTACATGGGGTTGTTGGCGGCTGCGGCCTTGCCGGCCTCGGACTCGATGATCCCCGGCGCGATCGCGTTGGCTGTGATGTTGTGCCGGCCGCCCTCGAGCGCCGCCGTCTTGGCCAGGCCGATCAGCCCCGCCTTGGTCGACGAGTAGCTGGCCTGGCCGAAGCCACCGAGCGTGCCCGCCACCGAGGACATGAAGATCAGCCGGCCCCACCTGTTCTCGACCATGTATGGCCAGACCTCCCTGGTGCAGTTGAAGGCGCCTGTCAGGTTCACCTTCACGTCGCGGTCCCACAGCTCGTAGGACTGGTTGGGGATCTGAGCGGCGTGGTCGAGCGTGGCGGCGTTGTTGATGAGGATGTCGATCTTGCCGAACTCTTCTCTGACCTTCTTGAAGACGTCGCGGATCTGGTCGCGGTTGGTCACGTCCATCTTGATGGCGAGAGACTTGCGGCCCATCTTGCGGACCTCTTCCGCGGTCGCATTGGAATGTACCCAACCCTGGGAAACGGCGACCTGCGCGAGCATGCTGCCCTGGGACTCCGCCGTCTGCTGGAGGTCAGGGTCATCCTCGACGAGCACATCGGTGATGACGACGTCAGCGCCGAGCCTGGCCAGCGTCAGCGCATCCTGCCGGCCAAGTCCTCGCGAAGCACCGGTGACGATCGCAACCCTTCCAGTTAGATCAAACATTCCTCATCCCCTCAACTTGATCGTGCCGCGCTGTCCCGCGATGGCGCGCGAGATGACCAGCCGCTGGATTTCCGCGGTCCCTTCCCAGATCTGGTAGATCTTCGCGTCGCGGAACCACTTCTCGACGGGGTACTCCTTGATGTAGCCGTAACCGCCGAGAACCTGGATCGCGTCGGTGGTCACCTCCATGGCGACGTCGGCCGCGAAGCACTTCGCCATCGAGCCCTCGGCGCGCCCGAAGGGGTGGCCCTGGGTCGCCATCCATCCCGCGCGCCAGATCAGCAAACGCGCGGCGTCGATCTTCATCGCCATGTCGGCGAGCTTGAAACCGACCGCTTCGTGCTGCCACAGAGGCTTGCCAAACTGCTTGCGATCCTGTGCGTAGTCGAGCGCGAACTCGTACGCAGCGCGCGCGATCCCGAGCGCGCCGGCCGCCACACCAGGCCGCGTCGCCTCGAGCGTCATCAGCGCACCGAGCGCGCCGGGACCGGACTTCTCAGCGTCCGGTTCGCCGCCGAGACGATGATCGTGGGGGACGTGGCAGTCCTCGAGGATCACTTGCGCCGTGTGGCTCGCGCGCACGCCGAGCTTCTTTTCCTTGCGGCCCATCCGCAGGCCGGGAGTGTCTTTCGGCACGAGAAACGAGGCGATGCCGGCAGGACCCTTCGAGGGGTCCGTGTTGGCGTAGATGACGTGGTAGTCGGCGATGCCGCCGTTCGTGCAGAACTGCTTGGTTCCGTTGAGGACGTAGCCGTCGCTCACGCGCGTGGCGCGTGTCTTCATGGCAAGCGCGTCCGAGCCGGAGTCGGGCTCGGTCAGCCCCAATCCTCCAAGCACCAGGCGGTCTGGATTCGTGAACTCGGGAAGCCACCGCCTTTTCTGTTCTTCGGTGCCGCTGGCTCGGATGCCCGCGATCGCAAGCGCCATCGACTGGATGCACACTGCGATACCCGCGCAGCCCCAGCTGAGCTCTTCGTTGAGGATCAGCTCGGTCAGGAAGTCGAGGCTCTGGCCGCCGTACTCCTCGGGGATGAATGCCGCAGGGCTGAGTCCGAGCTTATGCGCTTTCTTGACCACGTCGTAGGGAAACTCCTCGGTCTCGTCGTATTGAGCCGCAACGGGACGGATTTCCTTTTCAGCGAACTGGTGGGCGAGCTTGCGAATCTCCTCTTGCTCGGAAGTCAGAGAGAACTCGAGCGTCACGCCCCTCTCCCCTGATCCCTCTCCCCTGAGGGGAGAGGGTGCCCGTCGTACTCTGCGACAGCTTTCGTCAGCACGGCCTCGCCACGCTGGTTGAGCGCGCTCAGGCCGAGCTTGTTCGGGCCGTTCGGCTCGGCGCGAAACGTCACCGTGTCGCCCGGCTCGACCATCCCTGCAAAGCGAACGAAAAGCCGCCGTAGATGGTCCGGACCGCCGGCGGCCTCGGCAGCGACTGTCGCGGCGATACCCATCTGCAGCATGCCGTGGGCGATCACGCCGGGCAGGCCGGCTGACCGCGCGAACTCGTCGTCGAGGTGGATCGGATTGTGGTCGCCGGATGCCTCGGCATAGGCGGCGATCTGCTCGCGGGTGAAGGTGATGCGCCGTTCGGTCACGAGCGCGCCGGCGCGCGCGCAGGGCGCACTTCTTGACGTATGACGAACAGCGCGCGCGAGCGGCAGAGCGTGGCGCCCTTCTCATCGGTCGTGTCGGTCTCGAACGTCACGAAGCGCATGCCTCGGCGGCTCACGTCGGACGCCACGCGACCGCGCGACACGACTGTCTCCCCCACCTCCGGCTGCCTCTCCCACTCGAACTCCTGCTCGGCGTGAAGCAGCCTGGCGAAATCGACCGCCGCGTCCTCATCGCCGAAGAGATGCGGCGCCGTAAGGCCCAGCGAATAGACCGCCGCATAAGTAGGAGGCACGCCATCTGCAGGATCAGAGCCGATTGCGCGGGCGAACTCCGCCACGCGACCAGAGTCGATCTCGATTTTCACCGCCGGGTACGTTCGCCCGGCGATCGCAGCCACGCCGAAAAGACTAGATCCTGCCCGGTCTCAGCCGTGCGAGGAGGCGGCGGAGCAGCATCGGGCGCAAGGCGACCCAGGCCTCCATGACAGACGAGCGTGCAGTCGACGCCAGCTCTGGTGGCGCATACGCGGCGATCACGAACCCTCCAGCCAGGGCGCCCACCGGCTCGGCGGCCTCGGGGAACGTTCGTTGCAGGCGTCGGCCGAGCTCCAGTGGAGTCTCGCCCGGCCGGCGCTCAGCGCCGGCCAGGTTGGCGAGCGTGACCATCCGTTTCCAAACCGTCATCACGCTGCGCGGCCGCAGGTACCGCGAAGCGGCGACCAGGAGGAGCAGCACAAGCACCACGACGAAGCCCACGATCTTGGTCAGCGTCGCGCCGCTGATCGACCCGATCGTCAGCCCGCCTCCTGGCGTGGGGCCGTTCACGTCGCGATTGCCGCGGGGGTTGCTCGTTGGGTTCACCACGCCACCCGGCCCGGTCGGGATGTTGTTTGGGTCACAGCCATTGTCGCGAAGGCAGGGATTGGTGCCGGTCTGGCCGCGGGGAATCGTCTGGTAGATGCCTAGGTCATCCGCCGTCGGCTCGAACGGGATCCAGCCGTACTTCGGGAAGTAGACCTCGACCCACGTGTGCGCGTCCTCGCCACGCACGATGAAGTTGTTCAAAGTGACGTCGAAGGTGCCCGGACCAAAGCCATTGACAAGGCGGCTCGGGATGCCGAGCGAGCGAAGCATGTCGCCCATCGCGGTGGCGAAGAACTCGCAGTAGCCCCGCTTGGATGTGAACAGGAACCAGTCGAGCGGATCCCGGCCGCTGGGCGTTCGGGCGTCCAGCGTGTATGTGAAGTTGTGCGGGTCGCGGAGATAGTTTTCGATCGCCGCCGCCTGGTCATACGGCGTGGTGGCCCCGGCCGCAGTGACGATCTGGACGGCCAGGTCGTGGACCTTCTTCATCACAGCAGGGCTGCGGTAGCCGTAAGGAGGCAGCTCCATGTAGGGCTGGAGCCATGTCGGGTACGTGGTCCCGGCAGCCTCCAGCTCGGTCTGCGTCGCGGTCGAGTAGTCCACGGTGACGGCGTATCCGCCCGAAGAGTTGGGCGGCTGCAGGCTCCCCAGACGATCGAGCGTGTTCAACGATCCTGGCATCACCTGGGAGGCCAGTGTCGTGCGATCGATCTTGTAGAACTGGCCGGGATAGAAGATGACGTCCTTGTAGCCGACCGGCGGCTGCAGCATCCTCACGTCGATCGTCGCCCCGGCGAGCTTCACATAGTCTTCCCCGTAGATTGCCGGCTGGTTCTTGGAGATGATCTCCTGCACCGCGGCTCCGTCGGGGTAGCGCCACTCTCCGCCTGACGTGAGGGTCACGTCAAGGCCCCTGAAGTAGCGTGGTGGGGCGTAATCGCCGGCCACCGTGTACATGAACACGACGTCGCGCGTGCGCTGCAGCGGGCCGCTCAATTTGACGTCTTGCGTGAAGCCGGTGACGCCGGTGCCTCCGCCGCTGGTGAAGATGCCCGGGTGGCTGAGACGCTGCTGCAGCTGGGCCCAGCTCGTGAACACTCCCGACTCGAGGTCGAGCGTGCGGTCGCTCGTCGACAGCGGCGGGAGCATGATGCCCAGCACGATCAGGCCGGCCATCGCGACGAGCCCGCTCTCCCAGAAGTCCCACCGAGCGTCCCCTGTCAGCTTGACCCTGGCCCGCACCGCGTTGGCGATGGATCCGGTGTAGTTGGTCCACAGCAGCAGCGCGAGAGTGAGGACCAGCATCGCCAGCGTGTAGCCGTTCTGGTCGGTGGGTACGTTGAGCAGGTTCGTCGCAAAGGCGGCCGCGCCCGGGATCAGGCCGAGCATCGGCTTGCGCCAGCGGAGAACGCACCAGCTGAGCCAGGCTCCGGTGACCCACATCAGGAGGCAGATCAGGAACAGATAGAAAGAGGGGTCCGACGAGGCGCTCCCGTCGTTGATCCGGGACCACCAGGTGCCGATCAGCTGCGGCCCGATGACGTCGGTAGGATGCCGCGCGTGAATCTCGGGCCAGGCGCCGAGGACGGCCGCGACAGGCGCGAGCACGGCCCCGATGCCCAGGCCGACCGGTTCACTGACCGGCAGCATCGCGAGAACGGCCAGCAGCAGCGCGCCGAAGATCGCGATCGGCACGATGACGTCGATGCCGTCGACCCAGTGGACCGTTGCGGTCGACTTGGCGACCGAGATGGTGAGCAAGAGGACTATGACCGCGGACCAGAATCTTCCCGCGCCCATCCACTCCCGAGCGCGATCCAGCAGCGCCGTCGGTATTGCGTCGCCGTCGAACGCGGCCTCGGGACCGGCTAGCCGGGTTTCAGGCGATACGTATCGCATCCCTGGTCCTGACAAGTCGCGCGAAGTCGTCTCCGCGGCGAACCACGTAAAGGTCAACGTCCTGGCCAAGGTCGAAGCTCACGTTCTGGTCGGGCCCACCGAAGCTCGCGGTGTCGAGGTAGAAGACGATCAGGGCCGACCGCCGCCCGCGCACCGCCTGCAGGAGGCGCACCCAGGCAGGATCGGCGCTTGGCGTGATCACGGCGATCGCGCGTCGGGGAAGGCGGCGGATGCGGTCCCAGGCCAGCGTCTGCGTCAGCGGTGTACGGCCATCCGCCTGGCAGACCGCGAGGTAATCGAGGATCAAGCGGTCCTGCCGCACCGCACGGTGCGGTTCGAGAATGGTGCCACGCGAGTCATTGGCGATCAGACCCACCTGACGGCCGCGGTTGTGCACCTGCGACGCCATCGACGCGGCAAGGCTCACCGCGTACTCGACCGTCGACTCCTCGTCCTGACCGAAATGCACCGCGCGGTCGAGGTCGAGGAGGATCCACAGGTCTGTCGTCAACGGCTGCTCGAAGGTCTTGGACATCAGCCGCTGGTGCTTGGCCGAGAGCGGCCAGTGGATGCGGCCGAAGCTGTCACCGGTCGTGTAGTCGCGTACGCCCCCCGTCTCCGGGGGGTAGTCGGCCCACGCGCCGAAGGCCGTCGAGCTTCCAACCTGCTGTGCGCTCGGCGTCATCAGGTCCGGCACGGCCCGCACTCGTGGGTAGACCAGGATCGACGTGCGATGGGTGAGCCTGATCTCGCGGTCGAAGAGTCCGAACGGCTCTCGGACACGAAGTGACGTAGGCCCGAGCGCCATCCACCCTCGCCTGTGGTAGATGCCGCGCGCCTTCCACCGCACGAGCTCGCTGCCGAGCGAGATGACCCGGCCGGGCTGATAGTCGGCAAGCTGGCTCAGGTCGCGCACCTCGACCCACGGCGCGGGGATCCAACCCTTGCGGCGCACCTCGAACGTCTCCTCGTAGACCTCGCCGACTGTCGGCGTCCCCGGGTCGACCTTGCGCGTCACGGTGACGCCGCGAATCGCAAGCCGCGGCCAGGCCCATGCGATGACGAAGAGGAGGCACAGTCCGTACGCGAATGCATACGCGGGCCGGATCGCGGTCAAGTAGGTGAAGAAAAGGAGCATGGCCAGTGCGCCGCCGAGAGCGACCTTGCTCATGGGGAGTCCTCTAGATCGCTATCCGTCGTAGGCCATCTGCGGCACGTGCTCGCGCTCGAGCAGGCCCGCGACCAGCTTGCCTGCGCTCTGGCCCTGCATCTCCGCGTTCGGCCGCAGGATGATGCGGTGGGCGAGCACAGACTCGGCCAGCGTCTTGATGTCGTCCGGGAGGACATAGCCGCGGCCCTGGATCGCGGCCAGTGCCTGGCTCGCATGAAACAGGTGCAGCGTGCCGCGGGTGCTCGCGCCGAGGGCGACCTCGGGGTTACCGCGCGTGCGCCCGACCAGCCGGGCGATGTAATCGCGAAGCTCGGGCTTGACGAAGACCTCGCGCACCGCCATCTGCGCAGCTTTCAGCTCGTTTGGCGAGACGACCGGCTGGAGCTCCTCCATCGGCGACTCGATCTTGTGCTGGTTGAGCAGGTTCGCCTCTTCCTTCTCGGTGAGGTAGCCGAGCTTGACCTTCATCAAGAACCGGTCGAGCTGTGCTTCGGGGAGCGGGAACGTCCCTGAGTACTCGACTGGATTCTGCGTGGCCATGACCATGAACGGCTTCGGCAGCATGTGGGTCTCACCGTCGATGGTGACCTGGTGCTCCTCCATCGATTCGAGCAGCGCCGCCTGGGTCTTTGGGCTGGCGCGGTTGATCTCGTCCGCGAGCAGGATCTGCGCAAACACCGGCCCGGGACGGAACTCGAACTCGTTGGTCTTCTGATTGAACGCGCGCACACCCGTCACGTCGGATGGAAGAAGGTCGGGGGTGAACTGGATGCGCCGGAACGTGCAGTCCAGCGAGCGCGCCAGCGACTTGGCGAGCATCGTCTTGCCGACACCCGGCACGTCTTCGATCAGCAGATGTCCTTCGCAGAGGAGGGTGACGAGGCAGAGCCGGATCTCTTCTTCCTTGCTGACGATGGCGCGCCCGACGTTCGACTGGAACGCCTCGGCGACCCGGGTGACGGTTTCGACTGCCCCCACTCCCGCGATTATAGGTTCGCCATTGCGCTCACCCATCTCAGTTGAATACGGCTGAGGGGGGTATTTGGTTCCACCACCCGTTACCAAACTTCGGCTTCCGCGTCTTGTCTGTCATATGAAGCTCGCTCTGGCTCTGGTGGTCCTGGCCGCAGTGGCCTGCGGTTCGTCCACGCCGACACCCGTGGTCGGAAGCCCGCTGAGCGTGAGCCAGCTGAAGTTCGCGGTCATGGACTCCGTCGGTAAACCCGTCTACTGCGACCCCGACTTCTACCCCATCGCTCGGGCTGGTGGCGAGCAGGCGAATGCCATCTCGACCTACCCACAGATCAAGGCCGACGCCGAGGTCTACGCCGCGATCGTCGCGCATGAGCACCTTCCTCCTGGCGACCTGACCGACGACGCGCAGAAGCTCATCGTCTATCGGGCGTGGAAGCTGCTCCGTGCTCTGGTGCTCACCGAGACATATAGCGGACAGCAGTACGTCTTCAAATACAGCATCCGCTCCACCACCGGCAGCGCGGCCTACGAGATGGTGGAGGGTACAGTGCGGATCGACGGCGTCGTTGCCGTCTCCTCGCGCACCGCCACCGGTGCACCGAACTGTCCGATCTGCCTCGCCGCGTCGACCATGATCGCGACGCCTGGCGGATTGATCCGCGTGACCGAGGTGCGCGTCGGAACCGTCGTCTGGACCGAGACAGCGGACGGAACCCGCATCGCCACGCCTGTGGTCGAGGTCGGAAGCATGCAGGCGCCGGTCGGTCATCGCGTGGTCCACCTCATGCTGGCCGACGGGCGCGAGCTGCTCGTCTCGCCAGGACACCGTACCGCCGACGGCCGGCCCGCCGGCACGCTGCAAGCGGGCGATGCGCTGGACGGCTCGACGATAACGCGATGGGAGCTCGTTCCGTACACCGAAGTCCGCACCTACGACCTGCTGCCCGCGGGCGCGACCGGATACTACTGGGCGAATGGAATCCTGCTGGCCAGCACTCTGTCGGCTTAAAACACGACCTCATCTGCTCACTGCTGCACGTCACCTTCACGTGGCCCACTGGGCGGCGGTTTGTTACAGCTAGGAGACTTCTTCTTCCTCGACAAGGCGGAGGTGGCTGCTGAGGTCGAGGCCGAGGTTGCGGGCGAAAAACCCAGCGACCCGTTCGACGTAGAGAGGCCGGTCGGCGAAGTAAGCGCCGGTGTGCGGCGCACCCTGGACGATCCAGATCTCGCGCGGCCCGCGGTAGGCGTCGTAAAGGCGGCGGCTGTGGTTTACGTTCGTGATCGCATCAGAGCCCCCGTGGATGAAGAACAACGGCCTTGGCTCGAGCGAGCTCAACACGTCGATCGGTCTGCAGGCGGACAGCGAGGACCGAGTGCGCCGCCAGAACATCAGCCCGGCGAGCCAGACAAACGGAGTGCCCGGCAGCTTGCTCGAGGTGCGCACGTTTTCGACGAGGAGCTTGCGCAGGTCGCTGAATGGACTGTCAAGCACGAGAGCCTGGACACCCGGCTCGCCCGCCGCCCCGAGCAGTGACACCACCGCGCCCATCGAATAGCCCAGCAGGCCGATCCGGGCGTTGGCGATGCGTTTGCGTGCAAACGCGATCACCGCCTGTAGCTCCAACACTTCCTTGATGCCGAAGGTGATCGGCGCGCGGTCGCTGCCGGGCATGCCGCGATACGAGTAGAGGACGACGTTGAACCCCTTGCGCCACAGAGCGACCGCGATGCCGAGCGCGCCTTGGCGCTGCCCCTTGTGACCGCCCGAGATGATGACCGTCTGAGGTGAACCGGGCTGACGGAAATGCCAGGCGCCGAAGTTGATTCCGTCGGCCGTCGTGAGCTCCACCTCCTCGTAGTCAGCCTGGAATTCGAACGGCGTGAAGGTGAAGTCGTCGAGCCACATGGGGCGCTGCGGAACGAACGCGCGGCGGTAGAGCTGGTAGGAAAGGCCGAGGTAAAGCACCAGGACAGCGAGGATTACGAGGCCGGCGTACGTCACTGGGGCCACCTTGCCCGAAGCTTACCGAGAACGCTGCGCGCGCGACTCCTTTGCCGGCTGCGCGCGACGGCCGGCGAGGCCTTCCTCATAGCGCCCAAGGACGAAGATGAGCAGGCTGAGCCTATTCAGCCAACGGCGGATCTCGGCGTTGGGCAGGCCACCGCCGCGCTCGAGGGTCACGCAACGACGTTCCGCGCGGCGCGTGATGGCCCGGGCGAGGTCGAGAGCGCCAGACGCCGGCGTGGTGCCGGGCAGGATGAATCCATCCGGCATCTTGACCTCACCTTCCAGCTCGCCGATCAGCTGCTCGAGGCGTTCCACCTCCGCTTTCCCCGTCGTCACAAACGTCTTGCCGGCTTCGGGATTCGTGCCGAGCTCAGCGCCGACTGCGTAAAGCCCCCGCTGGAGCTCCTCACAGATCGAGGAGACGCGCGCGTGCTTGGTGAGCGCGCGGGCCAGGCCTAGGGCGCTCGATGCCTCGTCGACAGTGCCAAAGGCCTCGATCCGCGGGTTGTCCTTGGCAGCGCGACCACCACCCAGCAGGCCCGTCGTGCCGTCGTCGCCGGTGCCGGACAGCTCGAGCATCGGCTTCTTGCGGGCTCGTGACCCGGATGTCTTACTCGAAGACCTTGCTGAGGTCGTATAGCTCCTTCGGCACGCGCCGTGTCTCCTTGATCACCTCGGTCAAAGGCACCACCTCGACGTCACCGTTTCGGCGGATCGGGATCACGCCGCTCTTGCCGTCGACGATCAGCTCCACCGCCGCAACTCCAAGGCGCGTGGCCCAGATCCGGTCGACGGGCGAGGGAGAGCCTCCGCGCTGGAGGTGGCCGAGCACAGTCACACGAGTCTCGAAGCCTGTCTCGCCTTCAACCCTGCCTGCGAGAAGGTCTCCGATGCCGCGCTTCGCAAGCCGGATGTGGCCGAACGCATCTTTCTCCGCTGCACCACCCATCTCACTGTCGAGCTCCGGGATGTGAGCGCCTTCGGCGACGACGATGATGCTGAAAAGCTTGCCCTCGCCGCGACGGCGGTACAGGTGGGCGACGACTTCGGAGAGTGGGACCTCGAACTCCGGGATGATGATCAGGTCCGCGCCGCCGGCGACGCCGCCCATCAGCGCAACCCAGCCAGCGTCTCGCCCCATCACCTCGACAACCATCACGCGGTGATGCGCGGAGGCGGTGGTGTGGAGACGGTCCAGCGCTTCGGTCACGACTCCGACCGCAGTATCGAACCCGATGCAGAACTCCGTAACAGCGAGGTCGTTGTCGATCGTCTTTGGGACCCCGACGGTGCGAAAACCAGTCTCGTGGAGCTTCGCTGCGACGCTGAGCGTGTCATCGCCTCCGATCGGGACAAGTGCATCGATGCCGTTGTGTCGTAAGGCCCTGATCACGCGATCGATTCCGTTTTGCTCCTTAAGCGGATTGGTTCGCGAGGTGCCAAGGATCGTGCCGCCCTGGGGCAGGATGCCGCGTACGTCGGCGGGCTTGAGCTCCTCGATCAGGCCTTCTCCGAGGCAACCGGCCCAGCCGTTCTTCACGCCGCTGACCTGGTATCCGAGCTGAAACGCCCGCCTGGCCACGGCGCGGATTGCCGCGTTGAGCCCGGGCGCGTCGCCGCCCCCGGTCAGAACTCCGATTCGCACGGCAACTAGGTTAAGGCGTCCCGGTCAGTCGCTCTAGGAGCTGGGCCACAGTGACCTCCGCCAGCGATCTGAGCACCAGGTCCGCCTGGCTCAGGTCGAGGCGCGCCGTGATGTTGTTGGGAATCGCCACGCAGCGCATGCCTGCGCGCTTGGCGGCCGTCACGCCGTTCGGGGAATCTTCGATCGCGATCGCCTCGGCCGCCGATACGCGGAGACAATCGAGCACGGCAACGTAGAGATCGGGCTCCGGCTTGGCGTTCTCGACGTCGTCGCGACAGCGCATGCAGTCGAATCGGTCGAGTATCCCCAGGCGCGCCAGATGGCCGCGGACCCATTCGCCCGTGGAGCTCGAGGCCACCCCGAGTTTCATGCCCAGCTCACGCGCCTCGTCTAGGCGTTGCAAGACGCCGGGGAGCACGCGCTGGGCGAGGATCATCTCGGTCCGCCGTCCGATCCTCCGGTCGAGCACCTCCTTCGGCAGCGGCCGCCCCAGCCGCTCCTCGAGGTGGTGCTGGGGATGAAAGCCCGCCTGGGTCGAACCGACGATCTGCACCCAGCGCTCGAAGGGCAGATCCTCCCCATGGGCCTCGTACACCTCGAGCCAGGAGCGGTAGATCGGCTCTTCCGTGTCGAGGATCAGGCCGTCGAAGTCAAAAACTAAGGCGCGAATCAATGTCCCAAAGATTAGGATCGCCGTGCTGTGAAGCAGGATCGCCCTCAGCCTAAAGTCGGCTCGATCGGTTGGGCCAGCGCGACGCTATCCGGGCTCGCCCTGGTGACGGTGGCGTTGATGCTGGTGGTCCTGTTCGGCGTCCTCGACGCCCTGCGCTACAGCTCGATCGCCGACTTCTTCACCCCGGACTCAACTGCTGCCGGTGGCACGCTCGGCCTGGTGGGCGGCGCCGAGGGCGTGACCTTGAGCATCGTGCTGCTCGGCGTGATGTTCGGCATCCAGACCACATCGGCCCGCTATTCACCACGCATCATCGACATCTTCACCCGCAACGCGCTGAACGCTTTCGTACTGAGCTTCGCCCTCGCGTCGATCCTCTACACCTTCCTGGTCCGCTCCGAGATCAAGCCGAACTACGTGCCGATGGCCAGCGTCGCCGTCGCGGAGATCCTCGCGATCGTCAACTTCGCCCTTCTGTTTCCTTACGTGTTGTACGTCTTCGAGGTGATGCGACCCGAGACCCTCGTGCAGGGCATCATGAGAACCGCACGGCGCGATCTCCGCCGCGCCGCGGGCTCGCGCGACCTGCGCCGCCGCCGCAGCGCACTGATGACCTCCGTCGCACAGGTCACCGACATTGCGTTCGCATCGATCCAGCTGGGGGACGTCCCGGTCGCCGTCCTCGGCATCGAGGTGCTCGGCCAGTTCTTGGCCCGCGACTACATCCGGGCCAAGAAGAACCTCGACGCCGAGTGGTTCAAGGTTGGCCACGGTGAGCTTCCGGGAGCGTCTGACCAGATCCTCGCCGAGGTCAATCGTGCCAAGACCTGGTTCGGCTACATGGTCCTCTCGAGCTTCGTCGACATGGTCGGGCTGACGCCGATCCATCGCAAGGAGGCGGTCTACGCGATCGCGGTCGCGACACGCAACATGGGCCTGGCCGCGATCGAGGCCGGCGACCCAGAGGCGGCCGAGCTGTGCCTGCGGTTCTTCAACACGTACCTCCGCACCGCGATCAACCGCTCCGCTCCGACATTTGCGTCCGGGATCATGAACGAATACCGGCGCTTCGCGATTGGTGCGCTGGAATGGCGCCGCGACCTTGCCGTCGAGGCTGCCGCACATCTCCTTCGCTACGGGAGACATTTCGACGAGGCCGGCATGCCCGCGATCTTCGGAGCCGCCGCGGAGGACGTTGCCGACCTCGCGATCGAAGCCCGTGTGCGCGACCCCCAGGTTTCGTTTCGTCTCGCGCAGCTCCTCGTCCGGAACCTGCTCGACCTGATTCCGAACGCGCGGCCGATCGGGCTCAACGGTCTTTTCAAAGGCGTCGCGAAGTTGACGTGCTGGGCCATGGCGTCGGACCAGAAAGACATCGCACACGTGCTCGTCGAGGGGATCGCGACCGCTCCGCCCGATTTCGTCGACGCCGCGCTCAGCCGAATGGAATCGATGCAGAACGGCCTCTTCTGGGAGGTCAACGAACGCGTCATCTCCTTCGACTGGCTCGAACAGCCGCTGCGCGATGAGATCCCTCGGCTGCGCGCGGCCCTGCGGCGCACCAAGACATCGGGCAACGGTGCGGTGGTCGACTATGAAGAGGAGCCCGTGATCGCGAAGGACCTGGTCCAGCCCGAGCCCACCGCGCCGGCCGCGTCTACTCCGGCCGCAGAGGCGGCTGGTTGATCATCGCGGTGGACGCGCTCTCGAAGTAGTCGAGCAGCGCCTCGCGCACTGCGGGAGCGAAGTCCATCGATTCGACGGCGGCGGTCATATGGCCCAACCATGCGTCGCGTTCCCGCGGTCCGATCACGAACGGCTGGTGGCGCATCCGCAGCCGCGGGTGGCCCCGCTGTTCGCTGTATGTGGGGGGGCCGCCCCAGTATTGAATCAAGAAAAGTGACAGGCGCTCGGTCGCCCCGGACAGGTCCTCCTCCGGATAGACCGTACGCAGAATCGGGTCGGCAGCGACTCGCGCGTAGAAGCGCTGGACGAGCAGCCTGAAAGTCGGTTCTCCGCCCACCAGCTCATAAATGCTCCGACTCAGCACAGTGCGATGCTACTGAGCCGCGCGCAGAGAGCTGTGGAGCCTTTTCCTCGGCGGCCTCGGTCCGGGCAACGCCCTGAAATACTCGTCATCATCATCGCGCTACGTCTGCTCGCTCGCGGCGAGCAGAGGCTCCTGCCGCGCCCCATAGCCCTCGATCTCGGCCTCGCGAGGCAGAAACCACGCTATGCCGATGGTGACGATGACGAGGATGACATGCGTCATCAAGGACTTCTGCAGGCCGATTGCGTCGCCGATCGCGCCGTTGATCGGAACACCGATCGCGCCCGTCACGAATCCGAGCCCCATCACCAGCCCCGACGCAAGTCCCGCGCGCGAGGCCATCAGCTGCTGCGCCATCAGGAGAAGGAGCGGAGCCGTCGACGCGGCGAGAAAGCCGATCAAGATCGCAGTCGCGAACGCCCACGGACCTGGGTAGAGCGTGTAGAGAAGCACCGCGGGTACTGTGAGGACGAGCGTCGCGATGATCACCGTGCGCCTGCCATACCGGTCGGCGAGCGAGCCACAGCCCACCGTGCCTACAGCGCTTGCCAGCACCAGCGTAGTCGCCAGGGGGCCGTAGAACTCAGGTCCATAGCCAAGCTGGCGGTACCACGTAGGGGTGAAGGCCTGGAACACGTTCACGGTCCAGCTTCGAGACATCATCACCGCGATCACAACGGCCAGCGCGAAGACCGGCACGGCTTGTGATGCCGCGGCCGCGTGGCGGACCGCGGTGGTCGCGCCCGCCACTCGGCGGCGCATGCGCCAAAGCAGATATCCGCCCGTGACCAGGCCTGGGATGACGAGGAACCCGGTGCCGTGGACACCGAAAACGCCAAACAGCAGGATTCCGATCAAGGGGCCGGCGGCTACTCCGACGGTGCCCGCGGTCACATAGACGGACATGCCCAGGCTCCGGCGCGACGCCGACAAGAGCGCGCGCACGTCCAGAGCGCCGAGGGGATGGAACGCGCCCGAGCCCAGGCCAGACGCGAATGCAAGCGCAAGCAGCAAGGGAAAGCTGTTGACGAAGCCAACCACCGAGAAGGTCAGTGCCGTCCAGGCCAGCGCGAGGCCGGTGAAACGGGTGCCGAAACGGTCGGCCAGAAGCCCGAACAGAGGCTGCGAGATGGCCGCCATCCCGCTGTAAGCGAGGCTCACGAGGCCAACCGTCGCGAGGCTGAGCTTGAACTTGCCGATGAGCAGCGGGTACAGGACAGGAAGGACTCCAACGTAGCTGTCGACCGTGAAGTGGCCGAGCATCAGCGTCAGCAGCTTTCCGTTCCGCAGGAAGTCGCGCACTACACAGATATGATCGCCGCGGTGGGCGAGCTCCTGTATCTCAGCCGGGCCGACGTGGAGCAGCTGCTCGATGTCGACGCGATGCTCGAGGCCCTGGCCCGCGCGCTCGAGGTGTATTCGTCGGGCGTCACCTCGATCCCGCCACGATCCGCGGCACGCACGGGCGACGGCAACTTGCTCGGTGTGATGGCCGGCTACGTGCCGGGCATCGCACTCGAGACAAAGCTGGTCTCGGTCTTCCCTGGCAACGACGAGCACGACCTCCCCTCGCACCAGGGGCTCATCGCGCTCTTCGACGAGAAGACCGGGGCGCCGCTTGCGCTGATGGACGGCACCTACATCACCGCGATCCGGACCGGGGGCACCGCTGCGGTGGCCGCGCGCGCCCTCGCCCGCGAAGACGCCTCCGTGCTGGCGATCCTAGGCGCCGGCGTGCAGGGGTGGTCCCACCTCGAGACGTTCCCGCGGGTCCGAGACTTCAAGGAGATCTGGATCGCGTCCCGCAACCCGGACCGCGCAAACGACCTGGCCGCCCATCATCCTCGCGCCCATCGGGCGCCGTCATTTGAAGAGGCAGTCCGCGCCGCGGACGTAGTCGCGTGCTGCACCGACGCGCGCGAGCCTGTTCTGCTCCGCGAGTGGCTGAAGCCTGGCGCGCATGTGAGCAGCGTGGGCGGCACATTCGGGCCAGAGCTCGACCGCGACACCATCCAGGCGGGACGCGTCTTCGTCGAGTGGCGAGGCGCGGTCACCAACCCACCACCGGCCGGCGCGCACGAGCTGCAGGGACTCGACCCCGACGCCGTCACCGAGGTCGGCGAGGTCTTGTCCGGCCGCAAGCCCGGACGGCGATCGCAGGACGAGATCACCGTGTACAAGTCGACTGGTCACGCCGTGGAGGACGCGGCAACGGCCCGGCTTGTCTACGACCGCGCACTGGAAGAAGGAGCCGGAGTTCGCCTTCCGTTATAGGTCGATCACGCGATAAGGGATGGCGTTGATGACACGGGTTTCCCGCACTCGGCGCTCCGGCAGAATCCGGCCGTACGGGTGGACATGACCGTGCACCAGCAGAAACGGTTGAAATCTCTGGACGAGGCGGAGGATCGAGACGAACCCGACGTGCGCCGCGTCCTTGGCTTCGGCCAGGCCGAACGGCGGCGCGTGGGTGACCAGGATGTCGAGCTTCCGGCCTGCTCGCACGCGCTTGAGGCGGATCCGAAACTCGAGCTTCAGAGCACGCCAGCCCATCTGCGCCTGCGTGTATTGGTTGAGACCGTCTTTGTAGCGCAGGCTGCCGCCGAGCCCTGCGATGCGCCAGCCGCGAAACTCGACGAGGCGGCCGTCGATGTTGTCGCACCCCTGCGGTCCAGGCATTGGTGGAAGCTCGCTGCGCAGCGGCATCCAGCTCATGTCGGGTGATTGAAGGCCGGGATCGTGGTTGCCCGGCACGTAGAGCAGCGGGACGTCCAAACGGCTGACAAGGTACTCGAGGTAGTCGAATGGCAGGTCCCCGCAGGAGAGCACGAGGTCCGGGTGAATTGATTCAAGCCGGTCCCCGTAGAACGCTTCATCCACCTCGTCGGCGACCGCGAGGATGCGCAGGTGTTGCTAGATCCGCTTGAAGCGCAGGGCGGTCCAGCTCTCGTCGACGGCGACGAAAGCGACCGGTTTGTAGCCAGTTTCCGACGTGATCTCGCCCAGGACGTCGCGCTGCACCCACCAGGGAGTCGCGGGCAAGTCGGTCGCGCCGCGCGTCTTGCCGCCCTTGGGATATGTGATCCACAAGAGGCCGTTCGGCCTGGTGGCGCGGATGGCGGTGGGCCCGAGGCGCTGCAGCTCGTCGACGTCTTTCACGAAGAGCAGCACCGCGTCATAGGCCTGGTCCTGGTGCAGCTCAGTCTTGATATCGGCAGGTCCAGGGCTCAGCTGCCGGATGTAGCCCTCCGGTGCGTTGAGAACCACCACGCGGTGGTCGGCGGCAAGGCGCAGCTTCTTCGCCAGGGGGCTGAACCCCGTCTTTTCCGCTCCGACCACCGGCAGGGAGCGCTGCGTGTCCAGGTGACCCATGGCAGTGGTGACACATTAAAAGGAATGACGAGACTATGAACAGGCGGGGCGAATATGATTCCGCGGCGATGCGGCACCTGATTGCGCTGGTGGCGACTGGCGTCTGTCTGTTGATAGCGTGCTCGTCGGCCTCGTCCACTTTCGCCCTGACCACAGCGGCAGTCGACCCGACTTATTTCTGCCCGGGCGGCGCGAATAACGCTCCGTATGAAATTCACGCGACGGTCGGCGCTCACAACGGGACCAGCCGCACAGTTGCCATCCATGCGGTTACCGCGCAGATGACGCTCACATCGGTCAAAGGCGACTGGCTCGAGAAGACCGGGTCGAGCTACGACGCCGGCACGGTGCAGTTCAGTCCCGCGAGTGTCTCCCCCGGCGCGACGACGACGCTCAAGGTGACGATCCCGAGCGCCTGCACGAGCGACAAGTACGGCTCAAGCGGGTCGAGCTACGGCGACTATCAGGTCACGATCCACGTCGCAACGTCAGCGGGCGTGTTCACGATCGGGGCCGAAAACCAGCACGAAATAATCGCCGCATAGGGCTTCTAGGCGCGGAGGATGTCGATTTGCGTAGGCGCAGGGGGATCACGATCCCCCCGCGGAATCCCCCTTGACATAGATGTTTACCTGGAATCCCAACTGTTCATCTGGGGACGCCCGGAATGATCCGGGCTACATCTCAACTAGGGGCCCGCGCGGAGGATGTCCATTGCCTGTGCGCCGGCCGTCAGCCATTCCGGGTCGTTCAGCCACGTGTCGACCCCCCACATGAAGACGACCTGCAGCGGCTCCTGGCGATAGTCGACGGCGCTCTCGATCAGGTCGGATGGTGAGAACGTGCTCGAGTCGCCCCACGGCTGCGCTTGCATCTCGGCGAGCCACACATCCTTGCCCTGGCTGCGCGCGCGGTCGGCCCAGAATGCGATCGCCTGCTGCTTCCACTGTTCGCGCAGGTCGATGCTGGTGAGCTTGCGCAGGGCGATGTTCGGGCCGTCGACGTAGAGGTCAAGGCCAAGCGCATCGCCCGCCTGCAGCGCGCCTGCTGGATGGCCGTCCGGACCGAACGGTGCGAGCAGTTGCGGGGCCCACAGCTGCAGCAGGTCGATGGGAAGATTCATGCCGTCGTACGTCGTGATCATCGCCTTGTGGTCTCGATCAAGACGATGGACCTCGTCGATCTCCCACCCAAGCTGCGATGTCGTGATCTGGTCGGCGCCGGTCAGCGCATTGCCGACGTAATCGAGCGGCTCATTCTCCACCTGCCATGCATAGAGCAATGGCGAGGCGCGGTAACGTTTGATGCTGGTATCGAAGTAAGCGCGGTATGCCGATCCGGCTTGCGCCAGGCCGAGGTCGGGCTGCTGTCGAAGTCCTGCCCACACGGGCTCATGTAGCTCCGGGTAGAGAAAGTTGCGCGCCCCGACCGTGAGCACGACCCGTGTGGTGACTCGTGAGACCTCGTTGTGGGCGGCGACAACGGCCAGCAAGGTGTCGACGGATGTGAAGTCGAGCTGGTCAGGCGCCGGCGCGACGGATTCCCAGTAGATCGGGAGACGTACGAGGTCGGGGTTCGTGGTATCGAGCAACAGCTTGAGATCCCGCGTGGGATCGCGCTCGGCGGACTCCGAGATAAGCGGGCTGAAGCTGAACCCGGCAAGTGGTGCGGACGGCGCCTCCTGCGGCCACGTTTCGCTGCCGAGCGCAAGGGCGGCCGCGATCAACAGGATGAGGCCCTTCATCGTGCAAGCAACGCGGCAAACGGCCGGAGCACGGGTTTTTGGCCGCGTTCAAGCGTTGCTCGGGTGGAGGGCCAGACGCTCGTATGACTCGTGCCTGGATTGTCGTTCTCGGTTTCCTGCTCGCCGGTCTTGGTGGCCTGGGCGCGTATTTCCTGCCGGTCTTTCAGACCGCCGCGAACTCGTCGACCGGTTCGGCGGCGATCCCAAACCTGAACCCTGTCAGCGTCCCGACTGAGCCATTCACCGTCCTGCTGCTGGGATCGGACGACGACTCCAAGTTTCCGCCGGATCGGCTCAATACCCAGTCGATGATCCTGGTGCGTGTTGATCCGAGCACCAAACAGGCGACCTTGCTCTCGATCCCACGCGACCTGTGGGTCCCTATTCCCGGGCAGGGAGTTGGCAAGATCAGCACGGCATACCAGCTCGGCGGGCCGCAAGCGGCGATCGCCGCAGTCGAGAGCAACTTCAAGGTCCACATCGACGATTACGTGTGGATCGGCCTGAACGGCCTCGTCAACCTGATCAACAAGCTCGGCGGTGTGAATCTTCAGATCACAAATCCTGTCCTTGACGATTTCTATCCGGCGGACCTCCAGAGCGGTGATCCATATGGGTACTACCGCGTGGCGGTGCTTCCGGGTGCAACGCATTTGGACGGAGTGCACGCGCTGCAGTACGTCCGATCGCGGCACGGCGACATCCGAGGTGACTTCGCGCGATCTGAGCGGCAGCAGCAGCTGCTGCTGGCGATCAAGACACAGGCCGTGCACCTGAACATCGCCGACCTGCCCGCGCTGAGCGGCGCGTTCAACGGAGAGATCAAGACCAGCATCGGCGTCGACCGGATGCGCGCGCTCCTGTCGATCGCCAACGACTTCAACGGTCCGAACGTTCACCGGGTGCTCCTTGTCCCGCCTTACACATCAGAGGGATGGGCGGCCGCCCAGAGCGTTGTGTTTCCGGATTGGGGGCAGATTCTGCCTCTCGTCCACCAGAACTTTCCCTGATGCGCTGGCTTGTCGGCGGAGGCCTTCTCCTGGCCATGCTCGCCTTTGGCATTGGTGTCTACCACGCCGCCGGGTACTTCAAAGCCGACCACGTCATAGTCCACCGCCCGAATGAGATTTCCGCGCCGGCCCTGACCGGGACCATCTACGTGGTCCAGTCGGGGGCTGTGTATCGGTTCGAGCACGGTTCGTTCACGCAGATCACGTCCGAGGACGGATGGATGCAGCCGGCGTCGGGTCCATCTGGCCAGCTCGTGGTGGTGCGCCGGCAGAACAACTTCTCCGACCTCTACCTCCTCTCGACGAGCGGCAGGAAGCTCGGTCAGCTGACGCACAACGCATCGTCTGCCTCGGTCGAGGGCAATCACTGGTCCTTCTATCCGCGGTTCACCCCGGACGCGGGAACCTTGTTCTTCGCCTCCGACCAGAAAGACCCTTACAACAGCTATCTCGTGGACCTGGCGATCTACGCCCTCGACGCAAGCTCCGGCCGCGCAGTGCAGTGGACCTCACCGAACGAATTCACCGGCGGGGACGCGAACCCGGTGCCCTTGCGCGGCGGTGGGCTGCTCTACACCAAGTACTCGATCGACGACTCGTTCAAGGTGCACTCGCAGATCTGGGTCCAAAAGCGCCAGGGCAGCGCAGGCCAAGCGCTGACAACATCCGAGCTCGGCTGTGCGCAGCCGGCCCTCTCGCCCGACCAGAAGCTGATCGCGATGGTGTGCACGAAGGGATCCAACCTCTCGGCCGAGCTCGAAGTGGCGACCTTCGACAGCACCACGCTGGCGATGGGATCGCCCGCCACGCTCGTCAGCGGGCAGATGGTCGCCTCCCCGTCGTTCTCGCCTGACGGCGCGACTATCGCCTACCTGGCGCCCGTCTCGCCGGGAGGGCATTTCCAGCTCTGGACAGTCGGTTCGTCCGGCCCGGCTTCGGCGCGCGCCATCACCACGGACCTTGGGCTCGACTCCACATCAGCACCTGTTTGGGTGGGCGGCTAGATCAACGGTGGAATTCAAGAACCATCCAATAGTGGTAGCTGCCAAACGGCTCGGTGCGCGTTTTGTAAGCAGGAGACGAATGGTGAGGTTCAAAACGAAGTCCGACGCACCCGACTTGCACACCCAGCTGGAATCCATGCTCGACCAGGTGTGGAAGTCGGAGAGCGATTGGCGGCTGTGGGATCGCCTGGATGCCGCGGTCATGCTCGAGAACCTGCGCGAAAAGCGCCGGCAGAACCGCGACCCCAAAGAGGCAGCCTGACCATGGGACCCACCAACCAGTCTCGATGAGCGCCTCGGCCCCCCGCCGCCGGCGCGGCGAGGAAGCTGGACGTACGGCTTTCGTCCTGTCGGGTGGTGGAAGCCTGGGCGCCGTCCAGGTCGGAATGCTCCGGGCTTTGTTCGAGAGCAACTTGCGGCCGGACTTCCTGATCGGCACCTCGGTAGGCGCGGTCAACGCGGCGTGGGTCGCCGGGAGACCCGACCCGGACGCCATGGTCGACCTGGCTGACATCTGGCTCGGCCTGCGGCGGCAGGACGTGTTTCCGCTGAGCCCATTGACCAGCGCCCTTGGGCTGCTCGGCCGAAGCAATCACCTCATCTCGAACCAGAGCCTGCGCTCGATCCTCGAGCAGCACATTCCGTTTGAGCGTCTCGAGGAGGCCCGAGTGCCCGTTCACATCGTGGCCACCGAGCTCAAGAGCGGGCGGGCGACAGTCCTCAAGTCGGGACCAGCCGTGCCCGCAGTGCTCGCGAGCTGCGCCATCCCTGGCGTGTTCCCGCCGGTCGCGATCGGCCGGCGCGAGTATGTCGACGGCGGCGTCGCCAACCACACCCCCGTCACGGTCGCGATCGAGCTCGGGGCGGCCGAGATCTACGTCCTACCCGTCGGCTACCCCTGGCTGAACCGCGAGCCCACAAATGCGCTCGGGATGGCGCTCAACGCGCTGGCGCGGATCGTCGAGCAGAGGCTCGAGGCCGAGGTCGCGTCGAACCGCGACGTCGCGAGCATCCACGTTCTGCCCGCATTGGATCTGGCCGACGTCTCGCCTGCCGACTTCAGCCACACGCGCGAGCTGATCGACTGGGGCTACCGGTCGGCCGGTCGCTACCTCAGCGAGGCTAACGGTCAGGCGCGCGACCCAGCCACGCCCGACAAGGCGCGCAAGGCGCTCAAGCTGAGCCCGAACCCCGCACAGGCTGCGTAGATATGAGAGGAAACCCGGAAGGTTTCCTCTGCGCGCCAGGCGCGGGCAGGATGGGATTACTGATTGCATCGCCCGGTCGGCTTCGCCGACGGGGCTGCTCTCCTTCCGGTATATGGTCGGGACTTGTCTGAGTAGCCACTCGGAGCAACATTTGGGAGAAGGAGTCGCATAGTCGCGGCCGGGGTAAACCCGGCCGCCAAAGCAACGCTGGGTATCGGCAACCTTCCCCTCGCGAGCTGGTTACAGGGCGCGTTTCACTTGGGCGCGCATTTCCTGCGGCAGGTCACGGACCGAGTCGGGAATCGCGCTCTGCAGCCGCTCCACCAGCGTCCGGCGGCGGCGGCTCCGATAGACCATCCACCCGACGATCCCCACCGCGACGATTGCAGTCACGAACCCGGCCGCGACGAGCGTCGTTGGGGGCACCTTCCGAATGTCCAGGTCCTTCATCTCACCAAACGAATGCTCGATCGTCTTCCGTCCCGCGCTGATCTGGCTGTTGATCTCGCCTGCAAGCATGCTCATGTGAGGCCTCCTCGTTCATCCCGGTCTCTCCCTCCGAGATGAGAACGAACTGAGAGCCAGTAGCGGCGATACCGCGGGCGTTTTATAGATGAGGCGCCTGGGCCGCAAGGTTCGGGCGTCTCATAACTCGCATGCGGAGGGCAAGGCCGTGAAATGCGAAATCTGTGACGAAGAGTTCGCTAACTCCGTCGAGCTGGAGAAGCACAAGGAGCGCGAACACCCGATGGGCGGCGGCGACGAAGACCTGGAGAAGCCCGACCTGCTCAAAGAACAGGAGCAGCGCGCCCCGATCATTCCGGGCAAGAACTAAAGCGTCCGTTTGCTGACAGGGTCCCAGACCGGCGGCGCGTCAAGCGCCCGCCGGTCTTCTCTTTTCTACGCGACGTTGCCGAAGAGCTGCGGCTGCTGCGTGGGGGCTTGCGACCCGTCCGGGCCCGGCTCGTTGGTCACGGCCATCACCGCATAACCGGCCAGCGCCCTGTCGACGAGGACAACCTTGGCGCCGTTGCTGTCGGGCACGAAGACCGCCACCGGCACAGGATTTCCACCCCCGGGTATCAGCCACACCTCGTAGACGCGGCCGCTGCCAGGCTGCGGCAATCCTCGAAAGTCGACCAGTGCCAGGCCATCCGACTTGAGGTCGATCACCGACGCATGGGCACCCGACATCCCCTGATGGCCGGATAGCTCGAATCTCGCCACCTGGTTCGTCGTGGAAGGTTGAGGTGCGTGGGCGACCTCACCGACCACGAGGCCGATGAGGAGCGCCAGCAGGGCGACCGCGGCGATTGCGTACGCCGGCAAGCGGCGGATGACCGACACCCGCGGTTGCGCGGCTGGGTGGTGGCGGCTCGGGCGCGGGATGCGCGCGATAGCCGGCGATCCGGATGGGCGCCTCGAGGCTGCGGCTGCCGAAAGCACCCGCTCACGCAGGCGAGGCGGTGGAGTCGACTCTTCGACCACCAGCGGGAGGGCGCCGACAACCCGGCGCAGCCGCTCGGCCGTGTCGCGGCACGTGGGGCACGCGTCGACGTGAGAGTGAACCGTCTCGGCCTCCTTTGGGTCGAGCGCGCCCAGGACCCAGGCGGCGACTGAGCTTTCGAGCTCTTCGTGATCAGACATCGACTGTCCCCCGACCACGCAGGAAAGAGCCCATCTTTTCGAGAGCCAGACGCGTGCGGCCCTTGACCGTGCCGAGCGGCACGCGCGTCATGTCCGCGATCTCCGTCTGGGAGTAGCCCCCGAAGTAAGCCAACTCGACGACCTGGCGCTGCTCGGCCGGCAGGCTCGCCATCGCGTCGCGCACCGCAGCCCGCTCCAGCGACAACGCCACCTCGCGCCACGGGTCTGATGGAGAGACGGAGTAAGCGGCTTCACTCCGAAGCTCGCGCTCGTCTCGCTCGTGAGCGCCGCGGCCGCGCAAATAGTCGATGCAGCGGTTGCGCACCGAGGTGAGCAGCCACGCGCGCATCGAGCCGCGTTCCGCGTCGAAGGTCGCAGCGCGGTTCCAGACGTTCATGAACGCGTCCTGCACTGCGTCCTCGGCGCGGCCGGAATCGCCGAGCACGCGCATCGCGACGCCATAGGCGAGGCCGCCGTAGCGGTCATAGAGCTCGGCGAGGGCCTCATGGTTACCTGCGGCGAGCCCCGCGGCGAGCGCCTGGTCGCCGCTCGCGGCTACGACGTTTCAGCCTCCTGCAGGCGGCGCCCGGTCAGCTGGCCGACGGGCGACTTCCGGGGCGGCGTGACCGCCCAGTCTTCGTTCTCGATCAGCCGCCACGCCCACCGAGGGTTGCGCCGCACGCGCTCGCGCGCCGCGTAAAGGGCCTTCGACATCAGCTTGATTCCGGAAAGTCCAGGCAGCTTGCCGATCTTCGCGTCGAGCGCCAGCAGGTCTTCCTCGCCCTGTTCGTCGTCGAACAGGTAGATCGCCAGCGCGTCAACCTCTTCCTGCCGCTTGACGCCCTGGCCGACCGGGACCCACACGCGGTTAAGCATCCAGCGGTCGATCTTTTGCGCCCGCTCGTTGCAGCTCAGCCATTCCTTGGCTGAGTTGAAGTAGAAGGCATAGTGCCGGCGCTCGTCCTTGATGATCCGGCTGAGCAGGTCTCTCAACACCGGGTGGCCGGACTTGCGAATCAGCGCGCCGTACCCGGTCAGCGTGGACAGCTCGTTGATCGCGCCGATCGTGAGGTAGACCGCGGAGAAGTCCTTCATCAGCCACGATCCCGCCATCGTCGTCAGAATGCTCACGCTGTTCTGGAAACCGAGGTTCGCGCGCACGTTCGCGATGCGATCCTGCGTGTCGAACTCGACACCGTAGAGGTTCAGCAGCTTGCCGATGTTCTCGCCGTGCCACAACTCCTCGTAGTTCCAGCAGGCGAGGAACGCGGTGAGGATGGGGTCCATGCATGCGCGTGTGACGAGCAGGTGGGACAGGTAGAGGGGGACATGGTTTTCGATGTCCATCATGTAGTGCAGGCTGAAGAGATCGCCCTTCGATAGTGGGTTCGCTGAAACCTCGTCCCAGGCGATGCCGGCGACATCGACCTTCCTGGACTCTTCCTTGTAACGCTCGATGCTGAAGCTCATATCAACCCCTACGAAATCCAGACCGGAACGGATCATGAGGTCTTGGCCAAGTCCCAGCATCCTCACACGGGAGCCTGAGCGGCCGCCGCCAGTCTAGGTCTCGACGCTCGCGGCGCGGGCGATCAAGACGCAAAGGAGGCAGTGCAGTGAACGGAGTTCGCAAGACAGTGGCAGCGGCCGCAATCGCCGGGTCGATGCTGGTCGGAGGCGTGGCAGGAGCCGTGTTGTACGGCGTGACCACCCTGACAGCGTCGGCGGCATCGCCGTCGCCGAGCCCGTCAAGCTCCTCGACCGGCAAGTTCGTGCCCAACGAGGACGCGACCCACGAGGCCGGCGAGAGTGCGGCGCGCGAGGCTCAGGAAAACGCGGGCCAGGTACCGACCGTCCCCTAGCTGGACGGCGGCTCGGCAACGGAGGACCGGCGAAATGCCGGTTCTTCGCCGCGCGATCAATCTGAACGGCTGCTACGCGCCGAAGAGCTGTCTCGCCACGAAGAGCACGTTGGCCGGGCGCTCGGCGAGCCTGCGCAGGTACCACGCGTACCAGGCGTCGCCATACGCGATCAGGACCCTGACCGCAAAACCCTCGCGAGCAAGCCGGCGCTGCTCATCGGCGCGGATCCCGTAAAGCATCGCGACCTCCATCTGCGACCGCTCCATCCCCGCCGCCTTAGCGAAGCGCCACGCCTTTGCCACCAGGTCGGTGTCATGGGTCGCGAGGACGAGACGGACGTGATCCCGCTTGACCTCTGGCAGCAGGAACGCGCAGAGGGCAAGGTAGTTGGCGTCGACGTCCCGCTTGGCCGCGAACGCGGTCTGCGGTGGTTCCGCATAAGCGCCTTTGACCAGCCTGATCGCTGGCCTCGACGCGAGGAGCTTGGCCACGTCGTCCACCGTCCGGTGCAGGTAGGCCTGCAGAGCGACTCCGACATGGGAGTACTCCGACTTGAGGCGGGTGTAGAGATCGAGCGTCCGGTCCGTATAGGCGCTGCCTTCCATGTCGATCCAGAGGAAGCTGTTGGCCTTGCCGGTCGCGCCGGCGAGGCGCTGGAGGTTGGCATAGGCGGCGGCGGGGTCGATGTCAAGGCCGAGCTGCGTCGGCTTGACCGAGATCTCAGCCTGGACCCCGCCGGAGGCGGCCAGGACGCCTTCATAGTGCTCGATGACGTGGTTGGCGTCTTCGAGTTCGGTGACATTCTCGCCCAGCAGGGTGAAGAGGGCGCCGATGCCTTGCGCCCTGAAGTCAATGGCAGCCTTCAGGGCGCTGTCGAAACCCTCACCCGGCAGGAAGCGCCGGACCGCGCGGCGGGCAAATGGCCAACGGGGTACGTTGGAGGCAAGCCACTTGTTCTGTGCGCACCACAGGAGGAGCCTTCGCATCGGGCTCCCCAAAGGTATAGGAGCGGGAACCATGAGGTTCCCGCTCAACAGCTAAGCAGGTCGATTGCCCCCCAGCGAACACTCGACGCTGCAGTAGGCCTCGTCCCCCCGCCAGACAGCGGCGAAATCGATCGGTGCGGCGCAGGTGGCGCAGTAGGCTGCCGCCGGTGACTGGCGCTGTACGAGCTGCAGCGCCGCTCCCAGACGGTCAGGCCTGGCCAGCCCCTGACGGAGGGCGGTTCGCTCCGTACGATCCGGAAGCCGCCCGAACGGCAGTTGGACCACGCTCATACCAAACCCCTCCAACCAATCGCTACGTCGGTTCTGACGCCGACACGGCAAGTATCGACTGGCTGGAAAATTTGTCACCGTACCGATGTAGGAGACAGCCCTCCTACGCCCGGTGGTTTCTTGTGTCCCTTGTCAAGAAATAAAAAGGCGCCCTCACGCGGGCACCTTTTTCGCCGCCGCTATTACCAGTAGTACCAGCGACCGCCTTCCGCGGCGCGGACAAAGAAGCCCAGCACCCACAGGATCAGCCCGATGACGAGCAGAATCCAGAGGATGTGAAGCGCTGGTGCCAGCAGACCACCCCCACCCAGGAGCAGCAGCAGCAGGATCAGAACGATCAACGCAACCACTCTCGATTTACCTCCTTTCGAGCCAACCCAAATGGGGCCAGCCGTGAATTACGTCTCTACTTAGAAAACGCCCTTCCGGACGTGCCTTACCCAGAGCGCGGGGACCGGCGGGAGCGGCCGGTCTTGCCGCCTTTCATGAGCTGACGCCAGCCCCTGGCGCTGATCTCGACACCGAACTTGCGGGCTGCGGCGCGGATCCGCCGCCACGCGGCGTCGCGCTCCTTGTCCGTGACACCCTCGACCTGGTCGAAACGCGCGACAGCGTTCCGGACATGGCGGGCGTCGTTGAGCGGCTCCTTGCGCTTCCCGGGAAAGGCAAAGGTGCCGGCGCGCATCCTGTTTTCCTGCCGCGTGGTCAGGCTGGTCGAGCGCCTCGGCATTCGAGCACCATGTGCCCGCCGGCTCTGCACATTGCGTGCCTTCTTGATGTTCCGGCGGGCGGCAGTCTTCTGGCGGGTGGTAGCCATTGCGCGACCTCCTAAGCGAATTCCTCCCTAATGAGAAAACGCTTGTCTTTCATCGCCTACCGAGGAAAAGAAAGAGGGCCGGTCCCGATGGACACGGCCCTGCTACTCCCTAGAGGAGGGTCAGGGAGTTACTTCGAAGGCGACGCCTGGGCGCTAGGCGACGCGCTGGCGCCACCGCCGTTCGGCGAGGCGATGGACGGGTTGTTCGTGGTCGACGGCGCGCCCGACCGCGTGCCGAACCAGTTCCACGACGTGAAGCCGAAGAACAAAAGAATCAGCACCAGCAGAGCCAGGATCGCGGCTGCTATGCCCGCGCCCGCCCCACCGGTCGTGTCACTCGTTTCGACTACTTCGGAGCCCGCCGGGCTCCAGTAGCGCCGAACGCTGTACCCACCGGCTCCCAGGAGCACGGCGAGCACCAGGATGATGAGCAATACGAAAAGCAGAGTTCCCAAACGTCTTGAACCTCCTTTGACTTCATTCGACCCTCGCTCCCGCTGTGAGCCGCCCATTGGGCCGCTCGTTTCGGTAACGCCCGAGGCCGGGCCGTATACCTGTGGTTGAACTCGAACTAGGCGACGGGACGGGTACGGCGGCGCCTCACCAGGCCCGCGGCCACGGCCAACGCGACGACCGCGCCGAGGGCCAAACGCTGGAAGAGCGACCGCTTGACCGGCGCCGGAGGCGGGTCCTCCGCCTTCTTCTGTTCGATGGCTTCCACGGGCTTTGGCTTCTCCCTCGACTTGTAGATCGGGCTCGCGATCAAGCCCCGAGTGGAGGGTTCCCCGAGGCGGAAGCGGTTGAAGACCGCCCCCAGGAGCACCAGCTGGCTCAGCAGGTAAAACCAGGTGGCGAGCAGAAAGAAGAGGGCGAACTGCGCGCCGTACGTGTTGAACCCGCCCGCGATCCTCGCGTACAGCGGAAAAGCAAACGACAGGACTTCGATCAACACACCGCACAGCAGCGCGCCCGGCAGCACCTCGTGCAGGCGGAAGGTGCGGTTGGGCACGAACCTGTAGAGGGCGACCAGGAGGGCCACCATGACGAGCGCACCGGCGAAAAAGCTGACGACGCTCGCGCCGTGGAATGGCACGAAGGCGGCCGCGGCGTTGATCGCCACGTTGAGCCCGATCGCGGCCACGAGCACCAGCATCATCACCAGGCCCATGAGCCGCTGACGCAGCATGTCGCGCTGCCTGGTGCCGAAGATCTGCGTCAGCGCGAACTCCATCGTGGAGAAGATGCTGCTCGCGCTCCAGACCAGGCCCGCCAGTGAGAGGATGCCCAACCAGCTCCAGGAGTCCTTTACGCCTTTGAGCGCACCTTGAATCTCGGGCTCGGCAGTCGCGGGAAACATCTGGAGCACGAGCGAGGTGAACCTGGCCTCGGTGCTCGGGTCGCGGATCGCAAGTCCGACGAGCGAGAGCGCCCCCAGCATCATCGGGAACATCGCCATGAAACCCGCGAAGGCGAGCGCGAGCGCGTAATTGCTCGCCTGGCTCTCCCCGTAGGCGCTCAGGACTCGCGCGGGCAGCGTCTTCTGCGCGCGCTCGACCAGCGCCTGCAGCCGGGCGCGCAATGCTGTCAGAGCTCTGTCTCGTCCGCCGGGCGCGCGACTCTCTCGATGAGGGCGGTCGAAGCAGTCCCCACAACCACGGGCGCTACCTTGCGGAGGATGGTCTCAACCGTGCCGGGCTCTTTGCTCTTCTCGTTGACGGTGACCTTGACCGTTGGCAATGGCTTTTTCGCCCGCGACGCCACCTCACGGAGAGAGCCGAGGGACATCCCCTTGAAACGATCCTTCAGCGTCGACCGGCGCACGCGTCGATAAATGAAGATGCCGCCGACCACGGCCGCTGCAACGCCGGCCGCGACTGCGACGATCTTGCCCAGCCTCATCGCGTTGGATGCAGCCCGCTGCTCGAGCACGGTCAGGTTCTCGTCCATCCGCTCGCGTGTTTCCTTTATTTGCCGCTCGATTTCACGCGCCGAAGCGCCCATTCCTTGTTCTCCTTCAAGGTGTCGAGAGTTCGTTTGGGCAGGCGGAGCTGGAAACGGGACCGAGCGACCATGAGCAGAGCGAGCCCGATGAGGATGTATGCCCCAGCCCATACCAGCGCGGCTTGCCAGCGCCACGGCACGAGCTCGACGACGAACGTCGGCACCGCCACCAGAAGCCCGAGGAGGAGCAGCAGGCCGCCGCCGACCGCGAGGCCGACTGTGATCGCGTAGGCCATCCCAAGCTGCTTCAGCTCCTGTTTGGCCAGCGCAATCTCCAGTTTGACCAGCCGCCGGGCGTCGTGGATGACGTCGGACATCAGGTCACCCGACTTGTGGCCGTCTGAGGTCTGCGTCTCTTCAACCGGGGCGCGCACGAGTGCCTCTCTCGCTAGGTGAACGCGTCTCGTGTGGGGCATACGCACGCAGCACATCCGGCGCCTTCAACCTGGGAGTCCTTTCGTCGCGATCTGGTAGGCGAGGGTCACATCGGCCAGCACCATCACGGCGGCGGCGGCCCAGGCGACCACTCTGGTCACCGGTCCGTTGACGAAATCTCCCATCAGCTTGCGACTCGACGTGACAAGGATCATCAACACGATCAGGAAGGGGGCGATCAGGCCGTTGAGGACCTGCGAGTAGAAAAGGGCCTTGATCGGATCGATCGATGAAATGGCCAGCTCCATCGCGACAAGAAACGCGAGGCCGATCACGACGTAGAACTGGGGAGCGTTGCGAGCCTTGTGGCCGAGGCCGCGCCGCCACCCGGCAAGCCCCGCCATCCCAAAAGCCGCGGAGGCGGCGAGGATTGGGATCGCGAGCAAGCCCGCGCCGATCACTCCGACCGCGAAGAGCACTGTCGCGTACTGCCCTGCGAAAGGTTCCAGGGCACGCGCGGCGTCGGCGGCGGTCCGGATCTGCGTGTGGTGCGAGAAGAGCACCGCGCCCGTAGCGACGATGATGAAAAATGCGGTGACGTTCGACCACACCATACCGATCGCGATATCGAGGTTCGTGTGCTTGAGGCGCTGCACGCCGCGCCTCTCCTCTATCTCCCCGCTCGTCTGCCAGAAGAAGAGGTAAGGCGTGATGGTGGTCCCGAGCATGCCGACCGAGGCCATCAGAAAGGCAGGCGACAGCTCCACGTGCGGCACGAATGTGCTGCGAAGCACGGATCCCCAATCGGGCCGTGCAAGCACCGCCGCGACGATGTAGGTGGCGAAGACGGCGACCAGCCACAGCATGTACCTGGCGATGACCCTGTAGTCGAGAAAGATCGTCACGCATGCCATCACCCCGGCCAGCGGAACGACCCAGTAGATGAAGTTGATCCTGGTCAGCAGCTGGACCGCGGCGGCCATGGCGAGCAGGTCGGCGCCCATTGTGATGACGTTGGCGATGACCATCAGCAGCACCGCCGGGGTGGCGATGCGAGCGCCAAAAGTCGTACGGAGGACGGTGGCCAGGTCCGTCTTGGTCACGTTGGCGACCTTGGCCGACATGTGCTGGACGACGATGAGCATCGGGGTCGAGAGGAACAGCAGCCAGTTCTGGGCGAAGCCCGCGGTGGCGCCGACGATCGAGTAAGTGGCGATACCGGCGGGGTCGTTGTCGGCGCCGCCTGTGATCACTCCCGGGCCGATCACGCGCAGGACGTCTCCCGATGTGACTTGCTCACCAGTTGCATCGCGCGCCGAGGCGACCTTCGGAACGTGCCGGCCGCGCCGCTCGATCTCAGCCATTTGTTGCTATCTCGGGTGGCGTGGCGATCGTCCACTTGCTGCGCGTGTCTTCGTCCAGAAGCGCGCGGACGCGGAACGCGTCGGTTTCGTCGATGCGAAGGATCAGAAGGGCTTCGCCTCGGTCCAGACGCTTTTTGGCGTCCTCTACGAACTCCGGCGGCAACAGGTCACGCAGTTTCGCTGAGCCTTGGTGATCGATCACAGCCTCCCCCTTCGGCGTGGCGCGGCCGTGCTCGAGAACGAACTTGCGAGCCAGCTCCGCGGTGGCCGGGTCCGGGAACGACGCCACGAGCGTCTGCTCGAGGACGCCCGGCCTCTCCCGACGCTGGGCGACCGTCAACCGGGACGTATCGACATCGCGGATTCCGTGGCCGACACGTGCGCGAGCCTCCTCCAGGAGCTGGTCGCGGTCCCCCCGCCGCTCGAGCTCCCCTGAAATCTCGAGTCGTTCGCCCGCGACGTGCACCGAGATCCGCTCCCCGTAAACCGGATGAGGCTCGCCCGCCTCGCCAGCCAGCACGGCATCCCACCAGGAGGCGATACGTGCGTCCATCTCACAACGACAACGCCCCGCGCAGTCACGAGCGACGGGTGTGTGCGTTCATTTAAGGATGCAGACGCGCAAGATCGAGCCGCCACGCGTCCTGCCGGAAACCGTCGACCGGCGACTTTACGCCATGATCCACGGCCTGCCACACTCCCCGGTGGGGGACCGTTACGTGGCCATCCTGTCCGACCTCGGTGAGGGTCTCGGTTGGGTTGCGGCCGGTGCCGCGCTGGCCTGGTTGGGCGGAGCAAAAGGCCGCCGCGGAGGCCTCGCCACGGCGGTGGCTTCGCTGGGCACTACCTACCTGGTCCAGCGAATCATCAAGCCGGTGTTCCGGCGCAAGCGGCCGTTTGTCGGGCGCGACATCCTGGTCGTAGGGATCCGCACGACCGACGCCTCATTCCCTTCCGGGCATGCCGCCTCCTCGTTTGCCGCCGCGACCGCCGTCGCGGCCTCCTACCCCAAGGCCACACCACTGGTTTTCGCGGTCGCGACAGGCGTCGGAATCTCGCGGGTTCACCTGGGCCATCACTTTCCGAGCGACGTCGCGGCCGGCGGTCTGATCGGGATCGCAACCGGCGGCCTTGTCGCCTGGCTCCTCAGGCACTGAAGAAACAAGGAGGGCTCGGCCATTGCTGGCCAAGCTCCCCCACTTCAATCAACGGGCGAGGTATGGCGAGTACCGATTTTTTTAGGCGATTCTTTAGACGCTAGCCGCCTGCCGGCCGGGGCCGGTCGCTCTCGAGCGGCGCCTCGACTGGGACGGCCTCCATCGCGCCGGCCCTCCGCAAGAGCTGGCTGGCCTCTTCGAGACGCGGCCCGGTCACGCTGACCAGAAATCGTCCGGACTCCACCTCCTGCTCGTAATAGAGGGCCTGGTCGCCGGACGCGGCCATGCTCAGCAGGCCGCCCGCCAGGCCGCCGGTAGCCGCGCCCGCCACCGCAGCGAAAAGGAAGGTGGCCAGCACGCTGCCCGAGACGAGAGGGCGGACACCGGGCACCATCCCGGTCGCCAGCGCCCCGATCAGGGCGCCCAACAGGGTGCCGGTGAGAATGCCGACGGCGACCTTCAGGCCGTAATGGCCGCGCCGGGCGCGTCGCGGCGTGGCGAGGGAAACCTGGTCCTCGCTGAAGCCCGCCTCCTTGAGTTTTCGAAGGGCCTCGGAAGCCTCGGAACGGGTTCTGAACAGGGCCGCGACCGTGTCAGGCATATGGTCTTCTCCTTCTCAGAGGTAACGCCTATCCTGTGTCGTCCATGGCGATCCGCTCCGAACTGGCAGGCTTCACGGGCGCCCAGGCGCGGCGCGCCCTGCAGGGCCTCCCTCGGTGCGATTACGACGTGGTGATCAAGCCGCTGCGCTACCGCTGGGCGCCCCACCTCGCGGCGCGCTGCGAGTTCGAGGAGCGGCGGATCGTCCTCCAGGTCCCGCTCCCCTTCCGCCCGTTCAAAGAGCCGGTCATCTACGCCGCGCGGCGCAAGCGTGGAGAGGGAATGCGCTTCGCCTGGGCATCGGAGACCGTCTACTTTCGCGGCAAGCGCGACGTGCTCCGATTTCTCTACTGCCACGAATGGCTGCACTGGTATCTGTATGAAGTGCTCGGCAAGGGATCGTCGGCCGAGACCGCATGCGACCGCTTCGCGCTCCGCAATTTCCGGCGTCCCTACGTGACCACCGATGACGCCGATGCCGCGCTCAAACGGCGGCCGCTGAGGGTGCGCTCCTCAGGCTGAGACCGCGTCGCTCCTGCGCACCAGCAAGAGGACAGCGACCGGCAGCAGCACGTTGACCATCAGCGAGACGGGGCCGCGGTTGAAGCCCAGCGGGAGCAGCAGCAAGGCTGCCGAACCGAACAGGCACACCGCCTCGATCGCGATCGCGATCCCCCTCGCCCATCGCCGCCGCCACAGGACGCCGATGCCAACCAGGCACGTGAGCAGGGCAAAGAGCATCGTGACCAGGGCAAGCGGTCCCATGAATACCTCTCCGGTTAGGGCGAACGGAATCGCCGAGATGCCCGCGATGAGCCAGAACAGGCTCTGCATGAAGAGCAGGACGAACACGGTCTCAGCCCGGCCGCTGCTTTCAGCCTTGATCAATTTGCTTCACCACCTTCGAGTCGATGTCGACCGCAAACTTTCCGCTCGGGTTGTCGACGATCCACACGTGGAGCATGGGTGGCACGCTGAGGTCGATGGCGCCGATTGGACACGTGGCGGTGGGCGTCATCAAGCTGAACTCCGCACCGAAGGGCGTGAAGCAGATGTTTTGATGCTGGTGCCATGCAGTGAGCGGCCCTCCTGGATCGGGACCGAACTGGCCAAGGTGCTGCATCTGAAACATCGCGCCGAGCAGGACTGGGCCGTGCTTGGTGTTCGCGTAGACGAGGCCCTGCGGGTGCTTGGCGTCCATCACATATGCGGCGTAGCGCTGGTTCATCCAGTGCGTGGACGGTTGATCCAGCGGTCCGCCGGGTCTGTAGCCGGCGGCCGACGCGACATGCCAGTCGCGGTACGGCGCGATGGCCGCCACGGTCTCGTCGTAAAGGCGCTGCGCGGCCGCAAGCTGCTCCGGCGTGGCGGTGCCGTTCGTCTGCTGTAGGACCGCACCCGCGTGCACGTGCTGCGCGTCGGGCCGAGCCAGGTCGATGATCCACACGACCGACACGGTCATCAGCGTGAGGAGTGGCACCGCGATCCCCAGGGCGCTCCAGCGCCACGCCCGGCGCGGTCTGCCTGGCTCGCCACGCACCGGAACCAGAACCAGGCCGAGCGTCGTGAGCTCCAGCAGCTTCGTCGCGAGGGCGACCTGGTCGGGGCTGTCGAAGCCGAGCACGATGAAGCCCGAGTAGCCGAGCAGCGTCATCGTGATCAGCGCCGACGACGCCAGCCGCCACCAGCGCCACGTGAAGATCTGCGACAGGACGAGATATGCGACGCCGTTGAGGACGAACAAGGCCGCGGTGATCGGCTCGCCCAGGTGTGTCCAGACGAGCCCGAGGTGGATGGCGCCCGCCATCGCCATCAGAACAGAAGCCGCAAGCATGGTGCCGGGCACATCGCCACGCCCGCGCCTCCGCCTGACGAAAAAAAGGGCTGGCGGCACGGCGAGGAGACCGGTGTACAGGGCTATTGCGTGGTCCGGTGAGATGTCGAACATGCAACGAGCGTGGCGGGCTCGGTTAAGAAGGCCGTAAGAGAGGAAGGTCGATGAGAAACGCCGCTCCGCCGATGATGGCCTCCCCCGCGATGATGCGGCCGTGGTGCTCTCCTACGATCCATCGCGCGATCGCGAGTCCAAGTCCCGCGTGCGAGCCGGCGCGCGCCGCGTCAGCACGATAGAACCGCTCGAAAATTCGCTCTCGGTCTCCGGCGGCGACCCCGGGTCCATCGTCGGCGACCACGAGGCGGGCCCAGCCGGAGTCGGCGTATAGACGGACCTCGACCGTCGATCGCTTGTAGCGAAACGCGTTGTCGAGGAGGATCCACAGCAGCTGGCGCACCGCGTCCTCGTCGCCGTCCACCGAAACGGCCTCGGCCATGACTGTCAGACCCGTCTCCGGGTGCGCGCCAGATGCCTGGCGGCACACCTCGTCGACCAGCGACTTCAGGTCGAGGGCGGTTAGCGCAAGCTGCAGCCCTGAATCGGCGCGCGCGAGCGTCAGCATTCGATCGACGAGCCTGGACATGCGCGCCCCCTCCTCCAGGATGTCCGCCGCTGCGGCCTGGCGCACCTCATCGCCCACGTCGCGGGAGGCCAGCAGGCCGGCGTTGCCCTGGATCGTGGTCAGAGGCGTGCGCAGCTCGTGCGAGGCGTCGGCCACGAAACGCCGCTGGGAATCGAACGCGTCCTGCAGCCGGCTCAGCATCCCGTTGAAGCTCGCCGCGAGGACCGCCACCTCGTCGCGGCCCCGAGTCGCCGGCAGGCGGCGGCCAAAATCGCGAGTGCGGCCGATGTCCTCCGCCGCGAGGGCGGTCGCCTTGAGCGGCGCCAGAGCACGGCCCGCAACCAGCCACGAGGCGATGAGCGCCGCAGCCAGAGCCGGCACCGACGAGATGACCAGGAAAACGACGATTCCAGAAATGTTGTTTTGCACCACGCGGGTCGACTGTCCGGTCATCACGTATCCGCCGAAATATGGGAGCACGTAGAGCCGGAGTGAGCCCTGGGTCGCAAATGAGCCCCGGTGCTGCGTGGCTTGATCCAGCAGAGACTGCGGCGCGACCGGCGGCGCTCCGTTCAGGACGCCGGTCGAGTAGATCACCGAGCCATCCGGACTCATCAGCTCGACGAACACATCCGCGCTCCTGGTCAACTCCGACGGGGCGGTGGGTGCCTGCCGGCCTGGAACGGTGACGACCGACGCCACGGCATCGTGGGCTCGCGTGCGGAGTGCGTCGTCCTGGTTGGTCACAGCGCTACGCGACAGCAGTGCGTAAAGCAGGAGACCGAATATCAGGAGCGCCAGCGCGACCACGCCGCCGCCGAAGAACGCGAGCCGGGCGCGGAGCGGCACTATTCGTGCAGCGCGTAGCCGGCACCGCGCACTGTGTGCAGCAGCCTGGGCTCGCCAAGCTTCAGGCGCAGGTAGCCGACGTAGACAGCCACCACGTTGTCACTCTCGGCCTCGCCCCTCCAGACCGCGTCGATGAGCTGTTCGCGCGACAGGACCTGCCGCGGATGGCGGAGGAAGTGGTGCAGGAGGTCGAACTCGGTCGCCGTCAGCTCGATCGTCCGATCGGCGCGCCACACGCCGCGACTCGCCGGCTCGAGCCGGAGGTCGCCGAAGCGGAGGTGCTCCGTCACAGCGATGCGGCGGAGCAGGGCGCGCACACGGGCGAGCAGCTCCTCGTAGGCGAACGGTTTCACGAGATAGTCGTCCGCCCCGGCGTCCAGCCCGCGCACGCGCTCCTCGGTGCCGCCGAGCGCGGTCAGCAGGAGGATCGGCACGAGCCCTGTCGCGCGGAGCTTCCGGCAGACGGCGATGCCGTCGAGGCCCGGCAGCATGATGTCGAGGACGACGAGGTCGAAAGGTCGCTCCCGGGCGAGCCTCAGGGCGTCACCGCCGTCGCCCGCCACCTCCACGTCATGGCCTTCCGCCGCGAGCACCCGCTCGAGCGTCGCCGCGAGCCGCGGGTCGTCCTCGACCACCAGGATGCGGGAGCCTGCCATCCGAGCGATTTATAGCCCTGGGCGTGTGGATTTGATAAGAGGTGTCGAAATCGCGCCCACCTGTTCGTCGAGTGAGATGAGTCCACGAGACATCAATCGCAAAAGGAGATAGCAGGCATGGCGAACTTCGTACTTCTGTACACCGGAGGCAGCGCTGGG
>Ga0209805_1000100_pt1 | contig 46346 bp, 46 predicted proteins | sample GraSoiAngelo_148_FD_185905 | JGI IMG/M metagenome (GOLD analysis project Ga0209805, IMG submission 185905) | Grasslands soil microbial communities from the Angelo Coastal Reserve, California, USA - 14_1009_09_20cm (SPAdes) (version 2) | ecosystem: Environmental > Terrestrial > Soil > Grasslands ...
CTAGACCCGAGCGGCTTGGCTCAATAGTTTGAGTACAATCTTTCTCTCTATGGAATCGCTTAGATGGCTGATGTCTGATTCCCAGTAGACAGACTCGGCTTCGTTCGACTTGATTCTCCCCTTCCAGTCCTTGATACGAAAATAGTGTATCCTCTGTCTCTCTCCATTCGACGCTGTATAATATCGGACCCGAATCGGCGCGACCCTTTCGACGCGTATCCCTAGTTCCTCTCGCATCTCTCTCTTCAGAGCCCGGTCCAGCGATTCCCCCCGTTCCACGTGTCCCCCTGGAAGCAAAACTTGCCCCGGGTCCGCGTCATCATCGGCTCGTCGCTTTTCGACAAGAACTGAACCGTCGCCTATCAGAACTCCGCTCACACACTCAGCAACCGCTTTGCGCGAGGCTTGGGCCGAGACTCCACTCTTCATTTGACCTTTACCAGTTGCTCATGACCTTGTCTGAGAAGAGCCGTATCTGTGAAAAGAGATCTTTTGATGACCATAGTCCTCCTTTCGGGACGAAGGTCAGCATGAACTCGTTGCAGCCAGCCTTCCGATAGCCCTCGACCTGTTCAATGCAATCATCGGCCGTCCCATGGATGACAGTTTTGTAAGCGTCCGATTCTGGAATCTCCGCGGCGATCTTCCGGATTGCCTCTCTCTGATCCTTTGGATTTGGAATCTTCTCCCAGATCCGGCCGGGATGGCTGGCTGAGGGATCAATCTTCCTCAACGCTTCAGGTATCAGGGCGAGGAAGTATCTCGCTGGTCCCAGAACGTTCCGGTCTGCTTCTTCGCGATTCTTCGAGATGGAGGAGAGCGTGTAGTATGCAGAGCGGAACGCCCCGAAATCTCGACCCGCATTATGGGCTGACCCGATGATGGTATCAAGATCCATCTTGTATGTTGCAGGTGTGTGACAGTGCGGCATCCATCCGTCCGCCGCCTCCCCCGCGAGCCTCAGCATTCTGGGACCGAAGGCTGCTAGATAGATTGGCGGGACAGGTTGTTTCTCCTGGCCGGCTTGCAAGTATGCGTTGTTCAGGGAGAAGAATTGTCCCTTGTAGTTCTGTGGTTTCTCTATGCTAGAGTTCCACAGCTGCCGGATAATCTTCAGACCCTCTCGTAGTCTGCTGACGCGGTGTTCCGCAGAAAGTCCGAATGGTGTCTGGTTCATCGGATCGCCCGCGCCCAGTCCGAGGAAGACTCGTTTTGGAAACTGGTTGGAGAGCGTGGCGATGGTCTGGGCTATGATGGCCGGGTGTCTACGGACGAGGTCTGTTACTGCGATTCCGACCCTGATTTTCCGGGTCGCGGCAGCTATCGCGGCGAGGGTTGTGAAGGGTTCGGGCGCGGCCGCTGCCCCTGTCCCGTAGAGCAGATGGTCGTCTATGAGGACAAAGTCAAACCCGTGTTTTTCGCAGAACTGCGCCCGCTCTACGATACGCTGGAAGGGTTCGTTGGCCGCTAGAAAGACTCGGCATCCGAACCGGACTTTGCTCTTCACACTTCAGTCACTCTTCAAGTGACTATTCAAGATGTGGACATTCATTCACCTCTCCAATCCTTTTAATGCTCTAACGCCCTGTCGTACTGTTGGAGATCACGATCAATGCCTTTCAGAGTTGGACAGCGCTTATGGATAGCATGTGACGTCAAGCCAGGCATGTCCCCTAGCGAGAGAAGCATACGCTTTGTACTGCCCGCTCCCGAAGAGAAAGTCGTGTCAGGTTTTGTTCCCGAGCGCTTTGTAAGGCCTAGCTCTAATGGTCTACCATCCCGAGTAGCGGCCGTCGTTGCGAGTCCTCCCGAAAGGGGTAAAGTAAGAGTTCCCCTACCAGGAGAAGTTCTCACTTCCACAAACCCCGTTCTCGTCGATGCGTCCTGGCTGAAAGTTCACGCTCCCTAACAGCGCACTCCATCTCGATTGATTCTCTCGCACAATGATCTTAGACGGGCATGGAAACTACGACAGGTTCGGTTCAGTCCGGATATCTCTGAAAGTCAGATCGCGGAACCCTCCATCGACCTTCGTCTTGGATACTACTTCACCAAGCTGAAGCCCTAGGCGTAGACCTGTCCGTCCTGCTGCCGAAGGGTTTGATCCTAGCTCAGTAACCAAGACCAGGAGCTACGAGAGCCTCACCCGTCCGGTCTTTACGCTCAGGCCACGAGAGTTTATCCTCGGGTTCACACTCGAAGAGGTTAGTATCCCAGGATGGCTTGCTGCCAACGTTCAAGGGAAGAGCAGCCTTGCACGGGCGGGGCTAGCAGTGCACATCACGGGGCCTCATATCAATCCGGGGTTTGTCGCAAGGATAACTCTTGAAATGTACAATCATGGACCATGGAATCTGCAACTCATCCCTGGAAAGGACCTGGTCTGCCAAGTAATCTTTTACAAACTGACTAGTCCCGTGTCGCAGAAGGTCATCAACGCGTTCGGAACCTACAAGAAACAATCGACACCATTTCCCGCTCGAACAATGAGGCTCGTGTCGGACTGGGGAGTTGAGACGAGTTCTCGGGAGATCGATAAAGTTCTGTACGGAAGGCCAACTCCGAAGCGAACCAAGAGCCTGAAGAGGTCGGAGCGAGACAGTCTGCCGAAACTGAAACCGTTTGTTCGAGAAAAACATGACCGTTTCGACTGATTCCTGCGCATGGATAGAATACTGGCGAGCTTGACTGTTTACGCTTCAGCTAGCACGGCTCTACGCTCAGCCATCTCAACAATAACCTTCTCCACCTTCATATGATGAATACGACGATGAACCGTCAAGAGAACAAGACACTCCCTGCAGACATGAGCAGCGTGGTGCTCAGCCTGCAACTCCACAATCTCATCCTCAGGCCTAATCTCAAACCTAAAATTACAAGTCACAGCCAAAACAGACCCAGCCCCTATCAGAGCTACCTGAACTCGCCCTTAAGCGTTGACGATCTTGTTCGTATCTCCTATCGGGGCCCTCTCCTACGGGTTCTTCCATATGCCCAAAGTACTACCGAAACGACAACGCCGAAGAACGAAATCCCTGTCGCGAGCGTCCCGTATTGATTCGGCGTCAGAAACGTAAGCGAAGCGAGCAGGATGATTGCTGTTACTCCAAGTGATAGACAAATAACAAACACGAGATTCCTGCGCAAGATCCTTTTGGGAAAACATTGCAGTGAGATATCTCTTTGATTCCTGAAACCGGACCAGCAGGAAACTGAACTGCGTCTAATGATCCTCGCGACACCAGACTGCGCTCTAAGGAATCAGTTCACCTTCGCGAACTCACCAGAAGCTGGTGCGAGTTTGGTTGCTGATCACGTTTCCTTGTAGGTCGAACTTGATCTGGTCCGAGTTTGTTTGTATGGAAATGGTTGAGCCTCCGTTGTCGAAGTTCACGCTCAAGACCGCGCTGTTCACATGTCTTGACCAGATCAGGTTGCCTTGCATGTCGAGGTAGTACATTGTGCCGCTGTAGCCTGATGCGGAGACCCCGGCCGCATGTGTCCATCAGAGACGGCGAGGGAGGTTGTACTGTCGAACTGTTGGTCGGGAATGGTGAAGTTCCACAACATGTTCTCCTGAGCGTCGAACATTACAATTTCACCTCCATAGTTCGTCCTGTTCGGATAAGGTACGTTCGAGATTCCGGCCACTACATTGGCTCCGTCATAAGCTAGCGCTGTGGCGGACACGGAGTATTTCGAGTAGTTCCATACTACGGTTCCGTTATTATTGATGTAGAGGAGTTCAGGAAAGTTAGCCACGATTACAGAGCCGTTGCTGTTGATGTGCACCGAGAAGATCTCACGCGTTGTCGAGACATTCCATTTCAATACTCCATTTCTGTCGAACAGATAGACCGCTCCATATCCATAGGAACCAGCTGGACCAGACGATACCTTGTACCCTGCAGCCGCCAAGTACTGGCCGTCAGCCGAGGATGCCATGCTACCTAGGACTCGGTTCGTAAGGTAGCTCCTCTCCAGCAATCCGGTACTGCCGTAGACACACCAAGCAACCGTCCCGGTGCCGAGATATGGCCGATACACGTCCCCCACGGCAACGATGCTGAACGGGACGCTGCCAACACTCTGACCTCCCATCGCCCAATGAAGTGGAGGACAAGTCTCCGCGGGCCTGCCGAACGAGGTAAAGGCGTAGGCATAGCTCGACAAAACTAGAACCGCAATGACCACTATCGTGATGATCCGGAGCCTGCGGCCTCTGAACGGTAAGGGATTCCGCACAGACTAGGAATACGCTTATCCGACATTTAGAGCCAGAGGTTGGATCAGGCGAGCTGCTCCAGATTTCGAATTCTCTCCTTTATGCTTGGCTGGGTATAGCGCGAACTCTTCCTCTCGAGTTTTTCTACATCTTTGAAGCCCATGCTGTCAATCTTCCGAAGTGTGTTCAGAAATAGATCTCTGCCGATAAGTCCTGCTACTTGCAGGTCAGCCGTCAGTGCTTCCATATGTGCAGCCGGAGAGTAAATCCGGCCCAGCAGAACGAACGCTATCACTGCCACAAGTATCGCCCAGAGAGGGTTTGCTAATGCCGCCAGCACAAGGTTCTGACTGGAATCGTGTGTATCGAGATACAATATTGGAAGATAGAAGGCTAATCCTATCAGAGCTGCTGGTATGCCGGTCTTTACTAGTCTGGGCCGTGCCCAAGACCTCATGATTAGACTGGTACTAAGAATGGGTTTCCACTCATCGGGAGTAAGGACATTCTGCAAGCGTTTCGGAAGAATTACTCTCTTCCCTCCGATGAAAGCGTAATCAGAAGGAACATCAATCCCCCCACCCTCTCCCACATCGATTCGGTCTTCCCAGACAAGCTTTCGAGGAACGAGCTTCTTGAGACCGAGAAGATCACATAACATCGGAATCTGCTTCAAAATATCTTGATCCGACAATGTCTGAGCATTATCACTCAATTTTCTCAGCCGGACTCGCTCTCACCATACCGAGCGCCTAATCCCAAAACGACTTTGACCAGCCCGGATCTTGTGAAGATCGATGATCGAACCGTTCCAGCAATCCTTTTTTTCTCGGCAGTCTCCATTGATTAGACAGGCAACAAGTTCCATGAGGTCTCGAACGCGTGAATGGTGGATTTGGCTACCTTTCCAGATTGGACTTCTGATAGTGCTTACCTTGCTGTTCATCCTCAATTATAGAGACTTCGACCCAGTTGATATTGGAGTCATAACTACCCTCCTGCTCGTGGCATTTCTAATCGAAGAATACAGGATTTCCAGACTTAAGGACCAGTTGAATTCGCTGAAGAAGCAACGCATAACAGAGAGTTAGCTATGCATAAGCCAGACCGAGTTGGTGCTCTGGTCTTAGCTTTCATTGTCATCTCACTCTATGTAGACTTAGCGAACGTCCTAACGTCGTGGGCTCTGGCTTCCCTCCCGCTTGGTAGAGTTGGGTCGTCTTGGAATGGGAGCACTACCATAGTTACGCTCGGGGCATTCGACGCGGTTATTCTGAATCTCTACTTTATTCGCCAACGAAAGCGTGCCCAGGCAACACAGACTTGAAGCTCGAACTGGTAGTTGGCGTCCTTACAAATCCTCGCGACGATTAATCTGGCGGTCTGGATAGGGGTAGCCATCCTATACTGGATGGGTCTCGGTTCTTGGGGGCTTCTGTCGATTATGGCTCTTGTCCAGATCTCCTACTCGGTATTTCAATTAGCCTACATGCACTTCTACCCTCTGCCCCAGAAAAAGAGTTCCACACAACCTAGACGATTCCAAGATGAATCGAATCCATCAAGCAACCCTAAGCGCAAAAGGGTGCTGCGGAGCCGCGATGAAATATTCTGTGATTAGCCATACTTCTTATTGCTCAGACAGCTGGACTATCCTGTTTAAGCCTAGATGTGGGATCGTTGTTGGGTCTTCTGCGGAAGAAGTGGATGCTGGTCTTGCTGGTCATACTCATCCTCGCTCTCGTCGTAGAGACTACCATTATCGCCGTCATCTTGTTCAACTGGTCCCTTGGTAACCAGAACTTTCCCCCTTTCTCCAACAACCCCCCCGTCATAGCAAATTGCCCGGCCCTGACCTCTCATCCGGTTTCCCAGAACAGTCAAAATCGTACAGTGCTCTTTGACTGCAGCACCTCGACCCAGAAGATGGCTGCGTTCAGAGTCTTTGCGCCTTTCACTCCCAACTACGTGCATGAGACTGGCAAGTCAGATTTGGCAGAGCCGATATTCACCCTCCCTCCCGGCTTCCTGAGTCTATTCATAACCAATGAGTTCGACCCCGGGTTCAGCTGTGTTGGACCCGTACCGCTAACGAGCAAACAATCTCTGTACATAGGGATGTATGCTGATGAATACGACTACTGCGCTGAAATAAGCAATTCAGTTGGTCAGGTGGCCAGCTTTCACATTAACTGGGTTGAAGGTACGAGTCCGCACCCAACTGGGCCCGTGACTCCTCGGCTTAGCCTTTCCGCGTCGCCTGCCAACATTACAATTTCGGCTGGAGGAAGTGCAACCTCTAGCATCGAGATCACAAGCCACTGGTTCAAGGGACCACTCACACTCTCGACGGACATCTATCCATCATTAGGCGTACCAAGCCTTCCGATAGCCAGTCTCGACACGACAGCGGCGTCGTTAGATCTTAACGGATCGGTTCTTGTCACTTTGGCAATCGTGTCCAGAGCCAACACAACGATAGGAACTTTTGCAATCCATGTCGTAGTTCAAAGCCCCCCGGCATACTACGAGGAAATCGTTACTGTCAAGATAACCTGACCCTTGAGGTGGGGCTCGGGCTACGTTCACAGGCAAAAGGTGAATCCCTAGGCTACAAACGGTTCTGGATTCTCGTGTCCCAAGAATAGCTAGTGAAAAAAATCGTCCAGCACTTTGAACAGTGCTGATGCTCAGCCTAAAGCGTTAATTATCAAAATCCTCACGAACGAGGATCATGTCAAAAGCGGTGAAGTTAGAGGTCAAAGAACTCGCAAGGATTCTAGTCCTCATCGGCGGAATCCTACTGATACTCTTCGGCCTGTTTAGGTTTTTGGAGGCTCCTTTGAGCCCCGTTACCTGGGAATCTCCCTTTCGGGAAGCATCTTCGGCATAGCAGTCGGGGTCATCGCGCTCCACGGTAATACCCGCATAGGTGAACCGATATGGGCAGTCATCCTAGCAGTCCTTGGCTACTTTGCAGGTGGACTAGGCGGACTCTTAGTCTTGCTAGGCAGCCTGATTGCCTTGATAATGCACTATGTCTGACCGATAGACTGCTCCTCAGCGAAATCGTTCAAAGTAAGTCCTGATCCGGAATCAGGGCAGACGGATCACAGACCCCCTATGCTCCACGCTTCGCCCTATGGAAAGAGTGCCGTTTCGAAGATCATGATTCAAGCCGATTCTGCGCCCTGAAACGGGAAACACGCCCAGAACTGTTTCACCTGGCGAGAGCCCTCTGGAAAAAGGGGGCCAGCAATTTGTTTCTCGCGACGCGAGAGTGCTCTTTGAGAGATTCCTGAAGTTCTAAGCTAAGCTTACCGTGTTGAGTTCTGTTAGATCGGAGAGGCTGTTCATCTTGACCGTGTTGTTGCTGATTGTGTAGAGTACGCTGCCGATGTAGAGTGCGCGAGTAACGAAGAAGCTGCTGTTGTACCAGCTCGGAAGCTGGCCTGTGGCGAGGTGTGTTATTCCCGCGCGGAAGGCGATTCCGTTCGAGACGGTGACGTTGAACACGTAGGCTCCCTGCCAGACAGGTGGATTGTAGCACCACGTGCAAGTTGCAGTCGTCTGATTCAGCGCGATCGTGAGAGGTATCACCAGCAGGTTGAGAGACTGGTCGAAGAGTACCGACTTGTGATCGGTCAATGCTGGAGAGTCGCTACCCCGATCTCCGACGAAATAGTCACTGGTATCAATAGGGTGACTGGGGTCCGTGACATCGAACAGGCTGAGCTTCAGACCCTGAAACAGCGCAGCGTTCTCCCAAGTAACATTCTCCGAAGACTTGCCGAAACCAATCAAGTGGGTCTCATCGTAAGGCTGCAGATAGTCAGAAACCCCGGGGATGTTTAGCTGCCCTAGGACCTTGGGTTGGTGAGGGTCTGTTAGACCGATGACGAACAAGGGGTCCACTCTCTGAAAAGTAACGAGGTATGCTCTGTCGCCCATGAACCGGGCCGCATAGAACTGTTCACCCGGCGACAGTCCTTCGAGCTTTCCGACAATATGGAGACCGCTGTCTAAGACGTACACGTTGGTCCGTTGCACGTAGGCGGACGCTACGTCTCCCGTCGAGGTTGTTGGAATTGGACCATAGCCGGTTGTGGCGATGCGGAAGTTGCCGTTGTACTCGTCCATGGAGAACTGGTTCAGAACATGGCCTGACACAGTACCTGTCGCTTGATAGCTAATGCTTGCACCATCAATACTGATGCGGTGCACAGCGGTCTGTTCGACCTGACTCCAGATCGGCTGAGTAAGATAGATCTGGTGAAGAGAGACGTAGATGTTACTGCTCGTCCCGATGAGGAAGATCTTAGCCGCCGGAGTAGGGTTGGCTTCGGTTACGTTGATACCAACAACCGTAGTGAAGCTGTTAGCTACATCGGCGATATCAGAATGATAGACCGTCGCAATCCCAGTTGTCAACGCCTGCCCGTTTACCACATTGACCGGAAGCAGAATCGGGCCGGTGCAGTAGGCTGGTTGTGTCGTTACTAGGTAAGCGTAGTCTCCAATTTGGCGCGCTCCGGCCAGAGTTCCATTCACTACGAGAGTAGTTGTCAGCACTGGACTGGCATGGTTAGAAATGTCGAAGATCGAGAGAGAAGTGGTCTGGGGATAGTTGAGGAATATTGGATAGACGGCGATGGAAGCTCCCATTGCAGGTTGTACGGTACCAGTGTATGGTAGAGGATACTGCTGGTACTGCTGACTGACAACAACTAGCCTGTTGCCGTCGACGAAAATTCCCTGAAGAGAACCGTTCACAGATACATGGGCCAGCAATTTTGCCTCGGAGACTGGGTAGGCGAGGACGATCGCTACGGTGTTATTGGTTACCGTGTAGATGTAGCTGCCGTCGTTCTTTACGGTGTCAAGCTCGTCAACGCCGGCCACCTGAGCGTTTGTCTCAGAGTGGCTGGGAGTAGCGCTCGTTGAGATTGAAACCGTGGAGGTTCCACTTGTGGCAATGGTGGAAACAGTGCCGGTGAACCCGCCAGGGTTGAGACCGTTCGTGTTCGTGTTCAGGATTACCGGAGCGGGAGTGGGATTGTAGAGGTTACGAACTTCGGTGCTGTTGCAGCTCTTTGTGAGAATGAAGCTGTGCAACTCCTGATAGGACGTGAAGGGGACCATAACATGCTGGTCAGTAGCGTTGGGATTGGGTAGGTGAGTGTACATGACCATTATTCCGGGAAGGAGTATTAGCGCGAGTCCGGCGATGATTCCCAGTGTGAGCCCAAAGACAGTCCGGGTTTTGGAGCCAACCTTCACAGCCGCATCCTCCTCTCGTCCCGGTTCGCTGCGACTCGTATAACCCGCCGAAGATGGTGACCAGAATGTGGATTCTGATTCAGTCTCTGGTCTGCTGACAGCTGCATGGACTTGATGTATGAGGCGGAGGACCTTAAGGCCAGTGTTTAGAACGGGGTGTTCACAGATCGAAACACTTCTGCAAATGAGCAGACTTGTATTGATCTGATGCTAATCTTCTTCCCGGAGACCATTTTTGACGGAAGACCGGGACAGGATCATAGAGTCTGAGCTAAAGGGACTCACCCTACGCGTCTACTGGCACCTTCTAAAGACAAGGAATGAACCAATCGGAGTCAGGTCTGTACAACGTGCTCTGGGAATGAGCAGTCCCAGCGTCGCGCTGCATCATCTGGAGAAGCTGCGATCACTAGGGCTGGTGGAGAAGGACTCAACAGGCGAGTATCATCTCACTGAACAGGTGGAGGTGGGTGTCTTACAGAACTTTGTCGGCGTTCTTGGTTTCTTACTGCCTCGGCATCTTTTCTTTTCCGCAATGTTCACGGTGATGCTCGTTCTCTACCCTATTCTCTACCCTCCCGATTTCTCAACTCATAATATTGTAGCGTTCATCTTCGGAGGGTTCACTGTGGCGATATTCTGGTCTGAGACTTATCGAGCCTGGCGGCTGAGACCCTTGTGATAATTCTTAGAGGGTTTCTTGACGCGATCGTCCCGCTTGCCCTCATTACGGGTCCCTTCGGGACGTTCCCGCAGGTCTAGTAGCCACATTGCTTCTAGGCTTGTCAACAGTCCTGGCACACTGTCCCCGACCCGACGGGTTCGAAGATTGTTTCACCACAATTCTGGCAGACTAGCAATCTACCAACAAACTGGAAGTCGGATCGGTATCGGAGCTCGCGGTATGTCGGTTCCTGACACGTTTGGCAGAAAACCTTGCAATCGAGGCTTTGCATGAGACCCGGTATGGTGTTCGGAGTAGATGAGTGGGAGAGTAGGACAAATTCTGATCTGAAACTATTCGAAGGTGACGCGGGCGATTGTTACCGAGTACTTTCTGTGCAGTTTGCTTGGCGGTTTTCGGCCTGATCTCTGAGAGATATGTTACGAGTCAGCTAGCTACGTCAGATTCTATGCGCGATCCTGAGCCTCCCGCTGTGGAGGTGGAGAAGCAAGATGACTAGGCCTAGAAGGCTTCAAGTGACGCGGGTCCCGAGAACTAGGTATCAACGTCTAGACCACCGACTGACAGAACTTAGGGGAGATATAGAGGAACTTCAGAGGGAACTCCGTCGCCGCAACAAGAAAACATAGGGTTTCGTCCTCAGTCCTGATGACTCGTGCTCTTCTACGCACCCTAGACTTGGGGGACCGTGGACACCTTGCAAAATGAGGGAGATAGAGTAAGATGTCGACCGAATCTAACATAGACAAATCATTACTGAAAGACGTCATTCAACAGAAATTTGGAATTACGGTAGTCAACTTCGCCCTTGTCCCAAAATGGGAGGCTGCAAGAGGGTACGTAATTGAGAGCTCAGACCACAAGAGCTTCTTCCTCAAGATTTACTGGGATGATAAAATACCTGACTCTGCGTTCAAGTTTGCCGACGACCTCTTCGGCAGAGCGGGCATAGTGAATATCGCGCATCCCATTCCAACTAGCCATGGTCAGATGCGGATACAAGTTCGTGACTTTCAGATTGCGCTCTTTGACTGGATATCTGGAAAAACTGCCCAAGATCACAAGCTAACTGATAGGCAGTTAGAAAGACTCGGCGAATTGTTGGCTAAGATACATCAGTCAAAGACAGTAATTGGAGAATACCCAGTAAGAGAGAATTTTGCAATTCCCTTCAGAGATAGATTCCTAGCTATTTTTGATACCTTGTCAAAGATAGCTGGCAAGTCAACCAAATACAGGACAAGAGTCAAGCTTTTTCCTCGAACCCAATAGACAGAAGTTCATGCGAGAGTTAGAAACACTGAAAAAACTCCAGCGTAAGGTAGAAGCAAGGAGACTCGAATTTGTTAACTGTCACGGGGAGCCGTCGCCTGGTAACGTATTGTCTTCTGATAACGATGAAGTTCATCTGCTCGATTGGGATGACCCAATTTTCGCTCCAAAGGAAAAGGACCTCTTGTTCTTCAAGGGTAATGAAGAACCAGTCATGAAAGGCTACGGTGCCTTCTCCAAGGATACTATTATCGACCGAGATGCACTGGAATTTTACGGACATATGTGGAACTTGGGTGAGATCGCCGACTATGGCGGTAAATTACTCTTTGAGAATCATAGTGATGAGCAGAATCAAACCTGGTTGGACAATTTGAAGGGCGGTTGGGATTTTACTTTCTAAGTCACCTCACTCGTTCGTCGCGACACTCGTGGAGAAGAATAGTCGTGAAAGAGTCTCGCGATATCCTTAAGTTTGCAAATCGGGAGTGAGGTTCTAGCATGGTAGCGCAGCCTGTCATTCCGTTGCGAGTATACGAGGACATGGAGGCCGCCCAGCGGTTCCTCGTGGATGTCTTCGGATTCAAGCAAGGTCGACTAGTTCGCGATAGCAGCGGTCGGCCGTTCCACGCCGAGGTACATACTGGTGACTCAGTAATTTGGATTCACCGCGTCGACCCCGAACACGGTCTGGTCTCGGCCCGGTCCCTCCCGGCACAACCAGGCGGTCTCGTTGTCTTCGTCGACGACGTAGACGTTCACTATCATCATGCCAAGAGTGCCGGAGCCACTATGGATTCTCCGCCCTTGGACCAGCCGTACGGCCAGCGAGAGTATGCGGCTCGGGACCCGGAGGGAAATCTTTGGTACTTCGCGACACGACGATCCTAAGACCCCTCTCGGACCCGAGGTGCATAATTGAGCACTTTCTCATCCAGATCATCCTAACTATCGGGTAAGCAAGTTACTGTATAGGAACTTCATTGTTTATGTATTTTAGAAAGCAACCGATCATCTGAAGTAAAATGAACGCCTTTTCTTGCAACCTTTCAGCCCTAGACCAAGAACAGAGAAAACGACACGACCTCTTGGCCAAAGACCTGTTCCCGAAACATCTTGAGATTATGGAACTGCCCGACGGGTACGGATTTCGCTTCCCGAACAACCGTGCGCTCTTCACAACACTATCGGAGTGGGCCACTCTGGAACAGCTCTGCTGTCCCTTCCTCACACTCACCTTAGAATTGCAGCGTGACCAAGGGCCTATCTGGCTTAGGGCAACGGGAAAAGATGGCGTCAAAGATTTTCTCCGGGCAGAACTGGGGATTTAGCGTAGATGCTGTGTCAGCCACGCCTAGATGTCGCGAACCGGACCTTGAGAAGCAGGGTTCCGGAGGTGTCACTCTGGAATTCGCGATAGGGTTACACGGATTCTAAACACGTACTGGCTCCGATTCTGCGAGCATGTTAGAGACCGAAACAGATTCTGAGGCTGAGACTTCACAGGTTGTCGTAAAGCGAAGGGCAATCCTCTGGGACATGGCGGTCGGCGAACAGATACGGTACGAAGTTGCGACGATTAGAAAGTGCATGGTAATTCTTGGCAGGCTGAGCTCCTTCTTCGGCGAGGAAGACCCGGAGACGGGGAAACGGCTTGGAGAGCTGGGTGCTCATCTAGCAGATGTTGTGGAGCTGGTCGAGAACACGTGGAAAGGCTCAGCCTCCGAGATCAGCGGCAAGAACCACAGTTCCATCGTTTAGCTCGACTGGGCGGGAAGGCTTGAGCCTTGGTTCCTTCCTGAAGGTCAGGACCATTCTTAGCCTGAGAAGAGTGCGTCTCGAAATTCTGTTTCGACTTGCGCGAGCTGTTCTAGAGAGTCTGCGACCTTAGCCCACTTCCTCTGGACGGCGAGGGATTGTAACGCGCCGAAGAGTTCTGCCTGCTTCTCCTTCAACCCGGCTAGTTCTGGATGCTTAGATCCGAGGAGGCTGGCGAAGTCTAGAGCCCTGCGGGCGCCGAGTTTGAATGAGAAGTATACCATGAAGCCTCGTTCCGCTGGTGAGACCTTGCCCTTCTCGACATGTTTCTGAAGGGTGTTGATCGCTTTCGCGTCGATTGCTATATCATGCCTCCCCGCAAGATTCTCTGCTTCTGTATACACCTCCTTGAAGGACTTGAGATTCGACTCGTACAATTCGTCCTGGCTGGGTCTGCGTTCTCGTCTTGGACGGGTCCAGTAGCGATATTGTCCTCGACGGTATGGTATCCTGTCTGCTCGCCAGGCAAGCTCCAGCTGTCGAAATGGGAGAAGAACGCTCGGGAAACCCTCGGGGTCATGAATCAACACGCCATCCTTCTCGAAGCGATAGGCTAGGACGAAGTGGTCCGCGCCCATCATTCTCTTGTAGAGCGGATTATGCGTAAGATATCCCATATCAAGCGGTCCCAAGACTGCGGCTGAGCTGGCTAGGTCGGATCTCAACTGTTCAAGCGGGGGCTTTCCAGGATCGCTAGTCACATTCTCCTCGAAGCTGAAACCCAGAAGGCGAAGAGCCCTAGTTATTCCTAGATCAGGCGGGTTGGAAAAGCTGCTGAAGAATAGAAGCTTCTCCTTGGGCAGCCAGAACGCTCCCAATCCCACCCCAGTGTACGCTTCCATTTCCTGCGGCGAAACCTGTTCCCCGATGGTAGATAGTAGCATGGACACCGTGTTTGAGTAGCAGTAGGGTCCATTTCCACGAAAGGGAATCAGCCTAGTTTCCGTCTTCAACATAATGTCTGGCCATAGCCCGTCTGTTCGTATTATGTTTTGATGCGTTCAAAGTATGGCAGTTAGAGGCATCGAAAGTGTTGCCAGGTTCAAACTCTTATGGGGAGAATCAGGCTGGGAACCTGGGAGAGTTGGAGTGCGGGTGAGGGCGGAGAGCGTCCACCACGTAGACCTTCGCGTAACAAACTACAGAAAGTCGGTCTCATTCTATAATGGAATCCTTCGACCCCTGGGATTCAGGACGATCAGCATAAGGGGAGAAGTTGTAACCTACTACCTAAAAGGTCCAACAGCACTGGGCATACGTCCGGTTAAGAAGAGATCCGAGAGGAACATTTCCTACTCCTACAAGAGAGCGGGGATACATCATGTTGCTTTCTCAGTCGAGACTAAGAGCGACGTGGATGAGTTCTACCGGTTGTTGAGACAGACGCATGTTAGGGTTCTCTACCCTCCACAGAAATATCCTCGATACGGTAGAGGCTACTACTCCGTCTTCTTTCTGGACCCTGATGGCATCGACCTTGAAGTCTTTCACTGGGATATACAGCATCCCCGGACGAAGAGACGCTACCTAAGATCGGCAAGGGCCAACTGTCGCCTTCTCCGTGGATCCTCGAAGTCCCCTGCAAGACGCTGTTGATCCCGCCATGTGATCGGGATCAGATCATTACTGCTTCAGGGACATCTTTGAAGTGGGGGTCTCCGGTCAGAACTTTGGAGGATCTGCTTCTAGCTGTGGCTAGAACGAAAGCGTCTGCTAGGCCAAAGTCTTGTTTGCGCTTCTTCTCTTCAGCGTGCACTTCTCCCGCTAGCGTCGCTAGCGTGATGCTGATTAGGTGGAGTGTTGAGTTGCTCTCGACGGCTGTGATCGCGACCTTGGGGTCTCGCCTGGTTCTGAGGGACTTGCTAACGAGCTCTGCTAGTGTGATTGTTGAAGTCAGGATTGTGTTCACTGGATTCTCTATGTGGTTTCTGACTCTGGCTCCTCTGGGGCTGCCGTCCAGGTATTCTATCCAGGCGTAAGCGTCGACCACGTATCTAGTCGTGGTCTTTCATCTCATCCTCGACGGTGAAGGGTCCGATTCCCCTAGCCGCTCCAAAGAAGCTCTTCCGGGCTTTACGAATCTCTACATTGACAAGCTCTCCGGCCTTGACTCCCTCTTCCTCGGCAACCTCGCGCGGGATTGTTACTACGAGGCTTCCGCCGACTTTTCTGACTCTCGCCAGGGCCAATAGTATCACACTTAGTGTTATTTTATGTGCTACGCGATATTTCAAGATTCCCGTCCCGAGCAAGGACCATTTTCGGAAGATTCTGAGCTGCCAGGCGGTTGTTCCATCCCAAGCTGGGGAGCAGCCACGGCGAGACCAGTAGGGTCCTGAGGGTGCCAAGGAGGTCGCCTGGAAAACGCCTGAGGGTCCGAGTCAATGATAAAATCCGCATGACGCTTGAGAAGATTCGAACGGGGTTCTTGCTCGGTCCCTGTTAAGATCCTAGCAATAGGCTAGCTAGAAAAACAAGGTATGAAGGCCAGTCTCGCAACGCAGAAAACCGGATGATTCTATATCCCATTCTAGGCTAACCGCGTTCTTTTCCAGATGTTCGGAGCCAACCGAGCGTCCTACCATTCCTAACAAGCTTCTTCCAGCCATCATGAAACATTTCCTGCTCATCCGACCTCGGCACAACTAGAAGATCGGCCCCTATCCTCCCGGCGAGCGCAACCATCGGCTCTACAATCTCGAAGGGTGGATGGATTGAGTAGACTAGCGACGCATTCTGATAGATCGGCGTCTGCGGAAACATCACATCATCAGCAACCGCTCGGACCTGACCTGTCTGATGCTTCCGGATCCATGCTTCATCCTTGTCTGTGACAAGAACCTCGGTTAGTGGAAGATGTTTCTTGATCTTTTCAGCGACGTCTATTCGGCTGCCTATTCCCAGCTCTACAATCTTTGTAGCTCGAGAATAGTTCTCGCGGACATAATCGACTAGATCATCAAACATCTATGACAGGGATCTATTTCGGCCATCGGGGCTGGAGAGCTCCCGAATCACCGTTATTCTGTCGCATCTTTCGCATACCTTCGAGGATGAGTTTCTGCTCGATGCCCGCGACAAGCTGCTTCGTCTCTATGACCTTGTCAGGATTGACGCTCATGCTAACAGCTCCCTCGCGTACGAGGAACTCGACGACTTCCGGATAGTTCGAAGGCGCCTGACCACAGATAGAGGTCGTAACACCCGCCTCGCTACAGATCCGGATAACATGACTCATCGCCCGCAACACGGCAAGATTCCGCTCATCATAGATCTCCTGAATAGACGCGTCATCCCGGTCGATCCCGAGAATCAGCATCGTCAAATCGTTCGTCCCGAACGAGATCCCATCAATACCCTCCAGAACAAACTTGTCAATCAGCAACACCGTCGCGGGAACCTCGCACATTATCCAGAGCTTGAAATCCGGACTCCTCTTCAACCCCTCCTCCTCCATAATCTTCTTCGCGTTCCGGAAATCCTCCAAGGTCCGGACAAACGGCAACATCACATGCACATTCGTCAGCTTAAACTCCTCCCGCACCTTCCGTATCGCCCGACACTCCAGCCGGAACACATCCGGCTCCTTCACATATCGGAACGCGCCTCTGAAACCCAGCAATGGATTGGGTCCGACATGCCCCGCCTCCCGCTCATACTTCTCACCACCCGGCAGCCCGAGAAACTCGTCAGGCTTGAAATCTAGACAACGATAGACGACCGGTTTCGGCGCAAAAGGAGTAGCCACTTTCCGCACACCCTCCGCAAAAGCATCCACCATCTTCTGCCCGCCACCCTCCTCGATCAACAGCCGCGGATGCTTCCCTACTGAGAGCATCATGTGCTCAGCCCTCAACAACCCCACACCATCAGCGTGCGTCTCCCGCGCAACCTTCTCCGCCAGCTCGGGTAATGAGATGTTGACGTAGATTCTGGTCGAGGTAACAGGAATGACAGTAGGAATTTGCTGGCCCACAGCAGCGGCGGGTTTGAGAACGTCTTCGACGAGTCCCTGATAGACAACTCCCGCCTTTGCGTCAACAGTATACTCTTTGCCGGTCTGCAAGACTTTCGTAGCATTCCTCGCCCCGACAATACAAGGTATCCCCATCTCACGAGAAACAATAGCCGCATGGCAAGTCGTGCCGCCATCTTCTGTAACGATCGCGCCGGCGATCTTCATGTAGGGAACCCAGTCCGGGTTCGTCATTCTAGTAACGAGAATATCCTTGTCTTTCATCATCCTCCCAGCATCCTGCAAGCCTACCACAATCTTGGCCCGTCCCGCGTGAAGACCTGGACTAGCCGCAAGACCTTGAACCACGACAACACGATCAAGCACAGGACTTTTTCCCGACTCTGAGGGCGACTTCATCCGCGCCCAGAACGTCTCAGGCCTAGTCTGGACCACGTACACCTTCTGACCAGACTTTGAACGCTCAACTGCGAACTCGACATCCTGCGGAGTCTGATAATGATCCTCGATATCCCGAGCCAACCGCGCAAGCTCAACAACCTGCTCATCCCCGAGGCTCGCAGCGTTCCGACGCTCCGCCGGAACTTCTCGTTCCATCGTGAGCCCGGTCTGATGATTCGGAACATGCTCAACCATCTTCGGGACAATCTCCTTGTGGACAATCTGAAGCGTCCCCTTGTCGATAATGAACCGGTCCGGACGGACAACCCCAGCAACCAGCGCCTCGCCTAGGCCCCAGCTAGATTCAATGATGATCTTCGACGGGTCCCCGTTGACCGGATCGAGAGTGAATATGACTCCTGAGACTTCTGATTCAACCATCTTCTGGACTCCGACGCTTATGAGCACCTTCTCGTGCGGGAATCCCTTCTCCTCCCGATAGAATATGGCACGTGGCGTGTAGAGGCTTGACCAGCATTTCTGGACGTAGTGGACAAGCGCGTCCTCTCCCTTCACGTTAAGATACGTATCCTGTTGTCCCGCAAAGGACGCGTCCGGAAGATCCTCGCTAGTAGCTGAGGATCGTACGGCCACCTTGACCTGGGGGTTACTCGTTTTCCGTTCTAGATCCCGATACGCACTCCGAACCTCGTTGGCAATGTCGGCTGGCATTGGGGCTGACTCGATGATCTTCCGGATCGCTTGCGACGCTTCTTCATACTGTTTCGGATCTCGCGGGCCATCAGCGCTCGTCAGAGTCTTTTGGATTACTTCTCCGATCTTCGTCTCTTCTAAGAATCGACGGAACGCGTCCGCGGTAACTGCAAAGCCAGGAGGAACCGTGACGCCTTTTGCTGTCAGTTCTCCGAGATTGGCGCACTTTCCGCCGACGATGTGAATGTCGTCTTTTCTTACATTTTCAAGCCAGACGACGATGGCGTCGGAGCTGACCATTCAGACTAGGCTCCCGCTGTTACAATCCGAGTGACTTCTTCCGCAGCCTCGGTCGGCTCGACTTCTTCTGGAGGGACCGGAGCTTGAATGGGAACTTGAGCTTGCTCTTCCACAGGAATCTCTTCAACGGTTATGCGGCTCCTCATCGGGAATTTTGTCGACGCGGTGTCCAACGCTTTTCGAGCAGTATCTACACCATCTTCTGGAACATACACGATGAGTATCGACTGACCATCATGAACCCGCGCGGCCCTTCCGGTCGGCTTTCCGAAAGCGCGTCTCATTCCTTCCTGGAGACGGTCAGCCCCGGCCGTCGCTATCATCTTGTTCTCTCTGAGAATAATATGAGGATACACGCACAACTGCAACCTGTAACCTGTCTCGCCGTACTTGTCGAAGAGAACCTTGTTAGCAGAAACACGCGCCGACTCGAGGGCGTTATGGCGAATCTGGACATTCTCTCTGGACACAAGATGAACCCTTCGGGCAAAATGAGTCGAGAGATCCCCCATGTTGAACTTCGAGACTTTCGGGGTCGGGGATCCATGAATGTACTTCAAACGGGTATAAGCCTGACCTGAGGGAGAACGATAGTTTCTGCCTTTCAAGAGAGATGCCTTGAATGCCTATGGCGTCCCGGCTAATATACTATAGTCTTCTCAGGATGAATTTCTAGATAGAAACTAAGCAATCGGCTTCAGAATGTATGGTGATAGATGATTCGACCTAGCTTCTGACCATTCGAGCATGATGAAGGTCGCCTACTCGGGGGCTGAAGTAGAGAGTAAAGACAACGTTTGCTATCGTCAGAATTGTGAGCAAGATTCCAACCGGAAGACCAACCAAGAATCCGGTAGGAATTACGAGCCATGGTAGAAACATGGAGGATATGGCCCCTGAAGCGTACATCGCGCGCGCCTTGTTCGGAGAAGCGGATTTCAAACTGGACTTGTCGATCTTCAATCCCAGTACTGGGACCATTCTTAGTAAGTTGGACGCAATTGGAAGACTCAATCTCGTTATCGTCGACCGTCCCAAGAAATAGTAGCGGAAACCAACGCCGAAAATTCTTCCGATAATGTGGTGGGAAAGATCGTGCGAGAAGAACCAGAGACAGAACCAGGCAACAAGCAGGAACAGCACATTGACAGGAAATAGTCTGATGCGCGGCGATGCAACGAGTAGAGTTAGACCTATTAACAATCCGACTACACAAAGCGACGCGCCTTGGGCGAGACTCAGCCTACGATAATGTTTAGACACGTTTCAGGCTTCTCTGCTCTTGGTACGCAACTGGTCGAATAGCTGAGGCTCAAGATCCTTTATCGTCGGTATGAAAGCTCGGGCGCGCGAAACCTCGTCCAAGTCAACCTTGCAAGGCTGGTAATCCTCAACATCATACTTGCACTGGACTAGGACCGACCCGTTTGGTGCGACGACTCTGCTGCCACCCCAGAACTGATTCCCATCCTCAATCCCCACCCGATTGACGTAAGCGAGATAGACAGCGTTTTCCATTGCTCTGCTCAGACAGAATCCTTCGAAGAATCGGCGTCTCAGACCTGGGCTGGCCGAGATGCAGATTATCAGCTGTGCTCCAGCTAGTGCTTGGAGCCGTGTCAGTTCGGGAAAGTAGAGGTCGTAGCAGATCGTCAACCCGATTATTCCGAGAGGAGTCGAGAAGACTGGAGCCTCTTGCCCCGGACGATAGTAGCGCCTTTCTTCAAAGACCGTGTGAGTCGGAAGGTGGATCTTTCGATATTTGCCGACGAGTCCGTTAGGACCCACGAGCACTGCTGTGTTGTGGATTACTCCCTTGACAGCGCTCTCTTCAGGCATCCCAAACACAATGTGTAGTCCATGCTCTTTAGCAAGCCTCTCGACTCTCTTGACGCTGGGTCCGGGAATCGGCTCGGCCAGGTTGTACACCTCGTCTTGCATGGTATAACCGGTCAGGTGGAGTTCAGGAAATACCAGAAGCTCGACCCCTTTCTTCCTAGCGGCATTCGCCTGTGTAGCGATTGTCTTCAGGTTCTCTTCCTTCTTTCCCAGTTTAGGGCTGGTTTGGGCTAGAAGGAGAGTTATCGGCTTCGTGACTTGATCCCTTGTTTGAAACTGTCTCTTTTTCGTCTTATAGATGTGCCTAGAGTCGGGTATTAGCGGTTCTCGAACGTTTCCGAGTTACACCACGACTTTATGGCCGCCGTCCCGGTTTTCAATCGTTTCAATCCTAAAGAGGACTAACTGTGCTATTCACGAAACTAGCTCGGCTCATCATCCGACACAACAGGGCCGTGTTCGTGATCTGGCTTGTAGCCCTAGTCCTCAGTATCCCAGCGATCCTGCAGGTTCAGAGCGTTATTGTGTACAATGAGACTGCCTTCAACCCGAAGAACTCCGAGTCGAGCCTTGCACAAAACATCGTGAGCAATGAGTTCAGCATCGATCAGGGCAGCAGCGTCATCGTCGTCATCACGGCCAGTGATATCAGGGGCAACAACGTCCGAGACTTCACTCTAGCCCTAAACAAAACCCTTCACAACGACGGAAAGCTCTCAAACATCAATAACATCACAAGCATCTACGACATCTACAGCCAGCTACTCCTTGGCTACACCAGCGTAGTGCACCTGCAACTATACCAGACTAAGAACGCGACAACCCTTGCTTCGAACATCGAGTTCGGCATACCCAGTACCTACGTGAGTCAATGGATATCGCTGGTAAATTCAGGTTCAGGAACCATCGACCAGGCCCAGCTCGCGACCTACAACAACCAAGCATACAACTCCAGTTGGCCTATCGTTTCGGCGCAGATCCCCGCGGCGTATCAGACAATCGCCTTCAACTATCTGACGCTCTTCTACAAGTCCTGGAACCAGACATTCATAGCCACGACCTACACCCCGCTACAGCTGTTCGTGGGAGCGTTTGCCCGAGCACAAAACGTGACAAAAGGTAGCCCTCTATTGGCTATTCAGCCTTCCTACTACAACATCACCCTGCCGTTCGTTGAATTGCTTCCCTTTGAGGCTCAGACTCTGAGCCTCTTTGTTTCCGCTGCCAGATTCTTCAATATTTACGGTGGCGGTTCGGGAATCGGATGCTCTAACAACAATTGTTGGAATGATCAGAACGCGATAAGATCGTTCGCCATAAACACGGTTGCCCAAGAGGTGAATGCGAACTCGGTCCAGCTTACGATAATGGGCACGATCTATGACCTAGGCGCCTCAGCCACCAGCTCCGACTTGTCTAGTCTAGGGCTGCAGATCCTCCGTAATTACAACATGCTGACATATCCTGTAGAGCCGAGCAGAGATGTCTATTCTCAGTTTGCATCGGCCAAGAATGATACGATGCTGGTGATTATCGATTTCAAGACAAACGGTCCCGACCCGATGAATAGCGTGCCAGAGATCAGGCACGATGTAGGGATAGCGGACATTATCAGTGGTGAGAGCCCGGTTGTATACGTCACTGGCGCGCCAGCATTCAACTACGACATTCAGACACAAACCGTAACCGACATCGAACGTATTGATCCGATAACGATCACGTTGATCCTCGTGATTGTCGGAGTATTCTTTGCTTCTCTCGTAGCACCGCTGATTCCGATCGCCGCCATCGGTCTCTCGATAGGAATAGCCTTCGGCCTCGTCTACCTTGTCGGCTCATACGTAACTAGCGTTCACTATTTGGTTTTGACTCTGCTTCCTGTCTCAATGCTCGGCGCGGGATCCGACTACTGCATCTTCCTCGTCAGCCGTTATGCAGAGGAACGTAGGCTGGGTAGAGGAAAGAAAGATGCTGTTGAGAGATCTGTGACTTGGGCTGGTGAGAGCATTGCGACAAGCGGTGCGACTGTGGTCATTGCCTTTGGCACTCTAGCCTTCGCCAGTTTTGGCCTGCTACGGTCTGTGGGTATTGCAGTCATGCTGGGAATATCGATCGCGTTGCTTGTCGCGCTAACACTGGTCCCTGCGGCTCTCTCGCTCTTCGGTGACCGGATCTTCTGGCCTCGCGGACTGGGTCTGTGGAGGAAGAGGAAGCTCGTCGGTGCTAGTTACTATGCTCGGGCTGCACAGTTCACCGCGAAACATTCGAAACTGGTTCTTCTGTTAGCGTTGGCCATCTCACTCCCCGCGGCTAGCACTGTTCTGACTTCCCAGACGAGTCATGATCTGATTGGACAGATTCCATCTTCTCTGGAGAGCAAGAACGGATACAATATCATGAGCCAAGGCTTTGGTGCTGGAACAGTCACGCCAACCTACACGATAGTCCGGACGCCGGTCATGCTGGTCTACGGCGGTCGGATCAACATTACGGCGTTGAAAGCAATATCCCTCGCAGAAAACTCGACGTCCATGATTCCGGGAGTCTCCAAGGTGTATGGACTGACTCATCCTTCGGGGAATCCTATTCCCTTCGCGAGTTTCAACCAGCTGAACTCAGCCGAGCAGCAGGCCATGCTCCGAAGCATGAAGCCGTTCCTAGGTAGCGACGAGAAGTCAGCTATGGTCTGGGCTGCATTCGATAGTGAGCCCTATTCTGATCAAGCCATCGCGACAGTTGCTCAGATTCGTGCTAATGTGAATGTCCTGAAGAGCCAGGACCCGCTGTTGGCTTCATCCACCATGTTCGTAGGTGGAGCGACAGCCTCGGTCAGTGATCTAGCCACCTCGAGCGGTTCTGATTACTTCAACCTCACCGCTCTCGTGCTGGTAGGAGTCTTCATTGTCCTCCTAGTCGCTTTGGGCTCTGTCTTTACGCCTCTACGCTTGATCTTCACAATCCTCCTCAGCATATCATGGGCGATGGCCGCCACGGTCTACTTCTTCAAGACGTACTTCTCGGTGGAACTGATCTGGATACTCCCCATCATGCTCTTGGTGATCATGGTCGGGCTTGGACTCGATTATGACATTTTCCTAGTGACTAGGATCCGCGAGTATGTTGCGGGCGGTGCGAAGGATGAGGAGGCGATTGAGACTGCAGTCGAACGTACTGGAGGCATAATCACTGTGACGGGTCTGGTTACTGCGGGGGCGTATGGGACGATGATGTTGTCACAGATTCCTATGCTTCAACAGCTAGGGCTGGCGATCTTCATTGTTGTCTTGCTAGATGCAACTCTGACTCGAATCTATCTCGTGCCTTCGATCATGATGATGATGAAGCGGTTGAACTGGTGGGCGCCGGGTCGGCTACGCAGGGTCCCGGTTCGGCCTGAAGAGAAGCTGATCCCATCGATTCCGTTAAAGACGAAGTTTGGAGTGATAGTGGAAACTAGTGCAATCATTGGACTCTTGTCAGCGCTGTACCTCGATTATTCCAACAATGCGTATCTGCAGAACTATGTTGGCAGAACTACCACGGCCATACTTTCAGGTATCAATGTCTGGACAGGAGTCATCCTGGGGGTTACATCATTTCTTGCTACCTACTTCCTGTTGCAAGACAGATCAAAGCCAAAGAGTGCGGGAGGCGCAGCGAATCGGCTTCGCCAGTGGGCTGGAAAGATGCGTATTCGGCCACGAAAAATCAGCGAGATAGTTCCTACTGTATCTGGAATAATTCCTGGATTGCCATCTATGGAGCCAATACCGGCCACTCCGGCCCAGGGAACGCCGGGGACCATAGTCGAAGAGCCAGCCACACTGGTTCCTCCTAAGAAGGAATAGGAACGCCAGTTCTGTCGCACGAGAATGAGCCGTAGCTTTTTCTCGCGTTTGCGGGCTTGGAGGATGTTTAAGAGATACTTGCTAAGCGATAAGAAACGCTGATACAAAGATGGAGTCCACCAAAAACGTTACCAAAGCCCCTCCCAGGTACAACACCCTCGTCCACTTTGAAATCCCCGCCAACGAACCATCAAAGATAGCCCGATTCTACGAACAACTCTTCGGCTGGAAATTCACCAAGATGGAAGGCGGGAACATGGACTACTGGCTCATCAGCCACAAAGACGCAAAGTCACCGTACGAGACACTAGGGGGACTCTACAAGGCTGAGCAAGGCATGTCCCAGCAAGGAATCCTCAACTACTTCAGCGTCAAATCCATAGACGAATCCTTGAAACAAGCATCAAGCCTGGGCGCCACAGTCGTCACGCCAAAACAGGAAACAGGAAGAGGACACTTCGCAATACTCACAGACCCCAACGGCAACACATTCGCCCTCTTCCAAGGAAGAATGTAACAAAAACCCCCTTCAAACACTTCTTGAACGTGTTCGGATAATCCTGTAGAGGTCAACCTCGACTCTCTTCTGTTTTTTCTGGTGGAATTCGAAGAGGTGGGGAATCTCCATCCTCATGGATCTTACCTGGTCGACCTTCCTATCCGACCTTTTCACAAACTGGAGCAGGAAATCTCTTGTTGCTGATTTATGGATGGAATAGGCGACCGGGGCTAATAGGAAGGCTTTCTCCAGAAATCTTGTGTCTGCGTGAGAAGTCCGGGTCCCATATGGGGGATTCATTATCACAGTGTCGAATCTCCCGTTGAACTTTTCTATGTCAGAATGGACCAATTCTACAATCACTCCTGCTGTCTCGACGTTTTCTTTGGCGAGTGCCAGCGCTCTCTCATCCATGTCTACTCCAACAGTCTCTCGTGCACCCATGAGCGCGGCGCCTATCGCGAGGCGTCCTGTCCCAGTGCCGAGGTCGATGATTCGACCGCCTAGGTCGTCGTGTTCGAATCCTGCCATGTAGAGGAGTTCGCTTGCAGCTTCAGCGGAGACAGGATACTGTTCGAGGTCCAGATTGGGTTTATCGAGAATTTTCAGTTTGCCGAGCAGGATTTCTAGCTGGCGTTTTGAGAGGCGGGTATTGTCGGCCATTTTAGAGGCGGACCAGGCCGCGCTCTAGAAGCTGTTCCCAGGTCCATGCGCCCATTACGACCATGATCTCGTCCCGCGTGACGATGGGTTTTGAGAATCTCTCTGGATCGTCGAGGGCGAGTCTTGGGCAGGCCGTGTCGACAAAAGCCTCTACATCTGTGAAGTCTAGCAGTTTTTCGGGTCTTATTTCGTCGGCGTAGAGGAGGACTGCTTTCTTGCCGTTCTCCTCCAGCTGGTGCTGAATGTTCAGTGCGATCGTCGGGTTGGACTGGCCGGGTTTCGTGGAGATGATTATTCCGAAATTGCTGGCTTGTCGAGCCTTTTCGACCATCGCATATCTCTGGCGTATGATTCTTGCTCGGTCCTGATCGAGTGATTGCACAGTTTTGTCGTAGGGATCTGCGAGGATTGTGGGTTTTTCAAGCGAGAGTGCTGCTCCGAGGCCGTGGAAGTAGCTTCCTACTATCAGGAATGAGTCTACTTCTGGCTCGATCCTTTTGAGTCCGAAATAGTCGCAGCCCAGGACCTGGCCTGCTTCGTGCGACCAGGGTCCGCGTCCGGGAAGCTGGACCTTGAACCCTTTCTCTTCTAGGAACTTGACAGTGTCTGGAAGATTGTGAAGATGTTGGACAACCGTAGCCAATCCTATGCGTGGTCCCTGTAGGAGCGGTAGCGCCTTATCCACGACTGGGATTATTTCGTGTCGGCTCTTGGCGGGAATATAGACGACAGGTATGCCGTTGGACCCGTCGCGCAGAAATTCGTTATGACCGTAATGAACCAGAAGGTCAGCTTTCAGACGCGCAGCTGCGTCGAGGGATAGGTCGCAAGCGCCCCAGGCCGAGGACGCTGAGACAAATACATCTGCGCCTGTTCTCTCTCGGACCAGGCTGGCGAGTCGGGGTCCCTCGTTCTTTAGCCCGTCGGGCAGTTGAATGAGTAACCTTCGGGCACCTCTACCCGTTATCTCCGCTACGAGCCTATCCTCCTCCAGATCATACATGGACATGGTTGGGCCTGAGGGAAGCCTTGGAGAGGCTTCTGTTCGATATAAACGTCCAGAATTCGCTCACGAGTTCCGTGCCTTTGCGGGACTGGGTTACACGAGTGTTAAGCCTGTTCTCATAGGCGGGCAGTCGTCATGACAGAGAACGCTTCCCTCAATGGTCACGGAGCCTACGATCCATTGTCGATGGCGGGCCTGGTCGACTCCTCGCTCAAGCCTGGCGTAAGCATATCGCTAACTTTCTCCGATGGAATCGTACATGTCATGCTTGACCAGACAGGTGACTGGACGATAACCGCGGGTCTTTCAGTCCTCTCTGATCGACTACTATCATTGACAAGATCTCTCGAGGAGCTGGGCTTCTTCCAAGCTGCTGAGCAAGGAGGAATGGTCTACCATCTCTGGACCTCGGCTCTAAAGAAACACGACTCTGACCGGAGCAAGGCCGAGGAGACCTTGCTGAGAGTTCTCAAATCCTTCCAGTCTTCTACTATCCCAAGCTACATCGGCTAGAAACTGCTCAACCGCAGAAGACCACTCTCGCGTCACGGGACCTTTTGAGACCTCCCCCCACCATTTTTCGGGAGGGCCTCCGCCAGCCGGAACCTTTCCAGGCGACGATCCGAGTTCCACGCAGAATGTGCCTGGACGCCTGATCCGAAAAACACGATTTTAGTCGTTTCTAAGCATGAAAGATCCGCCACCTAAAATCGCCTTCCCCGATTTCCGATGGGGGCTTGTTCTGGGCTTGTTCACTTTCAAACAGAACAGTCTGCTGGTTCCCAGGCTCCGAAGAGCCGGGTCCGAGAAAAGATTACTCTTTGTTAATTCCCTCGCAGAGTCGGGTTTTGCGTCGCGAGGAGCAACTACTTTTGACATTTTCTGGCGAGGGGTCTCGCCAGTTGAAACTGAACCGGGCGAGTCCTGTGAATTAGGGCGCAGAATCAGCAGGTCGCCTGTTTTCGACATGGTGTAGCTCAACGTGCAGGTCAACGTGCAAACTGCGTGATCTCAAATCGCCTACCCCGATTCCTGTTTAGGGCTTGTTCTGCGCCTGTCGCGTTTGAAACAGAACAGTATGCGGATTTCTTCCTACGAATTGAGTGAAAAGAACTATTCTCTCTGCTAGTTCCCTCTGGATAATCATTCAGTGATTTGGGCTTTTTGCAGTGTGCAAGTAGGTCTGAGCCATGTTGTACGGGTCCACGTATGGTTTGACTTCTACCTTGGTGAATCCGTTTTTCTTGAGCATGTATTCGATGATCCATGGCGCCCACATGTAGATCTTGTATGCGTCGTGTCTTGTTCTACCGAAGTAGAGACGTTCGAAGTATCCGTGTCTCGGGTTGAATTCGCGGTGAATGCTGAGGACTGGTGGTTCGAGGTTCGATGTCATAGCGTCTCGGTATTGTGGTAGGATTCTGAAGATCAGATCCGACTGGTCGATTAGGAATGTTCCATTCTTTGCAAGGAGTTTCTTTACATCCTTGATTGTCTGGTCGAAGTCGAAAATCCCCATATGGGGAAGCGGTTGTCCCAGAACCGTTATTAGATCAAATTTTCCGGTGACGAGCTTTGATGGTTCTCGCACATCGCCACGGACCACGTGAAGTTTCAGCTTTCTCTTCTTGGCCTCCTTGAGACCCTTGGCCAAGAGTCGTTCTTGCATGTCGACGCAATTTACGTCAGCATCGTAGACCTGCGCGAACGCTATTCCTTCGATGCAAGATCCAGCCATCAAACAGAGAATCCTAGGTTTCTTCGGAAGCGTTATTCCGGCGACAGTCAATAATCCGGGAAGATTCTTGATCTGGGCCTCGAGTCGTTCCTTTCCTTTCTCTGTGTCTAGTCTGTAGGCATTCAGCTCGTCAAGGCTGTAGAGCCAGTCGAGACTCAAGACGGTGTCAGGCTGGAATCTCTAAGGGTTGTAGTATTGAGGGTTTGCGGGTCACTACTTCTCGGACCGCCCCATTATCCATCTCGATGATAGTGTCTGCTTCCACCTCTAGATCCCCTACGTGGCTGATTAGGAAGATCTGCTTGAAGTTCTCGGACAACTCCCCGTGCATCAGTGCGAGTATTCCTTCTCGCCGGACCTTGTCTGAGCTACCGAGAGGCTCGTCGAGGAATAGAAACTCGGGATTGCGTCCTTTAGCTTGAGGGATCAATGCTAGCGCGAAGGCCAGCCTCATAGCGAGCAACAGCTGGTCCTCTGTGCCGCCCGAGAATACTTCCTTCGGCCGAAACTCTCCCGCCTCCGGATCAAAGACCCTCACAGTGTAATCGTCTTCTAGCTGGACTGCTTTGTATCGGCCAGATGTGATCACTGGCAGAATCTGACTCATGTACCTCTCGACCTGTGGCTTGACCCGGTTCCTCAACGATTCAGAAGTCTGTTCGAGTCCCTTGATAGAATACTTGACCACTGCCAGCTGTTTCTGTAAGAGCAGTACTTTCCGTTTCTGCTCGTCGACCTGCTCCTCTAGATCTTTGTTCTCTTCTAGGAACTGTTTCAGCTCGATGATGCGCGTCATTGACTCTTCGATCTGAGTTTTGATCCGGGACACTGATTCGTTGAGACTGTCACGCATCTGGCTCGCCTCGTCTAGCAACTCCGGCGAGAAATCAACTCCTTGAGGCAGAGAAGGAAGCAGTGTTTTCCTGAGTTTCTTCTCGACCATGGCGATGTCGAGCTCGGCTTGGGCGAGCTGTCGTTTCAGCTCGGGCTCTTCTCCCAGTCGTTTCTGGAGCATGTTGACCCGTTCTGTTACGGCGCTGAGTGATTGCTTGTCTTGATTGTAGATCGAGGAGGCTTGTTCCACGACCTCTCTAGGATCAGTCAGACCTTGGAGGTAGCTAGAGTATGATTCGATGGAGGCTAGAACCTGCAGAATCTGGCTGGACCCTTGTCTGATCGTCGCGTCTGCGATATCTCGATCTCTCTTGACTTCTCCTAACTCGTTCTCCCAAGAGACGAGCAGTTGAGCACTAGCTAGGCGGTCTTGTTGCTGCTTGGATGCCTCAGCTTGTTGCGATAAAGAGACGATCTGTCGAGTTAGCAGAAGAAGGAATACAACCGCGAGAGAACCTAAGGCGATGGTCAGTGCCACGGGGGCCAGTATGAAGGAGAGGATCGCTCCCGCGCCGAAGGCGGCGGTAGCCATCAGGTAAGACCAGATTCTCCGAGGCTTTTCTGAAGAGAATAGCCGCGATTCGTCTGCAAAAGTAACTTTCTTGTTTGTCTCAGTAATCTGCGCTTGTAGTCTCTGTTCTCGATCTTCGAACTGTGCTACCTGAAGCTCAGCGCTCCGAACTTTTTCGAGAACCTCTGAGGCTCGTGTTATTGCTTTCTCTGCTTCAGCAAGATCGCCATACTTCTTGACCTCCGCCTCAGCTCTCCCAAGCTCTGACCGTTGCGTGTCGACGCTGGCGAGTTGTTGCTGGAGATTGTCTGTGAGGAGGCCCTTGTCTTCTATCTCTCGCTGTAGAGAGTCTCGTTCTTTGACCGCTTCTCCATACTCGTTGAGCGTCTTGTATAGAGTGTCGGTTTCGTCGAACCGTTTCTCTTGATGTTGTTGATCCTTCTTGAGCTTCTCGACCTTTACATTGAGATTGTCTAGCTGAACGCTCGTTTCCTTGTACTCGTTGAGCTGCTCGTTGAGAGTCTCGAGACGCTGCCCTTCAACCGTGAGGTGTCCCGGGGTCCTACTCGTGCCTTCAATCCCATTCCGCTCACTATCGAGCTGATCTTGGACTTTGTTGAAGCTCTCTAGGTTGAGGAAGACATTGATAACTTTCCTACGATCGTCGAGCCGTTGTTTGATGAGCCGCTCAAGATCCTTCTGGGCTACAACGCTGCTTGCAACGATCTCGTCATACGTTATCCCTCCTAACAGCCGCTCAATCTCGGCGGTCACGTCTTTGACGGAGTTCGCGAGAGCCTTCGTCGTGCCGTTAGGTTTCACCTCGACGAGCGTCGCCCGGTTGGGCCTGGTTTTGTGAACTTCGCGGACTACGCGATACCTGTTCTCGCCTATGTCGAATTCAAGTCGCACCTGTGCTTCCCCGTTACCATAGCTGATGATGTCTTCGTTGCTCGGCATCTTACTCGGCCGAATCACCCGGCCAAACAAGGCGTAAAGGACGGCGTCTAGGATCGTCGACTTGCCGCTCTCGTTTAGGCCCGTGATGAGAATAATGCCCTCGGAAAGTGGAAGGGGTTTGGCGAGTTTCAGTTTCTTGAAGTTCTGCGCCTGAAGACTAACTAGTCTCAGCTGACTCCCTCCTCTTGCAACCTCGCAACCGTCGCCTTCCACGCTTCATGAACGAGCGGACGCTCCTCCTCCTTCACGTTGGAGAGTAAGGCCTGGAACGATCGACTGAGCTCTTCGAGTGGCGTGGTTCTTGGCAGCGACTCTATCGCCACAGATGTTAGAACATTCAGGCCGTCCTCGTCAAACTCGGTGTGGAAGAAACGGTCCTGGCAGTATGATTGTAAGGCTGACCGCTTGTAGGTTGAGAGCTGGTCTAGAGATACTCGACCCGTTACTCTAATGCGTAGAATCTTCTCGCCGCCACGCCTCTTCTCTAGAATATCCTGTACTTGACGTGTTAGGCTTCCGCCCTCACCGGTCACCCGGGAGTCCAGGGTCTCCATTGGACGGGCTGGGGTTGTATGAAATTCTTGGTTTAGTACACCATTCTTGTCGAGTTCGAGCCAGCAGAATCCCTTCTCCTCTCCTTCCTCGTTGAAGCTGACCCGCTCAGTACTTCCGGGATACATGATGGGCGTGCCGTTGATCGTGTTCTTCTGGTGCCGGTGAAGGTGTCCCGACGCGAACAGCTGATAGTCTCGAGGTATCGAGGATTTTCCTATATGTGTCTCTTGTCCGAAGTAGCCTTCGAACCCTTCGATAGGATAGTGAGTGAGAAATATCTTCACGTCCCCCTCGCGCGACAATTCTTGTCCCGTCAACGGGTCTTGTTCTGGACCGAGGCCGGGGCTGAGACTCATACCGATGACATTGACCGTCTCGCCTCCGAAATGGAACATCTTTGGTGTTGGGTGAGGATCTTGTAGGAAGTAGACATGCCCTGATTTCGCGTGGACGGATAATGGTGAGACCCCTTGCTCTATGCTCCTCGGGGTATCATGATGACCGCTGACGAGAACTATCTTGATCTCTTTCTCATGCAGCCGCCTAAACTGTTCAGCCACGTAGGCTCGCGTTGGGTTGCCGGGCAGTATGCCATCGTAGAAGTCGCCACCTATCAGGAATAGGTCTGGCCGGTTCTCAAGCGCAAAGTTGACTAGTACATCGAAGCAGTGTTGAAAGTCTCGCTTCCTCTCGAACCTTCTGGGACCATACTGGACGGCGGCGGGATCCAGATGGTTGTCGGCTGTGAGAAGGACGTGAACCGTCATCGTCCTCTACCTTCCCAAGCGACCAAAACTGTCCAATTCCCGTTTGGTCATTGGGTTCCATATTAAATCTGGAGGCGGTCGAACCTGAAGCATTTCAGGCTGTAACCCAACCGTACCATCCAAGGTTTCGACATAGCAATATCCCATTCGCATAGCGATATCTTTCCAAGTGTAAAAGAATGACAGATTCAACTTCGAACAAGTCTTGGGGCGCGTTTGCTCCTGTCATGCCCTCCTTCATACGACTAGTCGCTGGAGTCATAGTGCTGGTAATCATCGAAGCCGTAGTTCTTGGCTTTCCAGGAATATCGAACCCAATAACGGGATCCACCATATCAGTCGCGAACATCGTAGTCTTCATGCTCGGCCTCATCGTCTGCCTCATCATCCTCAAATTCGGCACCCAGCTCGCCGACACCGTATCCGACACATACAAGAACTATCGAACATGGACACCGCTACTCGCATACTTCTTCCAGATCGTAGCAATCGGAATACTCTACTCAGTGACCAACGGAATCGCGCAGCCCTACTTCACAGCGCAGCCATGGGCCTATCCGCTAATCTTTCTGCTGATCGCACTGATCCCAACCATCAAAGTCGTCGTCAACATGGTCCACGCCCTCGAAGGAACCGGACCGACAAAGCACAGCCAGAACTAGTCTAAGGACTGCCCAAGGAAACTGCGAACGAAACTTCTTTCTTTCACAGACTCTTTACTTGGGTCTGTGTCTTATTTCTACGAACTAGATAGACGACGATCCCGACAATTACGGCCAGGGCGACAATCCCAGCAATTATCCCGAAGATGACAACCTCTGGGAGAAAGGGGCTAAACGCTCTACCTTGAACAACTTGCTGCAGGGCTATTGATGCCCATGCCGTATCTAGGGCGTTGGACCCGGGTGATGATCGAGCGCTGTCTCTGAATCCTCCATCCGAGTTCTGATGTGAAAGTATGAATGCTATTGCGTCGTACGCGTAGGCTGTTCGCCCAAAGGCATAGAACGCTAGTGCCGAGAGCGAGGCGGAATAGACCGCATTGGTGTCATTCGCTATCACTGAATACTTGGAAGAAGCTGTTGTCAGGAAGCTCAACCCTTTGGACACATGAGTATTAGCGTCCGTGTAGGATGCGTCTCTCAAAGCGAGCAACACCAGCGCAGTTATGCTCACTGGCTCAGGCCCCTGGGAATAATCCAGTGCGTAAGGTTGGGTATTGGTCAGGTTGAAGCTTCCGTCAGAGTTCTGTAGACCGATGAGATAGTTGACAGCTAATTGCTGACTCGATGCGTTGATAGCTCGGGCGCTAACGAGACCTCTAAGGGCCTCGGCTGTGTCAACGCTGCTTGTCACTGGGTCGCTGGCCCCGTTCGGCCAGAATCCTAGGAAAGCCCCGTTTGATTGTTGAAAATCCAGGAAACTGGAAGCGACATTGGAAACATGTACGAGCTGCAGATTTGAGCTACTAGCAATACTGTAAAGGGAGACACCGGGTATGTCAAACTCGCCGTAACTTCCCCAGAACCAGTTTGACGAGTTGTCCAGTTGCGCAGCAAGCCAAGCGTATGCAGAGGCTGCCTTCGACGAATGGGTGTCGTTGAGCCATAGAGCGTAGGCTGCTGCAGCTGTGTACGGCGGAAAACCTTCGCCATACGAGCCATCAGAAGATTGTTCCTTAGCTAGCCAATGTAAGGCCGCTTCGAGACCTGAAGAAGCGGACGGGGCTAGAACTGGATGAGATGCGTGTGAGGTCCTTGCCAAGACGGCTGGACTCATAGCTGAGATGGAAATTACCACTAGTAGAACGAAAAAGAGGACAGACTTACGGGCGGGCAAAGTTACCCGCTAGTTTATGACTCACAATATAAGCGTTCCCGAGAGGGAACTAGAACTGGCTGTCAACATGAACCAACTGATTTTGCGCCTGATAAGGGTGGCTGGGGATTACCAGGGGTCGAAGGCTCGTAAGCCCAAGCCAATGTCAGGCCATTTGTCAATGGAATTAGATCGACTCCCACTTGGGAATAAGCCCAAGCACGTTGCCCTTGGCAGAGTATCCAAATGCTCCAAGAAACACTGTCGTGGTTGCTGACACCATTGATCGACGTAACGAAGTGTTCGTTCAATGGTGGTCCGTAGAAAACGCTCTGGACTTCGCACTTTGTCAGATACAACGTCAGCATGTAGGCATTCCAGTTGGATGGAACACTTGTTTCATTATACCACTTTGCCGTGCCGTTGCCGTAGCTGATCAGAACGTTCACAGCAATCATGTTCATCCCAGTGGGACCACCGCTTGTCGGATGATTGCAAAAAACTGATGCGTTCGAGGCTGTGCCACTGTTAGACCTCTCAAAATAGTAGTAAGCGCCAGCCTGGGCTGAGGCTATTGCAAGCGCAACGACTCCGAGAGCGAGGTAGAAGATCCGATGGCTATTCGTTGGTGCTCACGGAATCCTCTGTTGAGTCTGCATTCCGAGACGCTTCGCGGCAACTATTGCCGGAGGGACTACTGTCGCGAAAAACACTAGGTTGCTTGCTTCGTGAAGTATTGCGAATGGGACTCCAGTTATCATTCCAACGACGAGCGCTTGGTATAGCGAGTTCGTCTTGAATATCCAGGACCCGAAGTTGGTCAGGACATCGTAGGCGAAGGTTGCCTGGAAGCCAATTACTCCGAATAACAGACTCATATTTCTATACGGACGCGCATTGTTGAGCAGGTTCCTAGCACGCGTCGTGATTTGGGACAGGGTCCCCATCTCTGGATCCATACCGTACTCGATTGACTGACTGTCGATTGTCCTAGTTTGGATTAGCTTCGCTATGAGTTCTCGGGCTATTGAGGTGCGGCTAAGGAGGGCGCCAGCTAGGGCGTACAAGCATTCGCCAGTCATCAAGAAAAGGAGGAGCGCGAGGTCATCTTGGCCGTAGGGATTGATGAATCCGTAGACGGCCCAGATGGAGATCGCCGTTCCGAGTCCTACTTCTAATTCGAACAGGAAGGCTGCGATGAAGACAAACGCGTCCATCAGCTTGACGTTTGGAATGTCTATCATGGCATAGTTGGTAGCGAGAGACAAGGCGGTGAAGACCGGAATCAGGGCTGTCCGCACTATGGGAGATGAGAAAGATTGATGGCGTGTGCTAGGTTTGAGCAAGCTAAGCGGGCAAAGTTACCCGCTCGCTTATTTAGAATTTCCCTTGGGTGTTGCATCCACACTGGGTGAGTACATGGTTCCAGTCTGATACCGCTGAAGAGGCTAATGAGCTGAGAAAAGATGCACATAGAGGTGGCGCCTTGACCTAAAAGATGAATCATGTATTCAAGGACGCACAAATAGAAAAACTGAATAGAGAAGGCCATCGCCGGGGGGATGGAAACATCTTTCCTTCGAGTTTGAGGGTTCCTACATCTTATGTACCGGGTCTAGGTACCCACTGGCGAAGTAGGGCACCGTAGCAGTGATGTCGAACATGATGTGTTGTCCCGCTGGTGCAAACTGGATCACTGTAACAGGGACCCAACCGTTAACGGTGAAGAGAGAGTCCCCTACTTTGATCTGAGTCACAGATAACCATCCGATCGACCCACTAGCAGTCTTCACCCAGAGAGTTTGGGCTGGGTTCGCATCCACTCTGAAAGGCTGGCCAGTGTCAGTGATTATAATCAGTTGGTTGCCCGTGATGACGGTCTTTATCGAACTTACCACTGAGCCCGCTAACTGACCTGTGGCCGTGTTGTAGCCCAGCAACTGATCACCAACCCTGAGACTCTGAACGGGAACCCGGCTTCCGTCGGCCAACGTAACTAGTGTCCCATAGGCAACACTACCGCCACCGCCCCCACTGTTGCAAGTATAACTGGTGACAGTGACAGATATGCTGACGGAATGGAATTCAAGATAACCGTTTGTCCCGTTGACAGTGAGTGCGTTAGGGTAAGTTCCAGTCGGAACGTTGCAAGGGACTCCGATAGTCGGACTATCGTTGACCGTCGCCCCGGAGGCTATTGTCAAGTTCATAGGCATTACGGCCATATAGATTCCGTTCACGGTTGAGAAGTAGTTCAACGTCACCCAGCCCGACCATCCCCTTAGGCTTACTAGACTAATATTGCTGAGGCCGAAGTTTCCCTGCGCGATACTGACCGACGTAGGCTTGGCTGAGATACTGAAGTTGAACTCGGGTGGTTGGACCACTACAGTTAGTGTGATGGAATGCGACAGCGGCAGATCGCTAGAAACGGTCACTGTGATGGTCTGGGAGCCAAGGGTAGCCGTCTGAGTAGCATTTATTGCAATTGTTGCGGATGTGGCGGTACCGTTCACATAGAACGTTGCGTGCCCATTATCAGGTCGGAAGACTGGGGGAAAGTCCCAAGACAGTCCTGATGAAGTAGAGCCGGTGGCCGTGATTCCGCCGGAAAAGCCGTTCGAAGCAGATAATGTGATCGGGACATTCCCGGATCCACCTCGAGGAACGTACACGGTGCCGGTTGATGTTGAGACACCGAAGTCCACACCCGCGGGGTCCACGTCTAACCGAGTCATCATTCGATTCGTCGCAAGATATTCGTATTGAAGTGGCTGGACGTAGGCTGTAATATTGTAGATGCCCACAGGAAGACTCTGGACATTCCAGTTTGCAGAGCCTGACACGAGTTGGCCGGGGGAGAGCGTGCTTGTAGAAGGCACCCAAGAGGCGATCTGAACATTATTAGAGAGGAAGTAGACTGTTTCGGCTGGGACTTGCACATTGCCGGTGTTCGCCTCTGCAGCGTTGAGAATGATCACATTATTGACGCCTTGATGGACAGTGTGTTGTGAAAGCGATAGCGTAACAGCGGGGTCAACAAGAGCCACGAGGACCGTCACGTATGCCAGTTGCGTGATTCCGCCACCTGTAGCAGTTACCGTCACGGTGTAGCTTCCGGGGGTCGTAGAGCTTGTAGCAGATATGCTCAGGCTCAGGACATAGGAAGCAGGAAGACCTGGAGCCGGTGGCGAGCTGGAGACGGCGAGACTGCTTTGTGATATGGAGAGAGCTGGAGGGTTTTGGGGTCCGTTGGTGGAAACAATTGCTGTGAGCGAAACAGTAGATGAGAATCCGTTGACAGCCGTGATGTTTAGGGGTTGTGACCATGAGGGTCCATTTTGATACACCGGAGGTAGTGTGTACGTTATCCTTAGAGCAAGCCAATCCAAGTAGCTGTCGACCCCCCCTACTTTCCAAATGGCCTTGATGTTGCTCACGTCGCCAGAATTCCAAGTTGACTTAAGAAAGGTGACATCAAAACTATCGAGGGCAGGAGAGGCGCGATATGGCACCGAATTGCAATTTTGAGAGCCGCTAGGCATAAGATTAGCGCAAATCACTTGATAGCTACCCGATACACTAGCGACCTCGTAATGTAGGCTGACAACTTCCACCTTCGTAATTGTCGACCCTGTTGGCAAGTTCACCGAATAACCCCAACCTCCGGTGGCTACTTGCATTGGAAAGGCGCCGGGCAGTTTAACGTACTGCCCGTCGGGGGATGCCATGTTTTGACTTCCCGTATTCCAAAGGGTCGGACTTCCCGTTACGATGGTCTGAGGCAAAATGCCAAAGCCCGCAGGGCCTGGAAACATGTCACTAAACGAGTAGGTCGCGTACTGCCACTGGACATAGTAGCACGGATTGGAGAATGCTCCTGAAGGACACTGAGTAGTTGGTGACTGTGGAGGTGCCGTATAGATAGTTGTCGCTGCACATTGGCCCGCGTCGGTCGCCGGACTTTGATAAACGAAACATGTATGCGAATCTCCCATGGAAAGGCCTCCGCTCCAGGAGTTCGAGGAGGCAATGAAGGATAGTCTCAAAGCGTATGTGTTCCCCGGATAGAGGCGGTAACCTGTCATAGCTGTGAACCGGCTGTATAGGGGTAGGCTAGCGGCTCCTTCGAGACACGTCTTAACCTGCAAGCTCGGGTCTAATGTTATGCCGCTAACGCTGCATTCAGTTCCCCAGCCTCTATCAACAGTCGTTGAATTCGCCAATGGCACACCGTTGACCACCAAGGACAATGAGACTTGAAGCTGCGATCTTGCATCGTACAATCCTAGGGAGGCATATCCGTTGCTCCAAAGGAAACCTATCACGAAATATGTGGCTGAAATACTAAGTTGGGTATAGCTCTGTCCGTCATTAGGAACGGAGAAGCTCTGACTATCGACAAAAGTTAGGTTTGCGTTTGCGGAACTCTGTCCGGCAAAGATTGAGTCAGCATCTGCTTGCAGGTAGCCCGCACCATTGCAACTGGCTCCAGCCGTGTGGTAACTATCCCCTCCTCCAGAAGCTGAACCGGAATCCTGCGCGTAGTGGCCAAGCATGCAAGTCGCACTGTAAGTTGGATTGACGGACCAGTTCGCGGCGTGAACCGTAGAGATCCGAGGGATTACGACTAAAATCGAGGTCAATGATACAAGGACGAGAAGAGTTCTTCCTAGCTTCAAGTCTTCTTCCTCGCACGCCAGTTCACCGAGAAAACCAGTAGCGTGACTATCATCATAAGCACCACAAGTCCTGCGCCGGCCACAAGCCACCCCCATGTCACGTCGGCAGCCTGCTCGTACGCCAGCGGTGGACTGCCAGAGACAATCACACCTATCCAGACAGATGCTGATCCCACAATTCCACTTACTCCCCAGACGAGAATGGACATCTGCCACCATTGCAAAGACCAGAGCCACCGCCATAGCCTTGACCTTGACAAAACCGACCGCACTCTGTCATTGGGCCTAAATTGCCGGCCTCTATTCGTGGCCTCATTTCCCATCTTCACCCTTCCAGCTAAAACCGACGTGTCGCATCCGTATCGATGTGGCTTTAAGTTTTCCCCATCCGGAGAAACGGAAATCTGAATAAGAAAACCCATTCTACAAGAGAACGACCTGTTATTCTTCCCAAAGCCACAAGATAGACCAGTCCAAAACTAGAGTCATATATTCAATTCAGTAACCCTGCCCAGTAGCTGAGTCCTGGACTCACGTCCGACGCGACTTTGGACCGCCATGGGAGACTAGTAGATCAAGGGGGGTCATGGCAGGACGGCAACTGATTCTACGTGATGAATCTGTCCATAGATGCTGACCTACCGCAAGTTTACTGTCCTCATGGGAGTAGTATTCAATGACCTCCGGACAAAGGTCCCATCCACTCTGAGAACAGAATTTGTTCAGATGACAGGTCTTTCGTGTCCCTGAATGGTCTCAAGGGTCTCCTTCTCCATTTGTAAAGTCACGTGCTCTATCCCAAATGATTCTTTCAGTTTCGCGGCCACTTTCCCTAGAATGACAGAGCCTTGACTAATCGTGTCCGAGTCTAGTGTTACGTGCCCGCTCAGCGCATAGAGCCCAGACGTAATCGTCCAGACGTGCAAGTCATGCACTCCCTTAACCCCGTAGACGCTTCGGATTGTCTGTGCGATCTTTCCAAGTTCGAACTGTTTCGGAGTGGCCTCCAGTAGAATATTGGTCGAGTCTCTGACTAAGCCGTAGGCACTTCGGATGATCAGGACCCCGATCAGCGCGGCCACGAGTGGGTCTATCCCGTTGTATCCTGTGATGATTATGATGAGGCTGCTGATGATTACGGCGAGTGAGGAGAGAGTGTCGCCGAGGGCGTGTAGAAAAGCGCCTCTGACGTTTAGACTTGTCTTTCGGTTCGGAGCCAGCAGTCCGGCCATGATCAAGTTTCCTATTAGACCAAGTGATGCGACAGTAAGGACGAGCGGGCCTTGGACCTTTGGAGGCTGTTGAAGTCGCAGAAATGCCTGGAATATGATCACGAGTGCTACTGCGATGAGTGTTGAGCCGTTAACTAGCGCGGCGAATATCTCTGCTCGATGGTAGCCGAAGGTCCGTCTCGCTGTATGGCGCATCCGGCCGAGCCGTAGAGTTAGTATCGCAATTCCGACGGTGAGAACGTCCGTCAGCACGTGTGCTGAATCGCCTAGCAGTGCGAGGCTCTGACCCAGCACTCCACCAGTAACCTCTACGGCGACGATTAGTAGCGAGACTCCGAGAGCGATCCAGAGGCGTTTTTCAGCGGCCTTGGATGACAGCGTCAGATCTATTCCCATGCTGGAAGCGCCGTCTCGACGTCTTCTCTTGACCTTGGAGTATTATAGATCGTTTTGGAGTAACAGTCCCTGCAGTTACGCCTTCTACTTTCGCCGTACGAAGTCGAGGTCTATTCTGGGCATCCTGAACAGTATTCCTTTTCCTTGTACTATTCTGAATTCTTTCTCGACGAAGCCTATCTGGTGGCCCGCGACCTTCTTCACGGTCAGCCGTCTGACCATTCGATGTCCCTTTCGGATGATGTGTAGGTCAATGACACCGTCAACTACGGATTCTAGGTTCGACTCGACCGCTTCCGGGAGGGACCCCTTGGTTTCCGTCATGATGAAGAATCCTCCATCGTTCTTCACCTTGGCACCTAAGACCCGGAGGAAGTTTATCGCGTGACGCACCTGTGCGGTGTTGAAGATGGGCGTGAAGGAGTCTAGGAATACTGTGACGGGGCCTTTGGCGCCACTTACCTTGCTGCTTACTTGGATGCTGACTTCTGTGAAATCTATAGGGTCTTTGATTGACGTTTCCCCTCCTACTAGGGCAGAGTAGCAGTCGATGAACTGGAGGTTTCCGTCGTCGACGTATCGTTGGACGTCCCATCCCATATCCTTCATCTGCCTCTGAATCTCAGAGGGGAACGATTCATAGGTCAATATGACGACCGACCTTCCCGATTGTAGGCTCTCGTAGACAAGTTGCAACCCTAGGGTGGTGGTTCCGGAGCCTGATTCTCCTCGAATCATCAATGTAGTAGGAGGCTGGAACTCGCCACCTGTGAATGTGTATAGTTCTCCGAAGGGGGCGTCTGTCGAGTTGAATCTCCTGAAGAGTAGAGCACTGGTGAAGCCGCCGCCGATTATTCCCGCCACAACTAGGAAATAGAACAGGTTGAGAGGCTGGCTTGGCGGAGCGAGGCTGTTGTTCACCACAGCAACACTGGTGCCTTGCCCAGTGTTGCGGTATGTGTCCGAGGCGTTAACGTTGACCAACCAGACCCCCGCAGGATCCGTAGAGTTTACTATCGTGCTTCCAACCCATCTCGCCTGGCTCGGAACATAGAAGAGAGAAACCCCTGATCCTATCCGGGCTGCAGAGTTTAATGGGGAGAGATACGCGGTTACCGTGCCAGACGTGAACTGGCTTCCATCGGGGCTCAAAACGCTCGCGTAGACAGCCACGACATCTCCGGGAGCGTAAGTCTTGTTCTGGAGGCTCACATTGACCGAGAGCTGAGCTGGCTGCACATTGAAACCGTCGGTCACCCCGACGAGTGGACCGGTATTTCCGTAACCATCGTTGAAGCTCGCCGCACGGATGCTTGACGCCCAAGTACCCGCTCCGCTCGTCAACGGTATGCGGTAGTTGGCATCAAACATACCCATGGTCGCATCGTAGTTCGCACTTGTGTAATGCGTCGTGGTCGAGTCTGGCTCTACAATGGTTACAGTGACAGAACCTGATTGCACTGCCACCCCGCTCAGATATGTCGGATTGAACGTGAAAACCTGGGTCTCCGTTCTCACAAGAGAAGTTCGAGAGACCATCAACTGCGGTATGGTAATATTGGTGACAAGTAGCGTGAAGACCTCTGTGTCAGCCGGAACCTTCAGAGTTGTAGACCCTTGAAGAGTTACATTGTAGACTCCCGGAGCTGCTCCGGGAGAAGATTGCCAGAGGTATGACAGTACTCCGTTGGAATCAGCAGAACCCCAGTTTGGAAACCCCGGAACAGGGTTTGAGCCGTAGGACATGTCTATTGTCACATTCTCTCCAGCCCTGTATCCGATCCCTTGAATGGATGTCATGTCTGTTCGCCGATAGGTTCCAGCGCTAGTTAGCCCAACCTGGAAACGCCCACTCGCGACATTCGCCTTGTTCGCAGGGCTAGTCTCGTCCACGCGGACCGTGTAGTTCCCTACATACCTCAAACTGGCGGGAGGGAAATTCTTTGGAAAATCTGTGCTCAGCGTAAAGGACGTGCCGAAGCCAGTGTTCGTGCTGTTGGTTGCCGTCCTGCTAGACCCTGAGGGGTCAACAACAGTCCAAGTGAACGAATAGGTTGTAAATGTGGTAGCGTTTGTCACTTTGAGCGATAGGACAACCTGACTGCTGATGCTCTCCCGGAGCCGAGACGGCGAGATGGTCAAGGTGTAGGCTTCCCCGGCAGGGGCCCTTACTATAGGGCTGATTGTGACCAAGAATATGGAAAATGATATGATGAGTAGGGAGAGCCTTGCTTTTTGATGGGACAACCCGGATCCTTAGCCCTGCTCCAGGTCGAGCATCTCTAGTATTGCCCATGGGTCGGAACGTGCGTAACCGACAAAAGAGTCCTGTAACCGGCAACGATTGGATATGGTAGTCTAAGTCCATCGTAAAACTAGCTGAGCAGGGCTACCTCAACACATGACCAAGTGTCCTATTCTGGTGGGACAGCACGTTTGTGTCAAATGGGATATGGCTCCTCGACGCAACAGAATGCCGGAAAAGGTTCCTCTTCGAGATGTTGCAACGTAGTGAGAACCACGACTCGAGTCCGCAAAAAGAACAGAGCTGGCAAAACGTTCGATCAAATTCGGCCTAGCGCGTTTGCCGCTTAACAGATCCGTATCACAAAAAGAGAATGAGAGTTTATCAGGAAAAAAGAAAAGCGGGTAGGAACAGGGCGTACGATGCCCTAGCCGGGTCTACATGCCGCCTTTCTTTTTCTTGCTCTTCTTCTTTGGTGCCATATTACGTCCGTCGAGTCCGAATGCTCTACAGATGTTACATAATACATCTCCGGTCGCAGACCTGTTCAAACTCTCGCACGATGGTGAGATGAAAATCATGACCGTTCGAGAGAATCCATTGCTAGATTCCCCCGAAAGTTCCTCCCCCAAGTGACCAATATCTTCTCAGGATAAGTCCCGCGACAAGTCCTCCAAGATGAGCTGGGCCTCCACCGTTGGCGAAAATGTCCAGACCTAGAAGGAAGATTAACAGGAGCACGACTTTTAGTCCGACTGCTGTCCCCATTATTCCATAGATGGCGCCGGACGCCCCAACGGCACAGTCAGGATTGAAGGCGTTTGGGGCCAGGGAGTAGACGAGGAGATCGTAACCTACGAAGCCGAGGCTTCCTACGAGTCCTGTTATGAAGAAGGTCGTTACCCAGCGTGATTTCGACACCTGTTCTTCCAGGATGAAGCCGAAGAAGAGAAGGAAGAAGACATTGCTAGCTATGTGGAGGATGCTGGCGTGCAGGAAGATAGCTGTGAGAATAGTCCAAGGGAAGATGGGTGTGGGTACATCGCACTGGACCACCAAATCGACGAAGATGTTCTGTAGTTGTATCGGCTCGAAAAAGTTCCCTACTATTGCTCCTATGATAATGTAGACCGCGACTAGAACCAACGAGAAGATGACTGTCGGGGAGCGCAGAATGGCCTTGGCCCCTCGGGATCCATCGGATTCAGAGGCCGATTCCATGGTCCGCTACCTTGCCGCTGATTGTAGCTATTTAATCGACCCACTCCAAGAGTAACGAGGCTGTCTTAACGCTCGCGAAGATGCAGAACGATGTATTGTGAGACCTTAACAAAGCGGATCATACCTTGCCGAAACAACTAGTCCTGTACATGTCGAAAGAAGACGAAGAGACATTCCTACAGTACTTGCGGTCGTTAGGAGACCTAGTAATTCTTCCGGCGACCTCGCCTTCATCCGATTTTGCACCGATTTCTGTCCTTCCGGAACCCGCCGAGGATGAGGATACGAGAAAGTTCTGGCTGCTGAACAAGGCTGTTCGTCTCCCGCTGGCAACGGAGTACGCGAGGGAGAAGAGCTGCTACGTGATCGATGGATTCCAATCTCCAGTCGTAGAGTTTCAGCGTTCATGGACCGTATCTCAAATGATGCTGGCCGGCGGAATCCGAGCTGACATGAACTATCTTGACAGTGACAAGGGCGACCTAGTTCGGAAGCCGGTCGAATTCAGAAACTGGTTTGAATCGATCCAGAACTGGATTCGTAAGAACTTCTTCCATCTGACCCTTCTCACCTATGTGGGCCCTGGCGCTGAGAAGTTTGAGAATGAAGGAGGAATACTCCATTAGCCGAAGCACGATTAGCTCTTCGAGTTCGCGACCAAAAGAACAATTAACATGAAGCGTTAGCTTTCGTTTGACGGCTCTTGCCCTCTCAGACTCTCGTCAAGCAAGTTGATCGATGGATCGATGCTCACAAGAAGGATCTTGTAGATCTTACATGTCGCCTGGTTAACATAGATACTACTGTTCCTCCGGGGCTGAACTATCCTAGGATATCCCAGGTCCTGGCCAGTGAGCTCAAGGACCTAGGTGTCACGCCTACGGTGAGCCTTATTCCGGAAGCGTCTATGCGCCGGAATGTGAGTCCTGAGGTCGGCTTGAGGGGTCCGAGGCCCAACACCTATGCCACTCTCAAGGGTGAGGGCGAGGGGCCGTGGGTCCTTCTCAATGGGCATGTTGATGTGGTCCCGGCTGATCCGTCCGGATGGTCGCATGATCCGTTTGAGCCGGTGGTCAAGAATGGCAAGATCTATGGGCGAGGTGCCGCTGACATGAAAGGATCTAACGCCTGCGAAATATTTTCGATGAAAGCGCTTGTTGAGACTGGCGCCGAGTTCCGCGGAAGGATTACTCCGACGTTTACCACTGACGAAGAGGTGGGCGGGTACAGCGGTGTGAATTATCTAGTTGACAAGCACGTGATTACCAAGGATGTGGATTATTGTCTCTCCGCAGATAGCGGGATTGAGGCGTTACATATCGCGAGTCTCGGGGACGCTGAATACCTGATTACAGTGCATGGAACTGCGGCTCATTCGGGACGAGGATGGACAGGCGTCAATGCTATCGAATATGGCGCCTCATTGATCGAGGATTTGAAGAAGCTGGGAGAAGAGATCGGCAAGAGACGATCTAAGATCAACGCTGAGCCGATATGGGGTACTAGGAAGATGAGACCGGGACTTTACGTCAATACCGTGAAGGGAGGTCTCAAGGGGAATATTATTCCTGATACTTTCGAGATTCTTGTCGACCGCCGTTTCATTCCGGAAGAGAACGAGGCTCAAGTCCGGAGAGAGGTTGCGCGGGTTGTGAAGGAGTTTGCGGCTAAGCATCGGGAGGTCAAGGTGTCTATGAAAATGATCCTCGGATACGATCCCATGGTGACCTCGCCTAATCATCCGCTGGTTCGGACTATCCGGAAAGTGGCCAAGAAGGTTCTGGGCAGAGATGTTCCACCTTGCGGTAGTCAGGGATCCACGGACATGGCCGCGGTCAGCGCCCTAGGCATCCCTATAGCAGTCCTAGGAGCTACACGGCAAGACAGCAACATTCACGGAATAGACGAACATGTTAGGATAAGCGACCTTGTCAGCGTTACGAAGATTCTAGCGCATACTTTTCTCGAACTCTTGTAAAATACTCTGCGAATAGAATGGAACAGAGATTTTCTCTCACGGTTGTTAGCCTAGAACCGGAAAATAGGAAACCCTAGCTCTAGTCAGAAGAAGCAGACTCCGCCGGTCCTAAGGCCATCGGGCGCGAAAACAGGTCTCGTCTGTAGTTAGAAAACGTGAGTCAACTCTCGACCGCTTGACCGGGACGGCTGATTTTTGGAACGAGCCGAAGTCCTGTCCTCTTTCGTAGAGCAAACAAGATCGCTCCAAAGAATGCCATGGCCGGAGCTAATAGTAATGTCAACCATATCCATGCGAGGCTGTTGATCGCGCTTGCCTTGTCACAGAACCAAGGCAATCCGCTCTCAAGACAATGCCACGAATACGAGATGGAGTCTAGACTTACCGGAAGAATTCCGAAGAATATCACGAGCAGACCGATACCCGCACTCACCACGACGAGGTCAGATTCCGAGAAACTTCCTGACGGACCATGTCTGGCCAAGCCAATGGTCGTAACGATAACCGCACATGAGATAATCACTGGGACCACAAAGAATGTTCCACTGTTCCACCATGTGAAGCCAGCTTGACCGAGAGCTACGAGCCACCAGCATGGAATTGTATCCAGTAGAAGTCCGAGCGAGATTATTCTCCAGTCCATTCAGGACCCATTTGAGATAGTCATTCGCCAAATACAAGCCTTGCCGGCATTGCCGCGATTTTCCCGCGAAGGAGGGAATACCAGGTCGATGACAAGGATCATCCGCAATCAAGGGACACGGATCGAAACGTCGTAGCTGCTCCCTACGAGAACTTCCCAAACACGAGGTTTACGTTACGAGACTCAACTGCAATTGACAT
>Ga0209805_1000101_pt1 | contig 45758 bp, 35 predicted proteins | sample GraSoiAngelo_148_FD_185905 | JGI IMG/M metagenome (GOLD analysis project Ga0209805, IMG submission 185905) | Grasslands soil microbial communities from the Angelo Coastal Reserve, California, USA - 14_1009_09_20cm (SPAdes) (version 2) | ecosystem: Environmental > Terrestrial > Soil > Grasslands ...
GCGACTTAATTCAAAGCATTCGACGTCACATCATCTGGGATGTCGATGGAATAGAGAGCAGCGTTGGTCTTCAAAATGCCGACAGTGTATCATTTATTGTAAACGGCAAGTCGGATGGAAACGCCATCGGGGATGCCGGGACGCAGATCATGTCCGGTATCATCGGCGCGACATTACATCCAAATCCAAAGCAAGCGATGGTCGTCGGATTGGGCACCGGAAGCACAGCCGGCTGGCTCGCGGTGGTTCCGACAATGCAACATGTCGATGTTGTTGAGCTGGAACCAGCAATTTTAAAGATCGCTGAAATCTGTTCGCCAGTAAATCAAAAGGCTCTCAAGAACCCGAAGCTGCGTGTCATCATCGGTGACGGGCGCGAGTTGCTCCTCACCATTCGTAGCAAGTACGATATTATCGTTTCCGAGCCGTCGAATCCATATCGCGCAGGTGTGGCCAACCTTTTCACCCGGGAGTTTTATGAATCCATTAACAATCGGCTGACCCCAGACGGTATTTTTCTCCAATGGGTACAAACCTATAGCGTCGACGATCGCACTATTGAAATTTTCTATCGCACTCTTGGCTCGGTTTTTCCCAATATCGAGTCTTGGCAAACTCAGGAGGGCGATCTCCTACTTGCCGCGTCACAGGCGCCATTGCGCTATGATCCCGAAACGTTGCGTTCTCGTCTCGGCTCAGAACCGTTCAAGGGCGCAATGCTGGCCGCGTGGGACACGGTCGGTGTCGAAGGTTTTCTGGCGCACTACGTCGGCAACAGCGCGATGGCCAGGGTGCTGCAGAATCTCGAATCTTGGCCTTTGAATACAGACGACCGGACTGTGATTGAGTTTGCCTTCGCGCGAAGCATCGGAGCGCCAAATGGATTTCAGATGGCAACTCTTCGAAAGAGTGCGCAGGCGGCGCATTGCGACCGGCCTGAGGTTAATAATGCTGCGATCAATTGGGATCGTGTCGAAGAAGTCCGGCACACCTCCTTTACTCAACCAATTGAGAATCCGACCGTCGATGAGCAGCATCGTACTGCAGCGCTTCTTGCTTATAGTAACGGTGATTTGGTGGAGGCGTTACACGCTTGGCAGGCCCAATCGCGCGAGCCGCAAACATTGCGGCAAGTGGAACTCCTGGCGGAATGTTTGGCGGCGCAGGGCGGCGAAGCGGCCCCAAAATACATCGATCAAGTCGCAGATATTGTTCCTTCAGATGCTCAGGCAATCCGTGCGCGCCTTTGCTGGAAACAAGGCAAGGTTGCGGAAGCCGTCGACCATCTGAAGAAGTTTTTTGAAATCGCCCACGATGATCCATGGCCTGATCCAAGTCTAACCAAGCGCTCAATTATTCTCGCCGAAACAATAGCTTCCTCGAATCCCGGAGCGGCGAGTTCATTGTACGACAGTTTGCGAACGCCGCTCTGCGTTTGGAATAGTGACGCGGATCGCGAACTGCGCTTAATTTCGATTGGCGCGTGTGTGGATGGAAACAAGCCGGGAGAGTACACTGCTCGCGCAATTGAGGCGTTTGAACCCAACGTTATGTGGGAACGCCATTTTCTGGAAGTGCGCAAAGCTGCCTACGAGGTCACCCACAGTCGGCGGGCGAGCCAGGCGGCGCGCGATTTCGATGATTTCATGCAGCACGAAGCTTTAACCAACGACGCTGCGAGTTTGACCCACGAGATCGAGATTGGCGCTTCGCCACAAGCTCAAACTCCGCGCTGAGTCGGCGTCCAGATGAACTTGTGCATCTGAAGTTGAAAACGGACGTCGAGCTTGTTCTCGAGAATCCATTCCACGATCTGGCGCGGGTCGATCCGGCCGAAGATCGGGGAGAACAACACTGCGCGGCAGCGTTTCGTCAGGTCAAACTTGCGCACTTTGTCACGAGACCATTCGTAATCATCGCGCGAGCCCATCACGAATTTCACTTCATCTCCCTTGGTGAGATGATCGATGTTCGACCAAAGATTCTTGTCCACCTCGCCGCTACCGGGAGTCTTAAAATCCATGATCCGATGGACGCGGGGGTCAACTTTCGAAATGTCGTGTGCGCCGCTCGTCTCGAGCAAAACAGTGTGGCCGGCGTCGCACAAGATCGACATCAGCGGGAGCACGTTCTTTTGGAGAAGCGGTTCGCCGCCGGTGATCTCGACCAGTGGACATTGAAAACTCGCGACTCGATCGACGATTTGTTCAAGCGGAGTTTTCTTGCCTTCGTAAAACGCGTATTCGGTATCGCAATAATTGCAGCGCAAATCGCAGAAGGTGAGCCGGACAAAGACACAGCGCTCGCCCGCCCAGGTGCTCTCGCCCTGGATCGATTGGTAAATCTCGTTGATCGTCAGCGTCTTTTCGTCCATTCGACTCTAGCGTAATTCTATCAGATTATCCGTCCTGATGCACAACCGGATCGATGACTGTTTTGCCCGTCTGTTCTCCGAGAGGCGCAAAGGCTTTATTCCCTACATTTGTGCCGGCGATCCGACTCTAAAGCGCACTGTCGATGTTGCGTTTGCATTGGAAAAATCCGGCGCTGATCTGCTTGAGCTCGGTTTGCCCTTTTCCGATCCGCTTGCTGATGGAATTGTGAATCAGCTCGCGGCGCAACGTGCACTCTCTGCCGGCACTACAGTTCGCGGCGTTTTCGATTGCGTTCGCGAGATTCGACGTCAATCGCAAATCCCAATTGTTCTATACAGTTACCTCAATCCGATCTTTCAATTCGGCGGCGATAAATTTCATCGCGAGGCAGAAGATGCAGGGGTTGATGGATTACTCATTCTCGATCTGCCGCCGGAGGAAGATGGCGGCAAGGCCGCCGCTGGCGGAATTGCAGCCGGGAACGTTTTACACATTCGTTTGGTGGCACCGACGACGCCGGTCGATCGGATTAAAGCAATCACGGAAAGCGCGCAGGGATTTCTTTACTACGTTTCGCGCGAAGGCGTTACTGGCGCGCGAGATTCAATCGCAAGGTCGTTGCCGGAAAAGGTCGCGGAGCTGAGAAAAATTTCAGATCTACCGGTCGCGGTCGGGTTCGGAATTTCAAATCCCGAGCAAGCCCGCGAAGTCGCTCGACACGCCGACGCGGTCGTGGTCGGCAGCGCGATTGTCGATCTTATCGCCAAACATGGCGACAGGCCGGAGCTGATTGAAAAGGTGAGCGCTTTTGCCCGCGACTTAGCGAAAGCGACTCATTAAATTCCGCACTTCTTGGTCGCTTCGGCGAAGTTTGATTTCTTGCGCAGAAGCGAGGAGAGATAAACGTCGACGACCGGAATGTCGTGAATGCGGGTGAGATTGGCCGGCGCTTCGAGTCGCGAGAAAATAGCGTTCGCGATCTTGCTTCGCGGAACTTCCTTTTCACCGTAGCCGTTGGGAATGTTACTCGACCAGAAGCGCACGTACTCGCCATCAGGATGATTCACGGTCCCAAGAAAAATAACCGAGTGGCCGCTTTCGAGTTGACCGACATTCTGGTTCCAAAAGATTTTCATGAAATCGCCGGGCTGCGCCTGCACGAAATCGGTAAAGTTGCGGCCGAGCCCAAGTTCATGAAATAATCGCGCGGTGCCGGGCCCGTTCGCGTTCCAGCGTCCCCAAATGCCTTCGCCATCGTGCTGATCGCGAATCACCAGTTGATTCAACGTGGCGAAATCGAGCTTCAGCTGCCCGCTGTCGCGCAAGGCTTCGATCGTTTTGATGAAGACGATGTAAGTCGCGCCCGAACAGAAGCTCGGGTAGGGAGCGGTCGGGATGACGAAGAATTTCCCGGATTCAAAATGCGCAGCAGATTGCAATTTGATCTTGGCAACGTGCGAGACTGAGTACTTGCCGCCGCTCGGCATCTTCCCCATTTGCTCGAGGATTAGGGAATTGATGTCGGCAGCCGGTGCGCCTTGGGTGATCGCCGTGGCGCACAGGGCGATGATGAGCCTTCGCATGGGCGAGAACTAAACGACAAATTTGGCCTTGGGCAACGTTGTCATTGAGAAAGCCACCGCTACATTAGATCGACATCATGCTGCGATTCACCAAGATGAACGGCGCAGGGAACGATTTCGTCATGATTGATAATCGCGCCGGCGAAGTGCGCCTCCAGCCCGAGCAGATCGTTCGAATTTGCGATCGCCATCGCGGCGTCGGCGCGGACGGGATTCTTTTGCTCGAGAAAGGCTCCAACGGTGCCGATTTTCGGATGCGCTACTACAATCGCGACGGCGGCGAGGCGGAAATGTGTGGGAACGGCGCGCGCTGCTTCGTGCGTTTTGCCAGCAAAATCGCCCATGGGCCTGAGAAAATTTCGTTTCAAACGCCCGCGGGTTTGATTCGGGGAGAATTGGATGGGGAATCGGTCACTTTGCAAATGAGCGAACCGAAAGATTTGCGGCTCGACATCGAGGTCATTGCCAACGGCGCAAAAGAGCGCGTGCATTTCATTAACAGCGGAGTGCCTCATGTGGTCGTGCCGGTTTCCCAGGTCGGTGATGTCGATGTTCGCCCGAGAGGCGAAGCGATTCGACGCCACAAGATGTTTTCGCCGGCGGGCGCGAATGTGAATTTTATCGAGAAACGCGGAGACAAGAAAATTCTGGTGCGAACGTACGAGCGCGGGGTCGAAGACGAAACGTTGGCGTGCGGAACCGGTGTTGTTGCCAGTGCGCTGATTTTTGCCGCGACGGAAAAGGTCGACGGACCAATCAGTGTCATCGTTCACAGTGGCAGCGAGCTAGGCGTCGGGTTCAAGAGAGCAGGGGACCGATTCACGAATGTCACGCTGACGGGCCCGGCGGAGTTTGCGTTCGAAGGAACGATAGAAATTTGATCGTTAACAGATGTTTCGCGGCACTTTTACTGCATTAGTCACGCCCTTTCGGAATGGAGATGTCGATCTTGCGGCGTTCGAAAAATCAATCGAGGCCCAAATCGTGGCTGGAATCAGCGGAGTTGTCGCTGTCGGCACCACCGGCGAATCGCCAACGTTGACGCATGAAGAAAAAGAGAAGGTCATTCAGTGCACGATGAAAATCACGAATGGCCATTGCAAGGTTCTCGCGGGAACGGGCACGAATTCGACGCGGGACGCGATTGAAGCGACAAAATTTGCCGAGAAAGCCGGCGTGGATGGCGCATTGCTAGTCGCGCCCTACTACAATAAGCCGAGCCAGGAAGGATTGTTTCGTCACTTCAAAGCGATCGCGGAGGCAACATCGCTGCCGATCATGCTCTATAACATTCCCGGGCGATGCTCGGTCGATATCGGACCGGACACAGTCGTTCGGCTGGCGGAATCGTGTGGCAACATCGTTTCAATTAAGGAGGCGAGCGGCAGCGTCGAGCGTGTGGGCGAACTGCGCCGCCGGCTGCCGAGAGAGTTCTCGATCATGAGCGGCGACGATTCATTGACATTGCCGTTCATGGCAATCGGCGCGGTTGGGATCGTTAGCGTGGCTTCGAATTTATTTCCGGCGGAAGTTTGCGCGCTCGTGCGCGCATGCGAATCGGGCGATTACAAATCGGCGGAAAGTTTGCACCGCAAAATGTTCCCGTTGTTCAAAGATTTGTTCATCGAGCCGAATCCAGTGCCGGTCAAAACCGCGCTCGGCTGGCGAGGGGCAATCTCAGCCGAAGTTCGTCTGCCCCTTTGCGAAATGACGGACGCGAATCAAGCGCGACTGCGCAAGACCCTCGAAGCATTCGAGAAGGCAAAATGAAATCTCCGGTGCGCGTGACGCTGATCGGGGCGCGCGGTCGAATGGGCCAAACGATTGTCGATCTTGCCAGGAACGATCCGAGGATCGACATCGTCGCGCAGTGCGATCTCGGCGATGCGATTGAACCAGCAATCAAGAATTGCGATGTTGCGATCGACTTCAGCAATTCGACTTCAATCGACGAAATCTGCGGCGCAGCATTGCGACATCACAAACCGCTAGTCATCGGCACGACCGGGCATTCTCCGGAACAGCGCAAGGTGATTGAAAGGGCCGCGAAGTCGTTGCCAATTGTTTTTGCATCGAACTTTAGCGTCGGAGTAAACGCGCTCTTTGCCCTCAGCCGTCGCGCCGCTGAAATCCTCGGCTCCGAATTCGCGCCGCGAATCGTCGAGACACATCACAAGATGAAAAAGGATGCGCCCAGCGGGACGGCGAAGACGCTGGGCGAGATTTTGAAAGAGTCATTGAAGACCGAGATTCCAATTGAATCGATCCGTGAAGGCGACATCGTGGGCGAGCACATGGTCACTTTTGTCGGACCAGGCGAACGTCTCGAGTTAACGCACCGCGCGGGCAGCCGCGAAATTTTCGCGCGCGGCGCGTTGCGTGGAGGACAATGGATTGTTGGAAAGCCAGCTGGGCTTTACTCAATGCAGGAGGTGCTCGGAATTGCGCCGACGAAATGAGGATCGGCATCGCGCTCGGCTCAAATTTGGGCGATCGACTTGCGAATTTGCGGGCAGCGCGAAAGGCGATTGTCGATCTTACCGTTGCCAACGGTTCTATTCTTGTATCGCGGGTTTACGAAAGTGAGGCGGTCGGTTGCGAGCCCGGCGCGGGCAAATTTCTCAATGCGGTTTTGGAAATCGAATACGGTGGAGATCCAACGGATCTGTTGCAAGAAGTGATTCGAATCGAAGAATCGCTCGGACGGGATCGCAATCATCCTCGCAATGTTTCGCGCAAGATCGACATCGACCTTCTTTACGCTGACGGCTTGAATGTCGGGAACGAGCGGTTGCAGTTGCCGCATCCGCGGCTGCATTTGCGGAAGTTCGTTCTTCAGCCCGTGGCTGACGTCCAGCCGAGTTTAATCTTACCTAACCAAACAAAGACTGTCGGCGAACTGCTCGCGCAGATCGAGGATTCGACTAAAGTGGTCTGTTTCGCGGAGAAGTGGTGATGATGATGGATCTGGTCGGGAAATATCGGGAAATGAAGAGGCGCGGCGAGAAAGTCACCGCGTTGACGGCTTACGATTACCCGACGGCGCGACTGTTGGATGAAAGCGGGATCGACGTCATATTGGTCGGCGATTCGTTAGGCATGGTGGTGCTCGGCTACGAAGACACGACGCTCGTCACACTCGAAGAGATGTTGCATCACACCCGCGCGGTCGCGCGCGGAGTTAAATCCGCGCTCGTAGTCGGCGATATGCCGATCCACACGTTCGAAACACCCGAGCAAGCTGTCGCGACGGCGAAGCAATTTATCGATGCCGGCGCACAAGGAGTGAAGCTTGAGGGCGGCGTCAGTCATGCCGCGCATATCGAAGCGATAACTGATGCCGGGATTCCGTACATGGCCCACATCGGAATGCTGCCACAACACGTGCGCGAGCAGGGCGGTTACAAAGTTAAAGGCAAAACGCAATCGGAAGCCGAAGCGTTGATCGCTGATGCCAAAGCGGTCGAAAAAGCCGGGGCGTTTTCAGTTGTGCTCGAGATTGTGGTCCCGGAGATCGCGAAACAAATCACAAATGCGATTGGTATTCCAACGATTGGGATCGGTTCGGGCGAACAGTGCGACGGTCAGATTTTAGTGACGCACGATCTGATCGGATTGTTTCCGTGGTTCACGCCGAAGTTTGTCTCTCCCGAGGCGCGTGTCGCCGACGAGATTCGCAAGGCGGCGCGTGCTTTCATTGAACGAACCCGCGCGAGCGATTTGTCTAAGCGCTCGGGAGGTTGACAACGATTTGCCGGTAACGGTGTTTAACTAAGGAATGAAAAGCGTAACGACGAGAATCTCCGATTTCGATGACATTGACGATATCGAACGCGAAGCGCTACTGACCGGTAGCCCAGAGCGAAGCTGGATCTGGTTCGGCTTGATCGTATCGCTTTGTCTCCACATCACGCTCTGCATTTATTTTTATCGGACACGGTTTCAGTCGGTCGACGCGGTCTTTACCGATCTACAGCAGCCAATGACGTTTAGGGTCAAAAATGTCGACATGAATCAGATCGACAAAGCGAGCGGCGATCAAACGAACCCGGCGGCGAAACCGAACCCTGACGATACCAAGGAGCAACAGCCAGACGAAAAGAAATCGTTCGACAAACTTCTGCAGGAAATTCAGGCAACGACCGCGATGCCGGACGACATGAGCAACGTTTTGCCGGACAAACCAAAAGTGGATCAGGCAGACGTGACCTCGGTGATGAACGAAATCGAGCGCAGCGCGGCGCAAACTCTTTCTACGAATCCGAACGCGACGCGTGAGCAATCGGTCTTGAACGACAGTTCGGCCTCAGGCCGACCCCAGCCCGCGCTGAGTGGAACCGAGCTGGCCACGAGCACGATCATTAAACGCCCGAATACTTTCACGAGTAAGCTTCCGGGCGACAGCGCCGGCCCGAACAAGAAAGGGGCGCCTGGATTTAGCGATCTCGATCAGTTGCTCGCGCAAAAAGGTCCGCTCGGGTCGGGGACGAAGATCCGAATGCCGGAGGACCAACTTTTTAGTTTCGACAGCGCTGAATTACAACCGGGCGACATTTTGCGAAAACTTGTCGATCTGTTGAAACGCAATCCGAAGGCGACATTTACGATTGAAGGCTACACCGATTCAATCGGCACGTATGAATACAATTTCGACCTAAGCCAGCGCCGCGCCGACAACATGAAGCAATATCTGGTGGAAGCCCTCGGCATTAATCCCTCGCAAATTGATGCCCGTGGCCGGGGATCGACAAAATTTGTGGTCCCGCCGCGCCCGGTCGCTCCAAGTGCGTCTCAAGCCGAATTCGACGCTGAGATCGAACGCGAACGCTCGAACCGGCGCGTCGAGGTCACGATCAATACCAACGCGCAGTAGCTTTTTCGGCTACCAATTTTTTATCCAACGGTCTTGAGGTGTTGGCGTGGGCGATGTTGACGGCGTGGGCGTCGGATCAGCGGTACTCCAGAGATCGAACGTCGGATTGTAACCCATGGGAGTTGCTGGGGTCGGATTTGCCTGTGGATTCGCGGCCGTCGAGTAGCCATAGGGATTTCCGAATGGATCTCGAATAGACTGCACGTTCTGAGTTTGATCGCTGGGGCTCAGCTGATTTGGTCTAAAACTGATATATCCCTTGGCAGAAGGATTGGCATCTCCGCTGCCTGTTGTTCGGTCACCGTTGGTATCTCCCGTTAATGCCGAGTACAAATCAAAACTGGCAGACTGATAAGTTGAGGAGCTAATCGCAGTCCTAGCGTCAAGCGCCGTTGTGTTAGCAGTTGTCGGATAAATTCCATTGTCGGCTTTGTAGCTTTCGAGCGCGGCCGACATGGCAGCGATTTCGGCTTCGGCGCGCGAGCGCGCGCCTTTCTTTTGGACGTAACCGACCGTGCTCAGAATCAAGCTGCCCAAAATGATAATGATCGTGATGACCACGAGCAGTTCGATGATGGTGAACGCACGCAGAACAGCGCGTGTTCGGTAACGCACCGTTTTAGTCATTCCGAGCGAAGTCGAGGAATCTCTCGCCATTTCGGAAATATTTAGAGATGTCTCGACTTCGCTCGACATGACAGCGGAATAAAACGCCTCTACACCTTAAATCCTTGCACTACGTTTGCTGTTGCAAGGCCTGGATGATGCTGATCAGCGGCAAGAATAGGGCGACTACAATCGTTCCGACTACGACCGCGAGAAAAACAATCATGATTGGCTCGAGCGCCGCGGTCATGGCCGCGACCGAGTTGTCGACTTCGTCATCGTAAACATCCGCGATTTTCAAAAGCATCTCAGGGAGCTGGCCGGTTTCTTCGCCAACGTCGATCATGCTAACCACCATCGGCGGAAATGCAGCGCTGGCTTCAAGCGGTTGCACAATGGATTCGCCTTCTTTCACGCTCTCGTGGACCTGGCCAATCGCGCGCGCGATGACCATGTTGCCTGCGGTTTCGCGCGTAATGTTGAGCGCCTGCAAGATCGGGACACCGCTGGTGACGAGCGTTCCGAGCGTGCGCGCGAAACGTGATACTGCGGTTTTCCGAATGATATCGCCAAAAAGAGGGAAACGAAGTTTTACGCCGTCGATTGTCGATTTTCCGCGCGGAGTGCGGTTAGCAAATTTATAACCGGCGACCGCGGCGAAAATCAGGACCAGGATCACGAGCCAGTGACCTTGCACAAATCTGCTGACGGTGATGACGAACGTCGTGATAACGGGCAGCGGTCTGTCGCCGAGCATGTCGTGAAAGATGGCTTCGAATTTCGGCACGATGAAGACGAGCAAAAATCCCATGATCGTGACTGCCATGGTCATGACGATGAGCGGATAGACCATCGCAGCCGCGACTTTGTTTTTAATCTTGGCCGCTTTTTCCTGAAACTCCGCCAGCCGGGTCAGAACGAGCTCGAGCACACCGCCGACTTCGCCGGCTTTCACCATGTTGACGTAAAGATCGTTAAAGATGATTGGATATTGCGCGAGACTTTCGGAAAAGGTGCTGCCGCCTTGAACTGAGTCGGCCAGTTTGTTGATTGTGTTTTTCAAGACCGGATCGCGCTCCTGTTTCGCGAGAACATTGAGGCTGCGCAAAAGCGGCAAGCCGGAATCGATCAGGGTCGCGAGCTGCCGGGTGAAAATCATCAGGATCTTAGGCTTAACTTTTTTGCGCTGAAAAAGAACGATGCCTTTGCGCTCACGCGGTTGCGAGACGCGCGCTGCTTTGGCGGCGCGTTTGGCTGCTTTGCCATCGCGCCCGCCACCTTTGCCTTCCTCGTAGACGTTGGTCGGAAAATATCCGGCCTGGCGCAATTGGCCGATCGCTTCGTTAGTCGAAGCCGCTTCGACCAGCCCGGTGGATTCCTGTCCGCGAGAATCGAGCGCTATGTAAGTGAAACGCGGCATAAAGTTATGGCCACAGATTTACACAGATGAAACACAGATTGAAACATATCTCTGCCGGCATCTGTGAAAGATCTGTGTTCATCTGTGGCTTTAGGTGTACTTCAGCACTTCTTCGATCGTAGTGTCGCCGGCAAAGATGCTGCGCAGTCCGTCTTGTCGCAGCGTCACCATCCCGAGCTCGATCGCCTTTTGTTTGAGAACGACCGTCGGGGCGCGCTCGTTGATCAGCTCACGGAGCGGGTCCGTGATTTTCATCAGCTCATAAATTCCCTTGCGGCCTTTGTAGCCGGTGTGGTTGCACGCGTCGCAACCTTTGCCGTAAAAGAATTTGCGATCGCCAATGTCGCGTTTGGAAAGCTCAAGTTGCGCGAGCACTGATTCGTTAGGCTGGTAGGGCGCGCGACAGTTCGGGCAAATGCTGCGGAGCAATCGCTGACCGAGCACGGCCTCGAGCGTCGCTGAAATCAAAAACGGTTCCACGCCCATGTCGATCAAGCGGGTGATGGCGCCGGGCGCGTCGTTGGTGTGGAGGGTGGTGAAAACAAGATGGCCGGTGAGCGATGCTTGAATCGCGATTTGCGCCGTTTCCAGGTCGCGGGTTTCGCCGATCATGATTCGGTCCGGGTCCTGCCGCAGGAACGCGCGCAGAACCCGAGCGAAGGTGAGACCGATGGCTTCGTTCACCGGCACCTGAACAATTCCTTCCAAATCGTACTCGACCGGCTCCTCCGCGGTCAGCAATTTGGAATCGATCGTGTTGATTTTGCGCAAGCACGAATAAAGCGTGGTCGTTTTTCCAGAACCGGTCGGACCGGTGGCAATGAAGATTCCATTCGGACAATTGATGATTTCGAGAATGTAATTGTGCACATACTCGGGCATGCCGAGCATCTCGAGATCGAGATTCACAGTCGAGCGATCGAGCACGCGCAGAACAACGCTTTCGCCGAACTGCGTCGGCAGAGTCGAAACGCGAAGGTCGACATGGCGACCGGCGATATTTTTTTGAATGCGTCCGTCTTGCGGCAATCGTCGCTCGGCGATGTTCATATTCGCCATCACTTTGACGCGAGAGATGACCGGGAGCGCGAGATGTCGGGGCGGCGGCGACATTTCATAGAGCGCGCCGTCTACCCGATAACGGATCTTGAATTCGTTTTCGAACGGCTCGAAATGAATGTCGCTCGCGCGGTCCTGGATCGCTTGATACAAAATTAAATCGACAAAGCGAATGATGGGCGTCGCGTTTGCTTCCGCTTCTACGGCCGCGGCAGTCTCGTCGCCGCGGATCTGTAACATTTCGCCGGCCTCACCGAGTTGCTTGAGCACGTCCTCCATGCTCGTAGTGTCGGCGCCATAATATTCCTTGATCCGATTATCGATTTGCTCGGTCGGCGCGACGACAACATCGACATCTTTGCCCAGCGCAAAGCGAAGATCTTCGGCGGCGCGCGGGTCGAGCGGATCTGCGAGCGCGACGCGCAATGTATTTCCGCTCAAACCAATTGGCAGTGCGCGATGCAACCGCGCCAATCCGCTCGGAATCAATTTCAAAATCGCCGGCGCGATTTCTTTGTCGCCAAAATCGACATATTCGGCGCCGAGTGCTTCGGCAATGGTGCGATAGAAGCCGCTCTCATCGACGAAGCCGCTGTCCACCATCGCTTGCACGATGGTTTTGCCATTTAAGTTCGCCTCGTTCAAGACGTCCTCGGCTTGCGACGGCTGCAAGACCTGTTGCTCGACAAAAAGCTCGGCGACTTGTTTCTCGTTCATCTTAACTGACGTCCCCGATTGTAATTGAAATAACTTCTTCGGCGCTCGTCAGGCCGGCAAGAACTTTGCGCACTCCGTCTTCGCGCAACGTGCGCATCCCGAGCTCGCGCGCGCGCTGACGAAGCGACAGAGTCGCGCTGCGTTTGTTGATCATGTGACGAACTTCGTCGTCGAGCACAAAGATCTCGAAGATGCCGATGCGACCTTTATAACCAGTGCCGCGACATTGTTCGCAACCTCTGCCTTGCATGACCTGCGCATCACGCAATTGTCCCGGTTCAATTCGCAAAGCGCGCATTTCGCTCTCGCTCAATTCGGCAGGCTGCCGGCAACTCAAGCAGATTCGGCGGACGAGTCGTTGCGCCATGATGGCGCGCAACGATGAGGCGACGAGAAACGGTTGGACACCGATGTCGGTCAAACGCGCGATGGCGGACGGCGCGTCGTTAGTGTGCAGCGTGCTGAAAACAAGATGCCCTGTGAGCGAAGCATTCGTCGCGATGCTGGCCGTTTCGAGGTCGCGAATTTCTCCGATCATGATGACATTGGGCGCCTGCCGCAGAATCGAGCGCAACGCGGCCGGAAACGTCATCTCGATTTCTGGATTCACTTGGACCTGATTAATTCCAGTCATCTGATATTCGATCGGCTCCTCGACGGTGATGATCTTGCGGTCCGGTTTGTTGATGTAATTGAGACAGGCGTAAAGCGTGCTTGTTTTTCCAGAGCCGGTCGGGCCAGTGACAAGAAGAATCCCGTCCGGCAACTGGATCAATCGCTCGAACGTTTCCCGGTCGTCGCTGAAAAAACCGAGTTCGGGCAGTCCGAGCACGAGACTCGATTTGTCGAGCACGCGCATGACGACGCTCTCGCCATGATTGGTCGGGATTGTGGAAACGCGCAGGTCAATCGGCTTCTTTTTGATCTTCACCTGAATACGGCCGTCTTGGGGCAATCGCTTTTCGGCGATGCTCATCGAACCGGTCATGATTTTGAGTCGGCTGACGATGGCTGATTGCAAGCGTTTCGGAGGCGCCTGCATTTCCTGCAAGACACCGTCGATTCGAAATCGAACGCGAAATTTTTTGTCGAGCGGCTCGAGATGAATGTCGCTCGCGCCAGACCGATGCGCTTCGATGATCAACATCGATACCATCCGAATAATCGGCGCGTCGGCCTCGTCGACTTCAGCGATGGCGGCGCCATCACCGATCTCGAGACCAAGATCGACACCTTCGCCGAGTTTTTCCTTAAGGACGTCCGCAGCCTCTTCGGCTGTGCCGTAGTATTTGATCAGCGCCTCGCGGATTTTTTCCGGGCTGGTGCAAACCAATTCGAGCTCGCGTTGCAATAAGAAGCTCAGGCTGTCGATCGTGTCGATATCGAGCGGATCGCTCACCGCGACGACCAGACCGGTTTCGCCAAATGCGACCGGGATCACTTTGAAACGACGGGCGTCTTCGGCGCGGATTTGTTTGATGATACCCGGTGGGATCACCATCGACGACAAATCGATCCAGTCCATGTGCGCCTGCGCCGCAAGCGAACGCGAGACATCGGATTCGGTGACGATTCCGTTCTTGATCAAAAGATCGACAATGTTGTTCTGACCATTCAGATGTTTGCGCGCGCCTTCAATCTGCTTGCGTGAAACCAGTCCCACGTCTTGCAGCACCTTGAGCACATAGTCTTCGTTCTGTTGCACGGTCTTAGAAAACCTAGCTGAGTAGTTTATCGCAATCCGCTCGCGGCGTGAACCGCGATTTATTTCGCCATTTTTTTGTCAAGGCACGTCCACATCGCCGCCGTTTTTCGATTCAGACAATAACTTTTACGAGAGGGAGGATAAAGCGATGACTTCGCGTTGGGTTCGTTCAGTTCGTTTTGGTGGGGTTTTCGGTCTTGCGTTGACGTGCGGCCTGCTTGCGTCATTGCCGTCATCGCAAACAAGTCCGCCAGCGAGGTTTGCCGCACCGCCGCTCTTTTCCGTTGCGGGCAGCGAGGTGGGCCAGACGGGCATGTTCTCGATCGCGAAGGGCGATTTCAATGGCGACGGCATTACGGATCTTGCCGTCGCGGGATTTGCCTGTTCGAATGGCCAGGGTTTTCCGGCAAATTCTGTCGCGGTCTATCTTGGCAACGGGGACGGCACATTCAAAGCGCCAGTTTATTATGGCGCCGGACCCTGCCCGTACGAAGTCGTCGTTGGTCACGTACGCGGCAACAACACGCCAGAAGATCTTGTCATTGTTGATGGCGGTGTGGGGAACAACGTGACGGTCCTGCTTGGCAATGGAGATGGAACCTTCCAGACGCCCATCACAGCTGCTTCGTTTGTAGGTGGTATCACGGCGGCGGCGATCGCAGATTTCAACGGCGACGGCAAACCGGACCTCGCTATCGCGGCGTGGGGCGGCTCAGGCGCAACTGGCGGCAACCTACAAACGCTCGCCATCATGCTCGGCAACGGCGATGGCACATTTGCGGCGCCAATATTCTACCAATCTGTCAGTAATCCGTACGGCATCGCAGTCGGTGATTTTAATAAGGACGGCAAGCTCGACGTCATTCTGAGAAACCCGGAAGGTCTCTTCCTGTCGTTAGGGAACGGCGATGGCACGTTCCTGCCCGGCTACGCGATTTGGTCCGAACCGATCAGCTTTTTCGTGCCGCTCGTCAACGGACTGAACTCTTTCACCGTGGGCGATTTCAACGGGGACGGTAATCTTGACATCGCCGCGAATGTCAATGGCGCGCGTGTCGATGTGCTGCTCGGTACGGGCACGGGTGTTTTCGTTCCGGCGCCGATACCGACGTACGTAATCAATCAGCATCAAGGCGGTCATGGCCTCGGCGAAATTGTATCGGAGAAATTATCGAGCAACGGACTTCTCGATCTTGTCGTCGGCACCGGCTACGGCGCGACGCTTGCGATTATGCGCGGCAACGGCGACGGCACCTTCCAATCACCGACGATTTACCCATTGGCCCAGTATGATGACGAGGGACTGGTGGTAGCAGACGTGAACGGCGACGGCCAGCCCGACATTGTCGTGGGCACACAAGGAGGCAGGGGTCTGAGTCCAAATTATCTCACCGTGCTACTGAACAAGGGCAACGGTGACTTTGGCACGCCGCCTCCGCTCTTCTCTGTTAGAGCATCGTTTAATCAGGCAACCACAACCAACGCGGTTGGCCTGACGCTGGCTGACCTGACCGGAAACGGCAAGCTCGATCTCGTTGTCACCGACTGGGACATTCCGATTGAGCCCGCTGCGAATGGCAACTTGCCGCCCTTACCAACGATTAATTTCAGCACACTGCAGGTTGACACTCACGGCACAATCTCAGTCCTCGCCGGCAACGGCGACGGAACTTTCCAGACCGAACAACAATATTACGTCGGCGGGCGGCCGATCGCTGTAGCGATAGCCGATTTGACTGGCGATGGCAAAAAAGACGCGGTCGTCGTGAACGCGTTCGATAACACGTTGTCGATCTTAAAGGGCAACGGCGATCGCACATTTCAGCCGGCCATAACAATTCAGGTCGGAACAAATCCGACTGCGCTGGCGCTTGGAGATTTCGACGGCGACGGAAAGCTCGACATCGCTGTCACGGATCTCGTCGATAACAACGTTTCAATCCTCCTCAACCAGAGTACGCCGGGGACGCTCAGTTTCAAAGCGCCTGTCAATTATGCGGTGGGCACGTATCCATCCGGCGTGGCCGCCGCCGACTTCAATCACGATGGCAAACTCGACCTCGCGGTTGTGAATGGGGGTAACTTCTTCAGTTCCAACCCGCATACTACGTTGTCGATCTTGTTAGGTAACGGCGACGGCACGTTTCAACCGGCTGCTACTCAACAATTGTGGAATCAGTCGGGAGGAGATGCGATCGTAGCGGCCGACTTCGGACGTGGAGAAATCGATCTTGCGGTCGCGAACTTCAGCGCAGCTCAAGTCATGATTCTGGGAGGCGACGGCCATGGCATGTTCACATCGGTTGGGCTTTACACAGTCGGCGCCGGTCCGGAAGGCATCGTCGCAGCCGATTTCAACGGCGACGGAAAGATTGACATCGCCGTCAATAATCTGAACGACTACAGCGTTGCGCTGCTCCTCAGCAATGGCGATGGCACATTCGTTCCGGCGGCGAATAGAACCGACGATGCCGCACGGCCGTTTGGATGGGCCGCTTGGAACTATCCAGCTTTTGTTACGGCCGGCGATCTGACCGGTAACGGCAAGCCGGACATTGTCGTAAGTAACCTATTTGAGGCGGCGGTAACTGTTTTACGGAATACAACAACCACGCCGTCGCCAACACCAACTCCGAGTCCAACAGCGACACCGACTCCGACAACCACACCAACGCCCACCGCGACTCCTAGTCCGACGCCCACGGCAACGCCAACTCCAACGGCTACTCCAACGCCGTCACCAGCATCCACGCCGACGGTCAGCGTGGCAGTGTCGCCAGCAAAGATTAACCAAGGAGGGAACGCGACCTTTACAGTTACCGCTTCAAAAGTGGTGTCTCAGTCCACCACCGTTCAGTACTCCATGAGTGGCAGCGCCAGCCAAGGAACCGATTACACTCTGAGTGGCGCGCCCGGGCAAGCTACAATTCCGGCAGGCCAATCCTCAGCCTCCGTCACGCTCAGTGCAGCAAGCGGCACCGGCCAGAAGAAGAAGACCGCGACGATGACGCTGCAATCGGGCGCAGGTTATAAAGTTGGCAAGCCCAAACAGGCAACGGTGACAATTGTGCCTTGAATACTAACCGCTAAGGCAAACCGGGAATAGTTACTCTACGGTAACGCTTTTGGCGAGGTTGCGCGGTTTATCGACATCGCGGCCGAGTTCGACTGCCAAATGATAGGCAAGAAGCTGTAATGGAATGACGGTGAGAACCGGGCTGAGGCAATCGATGACGTCGGGAACCTCGATAATGTCCGCAGCGAGGTCCTTCAATTGTTTGGCGCCGTTGCCAGAAGTGACGGCGATGATTGGTCCCTTGCGCGCCTTTACCTGTTCGATGTTGTTCAGGTTCTTTGATAACACGGCGTCGTCTGGGGCGATAAAGATGGACGGTAGATCCGGCCTAACGAGCGCAATAATTCCGTGTTTGAGCTCCGCGCTGGGATGGCCTTCGGCGAAAAGGTAAGTGATCTCTTTCATCTTGAGCGCGCCTTCGAGCGCGATCGGGTAATTAAATTGCCGTCCGAAAAAAAGCATCCCGCTAACATCGACATATTTCTTCGCGATCGACTTAATTTGGTCGCTCAGCTTCAGGACTTCCTCAATCTGGCCCGGCAATGCTTCGAGCGCGTCGATCATTCGTTTTCCTTCTGCGGTCGAAAGTTGGCGCATTCGGCCGAGGAGAAGACCGATCAGGGTTAGAATCACCAGCTGAGAAGTAAACGATTTCGTGGCCGCCACTCCAATCTCAGGGCCCGCGTGCATGTACACACCACCATCGCTTTCGCGCGCAATCGTGCTGGCGACATTGTTACAAATTCCCAGCGTTCGATAACCTTTGCGACGGCTTTCGCGTAAGGCGCCGAGCGTATCGGCGGTTTCGCCGCTCTGGCTGATCGCGAAAACGAGCGTGCGTTCAGTCATCGGCGTATTGCGATGGCGGTACTCGCTCGCGAATTCGACTTCCACCGGGATATTGGCGAGTCGTTCGATTAAGTATTCGCCGACTCGACCGGCATGCAATGCAGTACCGCAACCAGTCAACACGACTCGCGCGACGTCGCGCAATTCGGGTGGAGTCATGTTCAACCCGCCAAGCTTGGCCGTGCATTCCTCGTAAGTGAGGCGGCCGCGCATCGCGTCGCGCACTGTGTCCGCCTGCTCGCAGATTTCCTTGAGCATGTAGTGCGGGTAATCGCCCTTCTTGATGTCTTCCGCGCTGAACTCGACTTTGCTGACCGCGTGCTGGCCAACCGCGCCGTCGATCGAGCTGATTTCAAATTTGTCTCGTTCGAGCGCGACGAGGTCGAAATCGTTCAAGTAAACGGCGTCGCGGGTGTGCGCGACAATGGCGCTGACATCGCTCGCCAGAAAATTTTCGTCTTTCCCAACGCCGAGCACGAGGGGGCTACCTCGGCGTGCACCGACCATAAAATTCGGGATGTCCGAATGCACGACAGCAATGCCGTATGTGCCAATGACCTGCTTTAGCGCCGCGCGGGTGGCGTTCACAAGACGCGCTTTCGAATCTTTGCCCTCGAGTTGACCATAAATACTTCCGATCAAATGGGCCAAAACTTCAGTATCGGTGTCGGAGCGAAAATTTGTGTCACCATTTTGGATCAGCTGTTCTTTGAGCGCCTGATAATTTTCGATGACGCCGTTGTGAACGAGCGCGATCTTGCCGGTGGCGTCGAAATGCGGATGGGCATTCTCGTCGTTGACCTTTCCGTGCGTCGCCCAGCGAGTGTGGCTGATTCCATAAGATCCAGCGGCCGGTTTTTGAGAAATAAGTTTGGCGAGTGATGCAATTCGACCGGCGCACTTGCGCATCTCGACGTGATCGCCATCGACGATGGCGACACCGGCAGAATCGTAGCCGCGATATTCAAGGCGGCGAAGACCGTCGAGCAAAATAGGCGCCGCTTGCGAACGCCCGACATAGCCGACAATTCCGCACATATTGGAAGTAAAGGTTGCCATTGCCAGAAGGCCCGTGCAACCGGCGCTAAGTTGAGCAAAAAGGTTGCCGCAACCCACGAGCACTGAGTTATTGAAGGTGTGCAGACGCAAAATCCCGCGCGCCGCGATTCAGTCTCGCCGTTGTCGACCCGCGCACTTCCACCAGGGACGACGCAGCGCACGCTCGCCATTATCATGGGCGGCGGAGCGGGCACGCGTTTGTTTCCGTTAACGAAGGATCGTGCGAAGCCAGCGGTGCCGCTCGGCGGGAAATACCGGATCGTCGATATTCCGATCAGCAACTGCCTCAATTCCGGGTTGCGTTCGATTTACGTGTTGACCCAGTTCAATAGCATGTCGCTACATCGACATATTCAGGCCAGCTACAAGTTCGACAATTTTTCGCGCAGCTTTATCGACATTCTGGCGGCGCAACAAACGCCGGAAGCTTCGCAATGGTATCAGGGAACTGCGGATGCGGTGCGCCAGAACATGCGCTACTTCCTCGAGCGCTCGTTCGATTACTATCTCATTCTCAGCGGCGATCAGCTTTACCGGATGGATTTTCGCACGCTGTTGCATCAGCATATTCAAAGCGGAGCCGACATCACGCTCGCGACTAAACCGATCCATCGACAACAGGTCGCAGAGTTCGGCATCATGCAAAGCGGAGTAGATCGCCGGATTACACGCTTTGTCGAAAAACCCAAAGACGACTCGGTGCTTGAGGAAATGAAAATGAGCCGCGAGCTGTTGCGCGCGGTTGGTTCAAGCGAAGACGAAGAATTGTTTCAGGCATCGATGGGAATTTACGTTTTCAACCGGGAGGTGCTCGTGAAGTGCCTGGACAATGAACTGGAGGATTTCGGCAAAGATATCATTCCGCGATCGATCCAAGATCGACATGTGAGTGCATTCATTTTCCAAGGCTATTGGGAAGATGTCGGTACCATCCGCGCGTTTTACGAGGCGAACCTCGATCTGACCGACCTTGTTCCAGAATACAGTTTTTTTGACACCGAGGCGCCGATTTACACGCATCCGCGGTTTTTGCCCGGCAGCAAAGTCAACGGGGCGACTTTGCGTCAGGCGATCATCTCCGACGGGTGCATTATCTCTGACGCGCACATCGAGCGGAGCGTCATCGGCATTCGCAGCATCATTCAGAGCGGCGCCACGATTCGCAACAGCGTCGTGATGGGCGCCGATTTTTTCGAGCAAGACCGGCCGGGCGCCTCGGACGTTCCGCCAATTGGGGTCGGGCGCAATTGCGTAATCGATCGCGCCATCATCGACAAAAACGCGCGGATTGCCGACGGCGTCGTGATCACGCCGGAAGGAAAAGCCGCCAACTCGGACGCAGACAATTACTTTATTCGCGACGGGATCGTGATCGTGCCAAAGAACGCCGTCATTCCGTCGGGATTTTGGATCTGACCCGTACTAGCAAGAAAATCCACTGTCGATCTTGAGATCCGCTCAGCGCCTGTCGCTGAAGTTTGCGAATTGGCTGCCGCCGCCCTCCCATTTTTCCTGTTTGTTCCAGGGCAACGCGGATTCCGGTTTGGCATCGGGATCCTTGACCAACGCGACGTTCTCTTTTTGGCTCGCACACGAAACCAACGTGCTCACCGCGACCAGTAACAAAACGGCCGCGACCTTTCTCTCCTGCTTACGGATTTGCGCCAGCATAAATAACAATGTCTCCAGGTTGCACTTGGACGCCTCGCGCCAACGTGCTGGTGATGATATCGCCGATAGCGGTCGCCGGTTCAACTGAAGAAATACGAATTTTTCCAATAAAGGTGCCATCTCGCACGATCAGCATCTCGGAGTGCCGCTCGACACCGTTACGCCCCCCCAGGTTGAGGACGACGAAATTGTAAGCCTGGTTGACCGCCAGGACGGCGCCCCGGACACCGATCTTTCCATGCGCCATGGCTCGCCGCTTTTTTTCGTCTTCGAGCTGTGAGGAACGGTCTCTAGCAGTTCGCACTGTTTCGGAGAGAAGGCTTTTCTCCCGCTCGGCGGCTTCCAGTTGTTGGCGGGCATCATCCAGCTGCGCCTGGAGCTCGACACCGGACGGTGCGCCGGGATTGGCCGAGGCGGGCTGCTTTTCTTCGATTTGCTTTTGTAATGTGAGGATCTCCGCTTCTTTATCCTGAAGCCTGGCTTCGAGTTGCTTCTTCTCGTTCAGAATTTGCGTCAATTGGCCTTCGGCAGCTCCGGTTTTCGCTTCGCCCTCGGCGAGTTTGGTTTGCTCGGTGGCAATCGTCGATTGGCGCGCCTTAAGTTCCTTGTCGTGCTGAAGGCGAGAACGCTCGGCGGCGTCGCGCGCGGTTGTGGCTTGGGCCGTAGCTGAACGTAGCGTTTTTACTTTCGCAATATTGAGCCCACCAAAAATCGCAGCGGCCAAGAGTAGGAAAAAGGAGGCGCCGATCAGCGTTTTCGGACTGGGAGCAAAATTGTCGGACCGGGACAGCACAACGAATTCTTTAATAGGAGGCGCGGACAAAATGCAATCCTGGATTTCGTAAGTTTTCTGTTACGTTGCTTGCGCGCGGCATCCTTCGCCCCTATAGCAAGACGTGGGTCAGCAGCACCGAGTTCGAAAGAAACGTATACGTCGAAGGGCGTACCTGAAACGCAAGAAAAGGACCATGCGTTCAAAACAGCGCGAATCGCCGAAACAGCGAAGTAGAAAAGAGCCGGCCGCGGCGGAATAGATCGACATCTCGCTTCCGGCACGCGCGCGACTTACAATATCGAGTGCCTGTGCGGTACCTCATTGTTGACGGCCACAGCATCATTTTTGCCTGGTCCGAATTGCGGAAACTGCACGCCCGACGTCCGTCCCTCGCGCGCGAGGCGTTGATCAAGGAACTCCGCCAGTATCAAGACTGGACGGGCGTGAATGTCGCGGTTGTTTTCGACGGGCGCGGCGCGTGTGTGAGCGAGCAGTCCGATCGGCACGATGTGCAAATCTTCTACGCCCACCGTGATCAATCCGCGGATGCGATTATTGAGCGACTCGCGAGCAAATATGCCTCGCGCTTCGAAATAATGGTTGCGACTTCGGATTCTCTTGAAATGGAAACCGTCAACGCGAGCGGTGCGGCTTGCCTTTCGCCTGATAGGTTGCGCAAGCTTTTGGAAGCAGTCGAAAAGCGCTGAGTCAAGCAGCTCCAGCGAGCGCTGGTTGCTGACCGTTGAAAGGGACGCTGCGTTTGCGCTGCTGACAGGTCGCAAGGACTCGCGCGAGCACGCAGTAGAGTTGTTCGATGGGAAGATTCTTGCTCACATAACCGTTGGCGCCTGCGTGGAGGGCCGCCTGCATTTGCTCTTCGTCGTAACCAACCCCGGTGAAAACAACGATCGGAAGCGTCGAATTCAGCTCGCGGATAAAGGCGATGAGCGAGATCCCGTCTACTTTCGGCATCTTAAGATCGACAATTGCTACTTCGCAGTCGTTCTCGGACAGCCAGGCAGCGGTCTGGAAGCCATCGGTCAAAGCGCAGCAAGTGTGGCCCTGCTGGCGCAAATAAGTGACCAAAAATTTAGCGATACCAGGGTCATCATCGATGATGAGGAACTGGAAGTATTCGCGTTTGGCCGGCTTCATCTTTATAATTTCCATAATTAGCAAAGCACTATCCTTGCCACCTTGAACCCTCTCCGCCACTTTCCGCTGCTGGCTGCTGTCTCCTATAGCCCGAGCTTTTTCTCGAGCGCTTTGACTCGATCGAACAGTTTGCCCAACCGATGAATCCAGGCAATCTGCCGCTTCGCCTCCGGTAACGGCACGGCTGGCGAGCCAAACCACGCGCCACCGGGGAGATCTTTCGAAATCCCACTTTGCGCCGCGATAATGGTGTTGTCGTCAATCGTGAGATGGCCAATGACGCCAACCTGTCCGGCCATCATCACTTTTTCTCCGACCCGAGTGCTGCCGGAGATTCCGGTTTGGGCCGCAATAACGGAGTTTTTTCCTACGATTACATTGTGCGCGATCTGCACGAGGTTGTCGATCTTCACGCCTTCCTGGATCCAAGTCCGGCCGAATCGAGCGCGATCAATCGTCGTGTTCGCGCCGATCTCTACGTCGTCATCGATTTGAACGATTCCGATTTGCGGATTTTTTTTGTAACGACCATCGACCAATTCGAATCCGAAACCATCCGCGCCGATCACTGCACCGCTATGAATAATAACGTGCGCACCGATTCGCGTTCGTTCGCGAATGGTTACGTTTGGATAAATCAGGCACGACTCGCCGATAATGCTTTCATGTCCAACGTAAGTGTTGGCGCCGATCATTGTGTTGTCACCAATCGCTGCACGCGACTCGATGACCGCGTGCGGTTGAATGGAGACGCCGTTTCCGAGTTTCGCAGTCGGATCAACCACCGCCGTCGGATGAATGCCTGGCGCGAAGGAGATCGGTTTCGGTGCGAGTTTTAAAACGACCTGTTCGAACGCTTTCGAAGGGTTTTCGACTCGGAGTTGCGCGGCAGCGGTTTGCTCACAAAAATCGAGGGGAACAAAGATCGCCGATGCGCGTGTCTTTCGTAGGCGGGCCCTATAGCGCGGATCGGCATAAAACGTGATCTCGCCCGCAACTGCTTCGGAGAGTGCAGCAGCGCCGCTGATTTTTTCGGTCGGATCACCGCGCAATTCTCCGCCGCAAAGGGCCGCGAGCTCTTGAAGAGTAAAATTCACGTGGTTTGAAAGAGCGCCAGCAACATCAGCGGTAACGATGTTGATCTAAGCTTTGATGCTTGCGCGCACCGTATCCAGTTGGCCGGCCGAACCAAGTTTCTCGTTTTTGTGCGCGATGAAGTTGGCATACTCCTCGACGAAAGTTTTTCCTGGCGGGCGAAAATCGAATTGTTCGGGATGATCGCGGAAGAATTCGCGATGGACGCGCGTCCAAACTAGGCGTCCGTCAGTGTCGATGTTTACTTTGGTCACACCTAGCTTCGCGGCGGGCAGATATTCTTCCTCATTCACGCCGCGGGCGGATGGATCGAGTTTGCCTCCAGCTGCGTTGATGCGTTCAACCTCCGATTTCGGAACGCTCGATGACCCGTGCATGACGATTGGAGTGGGGGGCAGGCCCGCTTTCTTTACCTTGTCGCGAATTCCTTCAATCACGTCAAAGTGCAACGATTGTTGACCCTTGAATTTGTACGCTCCATGGCTCGTCCCAATTGCGGCGGCGAGCGAGTCGCATTTCGTTTGTTTGATGAACTCCACCGCCTCGTCCGGATTCGTCAGGCAAGCGTGCCCTTCATCTACTTTGATATCTTCTTCTACGCCGCCCAGCCTCCCGAGCTCGGCTTCAACGCTGATGCCTTCGGGATGCGCCTTGTCCACAACGCGTTTTGTGATCGCGACATTTTGTTCAAACGACTCATGGCTGGCATCGATCATGACCGAGCTATAAAACCCGGAGGCGATGCAATCGTAACAAGCTTCTTCGTCGCCATGATCGAGATGGACCGCAAAGATTGCGTCGGGAAAGATTCCCTCAGCTGTGCGAATGATGGCTTCCAGCATTCGCTTGTCGGCGTATTTCCGCGCGCCCTTCGAGAGTTGAATGATGAACGGTGCTTTGCTTTGCACGTTGCCGCGGAAAAGCCCGAGACATTGCTCCATGTTGTTGATGTTGTAGGCGCCGATAGCAAACTTGCCGTAGGCCACCTTGTAGAGTTGAGCAGTAGTGACGATCATAAACGCGGGAAAAACGCTGATTTGCTTTTGCGAAGCCTCAAATCGCTGGGCGCAAATCGCAACTCGAAATTTTCGTTAACCCTGGCCGCTCGTTGCGGGCAAGAGCACGCTGACCTGCGTTCCTTTTGAGGTCGAATCGACTTCTACCCGGCCGTGATGATCAAATACCGTTCGTTTCACGATCGGCAGACCGAGACCCATTCCTCGCGGTTTGGTCGTGCAAAACGGTGAAAAGATTTTCTCTTTTATTTCCGGAGAGATGCCGGAGCCATTATCGCGCACGGTCACAACCACCGCGGCGGGATGTTGTCCTTCCCGGACTGGTTTCGCCGAAAGTGTGATGCGCGGCTTGTTGCGATCCGCGCTGGCTTCGGCGGCGTTGGCGACAAGGTGGGCGAATGCTTCAGCCAGAGCCGCCTCGTCGCCCAACACGCGCGGCAGATTGCTGGGCAATGACGTTTCCAATTCCACTTTCCCGTTGATGCCATAGCGAGACCTGGCAATTTCCACGCCCTTTTTGACCGGTGACCGAACGTCGATTGGTTTAAACACAAGCTCGGGTGGATGCGCGAAATTGTTGATCTGGGTAATAATTTTATCCAGACGATCGATCTCGCTTACCACAATCTCGTTGAATTCCTTGCGAAAATCGGCGTCGTCGAAGCGTTCCGGCAGGAGTTGCGCAAAGGTCTTGATCGCCACCAGCGGATTGCGGATTTCGTGAGACATGCTCGCGGCCAAGTCGGTCCAAAACGTCGCTCGATCGAGCAAGGCTTGTTTTTCGCGCAAAGTTTCCTGCGCAGTCAGATCCTGAATCACAGCGACGGCACCAAGGGGCGAGCCGTTGCCGGCAAGCTGTCGCGTCTCCACAGAAAGCGATCGCTGCGTGTTATTGTCGATCCAATGTTGCGGCGGCATCGGCGTTTTCGATTCCAGCGTTTCGCGCAACAAGCCAGCGAGTCTGGTGCCGACACTTTCAACCGGTTTATTCAAAGCGGCGGTGCCGGACAGACCGAGAGTTTTTTCCGCCGGCGGATTAAACCACCGAATAATGGCGTCCTCATCGATGGCGACAATGCCGGGTGGAATCGATTTCAGGAGTGTTTCGGCCAGCGTTTTTTGAACAGTCGCTTCCTCGTAAAGAAGAGCATTTTCGAGAATGGTCGAAACGTGTTCGGCCAGCGCCGTAAGGCCTTCCAGATCCCGGTCATCGAAAAGCCGCCCGGTGACACGTGGTCCAAAGAAAACCCAGCCGATGATGGAGCCGCGCGCATAAAGCGGCACGATCGCTTCGGCCCCGAACATGTCGAGCGCGCGCCGCATGATTGTGCGCTGCCTGTGATCTTGAGTTCGAAGAAGATTGGCGCGTGAAATGAGATGGGCATGTGATTCAAACCAGCGCACCAGCGCGTCGCGCTCTCCAAACTGCAATTCTTCGGTTTCGGGCAAGCAATGCAGCCCAGCGCGCAGCTGATAGGGATCTCCTTTGCGGGTTCGCGAAAAAAGTCCCACGCGACTTACGCCGGCCGCATCGGCCAACGCTTCGACAACGGTTGTCACAAGCACCTCGATATTGTCCAAACGACGAAGGACTCGCGGAAATCGAAGCAATGGAAACGTCTGTGTTACGTCGATCGGCTGTTGTGTTGCTTCGCCCTTGCGGGAGATTTCCGGCGTCATTGCCGATGTCTCGCGCAAATCGCGGTTTTCCTGTGAAAGTTTCACATAATCGAAAGCGCGCCCGAGCAGGGCTTGAAAACGGCGTCGTTCCAGGCCGATCTCTTCCGCGGCGTAAATTCCAAACTGCTCGGCTTCGCGTAACGTTTCGGATTGCCCAACACCGAATGCAATGATCAAAACTTCAGGCTGCTCATTTTGGATTTGATCGATTAGTTCGCGGCACTCTTTCGAGCGTAAGTCCATCATTAAGACGGACTGGCCCGTTTGTTGCAGCACAGATTCGAGACGATCGGGGTCGTTCACATGCCGCAGTTGCGACATGCTGCGCAAAAATGCTCTCGTCCGGCGAACAAGCTCGGCATCCTGAGTATATAAAATGCAAATCGGAGCGGGCGTCATGCGGCAGCCACCTTGCTGTCAAACCGCACTAACGGGAGCAAAATGTGAAACGCGGTGCCCTTTTCCAGTTCGCTCTCGACTTCGATCTGTCCTCCATGCTCCTGGATGATTCCGTGCACAACCGATAAGCCTAATCCGGTTCCGTAATCTTTGGTTGTGAAGAATGGATCGAAGACGTGCGGAATATCTTCCGCGCGAATTCCTTCTCCGCTGTCGCGAATCGTGATCCGGAAAGCTTCGCGCGCTTCGCTATTTCCGCTACTTTCGCCATTCAAGTAAGTCAGGGCGCTGACCCATTGTTGGTCCGAGCGGATCTCGGTCTTCACCGACAATTCACCATGCGTTTTCATCGCATCCATTGCGTTTAAAAAGAAGTTGAGAAAAACCTGCTCCAGCTGGTCGGCATCGCCGTGGATAGTGTCAGTGTCTGCGCGCCATGAGCGATTCAATTTAATGTCTTTTTGATAGAGTCGGTGGCCAACCAGTGTGAGCGCCTTTTCCAGAATCTCATGCGCATGGAGCGGTTTGAGAATCGGTTTTGCTGGTCGCGCAAAACGAAGCAGCTGATTAACGAGCGAGTCAATTCGGTCGATCTCGTGCCCGATCAAATTCGAAAACGTATCGCGAAAATCGGAATCCTGGTAGCGCTCTGGCAGCAATTGAGCAAAGGTTTTAAGCGAGACCAGCGGATTTTTGATCTCGTGCGCCATTCCTGCCGAAAGCGTTCCCAGACTGGCGAGTCGGTCGCTGCGGCGAATCTGCAGTTCGAGGCGTTTAATGGCGGTGATGTTCGTTAACACCATTAGCGCCCCCAGTACTTGTCGATCTTGTCCGTGAAAAATCGACGTACTGGCGCGGATGATCACGTCCCCTGTTCCGACCCGCAGAGCTATCTCGCGGTTTTCCTGGCTCTCGCCCGTGCGCAAAGTCGTGATTAGCGGTTCTGCCAGCTCGAGCGGAAGCGCAGCCAAGTCGACTATCTCTTGCGCGTTTAATCCGGTGATTTGGCCAGCCTCGTTATTGAAAACGGTCACGCGTTCGTCCGTTCCCGCCGCAATAACCCCGCTGGTCAGATTTTCGAGCAAAGTTTCGTTGTAGATCTTGGCGTTTTGGACTTCCGTGAAAAGCTCTGCGTTTTCAATCGCGACTGCGAGTTGCCCGCACAAAACCTGAAGGGCGCCTTGTTCGGTCGCGCCGTAAATGCGGCCGGATTTTCGGGCCCCAAGCAACAATACGCCGGCCAGATGATCCCGCGCGAAAATTCCCATCGCCAGCGCAATTTGAAGCGAATCCAATTGCCGCATTACTCGTTGAAGTTGCGGCGTTGGCCTCGCACGATGCAGCTCATCCATAACTATCGGCTCACGATTTGATTCCAATTCGGTGATCGTCGCCTGGTCGCGACTCAGCTCCAAACAATAACGGGCCCCGGGTTCGACCATTGGATAACGCTGCGAAAATCCCTGCTTGTCTGGAAGAAGGATGAAAACCCGTTCGGTGCCAACCGCCTCGGCGACGGTGTTGGCGAAACGATCGAGCAAATCGCGCAGTGTCGTTACTGACGCCAGGATTTTGGCCGCTTTACTAACAGTTGCGCGAAAATCGAGTTGATGTGAACCGATGAAAAGCCGCTCCGCCAGTCGCTGGGAGATACCGCGGGCAGGAGCCATGGCAAAGGCGATCACAACCGCCGCGGCTACATGTGCGACTGTATGCGCATTTGGAACGGAAGAACGCAGCGCAGTTGCCACTAGCCACCACACCAGCGCGTAAAGCGCGAGCAAATATGTGGCGAGCAACACATAGGAAATAAGTCGCCGCAGCAAGACGCCCACTTCCATCATTTTGCGTGTCGCAATTCCGTAGGCGACAACGATGCTGAAGAAGACGACTCGGAATGGAGCAAACCAAGAAAGCTGCGACGGCCTAAAAAACCCACCCAAAAGAAGCGAAAGGGGCAACGAGACTACCACTGCGGCAATGCCTCCGATCAATATGAATGCGATCTCTGTTCGCTCGCCGCCTGTAGTTCGTCTCAGATCGCGCCATGTAGTAACGCCGAGTAAAGCAATCGCGCCAACAAAATAACTAACGTAAATGTACACCCCTGGGCCGTATATTGGGACTGGCGTCGGTTGGCTCCCAACCCGCAATATTCGCACCCCCTGAAGGAAAAATTTTGTCTGGCACAAGACAATAATTGCAGCGGTCACGATTAGCCAAACGCGCGACTGGCCAAGAATACTCCGCCAATCACTGTTGGCGCGGCCAATGGACAAGCGTAAAAGATTTAACATCGCAATAATCAGAATCCCGGCCGAAGAGGCTTCGCGGATTCCAATCTGTGCTGCCGGAAGACTTGTCGCGGTGAGTATATAATACAAACTGGCCAGCCATGCTGCTGCAGCTAAAGACAAAAGCAAAAATGCCTGATTAGACTTTCGATGCCGGTTGGCTAGAAAGACAGTTAATCCCAGTGCTAACTGAGTTAGCAACGCGATCAAAATTGCGAGGGTGGAGCCGATCATCTGTGATTAGGTCGCGAGACCACCAGTGAACTGGCGCTGCCTCCCAAGCCTCGGACATTCATCAAAATGCAATCCAACTTTGCTTTTCTTGCTCGCAAAGGCACAAAATCTAAATCGCATTCTGGGTCCGGCAGCTCGCAATTCGTTGTCGGCGCGATAATCTGGTCGCGGAAGCTTAAGGCGCAGGCGGCCAGTTGCAACGGGCCTCCCGCCGCCAGTGGATTGCCGGTGACACCTTTGATTGAACTGATCGGAATTGAATAAGCGCGCTCACCAAAAACTTCCTTAATATAACGCACTTCAGCTGCGTCGAGAACGGGATGGCCCGGTCCATACGCCGAAATATAATCGATGTCATTTTCTGATCGGCCGGCATTTGCCAACGCCAGTCTCATCGAATCGGCCAATCCTGAAGCTGGATCGTCTGGGCCGCGGTCCCTTTGCCTAGCGTATCCATTGATCTCCAAGTAGATCTTTGCGCCTCGAGCTTCAGCTCTTTCTAAGGTCTCCAAGACAAACATTCCCGCGCCTTCCGAGATCACCCCTGAGTCGCGCTCGATGTCGAATGGCCGGCTTGCTTTCTCAGGTTCTCTGTTGCGACAAGAACTCAACCCAGTCGCAATAAAGGCGGCGAATGTATGTTTTGTAATCGGCGCGTCAGCTCCGCCCGCGATCGCCAATTCCGCCGCGCCAGATCGAACCATGTCCGCGGCCAGCGCGATCGCATCCAACCCGGATGGGCAGGCAGAAGAAACTGTTGCGGCATGGGCGCGTGCACCAATTCTATCAGCGATGGCATTCGCGGCCGCTTGAGGCGTTAAAGCGCCCACTGCCGTTGGAGACATGCCATTCCCTCCTCGGCGATCAAAATCACTGATTGATCGTTCGATAATGTCCATCGCGCTGGTGCTTACTCCCACAATAATAGGTGTCGGACTGGGCAAATCAGCCTCGCTAATTTCGAGACCCGCATCTTCGAGCGCCAACATAGTCGCGGCGTAGGCGAACTGGGTGTGACGCGCCATCCGTTTCGGTTTCAACTCCGGCTCGATGTAATCGTGCGGGTCAAAATTTTTTACTTCACCGGCAATCCGGCTCTTTAGATCGCTCGCATCAAATAGCGTAATTGGGCCGATCCCGCTCCGGCCGGTGACGAGCGATTCCCAGAATTCGTCGTTGCCAATCCCATTCGGCGCCAGAATTCCCATCCCGGTGATGACGACGCGGTTTCGCTTCAGCATTTTTGGTGCTCCAGTGCGCGCAAACGCCTCGTGAAGAAAGTTCGTGCCTTCGCCACCGCAAAGTCTGGGGGGCTGGCGGTTAACTGAGTGTCGATCTTTTCGGGCACGAACGAATCACCCGGCATTCTAAACGCTACATTAACTCCAGTCATTATATTTTTTGCGCCACAAACAGATCACTTATTCACTAAAGCCGGGAACTTATTCACAAGTTGCACCTTGCATGCCAACGATTTCTGCTTCACCGTTCGCCCGGCTGAGCTAGATGAATTTGCGCCTGACTTTTTTGCTTCTCTGCCCCGTCCGCGGCATGCCCCTAGCTTCAATTGCCGCCGACGCCTTATGACCGCCGCGACCGAACTCCCGCAAATCCTTGTGATTGATGATGAAATGGGACCGCGCGAAAGCTTGCGCATGCTCCTGAAACCAAATTATCAGGTGCACACGGCCGATTGCGTCGAGGCCGGCCTCAAACTCCTGAAAGAGAAACAACCGGACACGATTGTCATGGACATTCGGATGCCGGGAATGAGCGGGATCGAGGGTCTACGTCAAATCCGCGAGATCGATCCGAATCTCTCAGTCATCATGCTTACCGGTTTCGGCGCACTCGACACGGCCAAGGAGGCCCTGCGACTCGGCGCCAACGATTACATCAGCAAGCCGTTTGATGCTCATGAAATGCAGCAGGTGATTAATCGCAATGTCGAACGTACGCGCGCGCATCGGACCAGCGAAAATGCGGCCGCCGAGATTAAAGAATTAAACAATCGTTTGCTTCAGCAACTGGCGCAGAAAGAGCGGCTGGCCGCGCTCGGCCAAGCGTCCGCGGAATTTGTTCACGATCTCGGCAATCCTCTCACTATCGTTTGGGGATATGTCCAGCTGCTGGCGCGGCGTCTCGAAAAATCTGAGGAGGATGAGAGCGCCAGCTCGGTCAAAGAATTAAAAATCATCGAGCAACATGTGCGCACCTGTCGTGAATTGCTTACGATGTGGCAGAGTTACGGCAACGTCGAAGCTTCGCCGCCCAAACAAATTTCAGTTTCGGGTATTCTTTGCGAAGTCCTGAAAGGAATTGCGCCAATGGCGACCGAAAGCGGCGTCGAGCTCAACGTCACCATCTGCCAAGACCCCTGCACTCTTTTAGGCGACGCTGTACAAATCAGCCGCGCTATTCAGAACGTGGTCGTCAATGCGGTGCAAGCTTCCGCCGACAAGAAAGGAAAAGTCACGGTTGTCTGCGCGCAAAAAGATTTCTATGTCGATCTTCGCATCGAAGACACGGGTGCTGGGATTCAACCGACGCAACTCCCTAGAATCTTCGATCCTTATTTCACAACCAAGCAGGCCAAGAGCGGCACCGGGTTGGGCCTCTATATCACCAAAAAAGTTGTCGAAGACCATAACGGCTCAATCAAAGTAGACAGCACCCACGGCGTGGGCACAGTTTTCACGATTCGTCTCCCGCTCTCGGCGAGTTAAATGGTCGGCTGATTCGCACCTGCCGTAGCCGGCCTTCCCGCGCGGTTTCACTTGTCAGTTCCCCCGCGTTTGGTTTTGCTGAACGCGTGTCATACCGCGTCGCGCCAATTTTTTTGATTCGTTTAGCTGGCGCGCCGTTCGACACGGTCGAACGTTTGGCCACTCCTGTCACCGCCAACACGGTTCGCGATCTGCTGGTTACGCAAGAGAAAATCGACCCGGGCGATGAGAAGGGCTTGGCGATAACGCTTCACGACGAGCTCGACGCCGCCCGAAGATCATTGCTCGGTTCCGCCCGCACGATTTTGCCGCGCTATTTGATCTTTGGTGCGGAAGGAATGCGTGACCGCATTTCGTCTTTGTTGGAAATCAATCCGGATGCTGCGCTTCCCGCACGCAACTCGCGCAGCCGCGAACGTGAGCGCCACCTCGTGCTTTATCTTCAACGCATCGCGGCGAAAAACGACACGTTTAGTGAGTTCGGACCTTCCGGTTGGGGCAAAATTGGCAAAAACGTTTCCGGAGTCGGATTGAAGCCGGAGCCGGGTATCGCAAAACGCGAAGCATTCCTGGAACGATGGACTGCTCACGCCGTCGCGGCGGCGATTAACGCCGATCCGGAAAACTCAAATCCAAAGCTAACCGTGCCCGCGCTTGAACCGCACGCTGTGGAAATTTTGCTCGAGGACGTGAAAAATTGGCTTCCAAGTCCGGCTCGCGACAAATGGCTGTCGATTTTGGAGGCATTAGTCGTTCTCCCGCAGAAATTTGTCGCGACGACCGACACACAAGATCGACAATCGATTCTGGACGAAGCGCAAACGTCTTTGCAATCAATCGGCGCTGCACCAAAACATGGCGACCGTTTTCTCTACGCCGCGAGCAATCCCATCGGCGAAGAATGTTTTCGCGAATGTCATTTCGAAATTAACGAAAGCTTGATCGATGAAGTCGTCACTCCGGCCGAACCGTGGATCGACCTCTGGCGCGACAGCTATGCGTTCATTGCTTCTCGCGTCGCCGCCGGTTTGCGCGGGATCATGGAAAGGGCCGGGGCAAAAAGCGGAGTCATGCCGTTGCCCGAATTCTTGCAAGCATGCGAAGCGGCGAAACTCCCGCTGACCGGACCAGGCCTGGTCGCGCTCGCAGTCATGGCGTTTCAAGAAGTGAAAGCTGCCTTTCGGAAACGCTTGCAGCCACATGTCAATCTTAGTGAATACGAACTTACGGCCGGGGATTGTCATGTCGTGCGGGACAATTTCGATTATCCGAAATTCGACGAATACACTTATCCGTCAGCCGATCTGCAATTGGCCGCGACTTCAATTGAAACGATCGAGCGCGGCGATTATCAATGGATACTGGCCGAGCTTCATCCGCCAATCGCAATGCTTCATCATTGCATGTTCTGGAGTTGCCCGGACAAAGAAACGCTCAGTCGCGCGTTAACGAGCACGACGTTCAGTCGGCCGAATTTTCACTTCGGTTTTTTCGCAGCCGATTTCACCGCTCATACCACCGTGCGTTTGTTCGATGCGATCCCGGAGCTTGCAAACTTCGTCGCGCCGCAACGTGGGCACCCAAAATGGAAAAAGACTTCACCGGCGGATGCGGAAGTTTATATCGATGAAGCAACCGGTGACGTTTGTGTGCGCAGGATCGACAATCACGAACATCTCGGATCGTTTGCGCGTGCGTGGGTGATTCCGCTCGGCTTTCATCCATTTCAATTTGGAATGGCTCCGCACACACCTCGTTTGCGTTGCGGGAAGGTGATTGTGCAACGTCGCAGCTGGACCGTGAAAGCCCACGATTTGATCCCGGGCAATTACACCGGCGTATCAAATCAGTTGGTCGTCGCCGTTGAAAGATTGCGCGCCGATAGAAATTTACCGCGCTTTATTTACATTCGTCCGACCGAGCAAGCCTTGCGTCGGAGCGGGGCGGAAGGTCGCGACAAAGATACCAAGCCAGTCTTTGTCGATCTTGAGAGCTACTTGTTTCTGGAAATTTTCCACCGCTGGCTCATTAAAGCGGGCGAGATCGAAGTAACGGAAATGTTGCCTGACCCGGAACATTTGTTTTGGAAAGAATCGAATGGTCGCCACAGCTTTGAGCTGCGCACATTAATTGTCCCGCGTTCATGAAAATTGTCGCGATCGCAAATCAAAAAGGCGGAGTCGGGAAGACAACGACCGCGGTGAATCTCGGCGTCGCTTTGGCGGAAAAAAAACTGCGCGTTCTCTTAATTGATCTCGATCCTCAGGCGAACGCGACCAGCGCGCTCGGAATGCACGAAGTGGAAGGCGAGAGCATATATGAATCGCTTCTTGGCGGTGCGTCCATCGCGAACAAAATATTGCCGACTCGCCTCGATCAGCTATTTATCATTCCCGCTGATCTCGATCTCGCCGGCGCGGAAGTTGAGATTGCTCGAATGCCGGACCATCTCACGCGTCTGGCCAGGACATTGTCTACCTTTCGTTCGGACGAAACGTTTAATCTCGTCCTTTTGGATTGCCCGCCGTCGTTAGGCATTCTCATGACCAACGCGCTGGCCGCGGCCGACGAGATCCTGACGCCGATCCAGTGCGAGTATTTTGCGCTCGAAGGTTTGGTCAAAATCGTGCGCGTGGTCGAGCAAGTGCGCGATTCAGGCGCGAACGATCAGGTCGAGATCGGCGGCATTGTCATGACAATGTTCGACAGTCGGACGAATTTGAGCGAACAAGTCGTAAACGAAGTGCGGCAGCATTTCGGCGAGCGCGTTTATAGAACGGTCATTCCTCGGACCGTGCGCTTAAGTGAAGCGCCGAGCTTCGGAAAATCGATTCTCGAGTACGACCCGAGCGGAGTCGGCGCCAGCGCTTACCGCTCCCTCGCGCGCGAATTCATCAAACGGCACTCTCTTTTCCCCATCGCGCGCGAGACCGAGAGAACACGTTTGTCAGAAAGCCTCGATGGATAGTCTGCTTCTTCAAACTCATTCCGATTTTTTCAAAACCGCAATAGCCGAGCAACATTCCATTGCTTCGGAGCATCGCCGCAAAGAGCGACGGCATGTTTGCATTTTGCCGCGCCAGAACTTTTTCCAGAACTCCGAGCGTCTGCTCGCGTGTATAAACCCCGAGCGAGAAACGCATGAAATCCTGGTTCGCCATTAACCCGGATAAAAGATCGACATCGTCTTGGCGGAATGGCCGCAAAGTAAGCGTGAAGTTTCCAGAATCATCATCGCTATGAATAAAGACGAATCGCGCATGAGTTGCGATTTATTAAGGAAAGATGCCGACGAAAACCGACGAATACGCGCGACCGGCGACGCCCCCGGACTCATCGAGCCTCTCGACCGTGCGAGAGGCCGCGCGGAATTGCACGGCCTGTCACCTGTACAAACGCGCAACGCAAACCGTTTTCGGCGAAGGCCCCAAAAAAGCGCCGATGATGTTGGTCGGTGAGCAACCCGGCGATTACGAAGATGTGGCCGGCAAACCGTTCGTCGGACCAGCCGGAAAAATCATGGATCGAGCTCTTGACGAAGCCGGGATCGATCGCAAAGAAGTTTACGTCACCAATGCGGTCAAACATTTCAAATGGGAGCCACGCGGCAAACGTCGCATCCATCAGAAACCGAACTCGCGGGAAGTTGCAGCGTGTCGCCCTTGGCTCGAAGCGGAGTTGCGACTCGTTAGGCCGAAATTGCTTGTCGTTCTCGGCTCGACGGCTGGTCAGGCGATCTTCGGGCCTTCGTTTCGAGTCACGCGCGAGCGCGGGAAAGTTCTTTCTTCAAAGTTCGCGCCCAAAGTCGTGGCCACGGTCCATCCTTCGTCGCTGTTGCGGCAGCCAGATGAAGAATCGCGCCATCGCGAATATAAAAACTTCGTCTCCGATCTTCGCGTGGCGGTGAAAGCTTCTCACCACGACGAGTGACGCGACCTACTGGAGCCGGACGCAGAACAAATCGCCCTCGGCGCTCTGAATCTCTTCATTGTATCCGAGCAGCCGTAGATTTTGCTCTAGCTCGCGTGCCCCGTCCGGGTAACCGACGCGACTGACACACAGCGCACTGAAGCCGCGTCTCTTAACTTCGGCGACAGCGTCCAGCAAGGACAGCTTCTCCACATCGTGTTGCCATTGTTCGCGTGGACGTCCCTTCATTGAACCAAACGAGAACCGAAGATGGCGAGTGTAAAGGTAAGGCCGGAGATGGTCGTATGAACTTTCAGTGCGCAGAGGAGATTCCGGAAAGTCCATTACCGGGATTTGGAAGACCATCGCGCCCTCGGGAAAAGTGGATTCTATTTCGGCGACAAATTTTTCATCGGACGTTATGTGGCGCGTTATTGCGCCCTTTTCTTCCAGCGAAGGCGGCGTCGGGACTTGATCGAAGAGAATGATCACGCAGCAGACTCCAGCTGCAACAGCGGAAAATTGCGGTCGCGTGCGTCGACGTGTCAGCCAGTCGGCAGCGTAAAGGAGTGAAATGGCTAAAATAACAATACTCAGCCGGCAACCGGCTCGCAGGTAAGAAAACCCCGCTGCGGCCGCGATCGCGTTCAACCCGCCAGTAGTGAAAAACAAAAAGATCCAAAGCACTTGGAAGGCAGCCGCGGGGAGGTGCAATGAATTCCGGCTGATGGCGGCGCGAATCGCGCTCAGCAACAACAGCAACAGCGCACCTGTCCCAACGATTCCGAGGTACGATCCCTCATCGTGCAGTATCGCAACGTGTGCGCGCCATTGGGCAAAGTTGCGAAACGTCTCCCAGTGATGGTTGAGCGGCGGCACGAAAAGATCGAGGGCCTTCAGGGCATAGATTTCAACCCACTGAAATTCGCGGACAACGGCTCCTTGATTGCGACCAGAACGAATTTGGTAGAGCCAAGGGCTAAGGTTTATCAAGACAAGGCCCAACGCGGTGGCCGTGATAAACGACAGACCCGAAATCAGATGATTCAACTTGTGGGTGCGAATCAACATTACTGCCGCTGTGAGCAGAACGATTTGGCAAAAAACCGCGAAGTAATACGGATTCAGGAGTCCGGCCAAAAATCCAACGGCCATTCCGAACCAGAAGTGCTTCGAACCCGGTTTAATTCCGGATGGATCGGAGAGCCAGCGCCAGACCACCAGAAATAAAGGAACATGCCAGCACAAAGCGACCATCGGATGATCCGGCGACTCGGAAAAAATGAAGGACGCGAGCCCGAATGCGAGCGCGGCGGCGAACGACCAGAGAATGTCGATCTTATGATACCGAGCAACGAAATAAAATGTGATTCCCGCTAGCGTATGCCATAGAATTAAAGCGACGTTTAGCGCTGCGAATATTCCAACGACCCGCGCTAAAACACCAATTAAGTAAAGTGGAACGTACTCGAGATACGGCCAGTCGTTCCAATTCGCCCCATAAGGCGCGCCGAGTTCGGGAACAAACTTGGTGTGAAACGGCGCGAAGTGGCCGTCCCGAGCAGCCCGGACGAAAGCTGAATAGACAAGGATATCGGATTTGTCTCTTCCCGCATAAGGCCCGTCGTAAGTGGTCGGGAGATTCCAGTCCGCCACGGCGTACATAGAATTGGCGTAGCACCAACAGACCGCGATCAGTGCAACGAGCAGAATGATCGCGGTAATATCAGGCCAGTTCTTTTTTGTAGTCTGACCGACCAATTGCTGATTGTCGGGTTCGGTGTCGATCTTATGATGCAGACTTAAGACTTCGGCGTCGTCGACGCTTTTGGCGCCGGGCTCGCAGTTTTCTTTTCTGTCGGTCCAAGCTTTACAAATTTTGCCTCCAAAGTGCCGTCTGGGTTTTTCCAATAAGCGCCGCTCACTTCTTCATTATCAGCAATGTCCTTCATTGTTCCGGCCGCTGCGCCTTTCATGATGCCCGTCTTGTTCGTGACTTTAAAAACCCGCGTCGCTTCTTTGCCGCTAATCGTGAACGTTTTGTTCTTCTGATCGACTGCTGAAACCATCCCGTGGAAAGGAATTGGTCGATTCGCCTGCTTGCCTGGCGATGTCGATGTCGTGGGCGATGGGGAAGCGGAACTCGATTTTGTCGTCGTCTGTGCAGCAAGTGATAAGGAAAAAACGAGGGGAGCAATAATAGCCGCGGCAATAAGGTAAGTCTTTGATTTCATAGATTTGAGGCTGGTGGAATGGAGAATCAGTTGCCGGAATTTGCCAAGCTAAATGTGGAGGTAAGGGGATTCGAACCCCTGACCTTCTCATTGCGAACGAGACGCTCTACCAACTGAGCTATACCCCCGAAATCGGAGAAAGATTATCACGTCGATCTCGGCTTTCATCAAGCATTGTCCGCTCGGATTTGGAATGTGCTAGGGTCTGAAGGAAAAAATCTTGGCTTCGGCGATTGTTTCCGATACTATTTGGCAACGCCGCAGTTGAATGATTGCGACGCGAGGAGGTCCCCTTATGAAAAACTACAACTCGGGCGGCAAGCTGATCGTTCTTCTTTTTGCGGCAATCAATCTCGCCATCGTGGCAGCAGTTTCAGCTGGTAGTGGTTACGATTACTCACGAAGCGAATTGATGGGCAACAGTGGACTCACAATTTGGCGATCGGCAGATTTCGGCAACGACATAGGCCTGAGTATCTACATTGATGGGATTCCGATTACGACGCTTTCACGTGGTGAAGGTTATCGAGCCATTGTGCGGCCAGGTCATCATCAGCTGAGTGTTACTGATACCCCATCTCCCTACGGCAAAACGAAGTTTACGCATCGCACCATCGATCTGGTGCCCGGCCAAAATTACTCATTCACTGCTTTGTGGGAAGTCGAGACGATCCTTCTCGAAGACGGCGGCTATCAGTTTCACGGTTTCTACCGCTGAGCGACACTGCTGCTCCTCTTCCTCAGTCTCGAAGCACGGGAATCGCAGTTGTTCCTGAACCGAATTGCGTTTCACTGATCGCGACCTTCGGCGGCGGGGCCGAAATTGTCGGTTGATCCTTTGATTTGAGCGAATCGTTCAAGCTCGGCAGATCTTTCGTCAGCAACTGATCGAAGTCTTTCGTGACGTCCTGCAACTCGTGGCGCAGCGCGTCGATGTAAGCGAGCTGGTAATCGCCCGGCTTGCCCTCAAAGCTCAGCAATGCGCCGTAAAGCTGATCGGTGTGTTCGCGCAATCGTTCTTCACCGGTGATGGCGCCGCCTTCTTTCGTTGCGACGATTTTCTTGCGCACGTTCTCGATCTTGTCATCGAAGGCTTTGATGTTCTTTTTCAACGGATCATTTTCTGAAATCGTTGAAGAGGCTTTTGTCACGTCGCGTCGCAAGACCAAAATCCGGTCCATCAAGGCGCTTTCGTCGTTGAAGAGCGCGTGCACCTTCATGGCCGCGTCGTACTGCGCCTTGCGATCTTCCAGCGTAAATTTGGCGCGCCGATCCAAGCCGACCGTGAACTTGGTCTCGTACGCTTTTCCGGCTTTTGTCAGGCGAACCGTGTAATCGGCGGGAACAAGACGAGGACCGCGTGTGCCAGCGCCAGCAATTTGCGCGGCGGGGGGGACGCGCGGCGGTTTTTCGCGCATGCTCCAAGTTACCCGATTCAACCCCGACCGTTTGCTCGCCGGAACTTCATCGACGACGCGTTTAGCTGAATCGAGGATTTCGATTCTCAATTTTCCAAACAGATGACGCGTTTTCTGATAATACGTAATGACCGCAGCGTCCGGCGGATTGTCACCGACAAACACGGCGTCGCCGTTGGCCCAACCGCCACTTCCTTCAATGCGTTGCTGCACCGGCCGCGCGGAAACGAATGCAACATCCTGTGAGGTTACATCATTCGTTAGGTTACGAAGCGGGACAATGTCGTCGACGATCCAAATGCCCCTGCCGTGCGTCGCCAGGACAAGATCATTCTCGCGCGGTTGAATCGCCAAATCGCGAACGGCGACGGCCGGGAAATGATTGCCTTTGAACTGGGCCCAGTTTTTTCCGCCATCGATGGACACCCACAAACCAAACTCGGTCCCGAGAAAAAGCAGATCCGGTGTCTCCAAATCTTCCTTAATCACATGCGCGTAACCGCGAACGCCTTTGGCATCCTGCGCATTGACGAGCGGCGTCCACGTTTTCCCGTAATCCGTCGTGCGAAAAACGTACGGCGACATGTCGCCGAATGTATGTCGATCAAACGCGGCGTGGGCCGTGCCTGCATCGAAGTTGCTGGCTTGCACCCAGCTCACCCAGGAATTTTTCGCGATGCCGGGAATATTACTGACGACGTTGTTCCAGGTTTTTCCGGCGTCGCGGGTGACCTGAAGATTGCCATCATCGGTCCCAACCCAGATCAGATTTTTGTCTTTGGGCGATTCGCTGATCGAATAAATTGTGGTGTGCATTTCCGCAGACGAATTGTCCACCGTCACGCCCCCGGACTGTTCCTGCTTTTGTTTTTGCGGATCGTTTGTGGTCAGATCGGGCGAAATGCGCTCCCAGTTTTGGCCGTGATCGCGCGAGCGAAATAAAAACTGCGCACCGATGTAAACCGTTCCCTTCTCGTTAGGCGAAAGCGCGATCGGCGTATTCCAATTATAACGCAGCTTCTCGTTGTAATTCGGCCGCGGTTTAATGTTGCGCGCTTCGTGGGTCCGGCGGTTGACTCGCGCGATTTCGCCGCCCTGATATTCCGCGTAAATGTAATCGGCATCCGCCGGGTCTGGGAACATCCAGAATCCGTCGCCACCATACATATTTTCCCAACGATGGTTGGTGATTCCGCCCGGATATTGCGAATCGCCCACCCACGAACTGTTGTCCTGAAGGCCGCCGTAGACCCGATACGGATCTTCGTCGTCAACGCTCACGTGATAAAACTGCGACACGGGAAGATTTTCCCCTTTCCACCATTTGCTTCCGCCGTTGTAGGAATACCACATCCCGCCGTCATCTCCGGCGAACACGGTCTGCGGATTCGTCGGGTCGATCCAAACATCGTGGTCGTCACCGTGACTTCCCTGGAAACCGCCAACCATAGCGAAACTCTTTCCGCCATCTTCACTCAAAATCAGCGCGCCGTCGGGCTTGAAAAGCCGGTCGGGATTTTTTGGATCGACAACCAGCCGCGCGAAATAAAACGGACGCCACACCATCCAATTGCTTTTGTCGCGCTGCTCCCAGGTCGCGCCGCCATCATCGGAAACGAACAGCGCGCTCGCCGGCGATTCCACAAAACAATAAACGCGTTTTGAATTTGAAGGCGCGATTGCGACCGCTAGCCGGCCATAAGGCTTTTTCGGAAAACCTTTGTTAGCTTCCGGCGTAACTTCAGTCCAAGTCTCGCCACCATCGTTTGAGCGAAACAATCCGCTCGCAGAAGGCTTGTCGGGTCCGTCGCCGCCGGAACGATATTCCCAGCCTTTACGCCGGAAATCCCACATGCAGGCGAACATGGTGTTGGGATTCGCCGGATCGATCGCGACATCAGTGCAGCCGGTGGAGAGATTTGCTCCCTTTAGAACTTGTTTCCATGTTTTGCCGCCGTCGCTTGTCTTGTAGAGACCGCGATCCGCTGAATCGCTCCAGAGCGCGCCCGGCACTGCAGCGAAAACCGTATCGCTCTTTCCGGGAGTCACCGCGATCCGCCCGATGCGCTCCGATTTTTCCAATCCAACGTGGTTCCAAGTTTCGCCTCCGTCGCTGGATTTATAAATTCCGTCGCCGATCGCAACGCTGTTGCGTGTCCACGACTCCCCGGTCCCAACCCAAACATTTTTGCCGTTGCTCGGATCGATCGAGATCGCGCCGATCGATTGCACATCCTGCTCGTCAAACACTGGGCGATATCGGGTGCCGCCATCGTCCGATTTCCAAACGCCGCCGCTGGCGGCGCCGACAAAGAGGGTGATTTTTCCAGACGGTTCGTGGACTCCGGCAATCGCTGAGATGCGTCCGCTCATCGCGGCTGAGCCGATATTGCGCGCGCCCAAGCCGGAAATGGTCGCGGAACTGAATGTCGGCTGCTGCGCGGGCGAACTAGTCGCGGCAAGGCAAATCGCAACAGCGAGCGTTAGTGCAGAAAGAGTTTCCCTCACCTCAATCCTCTCCCACAGGGAGAGGCGGTTCCTTCTTCCCGAGGGAGAAGACGACGATGAGGGCTCCGACCAAATAAATCGCGGCAGCGATTTCACTTCGAAACCGACTGAGAAAAACTTTTGTAAGCGCATGATTGAAAAGAATTATTTCGTAGCTGTTGTCGGAAAATGAAAGATCGCGTCCTCGATCGGCACATTGGCTTCAGCTTTTTCGATGACGATTTTTTGTTTGTCCGGATCGCCTTTGCGCCCGGCCTCGATCGAAAACGGAACAAACACGCCGCCGATTTTTTCGTAGTCGCCGACGTCCGTTTCCACTTCTTCCTGGGCGCCGTGTTTAATCCGCTGAGTTAAAATCCGAATCTCGAGAAAGTGATCCGGATCGAGATAAACGAAACTCACGTCGCCATTCTTGCGGACCACTTTGATTTTGTAGGCCGACGTTCCATCGACATCTTCTCTTCCGAGATACTCGAGCTTGCTCTCTTTCGTTTTCCAATCCACCAGCGGTCCGTCGATTTCGGCATCTTCCATCAACGGCTTCACATCGTCAGCCGACATTTTTTCCGGATCTTTGCGGCCTTGGAACGGCGATATCTTCCATCCTTCTTTGCCGTCGTAGGCTTGAACGGCGGTCATACCTTGCAGTGTGAACTCACTGCGAATCTCGCCGGGACGCTTTTTTGTTTGAAGATAGGCGAGCTGAAGCTGGCCCTCATCCACGATCAGTTTTCCGGTGAGCTTGAGCGATTGCAAGGCGCGTAACGCATCCGCGCCGCCTTTGGCCTCAGTGTTTTTTGTTACCAACTCTTCGAGTGTTGGCGTTTTCTGATCCTGAGTTTCTGCCGACGCTGAAATCAACGCGACACCAGTGACGAAGAGAGCAATTAAACGTAAATTCATATGAGGTTGAGCCGAAGCGACGTAGAACAGAATGGTCGCGCCGCGTTAATATGCAAAGCATATGCCAAACGCGGCTTGGCGCTACAAGTTGCTTCTGATCAGTGTTTTATTGGCCACTGCGAAATTTTCGATTTCACCAACGTCCCAAGAATGGGATTCTGCTGCTCGGTTTTGGGACGAATCGCACAACTTGTTCTTCTATCCGCGATATCCGAAAGAAGGGCAACGGTATCAAGTAGTTTTGTTACCCAAATCAAAATGTGTCTTTCCTTTTAACCTATAAAATTAAGGTGCGCCTAAGCCTAGTCACGTGATGATCGGTGATGGTCGACGTTAGCTGATCGCGCCGAAGGCGAGGCCGAGACTGTAGGTGACGGCGGCTTCGATTACGCCGACGATCGTCATTTCCAATCCCGACGCCCACCAGGAGCGAATCGTGATCAGTGATTTCAACGCGCCGACGGCGAAATGCGCAATGATGCTAATGACGAAAGCCGCGACGATCGCCGGGACGCCGCTCATAAAAAAGAAAGGAATGATCGGAATAAACGCGCCGATGGCGGTGGAGACTGCCGCTGAAAATGCGGAGGTCCACGGTTTGCCAAAGTGTTGTTGAGAAAGTCCAAGCTCGCTCTGCGCCATTGCCTGCACCATTTGGTCCGGCTGCTCGGCCAATCGTTCCGCCATTCTCTGCGCTTCTTCAGCGTTGAATCCTTGTAATTGGTAGAAGAGCGACATTTCTTCGATCTCTTCTTCGGGATTTTCTTCGACTTCGGCTTTTTCCCGCGCGATCTCCGCCTCGTAAACCTCGCGTTCGCTTTTCACGGCCAGGTACGCGCCGGCGCCCATCGACAACGACGACGCCAACATTCCCGCGAGACCCGAGATCAGGACGTAATGTTGCTGATTGTTCGTCGCACCCGCGACGCCGGAGACAATTCCGAATACGGCGCCGAGTCCATCGTTCACTCCATAAATTGCGTCGGCCACCCAACTGCCACCGCGCCCATGCCAGCGTTCGCGTTTCAGAATGGTGTCGAGCACCGTGCGCGGGCCGAGCTGCGGCACCATTGTCTGAAGCGCGCGTGCGTGCGCTTTTTCCTCGACCGCGCTTTCGCGGAGAAAATCTTTCACGTCGTGTTCGCCGGCGAGAACGCGCTCGCGTTGATCGCGAAACGCGGCTTCGTGTTTTTCTTCCGCCGCTTCCATTCGACGGATTGCGATTTCGGTCCCGAGCGCGCGATTCAACCAGCGTTGCAAGCGCCGGCCTAACGAATCCGGAATTGTCGGAATCGGTTCGCCGAGGTCGGCCAGTTTTTTTGCCCAACGTTGCGCGTGGCGTTCTTCCGCTTCCGCCATCCGATTCAAAATACCTTTGCGTTTCTCATCAACCTCGCGCGCAGCGAGCTCACGATAAACTTGCGCCGTCTCCACTTCCGCGCGCCAGTTGCGCTTCACGACTTCGACTGTCTCCTGTCGATCTTGTTTGGAGTTCATCGCGCGCATTCGGTTTCGATTACAGCTGTGATTGGCGGCAGCGCTTTCGGCTTCAATTGTTGAACAGTGATGATGAGCGCGACCGACCCGATGATCAATGCTGCAGCCAGCACTGTTCGCAACGTCACGACTTCGTGGGCGAACAACGCGCCGAGCAAGACGGCCACGATTGGATTTATGTAAGCGTAAGTCGCCACCTTGGCCGGATCGCAATTTCGGAGCAGCCAAAAATAGGCGGTGTAGCCGACGATTGCGCCAATCAGTACGAGATAGACAAACGCGCCTAACGATAGACCTGTGATGGCGGACGGGTGAAAATGTTTCGGCTCGCCAAGAAACAATCCGGTCAGCATCAAAAGCAAACCGCCACAAAACATTTGTTGAGCTGCACCGAGAAAAGGCGACGCGGCATGCTTTGCCGTGCGCGAATAGAGCGAGCCGGCCGACCAAAGGAACGATCCGACCAGCAAGATCGACATCCCGATGAGCGGATGGCTATTGCCGCCGCCGGAAAATCGCAACGCCGGGCCGAGCAAAATTCCGACGCCTAAAAATCCGCCGGCAAGTCCGAGCCAGACAATTCCACCTGGTCGCGGCGTCATCCCGAACAGCCAGCCAAGCAAAATGATGTAAATCGGAACGGTCGCGACGATCAAACTGGCGAGTCCGGTTTCAATAAACTTTTCCGAAATGGTGACGCCGCCGTTTCCGCCTAACAGCAAACAGGCGCCGACAATGAGGGAGGTCCGCCACTCCGCCCATGTCGATCTTAGCGACCCTTGAGTTCGCGCGATCACGAACATGATGAGGCCGGCGAAAAAAAAGCGTGCGCCCGCCATCAGAAATGGCGGGATCGATTGAATGGCGAAAAGAATTCCGAGATAGGTCGAGCCCCAAATCAAATAAAGCGCTGCGAAAGCGC
>Ga0209805_1000103_pt1 | contig 45172 bp, 41 predicted proteins | sample GraSoiAngelo_148_FD_185905 | JGI IMG/M metagenome (GOLD analysis project Ga0209805, IMG submission 185905) | Grasslands soil microbial communities from the Angelo Coastal Reserve, California, USA - 14_1009_09_20cm (SPAdes) (version 2) | ecosystem: Environmental > Terrestrial > Soil > Grasslands ...
ACACCCTGCAGCACGCGCACATCCAGCACGCCCGCCTGATCGTGTCGACGATCACTGATGAGGTGCTGCGCGGCACCAGCAACCAACGCATCCTCGGCAATGCCCGCCGCATCTCCCCTGATGCCCGGGTGATCCTGACATCGGAGCACATCCCGGCGGCGCTGGAGCTCTATGACGCGGGCGCCGACTTTGTCTACGTACCCCGGCTCCATTCGGCCGCCGACCTGGCCAGGGTCATCGTGGCCGGCGCCGACGATGGTCTTGCCGAGCTCCGGGAAGGTGCCATCGCGGAGCTCAAAGATCGCCGTGAGGTGCTGGCCTAAGCCACTCCGCTCTCAAGCGAACTGTTGGTCCCAAAGATGCGGAATACGCATCGGAATTCTGCCTCTCTGTCGGCAAACGTCCTGAAACCCACCGCTTATTTCCGGATGTAGCAGAGCCCGACCGCGCCAGGCCCGGTGTGCGTGCCGAGGACGGCGCCGGTCACGCCGATCTCGATGGGAACGTCGGGGAGCTCCTTCTGCAACTCCTCGCGCACTCGCTCCGCGTCGGCCGGGGCCTGGGCGTGCATCACGCCCACGCGCTCCACGGGCAGGTCGGCCCGGAAGTGCTCGAGGAGCGATTTCAATCCCCGGGCACGGGTCCGCGGCCGGTCGATCGGTTCGATCGGTCCGCCCTCCAGCTTTACCACCGGCTTGAAGTCGAGCACCGAGCCGACCCAGTACTCGACTTTGCGGATCCGGCCGCCCATCTGCAGGTAGCGGAGGGTATCCAGGAGGGCCAGCACCGCCAGCCTGTCGAGGCGCTCCTCGCAGGCGGCGACGGCCGAGTCGAGGTCGGCTGCCTGAGCCGCGATCTGACAGAGGAACGCCATCGCCATGGTCACGCTTCGGGTGTCGACCACCTCGACCGGGAAGCCAGCGACCGCCTGCGCGCCCAACCGCGCCGATTCGACGGTCGCCGACAGGTTTGACCCGAGATGGATCGAGACGACGCCGTCGCACTCCTTGCGAAGTCGCTCGTAGACCTCAGCGAAGTCGCCGGGGGAGGGCGCCGATGTTTTCGGCAGCTCGGCGGCCGCCGCCAGCTTCTCGAAGAACTCCTTGTTGGTGAGGTCGACGCCGTCCTTGTAGGTCTCGTTCCCGAAGTGGACGCGGAGCGGGACAACCTCGATGCCGTACTGCTTGCGCCAGGCCTCAGGCAGGTCCGCCGTGGAGTCGGTGACGACTCGAAACCGACTTCTAGCCAACCGGGTGCGCCGCTACTCGACCGAGACGATGAACGGGTAGTGCTGCTGGCCGCCGTCTTGAACTTCGACCTCCAGATTCGGGAAGTCCCGCTGCAGCGCCTCGGTCAACTGGCTCAGGTCCGCGTCCTTCGCCTCGCGGCCGCGGTAGACGGTGATCAGCTCGTATCCGTCCGGTCCGATCCCGCGGACCGCGTCGCTCACCACTTCGCCATAGTCCTGGCCGCTGTGCTTGAGCTTGTCGTTGATGAGAGCGATCACGTCGCCTTTCTTGACCCGCACGCCCTCCGCCCGGCTGTCCCGAACAGCGTGCGTCACCTCGATGGTCTGCACTTGCTTGGCGGCTTCCTCCATCGCTGCTTGGTTGGCCTCCGCCGGCCTCCCGACATTGAAGGCGACGACGGCGGCGATCCCCTGCGGCATGGTCCGCGTCGGCACGATGTGCACCCTCTTCTTGGTCAGCTCCGGGACCTGGCCCGCGGCCAGGATCACGTTGGCGTTGTTGGGCAACAGGAAGACCTCTTGATAGGGGACCGACTCCACCGCCTTCAGCATGTCCTGCGTGCTGGGATTCATGGTCTGGCCGCCCTCCACCACCGCGTCGGTGCCGAGGCCTTTGAAGATGCCGCTCAGGCCGGACCCCGCCGCCACCGCGACCAGCCCGACGCCGTTTTGACGCGGCTGCGCCGCCGCCGCCTCAGCCTTCGGCGCGCTGGCACCGTTTTGCCCCGGGGTGGCTCCCTGGAGGATGACGCGGTGCTGCTTCGACATGTCGTCGACCTTGGTCTTGGTGAGGTTGCCGATCCCAGAGGCATAGGCGAGCACCTTGGTCGGCTCGTTGGTGTGGACGTGGACGCGGATCAGGTCCGGGTCGCCCACGATGAGCGCGCTGTTGCCCATCGCGGCGATCTCCTCGCGGATCTTCTCGACGTCCATGTCACCGCCCTCGATCAGGAACTCCGTGCAGTAGCCCCAGCCCTCTTCCGGGAGCTCCAGCGCCGCCTGGGCCGGCCCAGCCTTGGCGGCCGCCGGCGCCTTCAGGAGCTGGTCGGCGTCGCTCGCCTCAACGGTCCGCAGGAAACCTTCGAGGATGACCTGGAGGCCGTAGCCGCCGGCGTCGACGACGCCCGCCTCGCGCAGGATGGCGAGCTGAGTCGGTGTGTTGTCGGTGGCCGCCTTGGCCGCCCGGACCGCGGCCCTGATTACTGAGTTGACGGTGGCGTTGCTCTCGGCAGCCGCGGCTTTGGCCGCTTTGCCGATCTCGCGGGCGACGGTCAGGATCGTACCTTCGGTCGGCTTGATCACCGCCCGGTAGGCGGCGTTGGCCGCCTCCTCCAGCGCGTCAGCCAGCTCGGCCGGCGTCAGCTGCTGCTTGCCCTGGACGTGCTTGGCGAAGCCGCGGAAGATCTGGGAGAGGATGACGCCCGAGTTGCCGCGGGCGCCCATCAGGCTGCCGTGCGCCGCCAGTGCCGCGATCTTGCTGATCTCGCGCGCCTCCGATTCGCGGATGTCCTCGACCGCCGACTGAAGAGTGAGGAGCATGTTCGTCCCGGTGTCGCCGTCCGGCACCGGGAAAACGTTCAGGCGGTTCACCTCCTCCTGGTTGCTGGTCAGCCAGCTCAGGCTGCCGAGCAGGGCCTGCTTGAACAGCTGGCCGTCGACGACCTCGGGCCGCATGCGGGAGCTAGTGCTCGACTCTGTCTTCATGTACTCCCTGCACGAATACGTTGACGTCGCCGACGGGCACGCCCAGCAGGCGTTCCACCTCGAAACGAACCGTGCTCTGGAGGTTGTGCGCGACCTCGGTGATGCGCGTGCCGTACTGCACGATCACGTAGACATCAATGACGAGCCTGCCCCCCGCCTCGCGAACGTCGACGCCGCGGTGCAGGTTCCCGCGCCGGAGCAGCTCGGCGACGCCGTCGCGGAGCCCGCGCGCGGACATTCCCATAACGCCGTAGCAGGAGGACGCGGCGTGGCCCGCGAGGGCGGCCACGACATCCGGGAAGACCTCGATCCGGCCCTTCTCACGCGCTCGCTGAAGGACCCGGTTGGACGGCTTTTGCTGCTGTTCGGCTGCGGGCATCGTGAGTGCAACCCTATGGTACAATTCGCCTTCGTCGCCTCCCTTTCGGGCTCCGACGCGTCTCCTGCTCCCCAATTCCGAGATCACCTCATGGCTAGAAAATGCGCAATCTGCGGCAAAGGCCCGCAGTACGGACACAACGTGAGCCACTCGAAGGTTCGCACGAACCGTCGCTTCCTGCCGAATCTCCAGATGGGCCTGGTAAGCGTCGGCGGGAAGACCGTGCGCGCCAAGGTCTGCACCCGCTGCCTGCGCACCCACCAGGCGGCCTCCTAGAGACTTAAGGCCGCTGACCGGCAGCGGGTACGTCGCGCTTGGCCTGGGCGCGTTCTTACTGGCCTGCGCCCTCCACTACCTGGGCTGGGTCCGCTACCTCCGAACACCTCTCCACTCCCCCGATCTCGAGCTCCGCGGCCGCGCCCTGGTCCGCTGGGCGAAGGTGACCGGCGCCTGGGGGGCGGTCGCGATACTCCTGGCGCTGGCCTGGGTGGTGTCCTTCTCAGCCGCTCACGCTCGCGGCTACGCCTGGGTCGCCCCGCCTGTCGGCTTGCTGGCGGGCTCCGGCCTCCCGCTCCAGGTCCTGCTGCCGCGGATCAGCCGGGCGGCGCGATAGCCGCCGCGATCGCGAGGTCCACGGCGGGCCAGATGCGCTCCTGGAGCTCGGCCGGCGGCGGGTAGCTCTCGGGGTCGAGCAGGTGCTGGGCCCGTTGCGGCTGGCCGGTCATCTCGGCGAAGAGCAGCGTCCAGGCCCTCGGCACTACCTCTTCCACGGCATAACCGCCGCCGCCGAGCGCCACCCAGCGGCCTTCGCAGAGCTCGTCCGCGAGGTCGTGGAAGCGGCGCCCGACAGGAGGCCAGATCCGCGTCGAGCAGCGCAGGTCCGCCAGGGGATCCAGGAGGTGGGTGTCGCAGCCGTCCTGCGTCAAGAGGACTGTCGGATGAAAGCGCCGGACCCGCTCCGGAACGACGGCGTCGAAGGCCTTTAGCCACGGCTCGTCCCAGGTGTACCGGGGGAAGGGCACATTGACCAGGGCCGAGCCCGCCTCTTCGCTGCCGCCGCTGCCGGGGAAGAAGTCGTGGCCGACCTCGGGCATGAAGTACTTGCCGTGGAGGCTCAGCGTGAGGACGTCAGGCTGCTCCTCGAAGGCGGCCTGGGTGCCGTCCCCATGGTGGACGTCCACGTCGACGACCGCCACCCGATGGCCCTGCTCCCGCAGCCAGGCGGCCGCCACCGCAACGTCGTTGTAAACGCAAAAGCCGGAGCTCTGATGGCGCATCGCATGATGCAGGCCACCGGCCGGGTTGAAGGCATGCCGCGCCCGTCCGGAGTGGACCAGCTCGGCCGCCTGCAGGCTGCCGCCGGCGATCAGTGCCGAAGCCTCGTGCATGTTCTCGAAGACCGGATTGTCGGGGTGCGCGAAACCGGACCGGACGACGTCGACCAGCTCCGCCCGACCCAGGTCGGCGCCGTGGCCGAGCTTGCGCACCAGTTCGACGTAGTCGAGGTCATGGACCAGCGCCAGCTCGGCGTCGGTCGCCAGGCGCGGCGTGACCAGCTCGGCCTGATCCAGCAGCCCCGACCTACCCATCTCTTCGACGGCGAGCTTGACGCGGCGGGGCTGCAGAGGGTGCCAGTCGGCGTGCCGGTAGGCGAGGAAGGAATCGTCGTAAACCAGCGCCACGGAGCCGCTCACTTGCCTACTCTACGCAGGTGATTCAGGCCGACCTGGTCGTCCACGGCATCGGCCAGCTGGTCACCGGCGAGGCCGTCCAGGGCGAAGGCCCGCTCGGCCTCCTCGAGCAAGCCGCCGTCGCCTCCCGCCACGGCCAGATCGTCTGGATGGGCCCGACGGGCCGCTGGACGCGCCGGGTCCGCCTGACCGAGGGCGCGACAGTCGTCGACGCCCACGGCCGCTGCGTCATCCCGGGCTTCGTGGACTCCCACGTCCACCTCCTCTGGGCGGGGTCCCGTGCTGACGAGCACGCCGCTCGGATCCGCGGCCAGGCGTTCCCGGCCGGCGGCATCATGCGAAGCGTTCGGGCGACCCGCGAAGCCGGCGAGGAGGACCTGGTCGAGACCGGCCGGCGGCGGCTCAAGTCCTTCCTCCGGCACGGCGTCACCACGGTCGAGGCGAAGACCGGCTACGGCTTGTCGGTCGACGCCGAGGAGGCTTTGCTGCGGGCCGCGGCGCGCCTGGCCGCCGAGGGCCCGCAGGCCGTCGTGCCCACCTTCCTGGGGGCTCACGTGGTGCCCGACGGCGTCGAGCCGCGCGATTACGTGGACGAGATCGTCGAGGTCATGCTCCCTCGCTTCCGCGGGATGGCCACCTTCTGCGACGCCTGGTCCGACCCAGGCGCCTTCGACGTCGCCCAATGCCGGCGGATCCTGATCCGCGCCGCCGAGCTCGGCTACCTGTTGAAGCTGCACGCCGCCCAGCTCGCGCCTGGCGACGGGGTCCGCCTGGCGGTTGAGCTGGGCGCCGCTTCCGTCGACCACGTCCACTTCCTGCGCGAGGGCGACGCTCGCCTGCTGGCGGTCTCCCAGGTGGTCTGCGTCATCTGCCCGGGAACCTGCATCAACCTCCGCATGGCTACCGAGGGCTCGGCTCGAACCCTGGCCGCGGCCGGGGTCCGGCTGGCGATCGCCTCCGACTTCAATCCCGGCACCTCCTGCTCCGAGAACATGTGCCTGACCATCGGGCTGGCCTGCCAGGAGCTTGGCCTGACGCCCGAGGAGGCGCTCCTCGGCGCGACCCTGGGCGGGGCGCGGGCGCTGCGGGTCTCTCGGCGCTGTGGGTCGCTCCGCCTGGGCAAGCGCTGCGACTTGAATCTGCTCGACGCCGAGACCTACCTGGACATCCCCTACCGATTCGGAGTCAACCTCGTGACCGACACGATCTGCAACGGTCGGCTGGTCGCGGCCTAGCCTTCGTCAGCCAGCGATTGGACCTGGTCGAGGCAGTTCCGAACTTCTCGGAAGGCCGGCGCCAGGAGGTGCTGGAAGCGATTTCCGCAGCCGCCGCCACGCCCGGCCATGTGCTCGACCTCGATCCTGATCCGGACCACCACCGCGCCGTCCTGACACTCGCCGGCGGGACGGTCGGGCAGGCGGCCTTCGCCGCGGTCGAGCGGGCGGTGCAGCTGATCGACCTGGGGCCGCACGCGGGCGTCCATCCACGGGTCGGAGCGGCGGACGTCCTGCCGTTCGTACCGCTGGGGGCCACGCCGATGGAGGCCTGCGTCAGGCTCGCGCACGAGGTCGGCGAGCTGATCTGGCGGGAGCTGCGTGTCCCTGTCTACTTCTATGGGCGGGCCGGCCGCCACACGCTGCCGCAAATCCGCTCCGCCGCGCCACCCCCGCCCGACCTGGGGTCCGCCCCCCATCCCACGGCCGGGTTCGCCTGCGTCGGCGCCCGGCCTTTGCTCGTCGCCTACAACCTCCTCTTGCCCGGCCTGGCGGTGCCGGAGGCTGCCGCGCTGGCGCGCCGCCTGCGCGCGTCATCGGGTGGACTGCCCGGTGTCCAGGCGCTGGCCTTTGGGGTCACTGCCGGCGCCCAGCTCTCGATGAACCTCACGGATCTCGACGCCTGCCCGCCCGCGCGCGCCCTGGCTGAAGTCGTCGGCCTGGCCGGAGAGGCGGCGATCGGCGCCGACCAGGTCGTAGGCCTCTGCCCCGCCAGGTACGGCCTCCCCGCGGCCGGGGGCCGGATCCTGGAGGCACGACTGGCCGCGGCGGCGGCGCGAGGGGGCGCACGAGCCTGCCGCGCCCGGGGCGGCGAGGAGCTTCAGCTATTGGCTGCCCGGCTCGAGGCCGAAGCCGCCTCCCTGGCGGCGCTGGACTGGTCGCAGGGCGAGCTGCTGGGCGGGGCCGAACGGGCCGCGGCTCTGCGCCGCGTGCTCCGCGCCGCCGGAATCGAGGATCCCGAGCTGGCCTTGATGCTGGAGGTGGCGGCCGGCGGTCTCCGCGCAGCTTTGTCGGGGCCGACGCTTAACCGATTTCGAGCTCGGGTCGAGGCGCTCGACCGCTGGCTAGGCTCTGACGAGCTCTGACCGCACCTCGTCGCGAGCCTGCTGGATGGTCCGCAGCTTTGCCTTGGCCTCGTCGACGGTGCGCGTCTTGAGCCCGCAGTCCGGGTCGATGAAGACCTGGTCGGGCCGCAGGTAGTCGAGCGCCCGGCGGATGTTCTTCTTCACCTCGTCCACCGACTCGATCTTGTGCGTGTGGACATCGACCACGCCGAAGCCGATGGCCTTCGTGAACGGATGCGCGCCGAACTTCTCGAGCAGCTCGAGCCCGCTGTTGGCCATCTCCAGATCGATCTGGTCTACGGGAATGTCCAGCAGCCGCGGGTAGACCTCCTCGAAGCGCCCGTAGCACATGTGGGTGATCGTGTGCGCCCTGAGCCCGGAGGTGACCACGGCCATGGACTCGATCACAAGGTCGAGCTCGTCCAGCCGGGTGGAGACCGCCGGCTCATCGATCTGGAGGTACTCGGCGCCGGCCTGCTCCAGGTCCTGCGCTTCCTGCCGGACCACCTCCGCCAGCGCCATCACCAGGTCCCGGCGGCTGCCGTAGTGGTTGTCAAACGACCAGTCGGCGATCGTGTAGGGCCCGGTCAGCATGCCCTTGACAGGCTTTTCGGTCAGGCTCTGGGCAAACTTCCACCAGTCGACGGTGATCGGCGCCGGGCGGCGGATGTCGCCGGTCGCGATCGGCTTCTTGTAGTAGCGGTTGCCGTAGGAGCGGACGAGGCCGGAGATGCCCATCCCCTCCAGGTTCTCGGCGAAGTAGGCGACCATGTCCCCCCGGTACATCTCGCCGTCGACGACGATGTCGACCCCGATCTCCTCCTGGAAGCGGATCCACTCCTGGGTCGCCCGCCGGCTGAGCTCGTCGAGCTCCTCCTGGCTGATCTCGTTGCGGGCACGCTGGGCGCGCGCGTGCAGCAGGTAGTCCGGCTTGGGCAGGCTGCCCACGCTGGTGGTGCGGAGTCCCTGGGCAGTCTCGTTCACCGGCAGCTCACGTCCTCGCCTCGACGGCATGGGCCGCGCGGGCGACCAGCTCCAGCTTCTGGAAAGCAGTCTCTCTGGGCAGGAATTCAAGCCCGCAGCTTGGACTCACGTGGATCTCGCGCGCGGCCACAGCGGCGATCCGCCGGGCCACCTCGTCCGGGTCCTCGAGCCTCACATTGCGGGCGTCGACGGCCCCCAGGCCGATCGCCTTGGAGTCGGGCCAGCTCCCCACCAGGTCCCAGTTCGCGGCTCCCTGAACCAGGTCCAGTCCGATCAGCGCGAAGGGCAGATCGGCTACCTGCGGGTAGTCGGCGACATCGCCGTGATAGATGTAGAGGCTCAAGCGGCTCTGCTGGTTCACGCCTTCGGTGAGGCGGTACATGGCCTCCCCGAAGAGCTCGAAATCGCGCGGATAACGAACGCTGGGGTTCCGGGCCATCGCCGGTTCGTCGATCTGGATCCAGGCGGGGCCTTCTTCGGCCAGCGCCTTGAGCTCCTGGTTGAGCGCGCCGGCCAGCTCCAGGACGAAATCCCGCCGGCTCTGGTGGTGCCGAGTCTCGGAGAGGGTCCCGATGGTGTAGGGACCGGTCAGGACGGCCTTAACCGGGGAGCTGGCGTGCTCCCGCGCGTAAAGGAAATCGCGGACCAGGATGGGCTCCTTCCAGGTGATCGGTCCGGTCGCCACCGGCTGGCGGTAGTAGGTGTTGGTCTCGAACCAGCGGAGCAGGCCGTGCAGCTCGAAGCCCTCCAGCCTGCCGGCGATGTAGGTGACCGGATCTTGCCAGCGGATCTGCCCGTCGGTGACAAGGTCGAGGCCGGCGCGCTCCTGCTCCTGGATCACCTCGGCGGTGACCTCGTCGGCGACGCGGTCCAGGGCGGCCCGGTCGATGGCGCCCTTGTCGAGCTGGGCGATCGCCTGCCGAAGGCGCTGCCGGCCGGGTCCGTTGCCGACTTTCGGGTAGTGGCTGACACTGGTGGCGATCACGGCCTAAAAGCTTAGACTGGATCCCGGCTTGGCCTCCCAGGTGACCGTTTCGGAGCTGGCCTCGCGCGCCGCCGACCTGCTCACTCAGCTGGCGTCGGGAGGCGAGCCGATCGTGATCGTCGACGAGAACGGCCGGCGGATTGCCCTGCTCGTCCCTCACGGTGAGCCGCTCGGCCCGCTGATGGAAGCCATCGACAAGTCCGAGTTCGGGTTCAATCCCTCGGCCGGGGTGATCGGGTCGACCTCCGGCCGCGAGCAGCTCTCCAGCGAGCTGCGCGACATGGGGATGCCCGTACCCGACGGCGAGGGCAGCGTGCTGGAAGGCATCTACGCAGCGGTGCTCGAACTCTGCGAAGAGAAAGAGACGGTTTACCGGGAGGACCTCCGGAAGACCGCCGAAGAGGTGCTTGCCGAGGCACCCGGCCGCATCAAGCTCCTGGCTCTCTCCGTTCAGACCACGTCGGGGATGCCGGCCACCGCGGAGGTGACGTTGGAGCTCGGATCCGGTCCGGCGATGCGGCGCCAGCAGGGCGACGGACCGCTCGACGCGGCGATCAACGCGATGGAGAAGCTGACCGGCCTCGAACCGACGGTCGACAGCTTCGCGGCGTTTTCCGCGACGCCCGGGCGGGATGCGCTGGCCGAGGCGGTCATCGAGCTCACCCTGGGTGGCGAAACCGTGATGGGCCGGGGAGCTTCCAGCGACACGGTCGCGGCTGGTGTGCGCGCGTACCTGAACGCCCTGAACTTCCTGCAGACGACCGTCGCGCGCGCGTGACCTTCACGCCGTCCGAGCTGGACTTCCTGAGCTCGCAGCGCATCGGCCGGCTCGCGACAGTGGGGCCGACCGGATGGCCTCACGTGATGCCCGTCATGTACACCGTCCTGGAGTCAGGCGAGCTGGAATTTGACGCGGACGGCGTCAAGCTACGCAACCTCTCACACGACCCCCGAGCGGCCCTGGTCGTCGATGCGGGCGGTCCGAGGCGCGGGATAGCGGTGCAAGGACGAGCGGCGATCGTCGGACAGGAACGGGCCAGGCTCGCTCCCGAGCGAAAGTTCAGCTGGGGGTTCTGAGCGTCTTCAGCAGATTCGCCATCTCGATGGCCGTGGCGGCGGCCTCCTCCCCCTTGTCTCCGCGGGCCGCGGCCTGCTCCTTGTCGTAAGTGGTCAGCACCCCGAACGCACACGGCACTCCGGACTCCAGGGCCACGTCCATGAGGCCGCGGGCGCACGCCTCGGCGACGAAATCGAAGTGCGCGGTCTCGCCTTTTATGACGCAGCCGAGCGCGACGATCGCGTCAACGCGCCCCGAGTCGGCCATGGCCTGGGCCGCGATCGGGAGCTCGATCGAGCCGGGCACCCAGACCACGGGGTCGGCGGTGGCGCCGTGCTTTTCGAGGGTTTTCAGCGCACCCTTCAGCAGGCGCTCCGTGACGTCCTGGTTGTAGCGGGCGGCGACGACGCCAATCCGGAGGCCGCTGCCCTCGAGCGAGGCCTGCTTTCCCTTCTCGCCCATCAGAGGAGGTGTCCGAGCTTTTCCTTCTTGGTCTTCAGGTAGCGCTCGTTGTGGGGATTAGGCTTGATCTTGATCGGGACCTGTTCGACGACCTCGAGGCCAAAGCCCTCCACGCCGGTGTACTTCCGAGGGTTGTTCGTCAGGATCCGCATCTTGCGAACGCCGAGGTCGGCCAGGATCTGGCTCCCGATGCCGTACTCGCGGCGGTCCGCGGGCAACCCCAGCGCTTCGTTGGCCTCTACGGTGTCGAGACCGCTGTCCTGGAGCGCGTAGGCGCGCAGCTTCTCGACGATCCCGATGCCGCGGCCCTCGTGGTGCTTGATGTAGAGGACGACGCCTGTGCCCTCGGCCTGGATCATCTCCATCGCCTTGTCGAGCTGCGGCTGGCAGTCACAGCGCAGGCTGCCGAAGACGTCGCCGGTAAGGCACTCGGAGTGGACGCGGATCAGGACCGGTTTCTGCGGGTCGATCTCGCCCATCACGAGAGCCAGGTGGTTCTCCTTGCGGAGCACGTCCTCGTAGGCGAACGCACGCCAGGTGCCGAAGCGGTTGGGGATCTGGGTGACCGCCAGGCACTCGACCTGCTTCTCGTTGCGCCGGCGATAGGCGATCAGGTCCTTGATCGCCACGATCTTGATCTGGTGGTCTTTCGCGAACTTCTCCAGGTCCGGCATCCGGGACATGGTCCCGTCGTCGTTCATGACCTCGCAGATCACTGCCGCCGGGAAGAGGCCGCCGAGGCGCGCCAGGTCGACGCCCGCCTCCGTCTGGCCCGCGCGCATCAGCACTCCTCCTTCGGCCGCGCGCAATGGAAAGGTGTGGCCCGGCTTGGCGAAGTCGCTCGGCTTGGCGGCGGGGTTCAGGACGTGCTTGATGGTTGCGCAGCGGTCGTAGGCGCTGATGCCGGTCGTGACCAGGTGCTTGGCTTCGATGCTGACGCTGAAGGCGGTTCCGAGCCGGCTCGTGTTGTGCGTGACCATCGGCTCGATGTCGAGCTCGTCGAGGCGCTCGGCGATGCAGGGCATGCAGATCAGGCCGCCCCCATGCTTGGCCATGAACGCGATCTGCTCGGGCGTCACCAGGCCGGCGGCGACCGCAAGGTCGCCTTCGTTCTCGCGATCCTCGTCGTCGACGATGATCAGGAACTTGCCTGCCTTGAAGTCTTCGACGGCTTCCGGGATCGTGGCCAGTGGCATCAGCGGTTTTGCAGGTTCTCCAGGTAACGGGCGAGCACGTCAACCTCCAGGTTCACGCGAGTGCCGCGCCTGTAATTCTGCGCGACCGTGCGCGCTAGCGTGTGCGGGATCAGAGCGACTCCGAACCCGCCGTCCTGGACGGCGGCCACCGTCAGGCTGACGCCATCCACGGCGATCGAGCCCTTGAGAGCGACGTAACGGGCGAGGTCGGCTGGCAGCGAGATCGTGAGCTCGCGGCCTGACTCGGCATCGCGTCCCTGAAGCACTTCTCCGACGGCGTCGACGTGACCCAAGACCAGGTGCCCGTCCAGGGGCTGCTGGAGCGTAAGTGGCAGCTCCAGATTGACCTTGTCGCCCGCCTTGAGCTCGCCGAGATTCGTCCTGGAGAGGGTCTCAGGGACGACGTCCATCGCGAAAGTGTCGCGGTCGATTTTCGTCACCGTGAGGCAGGCGCCATTGACCGCGACGCTGGCGCCCGCTGTGAGCCGCGCAGCGGTCCCCGCGTGCTTGACGTCCAGGCGGTTAGGGCTCGTTTGTGCGACGCGCCCCACCGCGCTAACGATGCCGCTGAACATAACCGCTGACCATGATGTCGTCCCCCACCAGCCGCACCTCGACCTTCACCAGGCGCGCCGCCTTGGCCAGCACCTCGACGCCCTGGCCGGCCACCGCGACCGGCGCGCCGCGGCCGCCGATCACTGAAGGCGCGATGAAGGCGACCACTTTGTCGACCAAGCCGCGGTCGAAGAGGTCGCCGAGGACCTCACCTCCGCCCTCCGCGAGAACGCTCAAAACTCCTCGCGCAGCCAGCGCTTCCAGCAACGCCGCCAGGTCGACTCCGCCGCCCGCGGCGGGCAGAGTTTGCACGTCTGCGTTGGCCTCCACGAGCAGCGACGCCTGCTTTTTCGAGGCCGCGCTGGTGGTGGCGATGAGCGTGTTAGGCCCCGCGACCTGCGCGGTAGCGGGCGTTTTGAGTGTCGAGTCCACGACGACCCGAAGCGGTTGGCGAGCGCCTGCCTCACCACGCGCTGTGAGCTCGGGATCATCCATCAGAACCGTGTTCACGCCGACGAGGATGGCGTCGTGCGCGCGGCGCATCCGGTGCGCCTCCGCGCGGGCGGCGTCGCCGCTGATCCAGCGCGACTCGCCGCCAGCGGTGGCGATCTTGCCATCCAGGCTCATGGCGAACTTCGCCGTGACGAAGGGCAGGCCAACTGTCCGGTGCTTGACGTAGAACTCGTTGAGCCGCCTGGCCGCAGCCGCTTCGACGCCGACCTCGACCGCGATCCCGGCTGCGCGCAGCGCTGCCACCCCGGCTCCCCGCGCCTTCGAGTCAGGGTCTTCAAGGGCGACCACCACACGAGCCACCCCGGCCGCGATTACAGCGCTGACACAGGGCGGCGTCCGCCCCTGGTGTGGGCAGGGCTCGAGGGTTACGTAAAGCGTTCCACCCCTGGCCCGTTCGCCCGCGGCTTCCAGCGCGATTGGCTCGGCGTGCGCCTCGCCGGCTCGCTGGTGGAACCCCTCGCCCGCAACGCGTCCTTCTTTGTCGAGCACCACCGCCCCGACCATCGGGTTCGGGCTGGTGCGGTGCTCGGCTTTGGCGGCGAGTTCGAGGGCCCGCCGCATCCAGCCCGCGTCTAGGCTCGCGTCCGAATCTGCTGGAAGCAGTCCTGGCAGTAAACCGGGCGCCCCTGGGTCGGCAGGAAGGGGACCTCGGTCTGGGTTCCGCACACGGCGCAGACTACCTGATGCATCGCGCGCGCCCGGCCGACGGAGCGGCCCTCGCGACGGAGCGTGCGGCACTCTGGACACCTGCCGGGTTCGTTGAGGAGGCCCTTCGTCTCGTAGAACTCCTGCTCGCCCGAGGTGAACAGGAACTCGATCCCACAGTCGCGGCAGACCAGCGTCTTGTCGGCGTAAATCGTCACCGGTTCTTCCTCCCTTGGACGGCTCATCGTTCCCTGGTCGGCGTGCCGGTGAGCTGGGTTCGCTCCGGGCTTCGCGGGAATCCGGCTGGGAAGTATATCCACGGGCGGGAAAAAGAAAAGACCGGGCGCAAACGGCGCCCGGCCTTGGAAGTGACTAACCGAAATCGGTCTTTTTTTGATCTCCGTGCCGAGGCCAGGATCCTCTCCCGTCCTCAGCTGCACTGAAGAGTGAGTTATAGGTGGACAAGCCCTCGGCCTATTAGTACCGCTCAGCTCAAAGGATCACTCCTCTTACACCTGCGGCCTATCAACCTGGTGGTCTACCAGGGGCCTTACCCGGTTATCCGGTGGGAGACCTTATCTCGAAGCTGGCTTCGCGCTTAGATGCTTTCAGCGCTTATCCAAACCGGACATGGCTACCCGGCGCTGCCGCTGGCGCGACAACCGGTACACTAGCGGTCCGTTCAACCCGGTCCTCTCGTACTAGGGTCAAACCTCCTCAAGTCTCCTACGCCCACGGCGGATAGGGACCGAACTGTCTCACGACGTTCTAAACCCAGCTCGCGTACCGCTTTAATGGGCGAACAGCCCAACCCTTGGGACCGACTCCAGCCCCAGGATGCGACGAGCCGACATCGCGCGTTCTCTGCCGTTTCCGGCAGCGCAGACTATATCTTCACCCTGCTCGACCAAAGCGAGGGGTCGGCGTGTTGTGACGGCTATGAATTTGCCCAACCTGCTGGGCAGGAGCCGCCACCGTGGTCGTTTCCGACCACAGTCGTTACGGGGTCACTTGCGGAAGCCATCTGAAACATTCAGCTGGCCGGCTTCCGACAGACTTCCCACGGTATCGCCCACCGCTGAGCAGCGGTTAGGGGTTCACCGTTATAAGCCGATTCTTGCACGGCATTTCTGCCGTGTCACCCCAAATTGAGGTGCCAAACCGGGCCGTCGATGTGAACTCTTGGGCCCGATAAGCCTGTTATCCCCGGGGTAACTTTTATCCGTTGAGCGACGGCCATTCCACTCCGGGCCGTCGGATCACTATGCCCGACTTTCGTCCCTGCTCGACTAGTAAGTCTCACAGTCAAGCTCCCTTGTGCCATTGCACTCTATGCCTGATTTCCATCCAGGCTGAGGGAACCTTTGGGCGCCTCCGTTACTCTTTGGGAGGCGACCGCCCCAGTCAAACTGCCTACCAGGCACTGTCCAGAAACCCGATCAGGGTCCCTGTTAGAACTGAGACTTAACCAGGCTGGTATTCCAAGGTTGACTCCACCCGAGCTGGCGCCCGAGCTTCATAGTCTCCCAGCTATCCTCTACAGGCTAAGCCCCAATTCAATGCCAAGTTGCAGTAAAGCTCCACGGGGTCTTTCCGTCCTGCCGCGGGTAACCTGTATCTTCACAGGTATTGCAGTTTCGCCGAGTCTCTGCCCGAGACAGCGCTCAACTCGTTACGCCATTCGTGCGGGTCGGAACTTACCCGACAAGGAATTTCGCTGATGCTCTTCCCAATCACGTTTGATTGAGTGAACGATGGTGGCGTTCCACCGCTCGCTGCATGTCGCCATGCAGATGGGACCATATCTTCATCTCAGCTGTGCCGAGATGTCTGGCGTATGGTCTCTGAGGATTCTGACTTCCAAACAAAGGGAGCCAGCCTTTCCTGCTGATTTTCTGCACCGCTCGGATTGTCACTGACGCGCGCGTCTGCGCGCGACGAGTACCGGCGGATACACCAGTTTTTCCAGCAAATAGCCAGATGCTTTTCAACCCCATGGTCACCCATGGGTAAGGCAGCTTTTTTCCTACCTTAGGACCGTTATAGTTACGGCCGCCGTTTACCGGGGCTTCAGTTCAGGCCTCTCAGCCCTCTCCTTAACCTTCCGGCACCGGGCAGGCGTCAGCCCCTATACGTCACCTTTCGGTTTCGCAGAGACCTGTGTTTTTAGTAAACAGTCGGTTGAGCCTCTTAGCTGCGACCCTCGACCGCTTCGGAAGCAAGTTCCTACACGGCCAAGGGCACCCCTTCTCCCGAAGTTACGGGGCTATTTTGCCGAGTTCCTTAGGCAGAGTTCTCTCGATCGCCTTGGAATCCTCTTCCCATCTACCAGCGTCGGTTTGCGGTACGGGCACCTGCATTCTCCCTAGAAGCTTTTCTCGGAAGCTTGGGATCAGTCACTTCGCTCCGGTTGCCCGGAGCTCCCCATCGGCTCTCAGATTAACGCCCGAACGGATTTGCCTATCCGGGCTACCTACAGCCTTGGCCGGCCACATCCAATCGACCGGTTGACCTACCCTCCTTCGTCCCTCCATCGGTGGTAACGAACGCGAGGTGGTACTGGAATATGCACCAGTTGTCCATCGCCTACGCCTTTCGGCCTCGGCTTAGGCCCGACTAACCCTGGGACGATTAACGTTGCCCAGGAAACCTTAGATTTACGGCGGGCCGGTTTCTCACCGACCTTTACGCTACTTGTGCCGGCATTCGCACTTGTGCGCGCTCCACACGGACTTACGTTCATGCTTCACCGCCCGCACAACGCTCCTCTACCAACGCGCATTGCTGCGCGCTCCATGGCTTCGGTACGAGACTTGAGCCCCGATCATTTTCGGCGCCACTTCACTCGACCAGTGAGCTGTTACGCACTCTTTAAAGGGTGGCTGCCTCTAAGCCCACCTCCTGGTTGTCTAAGCAAAGTGACCTCCTTTGCCACTTAGTCTCGATTTAGGGACCTTAGCCGATGGTCTGGGTTGTTTCCCTTTTGACCGTGAAGCTTAGCCCCCACGGTCTCACTGCTGTTGTATAACCTGCCGCCATTCGGAGTTTGGTTGGGTTTGGTAACGGGGGAACCGCCCCTAGCCCATTCAGTGCTCTACCTGCGACAGCCCACAACAACGCTGCCCCTAAAGGCATTTCGAGGAGAACCAGCTATCTCCTGGTTCGATTGGCATTTCACCGCTACCCTCAGTTCATCCGCTCAGTTTGTAACCTAAGTCGGTTCGGGCCTCCACGAGGTTTTACCCTCGCTTCACCCTGACCAAGGGTAGGTCACCAGGTTTCGGGTCTACTGCACGCGACTTCCACCACTTGCGTGGCAACGCCCTATTCAGACTCGCTTTCGCTGCGGCTCCGGGTGTCACCCCCTTAGCCTTGCCACGTACAGTAACTCGCCGGCTCATTCTACAAAAGGCACGCCATCAGCCCGTGCATTCGCTTGCGCAAATACACCTGGGCCTTTGACAGTTTGTAGGTCCAAGGTTTCAGGTTCTATTTCACTCCCCTTCCGGGGTTCTTTTCACCTTTCCCTCACGGTACTCTTCACTATCGGTCACCAAAAGTATTTAGCCTTACGCAGTGGTCTGCGTGGATTCCCCCAGGATTCCGCGTGTCCCGGGGTACTCGGGTGTCGCTCCGGAGACCGGTCGCCTTTCGCCTACAGGGCTCTCACCCTCTGTGGCGTTGGTTTCCACCAACTTCGGCTAGACGCCGGTTTTGTAACTCCGCGTGAGCTCGGCAGAGCTCACCGAACGATCCCACAACGCCACGCGCGCAACGGCTGCCGCCTTGGCACGCGCATGGTTTAGGCTGCTCCGCTTTCGATCGCCTCTACTGACGGAATGTTCTTTTCCTCCGGGTACTAAGATGTTTCAGTTCCCCGGGTGCCCTCTACCTGGTCTATGTGTTCAACCAGGAGTGACTGGACATTACTCCAGCCGGGTTGCCCCATTCGGAAATCGACGGATCAACGCTCGCTTCCAGCTTCCCGTCGCTTATCGCAGGTAGCCACGTCCTTCTTCGGCTCTTGGTGCCTAGGCATCCACCTCGGACCCTTAGTAGCTTGTCCAAACCTATAACCACTCTTCAGACACTGAAGACATGGTTCGAGGATCCAACGGCCTACGGCATTTTGGAGATCTCTAAAGACCTTATTCGGTTGTCAATGTGCATGGTGGAGATGAGCGGACTCGAACCGCCGACCCCCTGCTTGCAAAGCAGGTGCTCTCCCAGCTGAGCTACATCCCCGCGCACGGGCTTTATCCCGTGCCGATATGGCGACGGCTTCCGCCGTCTCCCTCCGCATGCGAAATCGACATCCGCGGGAGGTCTCCTTCAGACCTTGAGGCCTGAAGAGTGGGAAAGACAAGACTTTGACGCTTGGGATTCCTGAAAAAGCACTCTTTTGCTGATGCGGATCTGTACCGCACCAACGAAACGACGAGCGGATTCACACCGCGCGCTGAGCCGCCTACCGAGATTTCTCTCGCTCGAACTGCTTTCGGGACCGTACTCTTCATACCCCAGAAAATCTGCGATTTTCCGGGGACCCCTTTACAGGAAATCCACGGGTATTACTCTTCGGGACCTAATCCCAGCCGTTACTGCGGGACTCTGACTTGACGAAGCCTCCAGTAAAGAAGAACTCCCTAAAGGAGGTGATCCAGCCACACCTTCCGGTACGGCTACCTTGTTACGACTTCACCCCCCTTACCGGGCACTCCTTCGGCGCCTCCGTCCCTTACGGGTTCGGCCAGCGACTTCGGGAGCACCAGACTCGGGTGGTGTGACGGGCGGTGAGTGCAAGGCCCGGGAACGTATTCACCGCAGTGTGCTGACCTGCGGTTACTAGCAACTCCTACTTCATGCAGGCGGGTTGCAGCCTGCAATCCGAACTGAGACCGGCTTTAAGGGATTACCTTCACGTCGCCGTGTCGGAACCCGTTGTACCGGCCATTGTAGCGTGTGTGTAGCCCTGGACATAAAGGGCATGCTGACTTGACGTCATCCCCACCTTCCTCCGGGTTTCGCCCGGCAGTTTCCCTAGAAATTCAACTAAGGACAGGGGTTGCGCTCGTTGCGGGACTTAACCCAACACCTCACGGCACGAGCTGACGACAGCCATGCACCACCTGTGCAACGGTCTCTTGCGAGAAGCCCCGGCTTTCACCGAGGTTTCCGAAGCATGTCAAGCCCAGGTAAGGTTCTTCGCGTCGCATCGAATTAAACCACACGCTCCGCTGCTTGTGCGGGCCCCCGCCTATTCCTTTGAGTTTTAATCTTGCGACCGTACTCCCCAGGCGGCGCACTTAATGCGTTAGCTGCGGCACTGATCGGGTCAATCCGACCAACACCTAGTGCGCAACGTTTAGGGCGTGGACTACCCGGGTATCTAATCCGGTTCGCTCCCCACGCTTTCGCGTCTCAGCGTCAGTTACAGGCCAGGTAGCCGCCTTCGCCACTGGTGTTCCTCCCGATATCTACGCATTTCACCGCTACACCGGGAATTCCACTACCCTCTCCTGCACTCTAGCCAGACCAGTTTGCAACGCAGTTTTCGGGTTAAGCCCGAAGATTTCACGTCACACTTGGCCAGCCGCCTACACGCGCTTTACGCCCAGTAAATCCGGGTAACGCTCGCCCCCTACGTATTACCGCGGCTGCTGGCACGTAGTTAGCCGGGGCTTTCTTGGAGGGTACTGTCCGTTCTCATCCCCTCCGACAGTGGTTTACATTCCGAAGAACTTCATCCCACACGCGGCGTTGCTCCCTCAGGCTTTCGCCCATTGGGGAAGATTCCTCACTGCTGCCTCCCGTAGGAGTCGGGGCCGTGTCTCAGTCCCCGTGTGGCTGGTCGTCCTCTCAGACCAGCTACCCGTCTTAGCCTCGGTAGGCCGTTACCCCACCGACTAGCTGATAGGCCGCGGGCCCACCCCGGAGGCGCATTGCTGCTTTCTTCATCGGCCATGCGACCGACGACAACATGCGGTATTAGCACCGGTTTCCCGGTGTTATCCCCCACCTCGGGACAGGTTGCCCACGTGCTACTCACCCGTTCGCCACTAGGATCCCCTCTCCCTTACGGGAAAGAGGCCCCCGTTCGACTTGCATGTGTTAGGCACGCCGCCAGCGTTAACCCTGAGCCAGGATCAAACTCTCCGTCTAAACGGAGACCCAAGGCCTTAGCCCTGAGTCGTATTGACTCTCAGAGTCTTTCCCACTCTTCAGTTGTCAAGGTGCTGCTCCTCCGAAAAGGGCGCGCAAAGCACCGCTGTCGGGGGAGCGACGAGCATTATACCCCCGGGCGAGGACCCAAAACTGAGGCCCGAGAGGCCCGGGTGCGAACGAAGAGTATAGCCTCCGGCGGGCAAGGGACCTGCCGGCTTTCTCCTAGAGCGGCCGGCGGCCCGACATGGCCCGGGCCAGGGTCATCTCGTCGGCGTATTCGAGGTCGCCGCCAAAGGGCAGGCCGTGGGCCGGCCGGGTGACCCGCAACCCAAGCGGCGCGATCGCGCGCTGGAGGTAGACGGCGGTGGCTTCCCCCTCGATGTCCGGGTTGGTGGCCACGATCACCTCCTCCACCGTCGACTCGGCCAGCCGCTCCAGCAGCTCGGGCACATGGATGTCCTCGGGGCCGACGTTGTCGATCGGCGAGAGCACGCCGTGCAGCACGTGATAGAGACCGCGGTACTCGGCCGTGCGCTCGATCGCGAGGACGTCCAAAGGCGCCTCGACCACGCAGAGCAGCGCCTCGTCGCGCCGCCCTGACGAGCAGATGGCGCAGAGATCGCCCTCGGCGATGTTGAAGCAGCGCGAGCAGTACCCGATGCGATCCTTCAGGTCGACCAGGGCCGCGGCCAGCGCATCGGCCCTCACCCGATCTCCCCGGAGGACGTGGAAGGCGAGCCGCTGAGCCGTCTTGGGGCCGACGCCGGGCAGGCGCGAGAGCTCGGCGATGAGCCGTTCGAGGGGCTCGGGGAGCTCCACGCTACAAGAGGCCGGGAGGCAGTCCCAGTCCCGCGGTGAGCCCTTGCATCCGCTCGGCCTGCAGCTGGCGGGACTTCTCGAGCGCCTCGTTGACCGCCGCCACGATCAGGTCCGGCAGCATGTCCAGGTCGCCGGCCACCTCGGGCGAGATGACGATCGAGACCAGCTTCTGGGACCCGGTCGCGACCGCTTTCACCACCCCGCCGCCGGCGGTTGCCTCGACTGTCGCCTTCTCGAGCTCGGCCTGGACCTGGGCCATCTTGGCCTGCATCTGCTGCAGCTGCTTGAGCATCTGGAACTGGTTCTTCACTCCGACGTTTCGCGTACTCGCACGACCCGTCCTTCCAGCGTCTTGATGGCAGCCTGCACGACCGGGTGCTCCTCGGGCGCAGCGGGCCGGGTGGGCGCCCCGCGGTCGCTGAGCGGCAGCAGCCGCAGCTCGATCTTCATCTCGGGGCCATAGTAGGTTCCGACCAGCCGCTGCAGGTCGGCCTCTTTGCCGGCTGCAACGTCGTATTGGCCCTTGTACGGGTAGCTGAGAACGATGCGGCCGGGCTCGAAGGCCACCTGCGCCTGCTTGAAGATGCCGCGGGCGCTGGGCGGCAGTTCTTCCAGAAGCCGCTTCCAATTCTCATCCGGCGGACCTGCTGCGACCTCGACATCCGGTGCGGGCGCCGCCGCCGCGACTTCCGTCGGGGCTGCCACCGCGACCTCCACCTCGACCGGCCTCGGCGCTGAAGCTGCCTGAACGACCTCCGGAGTAGGAGCCGGCTGAGCCGGCGCCGGAGCGGCGGGCGCGGCAGCGGGAGCGGCCACCGCGGTCGGCTCTCCTGCCTCGACCGCCAGCCGCACCAAGGTCGCTTCGACGAGGAACCGCGGCTCAGCGTGCCGGCGAACCTCGCCGTCGAGGTGCAGCAGAGCATCGAGGCAGGCGGAGAGGCGGGCACGTGCCACTCCATCGCGGCTCTCGATGGCCGCCACCAGGCGGTCGCGGCAACGCTCCATCAGGCCCCGGACCAGCGGACGCAACTCGACCCCGCCCTCGTAGAGGGCGCCGAGGGAGGAAAGCGCCTCGGCCGCACGTCCCGCCAGAACCGCATCGAAGAGCGAGGCGACCACCGCGGGGTCTGCGATCCCGAGGACCGACCGTGCCTCCTCCAGGGTGATCTTGCCGGCCGTCAGCGGAACCAGTTGGTCCAGGTAGCCGATCGCGTCCCGCATCGACCCGTCCGCGGTCCGGGCCAGCAGCCCCAGCGCCTCGGCTTCGACCGAGACCCCCTCCTGACCGGCGATCCAACCGAGCCTGTCGGCCACCACGGTGTCCGAAAGCCGCCGGAAGGGAAACTGCTGGCAACGTCCCAGCACGGTCAGCGGGATCTTCTGCGACTCGGTCGTACAGAGGACGAAGACGACGTGGGGAGGCGGCTCCTCCAGGGTCTTCAAGAGCGCGTTGAAAGCCTCTGTGGTGAGCATGTGTGCCTCGTCGATGATGTAGATCTTGTAACGCCCGAGCGCGGGCGCCAGCCGGACCTTCTCGCGGAGGTCGCGGATCTCGTCGATGCCCCGGTTGGAGGCGGCGTCGATCTCGATCAGGTCCAGAGCGGCCCCGGCCGTGATCTGCCGGCAGGACTCGCAGGCGTCGCACGGCTCGGAGGAGGCGGCGGCTCTCGAGAGACAGTTGAGCGCCTTCGCGAGAAGGCGCGCCGAGGTCGTCTTGCCGGTGCCGCGCGATCCGGAGAAAAGGTAGGCGTGCGCCACCCGGTCAGAGGCGATCGCCCCCTGCAAGGCGCGCGAGACAGCCTCCTGCCCAACCAGGTCCGAGAACGTCTGCGAGCGGTACTTCCGGTAAAGGGTCTGGTAGCTCATCGAATTCTCAGTCGCGTCCAGAGGGTGACCGCGCACCCCCTCGTCGATTGCGGCGCCCCCGGCGCTGTCGGGGCTTCCGGCTCTGGCCAGGCTGTCTGCGGCACCCCCGGTCTCCTCCTTACCGCTGCTACCTTCCGGTCCTGACGGGGTTCGGAGGCCCGAGCTGCGCAGGTCCCGACCTTCAACGCCGTCCACCTCGGGCTGACCCGAAGGGCCGAACCTCGGAGAGGGGATTAGACCCAGCTGAGGCGGATTGCTGGTTCAGGGCACCGCCAGTTCCCCGTTTAGCGCGGCCGCTGAGAATCTTACCCGCGTCGGCCGAAGTAATCCGTCCAGATAGCACTATCAACGCGGCCGTGTGAGCCTCACCGCCGTCCACCCGAGGTCCACCCAGGCCAGCAGCGTCACCAAGGGGATGAGGACGATCGCAAAAGTCGCCAGCCCCGGAAGCCGAAAGAGCGCGATCCCACCCAGCAGGACCGCGATCAACGTCGTCGAGAGCCGGCCGAAGAACGTGTGCTGGAAGCGGGGCAGCCGGTGCGCCAGGTAAAGGACCCCGCCTGCCGCCACCGGCACCAGGTAGCGGAGGACGACGACCGCGCCCAGCCAGAGCGGGTAGGCGCCGCCGAAGGCCAATCCCAGCGCCACGCCGCCGTAGAAGAGCCCATCCATGATCGGGTCAAGGGCGGCCCCCACCTGCGACGTCGAACCGAGGCGCCGGGCGATCGTGCCGTCGACCAGGTCGCTGAGACCTGCCACGGCCACGCAGAGGGCCAGCCAGCCCAGCGTCTCCGGTCGCAGAGCGAAGAAGAAGGCGGGGATGGCGAGGACCCCGCGGAGCGAGGTGACGGCGTTGGCTACCAGGTCAGGAAATCTACTTCTTGGGGGTCGGTGACGGCGAGGGGACTATCGGAGTTGGGGCCGGCGTCGGGTAGGGAGCCACCCCGGGCGGCAGCGCGCTCCCACAGGTGCCTTTCGGCTCGCCCAGACCCTGCACGAAGACCTCGGGGTAGCTCTGCCCGGACGGCGTGTTGGCGTCCGCGCGCATGCCGTCCAGCCGGCAGACGTTGATGGTCACCAGCCCTGTCGGCGTCTTCCAGGAGGCCGGCCAGGCCCGCCCGCCCGAGTAGTAGGACTTGAGGAAGGGGCGGAAAAGGTTGAGCCCTACGTCTTCGCCCCAGACCACCCTGGTGGGGCAGATCCAGCCGGAGGCCTGGACCCCCGGAGGCATCAGGTTCGAGTAGCCGGAGCTACAGGTGTCGCCCTTGTTGACGTGGGCCAGCATCGTTCCCACGGCCAGGTCTGGCGTGTACCCCATCATCCAGGCCGTCGTGTAAGCGTCGGTGGTGCCGGTCTTGCCGGCGACGGGCAGCCCAGCCATGCCGAGCTCCTTGCCTGGCACCCCGTGCAGGATGTCGGTCATCACGTAGGCGAGCTGGGGCGTTATCACCTGGCCGCCGACGGTGTTTTCCGGGAAGGCCGCCAGTGGCTTGCCGGAAGTGTCCACGATCTTGACTATCGGGTGCGCGTAGATCCGGTGGCCGCCGTTGTCGAAGGCCGATAGGGCAGCCAGGTGGTCGATCATCCGCACGTCACCGGACCCGATCGTCGTGGTCAGGGTGCTGGGGTCGAAATTGCCGGTCAGGCCCAGCTTGTGTGCGAAGTCGATCACGTTCTGGGGCCCGACAGCCTTGAAGGTCCAGAGGGCCGGCAGGTTGCGCGACTGCTCGACCGCCTGGCGAAGCGGGATCCAGCCCTCGAGACGGCCGTCCCAGTCGGTGAACTTGGTCCCGCCGATCGTGGCGTCCTTGTCGTCGACCAGGGTCGCCGCGTTGAACTGCCCGGTCGAGAGCGCGTAGCCGTATGTGTAGGGCTTGAAGGAGGACCCGGGCTGGCGGGGCGAGAGTGTCAGGTTGACCTGGCCGCGAATGTCCTCTGACGCATAGTCGGCCGATCCGACCATGGCCAGGATCTCGCCGTTCTGCGGGTTGAGGGCGAGCAGCCCGCCGGTGTTGACGCCGCGGTTGGCGTATTCGGCCACCGCGGCCTTCACCTTGGCGTCGGCGAGCTGCTGCATGGGCAGGTCGAGCGTCGTGTAGACGGCCAGCCCGCCGGTGAAGAGCGTCTTGTCGTCGTAGCCGTGGTCGCGCAGGTACTGGATGACGTAGTCCGTGAAGTGGCCCGTCAGCGGGTCGGCGCCGTTGCCCCCGGCGGTCGCCGTGCGGTGATCCGCCATCTGCTTCCAGATGTCGACCTTGAGGGCGGCGTCCTCCTGGGCGACCGTGATCTTGCGGTTGGCGACCATCGCCGAAAGGACTCCTTGCCAACGAGCCTTGGCGGCTGCTTTCTGCTCAACTCCACCGAAGGGGTTGTAGCCCGCCGGGTCCTGCGGCAAGCCCGCCAGGAACGCCGCCTGGGCGAGGTCGAGCTTCGCGGCCGGAACGCCGAAATAGGTCTGCGCGGCGGTCTCGATGCCCGATGCCCGGTTGCCGTAAAAGATCGAGTTGAGGTAGAGCTCGAGGATCTGCTGCTTCGAGTAGCGGCGCTCCAGCTCCTCGGCCAGCAGCAGCTCGCGGATCTTGCGCGTGAGCGAGCGGTCCGCCACGCCGGAGGTGATCGCGTTGCCGGCGGCCTGCGAGCAGGTCGTGCAGAGCACGTCGTCCTTCACCACCTGCTCGGTGATCGTGGATGCGCCCAGCGTGGAGGATCGATGCGTCACGTCGTAGGCGACGGCGATCGCCAGGCGCCGGTAGTCGACGCCCTGGTGGCTGTAGAAGGTGCGGTCCTCGATCGAGATGGTGGCGTCCTGCAGCGGCAGCGCCACCTTGCTGAGCGGCACGACCGTCCGGTTCTGCTCGTAGAGCGATGTGAGCAGGGCGCCGTTGCGGTCGTAAATGTGAGTGGTCTGGGCGAGGTTGGCCGACGTGAGGCTGTCGAGCGACGGCAGGCCCTGGGAGTAGTAGCCGACCGCCGCCACGGTGGCGACGGAGCCGAGGGTGCCGACCGTGGCGAGGGCGGCAACCACAAAAAGGAGGACGACCTGCCACCGCCGGGAAGCCGTCCGGTAGCGAGAACCTCGGCGCCTGGTATGGGTGCGGGAACGTCTCAAGTGACCCTTGTTGGAACGCGAGTTCCGCGCGACAGGTTACCTCATCGGTTAGCGGAGCCCGATCGCGGCCGCCCCTTGCAGCGCCAGGGAGCTGACCGGCAGGGCCAGGAACCCATAAACGCTGACCAGGGCCGCCGCCAGCAACGCTCCGGCGAACGTAAGGCGGTCGCGCGGCGCCGCGAAGACCTGCTCGCCCGGCGAGGTCAGAAAAGCCAGGCGCACATCGCGAAGCGCCGCGAAGAGCAGCAGGGCCGAACCGAAGACGCCCAGCGCGATGAGCCAGAAGAGCCCCGCCCGGGCCAGCTCGGCGGCCACGGCGAACTGGCCGAAGAAGCCCGCAAGGGGCGGGACCCCGGCCAGTGAGAGGTAGCAGGCTGTGAAAGCGACCGCCCTCCCCACTCCCCGCTCGGCCAGGCCGGCCAGGCCGTGCGGCAGCGCAGCCAGCGCAATCGGGCCACCGGCAGCCGCAAGCAGGTAGGCGCTGAGGAGGAAGAGGCCCGCCGCGATGCCGAAGCGGTCGGGTACGGCCAGGGAAGCCAGGAACCAGCCCAGCTGGACCATACCTGCCCCCACCAGGCTGGGACCGGGCCGGCGCGCCGCGAGCGCCGCCAGGCCGCCGCCCACCATCGCGACCGCGGCTACGGCCGGGACGTAAAGCGCCCAGCTTGGCGATAAGGCGGAGGTGGTAGCGGCCATCTTCAGGAGCACGATGCCGGCGGTCCCGGTCGCCAGCGGTCCGGCCCAGGGCGCCAGCGCCAGGCGAGCTGTCAAGGCGCCGACCACCAGCAGCGCCGCAAGCGCCAGCGGCAGGGTCAGGCTGTGCTGGAAGAGCTGCCCGCGGAGGTCGGCCAGGACTGTCGTCCCGCCGCTCCCCGCCAGCAGCGCCATGCCCACGGCGACCAGGCCGCCGAGCCCGACTGAGGCGAGCAGCAGCTGTCGTGCGGCGAGCCGGTCCGTGCGCCCCAGCAGAACCGCAGCGGACAGGCCGGCCAGCTCCAGGCCCGCCCAGAGCCCGATCAGATCGCCGGCCGACGCGGCCACCATCCCGCCGAACGTGGCCAGCAGAGTGAGCCCGATCCCGGCCGGTGCGGTAAAGGGGTCCCAGTCGGTCGCCGCGACGATGATCAAGGCCGTGAGCAGGAGGGCGCCTTTGGCGTAAAGCGCGAACCGGTCCTGGCTGAAACCGCCCTGAAAGAGCGTCCCGACCTGGGCGCCGAACCAGAGCTCCAGTCCGAGGGCGAGCACCACCGCCAGCGAGGCCGCCGCCGGCAGCCAGGCCCGCTGCCGGGGCCGCAGGGCCGGGCTAAGCAGGCTGGCGACCGCGGCGGCAACGACGACGGCTTCGGGTCCGAGGAGGGTCAGGGTCCTCATGGGCTGGGGCTGGGACTCGGACCTGGCGACGCGGAAGGCGAGGCCGAGGTCGAAGGGGAGGGCGACGGCGACGGCGTCGGCGGGGCAGGTGGCGCCGGCGGCACGTAGGGCGAGGCGACGTCCGTGGAGCCGTTGCTGAGGACGTTCACGATGCCCTCGTCGAAGAGGGTCACCTGGCCGCCGATCTTCGGCCCGCCGGGCAGGATCCCAAACCAGAGCAGGGCCGCCACCAGCAGCCCCAAGTACCAGGTCTCGGCGAGCGAGGCGTCGCTGGCGCCGGGCGAATCCGGACGGGGCCGCCCGAAGAGCACGCGCTGGACCGTGAAGGCCACCACGGCCACGGCGGCGGCCATCCCCAGGCCGGCCAGGAAAGCGGCCGCCGGCTGCGTGTAGAAGACCCCCAGGAACGTGAAGACCTCCGAGATGAATGAGGCCATGCCGGGGACCCCGATCACCGCCAGCCCGGCCAGGACGAGGAGCCAGGCCAGCTTCGGCATCCGCGGAGCCAGGCCGGCCAGCACGCTGAGGCTGCGGGATTGGGCCCGTTCGGCGATCGTGGCGGTCACGCCGACGGCGAGCGCCGCCGCCAGCCCGCCGGTGATGAGCCCGAAAGCGGCCCCCAGCAGAGAGATCGACGTGAGCCCCGCCAGGCCGAGCGCGAAGAGCCCGCCCGGGATGATGGCCAGGTAGGCCCCGAACTTGCGCACGTCGTCGTTGCGGAAGGCGGCCAGCGCCGCGTAGAGGATCGTGATCCCGGCCAGGGCGCCGAGCAGCGGCGCCAGGAGACGGGACCCGTCGTGGAGGCCCGAAATGAGGAGCCGCAGCAGCATGAAGCCACCGAGCCGCATGCCGATGCCGGCGATCATCACGGCCAGCCCGGGCGGCGCCTCGGACAGCGCGTCGCGCACCCAGCCCTGGAAGGGCACCAGCGGGAGGCGGGTGGCCGCGGCGATCACGAGCGCCAGTCCCGCGATCAGCTGCACGCGCGGCGTCAGGGCGGCGTTGGCCAGCACGTTCATGTCGAAGCTGGCCCCTCCGGTCGCAGCGTAGACGAGCAACAACGCGACGAGGAGCGCCGCGGTGCCGACCGCACCGTAGGCGAGGAACCGGATCGCCGCTTCGTGGCGGCGCGGCCCGCCCCACCCGGCCAGCAGGAGCGCGGCGGGCAGGAGCCCCGCCGCCCAGAAGAGGACGAACACGAACATGTCGCGCGCGCAGAGGGCGCCCGTGATGGAAGCCTGCAGCAGGAGCAGGAGAGTGAAGTATTCGCGGACCCGCTCCCGGATCGAGGCAGACGCCAGTACCGACACCGTCCCGATCAGCGATCCGACGAGGAGCATCGCGATGGTGATGCCATCAGCGCCGAGGTGGTAGCTGATTCCAAGCCAGGGCACCCAGCGGATCAGCTCCTCGAACTGGAAGCTTGGGCTGAAGAGCTGGGCCTGGTTGTAAGCGACCAGTGCCAGGAATGCGAGCGAGGCGTTCGTCCAGAACGCCAGCAGGTAGATCGTCCGGTCGTTGCGGCCGCGCGGATTCGGGAGTGCAGCGATGATCAGTGCGGCCAGCACCGGCAGCCAGATCAGCGTGCTGAGCAGAAAGCTGACGTGGAACGGGTTGGCCGCGAAAGTGTTGACGGGTGTCGGGCTGGGCGTCGGGCTGACCAGCGTCGGCCCCGGTTGGACCGCGACCAGGAAGAGGGCCAGCCTCATCAGCTGTGGACTCCAGGCGCGAAGACCGCCAGCAGCGCGGCCACGACCACGGCCAGGCCGGCGAGCAACGGGATGAGGACGCGCGCCGGCATGCGCGCGAGGCCGGCGGCGCGCTCGATGGCGTCTCCAACGGCGCTCTCGCCACGGAGCAGGCCGGTGTCCTCCATCTCTTCCGCGAGCCGGATCGACGGCGCCGCCAGGAACCGGCCGCCGAGCAGAGCGCCGAGGCCGAGGACGCCGGCCCAGAGGGTCGTGGCGACCCCGGTCAGCCGCGTCCCCAATTCTGGCGCCCGCCAGTAGAGGACTGCCGCGAGAAGCACGCCGACCGCCGCCGCGCCCAGCCAGGCGAGCGCCGCAAAGGGCTCGATCGAGTGCGGCCGCCCGTCGATGAAGTTGAGCCAGCGCGCCGAGAACTCGGCTCCGGCCAGGGCGGCGGCTAGCACGAAGCAGAAGAGGACCGGGGCTGACATCGACCCAGGTACCTGGCGGACCCGGTTCGGGTCGAAGCCCCGCCGACGGGGCAGGACGCCGTGCGCGGCGCTGAAATAAAGGCGGAAGGCGGCGAGCGCCGAGAGGCCGATCGCGGCGCCATAGACCGCGATCCACTGGGGACGCAGCGAGCCGCCCCCCACCCCGGCGGCCAGCCCGGCGAGCGCGACGACCGAGAGGAGGAGGCCGAGGGCTGAGCTGCGCATCCGGTTCCAGCCGTCGCCCATCTCCGTGAGATCGGCGGTGCGCATCCCGGTGACGAGGCCGGCAGTCGCCAGGACCAGCCCGCTGCGCACGAGCGCCACTGCGCAGGCGGCGGTCAGGGCCAGCGCCACGCTGGCCGGGCGGAAGAGCGCCAGCAACGCCAACGCGGTGAGGCCGATTCCGGCGCAAGCGGCCACTCGTCGAGCATCGCGACCTGCCAGTCCCAGGAGCGGCACACCGACCGCGCTGGTGGCGCAGGTGATGGCCATGGCGCGCACGGGCAGCGTCCCCGCCGAGACAAGGACCGGCAGCATCTTGTAAAGAAGGCCGATCACGATCACGGTCCAGAGGCCCTGCGCGGCGGCCTGGGCACCCGGCGGTGTCTCGGCCACGCCGGTGACCCAGCCCTGCAAGGGGAAGAGGCCTGCCCGGCCGGCGGCCCCCGCGAACACGAGCAGAGAGGCAACCGTAAGGGCCTTTGGCCCGGCCCCTGGCGTGTTGTTGAGCACGGGCACCAGGGCGTCGAACCGGATCACGCCATAACGCGACCAGAGGATCGCGATCCCGGCCAGGAGCGCCAGGTCGGCGACGGCGGGCACGGCCAGCGCCAGCCTCGCAGCACGCGTAGAGCGCTCGTCGGCGAAGAGGTGCGTCAGCAGGAGGTAGGTGCTCACCCCGGCCAGCCCCCAGAACGTGTAGAGCTCTGCGAGGTCGGTGCTGACGCTCGCTCCGATCGCGGCGAATACGAGCAGCGTCATGAGGCCGTAGTACCGCGCGGGAGCCGGCTCGCCGCGGGCGCCGGCCCGGCTCCAGACGGCGACGGCCACTCCGATGGCCAGACAGCCGCCGACCAGGAGCAAGGTCGGGTGGCTCAGGTGAATTCCGACCTGCGCGATGAACGTCTGGAACTGAGAGGGCCCGCTGTACGCCAGGCTCAGGTTGAGCCAGTCGTAGGCGACCTCGTACGGCGTCGTCTTGGGCGCTAGAGCCCACGCGCACAGCGCATAACCGCCGGCCGTGACCAGCAGTCCGCCCAGCGTTGTGTTGGCCACCGCGCGCCGGCTGCGGACGCCCACGGCGATCATGCAGAAGACCGCAAGTGGGGCGACGAGCAGGAGCGGCGCGGCCCAAGGCAAAGCGCTGTTGGGGTCGAAGTTGAAGTTGAAAGGGCCGCTCTTGCGGGGCGCCGAAGCGGCGCTGGCGGCCGCCAGGTAAAGGATCCCGGGCAGGCTCAGCGCCGACCCTCCGGCGTCCCCGGTCCCGGCCGGGCCAGCGCGGCTCCGGCGGCGACCGCGGCAAGCGTCAGCCCCGCCAGCACGACGGCGAACTCCTGGCCGGCCACCCGATCGGCCGAGGAGGTGGCGAAGCGGCTCACACCGACGAGGTCGAGGCCGGCGCCGCCGAGCAGCAGCGGAAGGCCGGCAAGGGCGCCTGGAAAGCTGCGCCGGTAAGCGACCGTAAAAGCGCCTGTGGCGAACAGCGCTCCGCCCACGAAGAGGACAGGCACGAGCGTGACGGTCATCGGACGCGACGCACGCGAGAGGTCACTGCCGCGGCAGTTACCCCGACCAGGAAAGCGCCTGCCAGGGCTTCTGCCGCTAGTGCGTCACGACCGAGCAGAAGGCGCCCGATGGCGCTGGTGTTGATCTCGCCCGAGGTCTGAAAGCCGGCGGCGAAGTCACCCCGATATGCGACATAAGCCAGGACCAGGAAGACCGCTCCGGCGAGCAGGCCGCCCACTTGCTGGGGCACGCCGCGCGCCTCGCGGTCGGCTGCCTCGAGCGCGGGCCAGGCACGCAGCGTGCGCAGTAGGAGCGAGGCGCAAGCGAGGTAAGCGAGGAGTGCCGCCCCGGCGGCGAAGCCGGCGGAAAGGTCGGCGTAGAGGCCGGCCAGGCCCACCGCGACTGCCAGGAGACCGAGCAATCGCCGCTCCCCGGCGAGCAAAGCGACAGCCAGGGCGCCCGCCAGCGTCAGGGCCGCGAGCGCGTAGAAGAGCGCCGAGTGGAGAGCGTCCAAAATCTTCTAGATCGTGCCTATCCGGAGGCGGCTTGAGTGCCGAGGCGGAAAGCATACAGGAGGCCTGCTCCCACGATCAGCGCCGCCGCCACGGCGGCTGCAGCCTGGCCGCGCTCGAACTGACCGGCAACAGCGGAGACGACCCAGGCCGCGAGCAGGAGCGCGGTGTAGAGCCCGGCGCCCGCCGCCGCGAGCACTGCTGCGTCATAGGCGGCCAGGCGGGCTAGCAGTCGTTTCACGCCGCGCGCCTGATTAGCCCACCGCCGAGAACGCGGGTGCCCTGGTAGAGGACCGCGGCCTGCCCGGGCGCGGCGCCACAGAAGGGCTCGGCGAGGCGCAGCCGGCCGGCTTCGTAAACGGCCGGCACCGGCGCGGCGTGATAGCGCAGTCGCGCCTCGCAGTCCAGCGCGGCGGCCGGTTGGCCGTCGATGAAGGTGACGTCCGAGAGGTCGACCTCCGTCACGCCGAGCTCCTCCCGCCGGCCCACCAGGAGCCGGTTGGCGCCGGCGTCGATGCCGAGCACGTACCAGGGTCCGGGCTCGACCAGGTCCAGCAAGCCGGTCCGCTGCCCGACGGTGTAGAGCGGGGTCCCGCGGTGGCCGCCAACGCGACGACCCTCGCGATCGACAGCCTCGCCGGCCCGGACCGGCAGCCGCCTCGCCAGGTACTCGGCGGTCCGCCCCCGGGGCACGAAGCAGATCTCCTGGCTCTCGGCTTTGCCCGCCACAGGCAGGCCGAACTCGCGGGCGTGCTCGCGCACCTCTGGCTTGGTCATCTCCCCGAGCGGGAACTTGAGCCTGGCCAGGCGCCGCCGGTCGAGGTGGTAGAGCATGTAGGACTGGTCCTTTAAGGGGTCCGCGCCCATGTGCAGCTCGGGCCCGGCCAGGACGCGCGCGTAGTGGCCTGTCGCGAGCGCCTCGAAGCCGAGTCCCAGCACCCGCTCCAGCATCAGGTCGAAGCGGACGAACGCGTTGCAGCGCAGGCAGGGATTGGGCGTCTCACCGGCCAGGTAGGCTCGGTGGAAAGGCTCGATCACCCGCTCACCGAACTCGCGCTCGAGGTTCCAGACGTAGTAGGGGATCTCCAGGAGCGCAGCCACTCGGCGGGCATCCTCGACGGCCGAGAGCGAGCAGCAGCCGCCGTGTCGCTCGCTCTCCCCGCCGTCGTCCCGCGGCCACTGCTGGAGAGTGATGCCGACTACAGAGTGGCCGGCCGCCGCCAGCAGCGCCGCCGCCACGCTCGAGTCGACGCCCCCGGACAGGGCGACCGCCACCTTCACGTGCTGAAGGTTAGCGGCCGCCCCTGAGAAGGATCGGAGTCAGACCCGGCTCGGCTGCTTTACCTCGGCGAACACTGACTCGAACATCTCGACCTTGACGTCCGCAGCTCCGGCGGCATCCGCGGCGTCCCGGCGCAGGCTGCTGACCTTGGATTCGCTGGCCTCGAGGTCGGCCTGCGTATCCCAGACGGTCGACACCGTGCTCTGGCCGGTAGTCCGGTCGACGTTCATGATCAGGGCGCGGTAGCCCTTCTGGCTCTGAAGCGCCGGCAGCACCTGCTTCTGGATGAACTTGATCGCGTTTTCGACCTTGTCCGGCGTGCCGGCCACCGTGTTGAGCCTGACGAAGGTGCCTGCCTTAGCCGGCTGCGCCCGGTCGGCGATCACCTGCTCGTAGCGGTGGACGTTGACTATTTGCCCGCCAGTTGCGGCCGCCGACTGCGTGCGGCTCGAGATCCCGAACTGTTCGCTTGCGTTCAGCGCCTGGGCGGTGTCCCAGAGCGTGATCCCGACCACGGTTCCCTTCTTGCGGTCGACGAGAAGCACCGCGCCGGCATTGCCGGGAGTCGATTTGGCGCCCGGTACCACCGTCTCCTTGAAGAAAGCGATCCCCTTCTCGAGGGTATCCGGTGAGGTCTGGATTCGGGTCATGCGTCCGTACATAGACGCCACCTCCTACCTATCCACACGGGACCCGGTCACCCGGGTCAAGACTCGGTACACCCTACTCCCCCGGGCCGGCCGGGCGCTACTCGACGAGGTCGCCTTCTGCCGGCTCCACCCGCACGCCCCGCGACTCCAGGTAAGCGACGCCTTTGTCGAGCTCGTCAGGCTCTCCGGTGAGTTCCAAAAGGACCCAGCCTTCATCGCGGGTCACGTCGGCCCGCCGGATGTTGCTGACGATCTCGTAGTTCTTACCGAGCTGGTAGATGACGGGCTCGGTCACGAGCTCGCGTCCGAAGATCAGCTTTACGCGACGTCGCGCCATCGCGCGGAGCTTAACGCGCTTGCACTAAGGGGGCTAACCCCCTGCTACGGCCGGGATGATCGAGACCTCGTCCTTCGGGTCGAGCTTCGCGTCAAGTCCGCCCGAGAAGCGCACGTCCTCGTCGTTGAGGTACACGTTCACGAACTGCCGGAGGTTGCCCGACGGGTCGAGCAGGCGGTCCTTGAAGCCGGGATAGCGCGAGTCGAGCTCCTCGATCGCCTGCCTCAGGTCACTTGCCTTCAGCTCGACTGTCGAGTCCCCCTGCGAGAGGGTGCGGAGGGGTCCCGGTATACGAACTAATGCCACTTGCCTTTCCGAACCTCCTCACTCATTTTCAAACTTCCACCACTTCCCGGAACGACTTCAGCGTCGGGTCTATTTCGAACCGATGCGCCGTTCCATCGGGCTCCGCCACCGCGTCGGCGGTTTTGAGCCCGTGGCCGGTGACGTAGGCCACGATCGTCTCATCTCCCTTCCAGCGGCCGGCCCGAGCCAGCTTGGCGAGCACACCGATGGTGACCCCGCCGGCCGTCTCGGTGAAGATCCCCTCGGTCCGCGCCAGGAGCTTGATCGAGTCGACGATCTCCTGCTCGCTCACAGCCTCCACCACCCCGCCCGTCTCGCGGGCCATGCGGATCACGTAGGTTCCGTCCGACGGGTTGCCGATCGCGATCGACTTGGCGATCGTGTCGGGCTTGACCGGCATGACCTGGTCGGTCCCCTCGCGCCAGGCGTTGTAGACGGGCGCACAGCCAAGCGCCTGGGCGCCGGTCAGGGCCGGCCGGTGATCACCTTCCGCCAGCCCAAGGTCGAGCAGCTCCCCCCAGGCCCGGTGGTGCTTGACGAACTGGCAGCCGCTGGCGATCGGGATGATCACCTCGTCCGGAACCTGCCAGCCGAGCTGCTCGGCGGTCTCGAAGTCGAGTGTCTTCGAGCCTTCGGCGTAGAAGGGCCTCACGTTGATGTTGCAGAACGCCCAGGGGTAGCTTTCGACCAGCTGCGAGCAGAGCCGGTTGACCTGGTCGTAGTTGCCGCGAACGGCGATCAGGTTGGGACCGAAAACCGAGGTGCTGCTGATCTTGGCGGGCTCGAGGTCGGCCGGGATGAAGACGAAGGATTCAAGGCCGGCTCGCGCCGAGTAGGCGGCCACCGCGTTGGCCAGGTTGCCGGTCGAGGCGCAGCCGATGGTCTCGAAGCCGTGCGCCCTCGCCCAGGAGATCGCGACCGAGACGACACGGTCTTTGAAGGAGTTGGTGGGGTTCATGGTGTCGTTCTTCAGGTAGAGGCGGCTCAATCCCAGCTCGGCCCCGAGGCGCTCGGCGTGGACGAGAGGCGTGAAGCCCTCGCCGAGGGTCACGATGGGCACGCCGTCCTCCAGTGGCAGCAGATCTCGATAGCGCCACATCGAGGGCGGCCCGGCCGCGATCTTCTCGCGCGAAATCGCGCTTTTGATCGCGTCATAGTCGTAGACGACGTCGAGAGGTCCGAAGCACATCTCGCAGACGTGCGTCGGCTGTACGGCGTAGTCGGTTGCGCACTCCCGGCAGCGCATCCCGATGACCCGCGTCATGCCGGCGCGCGTTCCATCAGGGCGAGCTCCTGCTCCACGACCTCGTCTCCAAGCTTCTTGAAGAGGGCCTTCGGCTCCTGCAGCTTCTGCCCAGCCGGCAGCTCGGGCGCCTGCCAGCCGCGCACCCAGGATTCATAGTCGCCGGTCAGGACCCGGTGCGTCGCACCGTCCTCCGCCACCTCGCGGACCTCGATCGGACCGGCCAGGAATCCATCGTGGCCTAGCATCTCGTGGACCCTCTGCGAGGTGAATGGCAGAAAGGGCGTGAACATCACCTTCAGAGCGTCAACGCATCTGAGCGCGATGTTGAGCACGGTCCCCGCCCGGGCCTTGTCGGTCTTGACCAGCGCCCAGGGCTGCTCGTCCTGCAGGTAGGTGTTGGCGATCGAGGAGAGCCGCATCGCTTCGCCGAGCGCGGCTTTGAAACGGGCCTGTTCGATCAGGCCTCCGACTGAGGCGTATCCGGCGCTCACCGCGTCGAGCACGGAGCGATCGCGCTCGCTCAGCTCGCCGGGGGCGGGCACCTCGCCGAAGTTGCGGTGCGCGTTGACGAGAGTGCGGTTGACGAGGTTTCCCCAGTTGGCGACCAGCTCGTCGTTGTTCCGCCGCACGAACTCCGTCCAGGTGAAGTCGGTGTCCTGCGTTTCCGGGCCGGCGATGGTCAGGAAGTAGCGCAGCGGATCCGGGTCGTAGCGCGCGAGGAAGTCGTTGACGAGGATCGCCACCCCGCGGCTGGCCGAGAACTTGCGGCCCTCCATCGTCAGGAATTCGCTGGCCACGATGTCGTAGGGCAGCTCGAGGCCGTGCCCCAGCAGGATCACGGGCCAGATGACCGAGTGGAAGACGATGTTGTCCTTGCCCATGAAGTAGTAGTGACGGGCCGCCGGATTCTGCCACCAGAGCTTCCAGTCGTCCGGCCGGCCCTGCAGCTTGGCCCACTCGATGCTGGCGCTCAGGTAGCCGAGAACGGCGTCGAACCAGACGTAGATCCGCTTGTCGTCGCGCTCCTCCCACCCCGGTAGGGGAATCGGCACGCCCCAGTCCAGGTCGCGCGTGATCGGCCGCGGCTTCAGCTCCGGCAGCAGGTTGCGCGTGAAGTTGATGACGTTCGGCCGCCAGTAGGTCTCCTTGGTGGCGAGCCACTCCTGGAGGCGTGTCCCGAAGGCGGGCAGGTCGAGGAAGAAGTGCTCGGTCTCCTTGAAGACCGGCGCCTGGCCGTCGATGCGCGAGCGAGGTTCGATCAGGTCGGTGGGGTCGAGCTGGTTGCCGCAGTTGTCGCACTGGTCGCCCCGAGCCTCCGGGAAGCCGCAGATCGGACAGGTGCCCTCGATGTAGCGGTCGGGCAGGGTGCGTCCGGTGGCGGCGGAAAAGGCGGCCAGGGTTGTCTGCTTGATCAGGTAGCCCTTGTCATAGAGGTCCTTGAAGACCTGCTGCACGACCTCGTAGTGGTTGCGCGTGGTCGTCCTGGTGAAGAGGTCGTAGCTGAGGCCGAGCTTCACGAGGTCGTCTCCGATGACCCGGTTGTAGCGGTCGGCGATCTCCTTCGGGGTGCTGCCCTCCCGGTCGGCCGCGACCAGGATCGGGGTGCCGTGCTCATCGGTGCCGCTGACCATCAGCACCTGGTTGCCCTTCAGCCGGTGGTAGCGCGCAAAGATGTCCGAAGGCACGCCGAAGCCGGCCACGTGGCCCAGGTGTCGGGGGCCGCTCGCGTACGGCCAGGCAACGTTGACGAGGATGCGTTCGGGCATTTGCTTGAGGGAAACGCGACTGCGGAGTCGGGCTAGGCCCGCAGCCGCGAGCGCATGGCCATGGCGCTGAAGCGGATCGGGCTGTCGAGCTCCATGCCGCCCCTTATCCTAATTCCCCGATGGCCACACGCACCTCTTATCGAAGCGTGTCCAGCGGCGGGATCGACTTCGAGAGCGTGCCGATGCGCCTCTTCCAGAAGGCGAAGAAGCTAGGCGTCTGGGACCCGATGGCCATCGACCTGGCCCAGGACCGGCTCGACTGGGAGGCGCTGCCGTCCGCAAGACGCGACGACCTGATCGGGACGACCACGCTCTTTCAGGCCGGTGAGGAGGCGGTGACGCTTGACCTACTGCCCCTCGTGCTCGCGGTCGCGCGAGCGGGCCGGCTGGAGGAGGAGATCTACCTCACCTCCTTCCTTTGGGAGGAGGCCAAACACACCGAGTTCTTCCGCCGCTGGCTGGACCTCGTGCCCGCGGTCAAGGGTGAGGACCTGCACGAGTATATGGGCCCCAACTACAAGCGGCTCTTCTTCGTGGAGCTGCCGGAGGCTATGGGCAGGCTGCTGGAGGACTCCTCGAACCTGGCCCTGGCGCGGGCACTCGTGACTTACAACATGATGATCGAGGGAGTCCTGGCGGAGACCGGCTACTACAGCTACGGCAAGCAGCTGGAGCGGGGACGGCTCTTTCCCGGCCTGGCGAGGGCGCTGCGCCTGATCTCGCGGGACGAGTCGCGGCACATCCGCTTCGGCGTCTACATGCTGCAGCTGCTGATCAGCGAGGACGCCCGGATGTGGGAAGTCGTGCAGGGGCGGATGCAGGAGCTGCTGCCGCTCGTGCTCGGTGTGGTCGGGCCGGCGCCGGACGATCCGCCGCTCCCTAACGACTCGGTCTTCGCCGCTTCACCCGACGAGATGGTCGGCTTCGCCACCGCGCAGTACGCCAGGCGCGTCAAAGTGCTTGAGAGGGCGCGCGGGCAAGCTCGCCGCGACCTCGAGCGCGAGGTCGGCGAGGAGCTCACCGAGGAGTTCTTCGCCGGGCCCGCGTGACCTTCCGGGCCGCGCGCTCGAGCGGCTCGGCCTGGCTGATCGGGATCGCCGCGCTGATGATCGGCATACCCGTCCTGCTGCAGGCGCTGACGCCGTCACGCAGCGTCTTGCTGGTCTTCATCGCCACCGGGGTGGTGGCCGTCTGGTTCGTCCTCCTGGCGATCTGGTTCCCGTCCATGAGGTACGAGCTGCAGGATGGGGAGCTGCTCATCGCCTACGGGCCCGTGGTGCACTGGCGGATTCCTTACCGGGCCATCCGGGGGACGCGCTGGCAGGACCTGCGGCTGAACCTGCTGGCCAGCCACCGCCTGCCTGGATTCGCGCTTTTCGGCGTCATGTACGGGGGTGACGTCGGCGTCGTGCGCATGTGCGCCTCCCGTTCGCTTCACCACATTCTGCTGATCGAGACGGACCACGGCCTCTACGGGGTGACCCCGGCGGACGCAGAAGGCTTCCTGGCTGCGCTCCAGGCCCGGATCCGCGGCTAGCCTTCGTCAAGGCTCCTGGAGGAGCCGGTCGTACACGATCTGTGACCAGGACTCCATCTCGAGGTAGAAGATCCGCATCTCCTCGAGCGTCAGCAGCTCGCCCGCCAGCTTGTCGGTCTCCCTGATCGCGATGTCCGGCGTCGACCCGTCGACGAGAAAGGCCAGGGCCAGGTGCACCTTGGAGACCGGCGAGGAGTCGTCGTTGATCAGGCCCAGGAGCGTCGCCTGGAAATCGCCGGCATATTCCACCTCCTCCTCGAACTCGCGCTTGAGCCCGTCCAGGACCGGGTCGCCGTTCTCGAGGTCGCCCGGGTTGATATGACCGCCCACGCCGAGCGAGTACTGCTGGCGGAGCCGCTTCTCCGAGGATGCCTTCAAGCGACGGGTCAAGAAGTAGCGGTCGGCGTGCCGGAAGACCACGTAGGGGATCACCTGCTGGTAGGCGGGGTCGTCCTCGACCTCACGCCGCGGCATGAAGAAGGACTCTTCCCGGATCAGTCGCTGGTAGCGGTCCAGGCCGTCCGCGACGAACCCATGCCAGGCGCCGTCGGGGAAAACGTCTTCGCGCTTGACGCAGAGAACGTGCTCGTCGAAGACGCCCGGACTCACAGTTGGGTGCGATCCACCAGGGGCTCGGTCCGCAGCGGCGAAAGCGGAGCCAGATCGACGGGTGGCGTCAAGCCTAGGATCATCGCCGCCAGGCCCTCCCCTACCGCCGGCGACTGCATCACTCCGTGCCCGCTGAAACCGCAGCAGGCCCAGATGCCCGGCCGCTCGGTCTCCCCTACCAGCGCGTGGTGGTCGAAAGTCACCTCGTAGTCGCCGAACCAGCTAGCGCCGGGTTCTGAGCCGGCGGCCGCCGGCACGCGCCGCCAGAGCCAGTCCCGGAAATGGTCTCCGGCGCGCTGGTCTCCGGGACCCGTCACCCAGAGGCCGCCCTCTCGCTCCCGGAAGTGGTAGCCCGAGCCGGCCTCCAGCGTCATCGGCACCGCCAGCCCATCCAGCCAGGGAAAGGGTCCGAACTTCCAGACGGCCCGCTCGAGCGGCTCAACCGAGAGCGACACGCCGAGCCTCTTCCCCACCTCCTTGGACCAGGCGCCGGTGGCGATGACCACCGCCTCCGCGTCCTCCAGCTCCGCCGGCGTGGCCGGCCTCCCGTAGCAGAAAGTGGCGCCCGCGGCGGCCGCCTCCTCCCTGAAGGCGGCCAGCACCTGAGGCGGCAGGTAGAGCCCGTCGAGCGCGCAGAAGTTCGTGGACAGGATGTCAGCCGCCGCCAGGAAGGGGACCAGCGAAGCCGGATCGGGATGCGTGATCGGCAGCCCGGACGCGGACTGGAACTCGGCCCGCGCGGCCAGCTCCGCCTTCGCGGCCGGCGTTTCCGCAAGGTAGAGGTACCCGTTGGGCTGGAACCCGACCCGGCCGGCTCGCGTCTCAAACCAGTCACGCGAGCGCAGCGCCAGGTCGATGTTCGGGCGGGACCCGTGCTGGGTCCGGAACCCGCCCATGGCCTTGCCCGTCGAGCCCTCGCCGGGCTGTCGCGGGTCGTAGACGACGACGTCGGAGCGGCCGGCCCGGGAGAGCCCCCAGGCCACCGCGGCCCCGGCCACGCCGCCGCCCAAGATGACGATCACAGGCTGGCGATCACAGGACCCGGATCAGTCCCCTCCCATGGAGGGCGATCAGCTCGGCGGTCCGCTCGACCGCGTCCTCGTCGACGGGCAGGAAAAAGATCCAGGCCGCCGCGGCGGTGGCGGTCGTGATCCGGGTCCGCTCCGAGTCGGCGGACGGGTTGCCGCAGGGCCCGGCGCCGTCCGCGACGCAGATCCGGCCCTCGACATTGACGCGCTCCTTCCCGATGCCCGCGTAGCTTTCGCCGGGCTCTCCCAGCCGGATCACGAGCTCGTCGCCCTCCAGCTTCCCGACGTCGTAGAGGCCGATCGGGACCTGGAGGCGGAGCGATATGACGTTCCCCACGTCGACCAGGGAGTTTATCCGCGGCAAGCCATCACCCCGCCGCACGCGCCGCAGGAGCGCCTCGCTGGAGGGCCGGTGCCGGGTCGGGTCGATCCCGTAGGAGCGATAGAGAGCGCGCGCCGCCGCGGTGTCGGCGACCTCTTTGTCACGCACCGCCTGCTCGGCGGCCGCAACCTCCGCGTCGAAGCCAGCAAGCGGCTCGCGCACCTCCAGCTCGTGGAGCTCGAGCGCGGTGAAGCCCTCGCCGCCAGGCAGCGCGGAGCGCACGCTCAACACAGGGATTCCAAGTCTCGCCAAAAGTTCGGGTAGGAGATCGCGGCGTGCTCGGCGCCTTCGATCTCGGTCGTGCCGCCGGCGAGCAGGCCGGCCACAGCCAGCGCCATCGCGACCCGGTGGTCGTCGAAGGCTGAGACCCGGGCACCCGTGAGCACCGTCGGGCCAGTAATCTCCCAGCCATCCTCGCGCTCCCGGATCTGGGCGCCCATCGCCCCGAGACCCTTCGCCATCGCCGCGATCCGGTCCGACTCCTTGACCCGCAGCTCGGCCGCGCCGGCGATCCGTGTGGTGCCACGGAGCTGCGTCGCGGCCACGGCCAGCACCGGGAGCTCATCGATCAACGCCGCGCTCCAGCTTGCGTCCCAATCCCAGGCCGGCGCTGCCGGGATGGTGCCGACCTGGAGGTCGGCCACCGGCTCCCTGCCAACTTCGCGAAGCCGCATCACCTTGGCCGGCAAGAGCTCCAGGATCGCCTTTCGGGTCGGGTTCACGCCGACCTCGAGGACCTCGAGGCTGGCGTCGGGATGGAAGCTGCCGGCCACGATCCAGAAGGCGGCGCCGCTGATGTCGCCGGGGATGCGGAGGTCGAGCGGCTGCAATCGGTCGGTGGTCTCCACGCTCACCGTCCGGTCGACGACAGTCAGCGGGGCGCCCATCGCCTCCAGCATCAGCTCGGTGTGGTCGCGGGTCGGCACCCGCTCCACGACCCGGGTCGTCCCGGTCGCCCGCAGACCTGCCAGCAGGATGGCGGACTTGACCTGGGCGCTGGCGACCGGCATGGAGTACTCGATGCCGTGCAGCGGCCGGCCCCCCACCCTGAGCGGGTCGAGCTCAGCATGCGCGCCCATCTTGCGGAGCGGTTCCACGACCCGGTCCATCGGCCGCCGCGCCAGCGACTCGTCGCCGACCAGCATGCTCTCGAAGGGCTGGCCCGCGAGGAGGCCGGCGAGGAGCCGCATCGTGGTCCCCGAGTTGCCGCAATCGAGCGGACCGGACGGCTTGCGGAGGCCGCCCAGGCCGACGCCGTGCACGACACCCTCGCCGATCTCGACCCCCAGGCTGTGCAGGCAGGCGGCCGTCGAACCTATGTCGGCTCCAGTGCCGAGGTTTTCGATCTCGGCGCGGCCGTCGGCGACCGCGTTCAGGAGCAGCGCGCGGTGGGAGATCGACTTGTCGCCCGGCGGGGTGACCGTCCCCCGCAGCCGCCGGGGCGACTTGACCCTTTCGATCAAGCCCTGCGCTCCCGCTCCCAGCGCTCCCGCGCCTGCTGCGCCTCTTCGAAAAGCTCGGCCAGCCGGGCGTCGCCCGCCTCCAGGTGGCGCCGGACCTTGGCGATCTCGGCCTCGACCGCGGCCAGCCAGAGCGCCGCGTTGTCGGCGTTGGTGCGGGCGATGTCGGTGTACATCTCGGGGCTCCCGGCCGCGAGTCGTGTCATGTCGCGGAAGCCGGAGGCCGCCAGGCGCGAGAGGTCCGGCCAGTCCGGTGAGGCGGCCGCGCTCAGCATGTAGGCCGCCGCCAGCAGGAAGGCGGCATGGCTCACGCCCGCGACCACCCGGTCGTGCCGCTCGGCGTCCATGACCACAGGCACCGCGCCGACCGCCCTCACCAGCTCCTCCACGCGCGGCTCCCCGCGGGTCAGAACCCAGGCGGCACCCTGGTAGAGATTCGGGTCGGCGGCGTCGATGCCGCTCCGCTCGCTGCCGCACATGGGGTGCCCGCCCACCAGGTCGACGCCCGCCTCGGCAGACCACTCCAGCACGCTGCGCTTGGTGCTGGCCAGGTCCGTGACCAGCCCTCCCTTCGGCAGAGCGGCGAGGACCGCCCGCATCGCCCCGATCGGTACGGCGAGCACAGTGAGGTCGGCGCCCGCGGTGATCGCCAGGTCGTCCCCGCCGGCGGTCACATAGCCACGGTCCACGGCCTTGAGCAGCACCGCCGGGTCACTTTCGACGCCGAGGACCTGGACCTCAGGGCGAGCCTGGCGCATTGCGCCGGCGAGGGAGGCCCCCATGAGCCCCAGCCCGACGACCGCGATCACCGCCGCAGGGGGGCTCGGTCAGCCAGGGCGCCGGTGAGGCGCCCCAGGTCCTCCATCAGGCGGTCGTAAGTCTCGAAATCGAGCGACTGGGCGCCGTCCGAGAGGGCGTCGTCCGGGTGCGGGTGGACCTCGATCAAGAGCCCGCTGGCGCCGGCCGCCACCGCGGCGAGGGAGACCGGACCGACCAGCGACCACTTGCCGGTGCCCTGCGACGGGTCGACGACGACCGGCAGATGCGAGAGCTCCCGCACGAGCGGGATGGCGTTGATGTCGAGAGTGAAGCGCGTCGCGGTCTCGAAGGTCCGGATGCCCCGCTCGCAGAGGATCACGTTCCGGTTGCCCTGCGAGAGCACGTACTCGGCTGCCAACAGCCATTCCTCGATCGTGGAGGACATGCCGCGTTTCAGCATCACCGGCTTACCGGAGCGGCCGGCCTCCGAGAGGAGCGCGTAATTCTGCATGTTTCGGGTGCCGAGCTGGAGGACGTCCGCATACCGCGCGACCAGCTCCACGTCGGCCGGCGTGATGACTTCAGTGATGACCTTGAGGCCGGTCTGGGCCCGCGCCTCGGCCATCATCTTCAAGGCCTCCTCGCCGAGCCCCTGGAAGGAGTAGGGCGAAGTCCGCGGCTTGAACGCGCCGCCACGCAGGATGCGGGCGCCCCTGGCGGCGACGTGACGGGCCGTCTCCATCAGCATCTCGACGCCCTCGACCGAGCAGGGACCGGCCATGACCACGACCTCTCCCCCGCCGATCTTGACCCCCCCGACGTCGATGACCGTGTCCTGCGGCCGCCATTCCCGGCTGGCCAGCTTGAACGGCTTGGTGATCTGGACGATCTCCTGGATGCCGGGCAGGTGCGCGAAAGCCTCCCGATAGGCGTAGGCGTTGCCACCGATCACGCCGATCACGGCCCGGTCCTCACCGAGGGACGTCTCGGGGCGCAAGCCGAGCTCCTTGACCTTGGCGACCACGGCCTCGACCTGCTCCGGCCGGGCCTGGTGCGACATCACGATGATCATTGCTGTAAGTCTCGCTGGGTCTCGTCCAAGTCCGCCTTGATGGCCTGGGCCCCCCGCAGGTAGGCGAACTTCATCTCGGACTGGGGCCGGTCGGTGTTGTAGAGGAGAAGGATACGGATGCACATCGGAACCGACCGTGCGTTGGGACCGGGGACGCGCATGTCGTTGCCGCAGAGCAGCGGCACCTGGAACCAACCCATCCGCCGGGCGGCGATCGCCGGGAACTCGGCGTCGAGGTCCTCGGTGGCGGTGAAGTAGCCGAAGCAGATCTCTTCGGCCTGGAGGTCGTTCAGGCGCACCAGCTCGGCCAGCAGCTCGGAGGTCGCCTCGACGATGGCCTCGGGCGTGTTGGCCGTCGCGGTCGTGGCTCCCCGGATGCCCCTTACCCGCATGCGGCCAGGAGCTCCTCAACGAGCGGCAGCGGGTCGTCCGCGGCCACCAGCGCGCTGCCCACGACGGCAGCGTCGGCGTGGCCTTTCAAAGCCGCGATGTGCTCGGGACGCGAGATCCCGAAACCGGCCGCGACCGGCAGCTCGGTGCGCGCCCGGACCCGCCCGAGGAGGGCGTCCAGACCGGCGGGCAGGTCGGCGCGCACACCCGTGATGCCGGTCAGCGTGACGCAGTAGACGAAGCCCGTCGAGGCAGCGCAGATGCGCTGGATACGCTCGTCCGTGCTGGTGGGCGCAACCAGGAAGACGGTGTCGAGGCCGGCCTGGCGGAAGACCGGCTTCAGAGCTTCCGCCTCCTCCACAGGCAGGTCCGGGACGATCAGGGCGGCGACGCCGGCCGAGCTGGCGTCGGCGGCGAAGCGGTCGGGTCCATAGGCCAGGATCGGATTGATGTAGCTCATGAAGACAAGGGCCGCCCGCCCGCTGATGGCCGCCGCGATCTCGATCGCGCCGCCGACGGTGAGACCCCCTTCCAGCGCCGCCTGCCCTGCCTTCTGGATCACCGGACCGTCAGCAAGCGGGTCCGAGAACGGGATGCCGATCTCCAGCGCCGCCACGCCTGCGCCCGCCATGCGGCGTCCGTTTTCGATCGACCGGTGCCGGTCCGGGTACCCGGCCATCAGGTAGGGCACCAGTTCGAGACGCCCGTTGGCCGCGCGCGGGAACAGGGGAGCGTCAGCCGGCAAGGACAGTCGCCAGGTCTTTGTCGCCGCGGCCGGAGAGGCAGAGCAGGACACGCCCCTCCAGCCGGGCGGCGGCGGCCAGCGCGTGCGCGGGCTCCAGCG
>Ga0209805_1000105_pt1 | contig 44957 bp, 36 predicted proteins | sample GraSoiAngelo_148_FD_185905 | JGI IMG/M metagenome (GOLD analysis project Ga0209805, IMG submission 185905) | Grasslands soil microbial communities from the Angelo Coastal Reserve, California, USA - 14_1009_09_20cm (SPAdes) (version 2) | ecosystem: Environmental > Terrestrial > Soil > Grasslands ...
ATGGTCACCGCTGTGCCGCCAGCAGACGGTCCGTTCGCTGGCGAGATGCTCGTAACGGTGGGCGCGGGCGCGGGATCGTACGTGTAGGTGCAGGTGCACGTCGCGGATTGCGAGTCAGGATTGAACACCATCACGGCGTTACCCGTGCTCGGCGCGTGCGCGCCGCTCGTCCCGGTCAGCGTGGTATCCCCAGTGACGATCACGCCGCTCAGCGCGACACCGCCGATCGTGGCCGTGGCCCCCGACTGGAACGCGGTACCCGAGATGATCACAGGCGTACCACCCGACGACGGTCCGTTCGCCGGTGCGATCCCAGTCACCGTCGGCGGCGGAAAGCTGGCGCAGTTCGCGAATTTGAATGTGCCGACGCGGGTGTGCCAGTTGAACGTGCCGCTTGCGGTGAGGTACTCGGTCGTGTACCAGAAGGTGCAGTCGTCGACGGGATCTATCGCCATCGAGCTGTAGTCGCCCCAGCGCTTGAGGCCGGAGAGCTGCGATCCGGTGCCGTTAATGAGAGTCGTCTCGGCCTGGAGGGTGCTGAGGGGATCCGTTGGCGTCCGGCCGGTGTACGCGATCGCCGGGTTCATCGTTGCGCTCGAAAGGCTGTAGCCGACCGCGATGTCACCGACGCGGTCCATCGCCGCGCTGCCCATCCAGCGGTAGCGCGCGTCGGGCACATAGGTGCTCTGCTGGTAAACCGTCGGCGTTCCGCCTGGACTCCGGATCTCGTACCAGCGAATACCACCGCCGCCCGCGGTCGGAGCGACGCTGTGATTCACCACGAGCGCCTCGTGGTCGCCGAAGTTGCGATAGGCAAGCCGGTACATGACACGGTCGGCCAGTGAGTCGAGCTGCTGCGTCGTACCGGCCTGCGGCACGCACGTGCCGCCGTTGCAGAGCTCGGTGTAGCCGGCGACCGGGATCGTGATCGGGCCGGTGAGCATCGAGTTCGCGGAGTTCGCGAAGTCGACATGGAACTTCCAGAGCGCGAGGCTCGACGAGTCATTGAGCGCAAGGAAATAGTTCGGCGCGCCTGCGGGCGGCAGGCTTCTTCCGTCAAGTGTCGAGGGCAGGAGTCCGCCGTAGAGGAACGAGAGGTGAAAGAGCTGCGCGGTAGCGGGAGCGCCGGCGAGCATCTTCGCGCGGTCGAATGCCCACGTCGTCGCCCCAGCGAAGCTGTTCCCGCTGAAGTCGTTCGTCGACATGTAGTACGCATCCGGCCAGAGCCCGAGCTTCGGATAGTCGGGGAAGTAGCTTCGCGGGAACGAATAGCGGTAGTAGGTCCCGGTGGGGTCGCCGGACGTCGAGATCGCGATGCATTCGAGGTACGGGATCGAGCTCCCGTTCGCGCCGGAGACTGCGAACTGCGTGATGAGCCATCGATCGGCGAGCTGGTCGTAGACCACGCTTGGGTCGCCGTCGTTGTCGGTCTCGCAGAGTCCGCCAAAGCCTGTGAAGAGCGTGTTGATCTTGGCGGGTCCGTAAACGAGCGACCCTGTCTTGCCGAAGACCGCGAACGAGACGTTGACTGTCTGCAGGAAGTTGTTCGGTCCGACCGCGCCATTGGTGTCGGGCGGAGCGTACTGAACGGTGAAGCCGGCGAAGCCCTGGCCGATGCCTTCGAATGACGAGGACGCCGCGGGTGCGGCGGTGCTCACCGTCGACTGCACCGCGCCATCCGGCGCGCCCGTCGTGGCCCCGGGGAAGCCATGGAGGGGACGCTCTTTCTTCGGCTGCGCCGCGTCTTCGCTCTTCGGGGAAATCGTCGCGAGGCGCTGCGAGACGTCGTTCTTGGAGGACCGAATGACGGTGACGCCACCCGGATCCTTTGCGACCGCAGGATCGGGAATCGTGAGCGTCAGTGCGAGCGCGAGCGCGACGACGGTCGTGGCTTTGAGCATTCCCCTTCTCCCTCACCGAGACGCTGGTTGGCTGCGTGGGAGAGAACGGTATGGCGCGATGGCTGGCCTGTCATCAAGCGACTCCCCGATTGCCCGGCAGCGCGCTGGGACGCCTCATCCCGAGACCGGCGGCGGACGGCGGGCGAGGAACCCGAGTCGACGGCGGGTTTCGCTCTCGTTGCAACTCTGACGACCGCGCTCGCGAAGCTCAAGACGGGACTCTCATCGCAGGTGCCCCGCGCGCTCTGGCCCCACGCGGGTGGTTGTCCGCAACGTTGGCGCTCGCATCTCCCCCGAAAGTCCGACGTTGGACGCACGAGCCCCCGGTTACCATCGCCGCGGAGTGAAGGGTCGACTGCTCGCGGGCGTTCTCCTCTGCGGCCTCGCGCTGTCCGCGTGCGGCGGCCCGGCGTCGGGCAGCGGCAACGAGACTGCCGCGGACGCGCTGAACCGCGGTCTCGCGGCGCACGCGGCCGGAAAGCTGGACGATGCCGTCGCCGCCTACTTCACCACGCTCTCCAAAGACCCGAAGAACCAGTTCGCGTACTACAACCTCGGCGAGATCGCGCAGCGTCAAAGTCGCTTCGTCGCGGCCGAGTCTTACTACCGCATTGCGCTAGAGATGGACCCGAAGATGGTCAGCGCTCTCTTCAACCTAGCGATCGTCCGGACGAACGCGGGCGCGACGAATGAAGCGATCGCGCTCTATCGCCAGGCGATCGCGGTCGATGCGAACTACGCCGCCGCGCATTTCAATCTTGGCCTTCTCCTCCGACAAATCGGCCAGACGGCCGAGGCGCAGACCGAGCTCGCGACGGCGCAGAAGCTCGATCCGACCCTCGTCGCGCCGAGCCCTTCCGCCAGCCCGATCCGCCAAGCGAGTCCGTCGCCGACGCGGTGACGGCGCTCGACGACGTGCGCCGTCCAGACTTCTTCCTCGTCGCATCGTCCGCGAACGCTCCGGTCGTTCCGATCGAGCTGCCCGTCGTCGCGGTGGTCGTTCCCGCGTACCGGGCATCGACGACCGTCGCGAGCGTCATCGCGAGCGTGCCCGCGTTCGTCCGGCACGTCGTCGTTGTCGACGACGGGAGTGCCGATGCGACGAGCCAGGTGGTCCGAGATGTCCGCGATCCCAGAGTCGATCTGGTGCAGCTCGAACGGAACCAGGGCGTTGGAGCCGCGGTGATGGCCGGGTACCAGCGTGCCGCCGCTCTCGGCGCGGAGGTCATCGCGAAGATGGACGCTGATGGGCAGATGGATCCCGATCACCTGCTGACGCTCATCACGCCCATCGTGATCGGGAGGGCCGACTACACGAAGGGCAATCGCTTCCTGCACGAGCGCGAGCTTCGCTCGATGCCGGGTCGCCGTCGATTCGGCAATGCCGGCCTTTCGTTCCTGACGAAGCTCGCGTCCGGGTACTGGGACATTTTCGATCCAACCAATGGCTACACCGCCATCCACGCTTCGCTGGTGCCACTTCTCGGCGAGGCGCCGATCGGGAAGCGCTACTTCTTCGAGTCGAGCATGCTGCTCCGCCTCAGCCTGCTGCGCGGCGTGGTCCGCGACGTCTACATTCCGGCGCGGTATCCCGCGGGCGCGACAAGTCATCTTTCGGAGTCGCGGGCCGCGTTGCAGTTCCCGTGGCGCCTCCTCCGGGGTTTCGTCCGCCGCATCGTTCTGCAGTACTTCGTCCGAGACTTCACCGCGGTGTCGCTCTACCTGGTCTTCGGGCTCCTTCTGGGCCTGTTCGGCGCGATCTGGGGAGTGTGGCACTGGGCCCTCGCGTCGCAGGCCGGTGTGGCAGCGACGACGGGAACGGTCATGCTCGCGGTCCTCCCGATCATCGTCGGCGTACAGCTCCTCCTCCAGGCGCTGACGCTCGACATCCAGAACGTGCCGACCGAACCGGTCCACGCGAACGTCCGGCTGGTGACCGCCGATCACGCTCAGGCGAAACGGCCGTAGGCGCCGAGCGGCCCGTCCGCGATCGGCGCGTCCTGATCCTCGGTGGCTCGGGCATGCTCGGCCACAAGCTTTGCCAGGTGCTCTCCGCGGAGTCGGTGACGTTCGCGACCTTCCGCTCGGCCGTCCCCGATCTCGCGCCGTTCTACAGCCGGACCGAGCCGATCACCGGCGTCGATGCCCTCGAGTTCGACTCGGTCTCCGACGCGATCGCGCGGGCGCGGCCACACGTCGTCGTGAACGCGATCGGCATCGTCAAGCAACGGTCGAACGCGACCGATCCAGTGCTCAGCATCTCCGTCAACTCGCTCTTCCCGCATCGCCTCGCGAAGCTCTGCGCTGACGCGGGCGCGCGTCTCGTTCATTTCAGCACCGACTGCGTCTTCTCCGGACGGCGCGGCGAGTACGTCGAGGACGACACGCCCGACCCGATCGATCTCTACGGACGCTCGAAGCTGCTCGGCGAGGTCGCCCGACCCGGCGTTCTGACGATCAGGACGTCCATCATCGGTCGCGAGCTCGAGAACATGACGGGTCTGCTCGAGTGGTTCCTCGGCAACGCCGGCGGTCGCGTTCAAGGGTTCGCGCGCGTGACCTGGAGTGGCGTGACGACCAACTTCCTCGCGCACACGGTCGGACGCCTCATCCGCGAGGCGCCCGACCTGTCCGGGGTCGTCCATCTCTCTGGCCCCGCGATCTCGAAGTACCAGCTGCTGGTCTGGCTGAACGAAGCGTTCGGAACGAAGACGACGATCGAACGAGACGACGCCGTGGTGTCCGACCGCAGTCTGGTGTCGGATCGGTTCTGGTCACAGACCGGCTTCCGGCGGCCGAACTGGAGTGACATGGTGAGCGAGCTCGCCATGGAAGCGAGGATGTATGAAGGGATCGCCAATGCTCGACGGTAAACACATCCTGGTCACGGGGGGCACAGGCTCGCTCGGCCGCGCGCTCGTCCGGCGGCTCCTTTCGGGCGAGCTCGGAAAACCGGCGAAGGTCGTCGTCTTTTCTCGCGATGAGGCTAAGCAGCACGAGATGCGCGCGGAGTGGAACCGCCCGCGGGTGCCCACGGAGGACGCGGCGTATCGCGACTACAAGCGCGTCCTCGAATTCAAGATCGGCGACGTGCGCGACTACGACTCGATCTCCGCCGCGGTACGCGCCGCCCAGTTCGTGTTCCACGCAGCCGCTCTCAAGCAGGTGCCCTCGTGCGAGTACGAGCCCATCGAGGCCGTGAAGACGAACGTCCTCGGCGCGAGCAACGTCGTCCGCGCGATCCTTTCGCCGGGGGCCGACGTCGAGGTCGCGCTCGCGATCTCAACGGACAAGGCCTGCAAGCCCGTCAACGTGATGGGCATGACGAAGGCGCTGCAGGAGCGCATCTTCATCAACGGCAACCTCGGGCATCGCACGAAGTTCCTGTGTGTCCGCTACGGGAACGTCATCTCCTCGCGCGGCTCGGTCATTCCGCTCTTCCTCGATCAGATTCGGGCCGGGGGACCCGTCACCGTGACGATGGCTCGCATGACGCGGTTCCTCCTGACCCTCGACCGCGCCGTCGACACGGTCTTCGCGGCCCTGACCAAAGGCGAGGCGGGGGACACCTACATCCCGCGCGCTCCGTCGGCATCGGTCATGGATGTGGCCAAGGCGCTGATCGGCGACCAGAAGATCGCGATCGAGATCATCGGTGTGCGTCCCGGCGAGAAGGTGCACGAGATCCTCATCTCTGAGGAGGAGGTCTTCCGCACCATCGAGCGCGGCGAGTATTACGTCATCCGTCCGGTGCTGCCGGAGCTCGGCACCGCAGGCACGCCCGCGCGTGACACCGAGTATTCCTCGAGTGACGTGACGCTGGACATCGCGGGTGTGCGCCGGCTCCTCGCCGAGTCCGAAACGGCGCGACCGCGGTCGGCCGTCGCGAGCGCCTAGCCGTTTATCCGAGGGCTTTCTTTCCAGCTTCGTCGCGCAACAACGTGGCGAACTTGGCGGTGACCGTCTCCCAATCGTCGCGCCGCTGGATGGCCTCGCGGCAGGTCTCACCCAATCGACGCGCGACTGCCCGGATGGCCGCCGGGTCCACCGTCTGCGCGAGGCCACGAACGCGATCGATCGTGTCCCCGGGTCGCTCGATGTAGACGATGCCCGGAACCGAGGCGAACTCGACCTCGAGGCCTGGCAGGCGCGTGGCGATCACGGCCTTTCCGTGCTCCATGTACTCGACGACCTTGGTCGGCACGAGGTACTCCATCGTCTCGTTGCGGTAGGCCGGAAGGAGGCCGAAGTCCGCGGCTTCGATGAGAGGGGCGACGTCGTCGACAGGAACCTGGCCGGTCATGATGATCTGGCGCTCCAGCCCGCTCGCTTTTCGAACCCGCTGCAGCTCCTCGTAGAGATCGCCGCGGCCGACGATCGCGAGCCGTAGCCACGGGACGTCCCGTCCACGGCGCGCGAAGTCGGCGACGAGCTCGCGCAGCCCCGAGAAGACGTACTGCCAGCCGACGAAGAGAAGAAGCACCTCGCCCTCGCCGACTCCGAGCTGCGCCCGGGCGCGCGCGCCCGCCCCGGGGTCGGCCGCGATCCTGCGAACGCCGATCGGGATCACGGTGAGCCGATCAGCCGGCGCGCCCATGCCCGCGGCATACCGCGCGAGGCCCTGACTCACGACGATGACGCGATCGGCGCGGCGCATCGTGAGGCTCTCGATGAGCCGCGCGACGATGCGCACGGGCGGAGACTCGGCGTGCGTGTGGAGCGCATCCATGACGTGATAGACGAACGGCCTGCCGGCGGCGCGGCTCATCGCGAGCGCCACGAGCGCGTTCGAGATGCCGTACGCGACGACGACGTCGGGCCTCGCGCGGCGGAACATGGCGCGGAGCTCCTGCCAGTTTCCGAAGAGCCACGAGAGCCGGGCGATGGGCGCGAGGCGGACCATCCCCGGCCGGACGAGACGGATGCGTGAATCGGGGAAGTACTTGTGCACGCCCGCGAACTCCTGTCGGCGCTGCAGAAGCGGGCCCGTCTTCGCTGCCCAATCGATGTCATAGTCGATGACGCTGACGTCCGTGCCGTGCGTGGAGAGCCACTCGAGAAGACGGTGATGGATGATCGGGTTGCGGCTGATCCAATCCGTCTCCTGCGTCGCGAGGATCTTCATGCGCCGATACGCGAACGCGCGGTTCGCCGCCACGTCTCGAGCCGCCTGCGTGTGCGGCCGAGGCGGTCGGGCAGGTCCCGTCTGGCGACGACCACGACGCCGAGCCCGATCAGGCCGAAGACGAAGAGCGGCGTCTTGATCGGGGTCGAGCGGTACTCGACGGTGACGAAGTGAGCGCCCGCCGGCAGCGCGATCCCGATGAAGCTCGGCGACACCATGAATGTCTCGACCGCTTGCCCGTCGACCGTCGCGCGCCAGTTTGGGTGGTAGGTCTCTTTCACGACGAGCGTCGCCGCGTTCGGACAGCTCGCGATGAAATCGAAGCGGTTCGCCTGGATCCGCTCGTACCGAAGCGTGCCCGACGCGCAGCCGCTCACCTCACCGGAGACGACGCGGTCGCCCGCCGCGGGGTAATCCCAGCGGATGTACGTGCGGGAGGTCGGGCCGGCTCCGTTCACGAACGCCCGGTTGCGCGGGAAGAGCTTCGTCGCGGTGGACACCTCCTCGCGGTCGGCGAGCGCGACGTACTCCGCGTGGCCGCTCGAGGGCGCCGCGTAGAGCACGTAGCGAGTCGTCGTCCGCAGCACCTGCAGGAAGCCAGGGAGGGCCAGTCCCCGGGGCGCGATGACGTACCGGACGTTGTAGAGGTCGTACTGAGCCGCGGTCTGATCGTTGAAGTCGAACTGCAGGTCGGAGTTGAGCGATGCGCCGCCGTACGGCGGGGCCAGCATGCGAAAGCGTTCTGTGACGAGGTACTGATAGGCGTGGACCGACCGGAAGGGGATCCGGAAATCGAGCTGCTCGCCCCAATTCGAGCGCAGCCCCGCGTAGACCCGGCCGGCGGGCAGCTCGCGAAGCGCGCCGATCAGCGAGGCCATGTCCGTATCCGCGTCGATCGCCGACTTCGTTTGCCGCATCCAGAGCGCGTTCAGGTTCTCGAAATCCAGACGCTCCTTGATCGCGGGAACGAGCAGGATCGCGATGGCCGCGGCTGCGAGAGCGGTGCGCGTGCGCGACTCCTGCGCCCGCAGGACAGCGAAGACGGCGCTCCCGCCGACGCCGATGACCATGATCGCGGCGATGTGCACGCCGCCGATGAACCGGTGGAAGAGGAGCGTCTCCTGAAGGGGGAGGAGCGATGCGAGCGGGCCGAGCGTTCCCCTCCCGAAGTAGAGCACCAGCCACACGACGAAGAGGACGAGCGCGAAGACCGCGGAGGTCGCGCGCAAGCGGATGGTGGCGATAACTCCGATAGCCAGGAGGACGGCGAGCACCGGAAGGCGACCGTAGTCGGTGAGCTCCCCGCCGAAGAGCCATCCGAGGATCGTCGGAGCGCCGAAGGACGCGTACTTCTCAGGCTGCAGGTACGGGCTCGCGTTCTGGAACCCGCGCTCGAGGATGTACGGCAGCCACATCCAGGCGGTGAGCGCGAGAGCGATCGCACCGGCGCCGGCGAGACGCGCGATCCGGACGAGCGCATTCGCCCGGTTTATCCCCCACACGAGGAGGAGCCCCGCGCTCACGACCATCATGTAGGCGTAGAGCAAATGCGAGAGCACGAGCACCGCGAGCACGACGGAGGTCCACCGAAAGCCCGTCCCGTAGCGGACAAGGCGCCATAGGCTGGCAAGCGCGACGAACGACAGATGCATCGCCCAGATCTGGGTGTAGAGGCCGAGCCCCCGCCACAGGTAGCTCCCGAAGTCGAATCCGTACAGGAAATTCGTCGCGAGCAGGGTCGAAGCGGACGCGCCCACGGCCGCCGCGACCGTATCGAACTCCATCCGCCGCATCGACCAGAAGACCGTGAGCGGGAACAGGACCAGCCCGAGGTACCGCACGAGGTTGAAGACGGTGAAGATGTCGATGGTGCCGAGGAGGATCCGGTGGAGCGCGACGACCGAGAGATGCGGAAGGTTCTGGTAATAGAGGAACTGCGGGAATCCCTCGTCCATCTCGGGTACCCAGAAGTCGAGGACGTTTTCTCCACGGGCCAGCGCGTCGCTCGCGTTCTCGATGTAGAGCGCGTGCTCGGTGTCGTCGTTGACGTTCGCGACCGGCACCGTCACCTCGGGTAGGAGGCCGATCGCCTGCGCGGCCATCGGCACCGCGACGAGGAGCGCCAATGCCGCGTTCCTCGGTGTGAATCCATCGACGAGCGCGACCCGGAGGCGGCGGAGCCGCTCGCTCGCCGCGCCGATGATCCTGCTTCTCGCCGCGCTCAATCCCGAACGCGAAGCCAAAGCAGGAGTGTGGGCTTGACGATGCTCCACCAATCGCGCACGCGGCGGATCTTGGAGTAGTTCCCGCCGCCTTTGGGGTACGTCTTCGAGACCCCGACTTCGACCACCCGATAGCCGAGCTTGATCGCCTTCCAATGGACGTAGTACTCGAGCTCGTACCGATCGAGCCAGGACTGGTCGATGCGGATCCGCGGGTCGTCGAGCAGCGAGAGGCGATACGCGCGAAATCCATTCGTGACGTCGGACCCTTTGAACCCGGAGAGGACCCCGAAAAGCCAGGTGTAGCCGCGGATCATGAGGCCGCGACCGCGCGGCAGATGCACGCTTGCGCCGCCCTCCGGCGAAAACCGGGATCCCTGGACGTAGTCGTAGCCGGCGCGCAACTGGTCGATGAGGCGCGGCGCCTCTGCCGGATCGTCCTTGCCGTTGGCCGCGAGCACGACGACCGCGCCGTGGCCGTTCGCCCGCGCCGCCTCGATACCCGTTCTGATAGCGGCACCGACGCCGCGGCGCCGGCCCTGGGAAATGACCCGCGCGCCGGCTTCGCGCGCGAGCTCAGGGCCGCCGTCGTCGGATCCGTCGTCCACCACGATCGTTTCCGCGATCGTCGGCGGGACTCGGCGGACGAGCGCGGCGATCGCGTGCCGCTCGTTGAACAAGGGAAAGATCACTGCGACGGTCCCGATCTCGGCCACGACGGCACTCTAAGAGACAACGACACCGCAAACGTAGTAGCCCCCTGTGATGTGCTGGAAACGACCCGAGCGCGTTCGCCTAGCGGATCGGGTCCTTCTCGAGGATGCCGCGGTTGTGGACGTAGAGCGCGGCCTGCGTGCGGTCGGTGAGCTCGAGCTTGCTGAAGATGTTCGAGATGTGCGTCTTCACGGTCCGCTCGCTGATCCCGAGGGTCGCCGCGATCTCCTTGTTCGCCCGACCGCTTGCCACAAGCTTCAGGACCTCCCGCTCGCGTGCGGTCAGGTCGCTGTAGCCCTCGTCGTCCCCGGTCGGGCGGTCGCCGGCGCGCAGCCGACCGAACTCGTCGAGCACCCGCTTCGCGACCGAGGGGTAGATGAGCGAGAACCCGTCGGCCACGGTTCGGATCGCGTTGGTGAGCTGGCTGCCGGTGACCTCCTTCAAGAGGTAGCCCGACGCCCCGGCGCGGATCGAGCTGAAGACGAGCTCGTCCTCGTCGTAGTTCGTGAGCACGATCACGCGCGACGACGGTACGGAGTTGCGAACGCGCCGCGTCGCGGTCACGCCGTCCCAGTCGCCCATCTTTATGTCCATCAGGATCACGTCGGGGAGGAGCTCCTGCGCCACGGCGAGCGCTTCGTGCCCATCGCCGGCCTCGCCCACGACCTCGATCTCCGGTTCGGTCTCGAGTATTGACCGAAGGCCGCTGCGAACGAGCGCGTGATCGTCCGCGATCAGGACGCGGATCTTCCGGACCTCGCTCATCGCCCGAAGAGCCTTCCGAGGAAGCTTGCCTTTTCGGTCCGCTCGAGATCCTCGATCGCGCCGCGCTGCTCGGTGTCCTCCACGGTGTCCGTCCACCCTGGGGGCGTGCCGTCGACCGCAAGCCGGTACGGGATGGTCGCGCGGACGATCGTCCCGCGTCCTGGCTCGCTGCGGACCACCAGCTGCCCGCCCACGCCTTCGGCGCGCTCGCGCATGCCGACGATGCCGTAGTGGCCGCGCTCTTCGGCGGTGTTCAGCTCGTTCGATTCGAAGCCCTTGCCGTCGTCCTCGATCGTCGCCACGACCTGCTCGTCGTCGTACCGCAGGATGACTTTCGCGTTCGAGGCTCCCGAATGCTGTCCGACGTTGCGCAGACCCTCGCCGATGATGCGGATGACGGCGCGCTCGACGAACGGCTCGAGCGGCCGCTCGGCGCCGGTCTCTTCGAAGTCGACGGCAAGGCCGCTCTGCCGGCGAAGGTCGTCCGCGAGCCGCGCGACGGTCACCGGCAGGTTCAGGCCGCCCGACTCTTCGGTTTGCCGCAGTGCCGCCATGTACTGGCGGACGTCGGAGAGCGTCGCCCGCGCGTCGCGCGCCGCTTTCGCGAGCTGAGGCCCAAGCACGGACGGGTCACGGTCAAGGGCGCGCTGGCAGCCCTCGAGGGCGAGGACCACGCCGGTGAGCTCCTGCGCGACCCCGTCGTGCAGCTCCTGCGAGATCCGGCGCCGCTCGTTCGACGCGGTGCGCTGCACGAGGTCGGTGGACGCTGATTTCTGGAGCATCCCGGAGAGGTACTCGCCGAGGGTCGCGACGAAGTCGGCCTCCGCCGACGTGTAGGGCGTCGTCGCGCGACCGAGGACGAGAACACCGAGCACCACGCCGGTCTGCGAGCCGCCGATGGGGGCAAGGAGGAAGTGGGTCGAGGACGGCGCGGCCCAGTCCGGGCGGTCTTCCGCCATGCCGTACTGCGCGGTGGCGGTGCGCCGCTCGCGCAGCACCTGCGCGAGGACTGTGTCGGTGCCCGACGTGGAGATGTCGGCGGGCGTGATGTCGCCGTAACCGGTCGCTGCGCGCAGGTGCAGATGATGCTCCTCCGCGGCCCAGACTCCGACCGCGTCGTGACGCAGGTTGTCGGCGAGCATGGCGACGGCGCTCTCGAGATCGTTGTGCGGGTCGATCCCGAGGGTCGCGAAGCGAGAGAGCTCGTACAGGACAAGGGCCTGCCGGCGATCCTCTTCTGCGCGCTGGAACTCCTCCGCCGTCACAAGCGCGGACGCGATCTCGGCCGCGGCCTGCGTGAGCGAGTCGACCTGCATCTGCCCGTAGCGCTCCTGCTGCGCGCGGTGCTTCACGCTGACGACGCCGAGCGTGCGACCGTTGGACCGCAGGGGAGCGATCATCGATTCACTCGCGGTCGGGTCGGAGCCGCCCTGGACCTGGCCCGAGAGCAGCATCGATCTACCGGTCTGCGCGACCGTCCCGGAGATGCCTTCACCGATCCGCTTCCGATCCAGCTTCGCGACATCCGACAGGCCGCGCGAGCTCCGCACCGAGAGCTCGCCGTGCGCGTCGGCCAGCATGATGGAGACGCCGTCGGCGCCGAACACGTCGGCGAGCTGTGCCGTCGCGCGCTCGAGCAATTGGTCCGGGTCACGCTCTTTCCGGATGATCGCCTGAAGATCGCGAGACGCTTTGAGCTTCGCTTCGGCGTCCTGACCCTGCCGTTGCGCGCGCCAGAGCGCGTTCGCCTCGGCGAGCTCGAGGCCGATGAGGTCCCCGACGCGGCTCAAGCTGGACAGGTCCTCGGCCGAGAAGGCGCGGCCGGCGAGCACCGCCGCAAGACCGCCGACGACCTGGTCTTTCCAGATGACCGGGGACACCGCGAGAGTATCGGCGGCGCGCCCGTCCGAGAGAGTGAGCGTCACACCGCTCGTTGCCTGATCGGTGGCGCGCTCGCTCATCGCTTTCGCGAGCATCACCGAGGGCAGGCCCTCGCTCCACCTGGTGTCGGTCGGGAGGTTGTGGGCGACGTACGTTACGTAGCCCTCGCCCTTCATCTGGAGGATCACGGCGATGGCATCCGCGCGCGCAACCTTCGCGAGATAGGTCATGCGCGCGTTCCAGAATTCGGCGTCGAGTCGGAGGGTCAAGGAGAGGCCTTACGCCACGCCGGCGCCGGCCTCGCCCTCGATGCGGAGCTCCAGAGAGGTGCCGCCGCTCCGTTGCAACGCGAAGCGCGGCTGTTCCAGGGTCGCGATCGCGGACCAGAGCTCGTCTACCAGCATGGGTACGCGGAGTCCGACCGCGAGCGTCGCGACGCCTCCCCTGAAGTCACGCACGTAGAGCGTACGGACCTGCGCCAGCGACTGGATACGCCGTTCGATGTCCACGAGCCGGGCAAATGACGGTACGGGCGAGAGCATCAGGACAATGTTGCTTGTCGGAGCCGCCCCCTCCTCCCTCTCGGGAGTGAGTTGCTCCGATTCCGCCACCGACCGGACCGGTTCACGCTCGACCAGCGTCAGTTCGGGGGCTGCCGGGGGGGTCTCGGAAGGCTTTTCGGACGGTCTTGCGAAAAGCTCCTCTTCCTCGACGACGGGCGGTGGCTGGGCGGCTCGAGCGGCCTCCGCCGCCCGCGCCGCCTCCTGCGCGGCACGCGCAGCCGTTTCGGCGACTCGCGCCGCTTCGACGATGCGCAGTGCCTCAGCCGAAGCTGTCCGTCGCACCTCGTCGGCGGCGAGCCGCGCTCCCTCGGCACGGCGCGCCTCTTCCTCGCGGCGCTGCTGGTCGCGACGCTCCTCTTCTTCCCTCCACTGGGTCGCGCGCCGCTGCTCCTCCTCGCGCCATCTCGCGGCTCGCCGTTCCTCATCCTCACGCCGTTGCTGCTCGAGACGCACCGCGTCCGCGACGCGGGCTTCGTCGGCGGCTCGGCGCGCCTCCTCGGCCGCACGCGCCGCGGCCGTGGCGCGCTCCACCTCCTGGGCCGCCCGCTCCGCGTCCGCTGCGCGGTCGGCTCCGGCCGCCCGCGCAGCTTCCTGCGCGGCCCGCATCGCGTCCTCGGCCGCGCGCACCGCTTCGGTGGCTCGTTCCGCCTCGACCGATCGATCTGCATCGGCCTGCTGTTGCGCGAGTCGCTGAGCTTCGGCGACCTTCCGTGCCTCGCCGGCGGCGCGCGCCGCCTCTTCGGTCGCGCGCTGCGCCTGCTCCGCGACGCGAGCGGCCTCCGAAGCGCGATCTGCCTCCGCGGCGCGCTGCGCCTCGAGAGCGCGACGCGCTTCCTCCTGGGCGGCGCGCGCTTCATCCTGTGCGACCCTCGCCTGCTCCTGCGCGGTCTTTGCTTGCGCCGCCGCTGCGTTCGCTTCGCGCGCCGCGTCCGCGACGGTGCCCGCCTGACGGCGGATGTCTTCGAGGAGCTCGGTGAATACACCGCGCAGTGCATCCGCCGCGAGAGCACGCGAATCCGGTGTGGTCTCCTCGGACACCTTCTCTTGCGGTACAGCCGCTTCGCGCCGCGGGCCGCGGAGCGCGGAAAAGCCACTTCGCCGGTTCGATGCGATCTCGTCGACGAGGCTGTCGCGCTCCTCGCGGAGCCGCTCGATCTCTTTGATCAGCATCTTCCGCTCGTCACGGGCCTGCTCGAGGATCTGCTGGGCGGCGTTCTCGGCTCGTGCGCGGATCTCGTGAGCAGCGCGCAGCGCGCCGGACAGGGCGTCGCGTACGGTCGCATCGAACTCCTCGTAGACCGCGACGCGCTTGTGTGCGGAATCGAGCTCCGATTCGAGCGAGCCGACGCGCTTGGTGAGCTCGCTGACACGATCGGAGAGCGCGCCGATGATGTCGCCGGACGCGCTTAGACCCCTGGGCTCCTCGGACACGCGGTCACCCTCCGAATGCTCGCTTCTCTGCCCACTTCCCCGCGTGTGGCGCAGAGCGTATACGACTGCGGCCGGGAGGGGCATCATCCGCGCATCACGCGGCCAAAGGTCCTGCTCGTTGTGGGGCACCCAACCATCGGCGCGGCGCTGGAGGCGCTGCTGCGGATAGAGGATCGATACGAGGTGAGGCGCGCGCAGTCGTTAGAACAGGTCGCATCCGGCTTGGACGGCTGGGAGGCCGATCTCGCTCTCGTCGATGGAGTCCTGGTTCAGAGGGGAAGGACAGAGGTTCTGCCGATGCCAACCATCGTGCTCTCGGGCAATCCGCGCGACGGCCGCAGGCTGTCCGGCCTCTTTGCCCACGGCCAGGGCTGGCTCCGGAAAGACGCGACCCCGGACGAGCTCCGCCTCGCGATCGATAGAGCGCTCGTATCGGCAGACCGGCGGTGGTCGGTGGTCGTCGTCGTGGCGGTCCTTGTGCTGGCGGTGATAGTGGTCGCCATCGCCGCTTACATGCTGCGGGTCTAGGGGGTCAACGTGGCCAAGGACGACAAAAAGAAAAAGAAGGGTCACGAGGATGTCGTCCTGGCGGCGCGCATCGGTGCGCGTCAGTCTTCACCGGAAACCCCGCCGGCGGAGATCGTTCCACCGCAGGCCCCGCCTCCTCCACCCACACGGCTCGACGGACCGATCCCCTCTGCCCCGAAGCCACGCCTCGTCCCCGCGAAAGAGGATCGGGTGCAAAGCGCGATGATCCAGAAAGCTCTCGTTGACGAGGACCAAAAACGGGAGCCGGCGATCCCATCGCCGCGCGCGGCGCCCGGACCGGGTGAGGTCGACCTTGTCGTGACACCGCTTCCGACGCCGGACGATTGGCATCGCTTCGAGCTCGCGCTCCGCAAGGTCCGTGGGGTGGGTCAGCTTCGGACCGAGTACTACCGGCACGGCGTCCTCAAGGTGAGGGTCAGCTACCAGGGAACCGACCGTCTTGCCGCGGCCCTTCGCGCGGGCATACCGGGGTATCGCGTCCGCGTGATCGGTGAGGACCGCGCGACGTTGCAGATCCTGGTCACATCCGAAGGCGACGAGCGCAGGCCCGGCTGAGCGAGCGCGGACCGCACGTGAGCCGATAGAGTGGACGCGATGCCGGACTTCGAAGCACGCGCTCGAAAGGTTCTGCCGCCCGTCCTCGGCCACTACACGTGGCTCTCGATCGAGCGCGGGGAGGGGAGCTGGCTCGTCACGACAGACGGCCGGCGTGTGCTCGATATGACCTGCGGGATCGCGGTCACCGTCGTCGGTCATTCGCACCCGCGCGTCGTCAAGGCAGTCGTCGACCAGGTGCAGCGCCTCATGCACATCTCGGCCGGTGTCGCGAAGTACGAATCGAGCATCGCGCTCGCCGAACAGCTCGCGACGATCACGCCGCGGGGGCTCGATACGGTGTTCTTCGGCAACAGCGGCGCGGAGGCCGTCGAGGGAGCCATCAAGCTCTCGCGTCAGACTACCGGCCGCGAGGCGATCATCGTGTTCCGCGGGGGGTTCCACGGCCGCACCGTTGGCGCCGCGAGCCTCACGACTTCGAAGGCCCAGTACCGCCGCGGATACGGTGCGCTCCTGCCCGAGGTCTACGTCGCCCCGTACCCGTACCCGCTCGCGTGCGCGCTACCAGAACCACACGATGCCGAAGCATGCGCGACGCATTGCTTCGCCGAGCTCGAGGCGATGCTCGAGCACGAGGTACCGCCGGAGCACGTCGCTGCGATCGTGATCGAGCCGGTCCTCGGCGAGGGTGGCTACGTCGCGGCCCCCGCGTCGTTCCTGCGCGCACTGCGGGAGCTCGCCACGAGGATCGGCGCGCTCCTCGTATTCGATGAAGTCCAGACCGGCATGGGGCGGACCGGTGCGTGGTTTGCGGCGCAGAAGTTCGGCGTGATCCCGGACGTCTTGACAGCGGCAAAGGCGCTCGGCGGCGGGATGCCCCTCGGGGCCGTCATCTCGACCCGCGAACGCATGGAGAAATGGCGGACCGGTACTCACGGCTCGACCTTCGGCGGCAATCCGGTCTCCTGCGCCTCCGGGCTCGCCACGCTAGAGGTGATACGCGACGAGAACCTCGTCGCACGAGCCGAGACGATCGGCGAGATCATGGTGGAAGAGCTCGCCCCGCTCCGGTCGCATCCACGGCTTCGCGAGATCCGCCGCTTTGGCGCAATGGTGGCGGCCGAGTTCGACGAAAAATCTGTCGCGAAGGCGGCGATCGCCTCCGCGCTCGAACGGGATGTCCTTCTTATCACCTGCGGGTTCCACGACCAGGTCGTTCGCTTCATACCTGCGCTGAATATCGGCGAGGGCGACCTTCGCAAGGGCATGCGCTCGTTCGTCGAGGCCGCTCGCTCGGCCCAGGTGGCTTCGCCCGCCTGATCTGCATGCGGCCGTTTTCGGTCGCAATCGCGTGGCCGCTCATTTGCCCGCTACCAGATTTTTTACCGGCGATGTTGATGACCCCTAGACCTTGACATCGCCTTTTCCCGGGTCTACGGTCGCCGTCTGCACCGCTAGATGTTGGGTCTGACCGGGCGGCTGGGCCCAGATGTAGTGGCAAAGGCAAAGTCAGGGAAGGTAAGAAGGAGGGTCCAGATGACCCGTCGGCCGTTCGCTTTCGCGTTCGCAGGCGAGAGGCTCCTTCTCCTTCTTTTAAGGGCTCTGGCGAGCGGCTCGAACCTCGCAGCTTTCTAGGGGGGACACGTTCGTGGCAATCGCAGACATCGCAGAGGTATCCGTCCAACGCGCCGAGCCGAGAGGCCTTCGGATCGGTCGTCGCTTCACCAGCGACGGCGTCCACCCGTACGAAGAGATCGAGTGGGAGCGCCGCGACTCGGCGATCCCAGGCGAGAGCGGCAACGTCTTCGAACAGAAGGGCGTCGAGGTCCCCAAATTCTGGTCTCAGACGGCGACGAACGTCGTCGCATCGAAGTACTTCCGTGGCAAGCTCGGCTCGCCCGAACGGGAATCGAGCGTCAAGCAGATGGTCGATCGCGTGGTCGACACCATCGCACGTGCCGGCTTCGAGGGCGGGTACTTCGCGAGCGCAGCCGACCGCGACGCGTTCGCGGACGAGCTCAAGTACCTCATGGTCCACCAGTACGCGTCGTTCAACTCGCCGGTGTGGTTCAACATCGGCGTCAGCGGGGTCCCCCAACAGAGCTCGGCGTGCTTCATCCTCTCGGTCGAGGACGACATGCACTCGATCCTCGACTGGTTCCGCGACGAGGGGATCATCTTCAAGGGCGGGTCCGGCTCGGGCGTGAACGTCTCACGGATCCGTTCGCAGAAGGAGAACCTCTCCGGCGGGGGCTTCGCGTCAGGGCCGGTGTCGTTCATGCGCGGCGCGGATTCGGTGGCCGGCTCGATCAAATCCGGCGGCACCACCCGGCGCGCCGCGAAGATGGTGATCCTCGACGCTGACCACCCCGACGTCCACGAGTTCATCTGGTGCAAGGCCAAGGAAGAGAAAAAGGCCTGGGCCCTCGGCGAGGCGGGCTACGACATGAGCCTGAACGGCGAAGCCTGGCAGTCGATCCAGTTCCAGAACGCGAACAACTCGGTACGCGTGACCGACGAGTTCATGAAGAAAGCTCAGACCGACGAGGACTGGAGTCTCACCGCACGTATCGGCGGGAACGTCCTCGAGACGCTGAAGGCGCGTGCGCTTTTGAGGGAGATCGCGGAAGCCGCATGGCAATGCGGGGATCCGGGCATGCAGTTCGACACGACGATCAACGACTGGCACACCTCGCCGGCAAGCGGACGGATCAACGGATCGAACCCGTGCAGCGAGTACATGAGCATCGACGACTCCGCCTGCAATCTCGCGTCGCTCAACCTGCTGCGCTTCGTGCACAGCGACGGCGAGTTCGACGTGGAACGTTTCCGCGCCGCTGTGGAGATCGTCTTCACCGCGCAGGAAATTCTGATCGGCCACTCGGACTATCCGACCGCGAAGATCGCGGAGAATGCACGCTCACATCGCCAGCTCGGTCTGGGGTACGCGAACCTCGGCGCGCTGCTCATGCAGCGCGGGCTCCCGTATGACTCCAACGAGGGTCGTGCCTACGCGGCAGCGGTGACCGCGCTCATGACCGGGGCGGCGTACTCACAGTCCGGCCGGATCGCGGAGGTGGTCGGACCTTATGCGGCGTACCCGAACAACAAGGACGCGCACGACCGCGTTATCCAGATGCACCGGCTGCACGCCTACCGCATCCGCGACGAGCTGCTCCCGGCGAGCCTCCTCTCGGCGGCGCGCCAGGCCTGGGACGACGCGGTCGCCTTCGGACGCCCTGCGGGATATCGCAACGCACAGGCTTCGGTCCTCGCTCCGACAGGAACGATCAGCTTCATGATGGATTGCGACACGACCGGCGTTGAGCCGGACATCGCGCTCGTGAAGTACAAGAAGCTCGTCGGTGGCGGGATGCTGAAGCTCGTCAACGGCAGTGTCCCGTCCGCGCTACGGCGTCTCGGCTACAGCGAGACCGCATCCGGGGCCATCACGACCTACATCGAGCAGTACGGCACGATCGAAGGTGCCCCCGCGCTCAAGGACGAGGATCTCGCGGTGTTCGACTGCGCGTTCAAGCCGCAGAACGGCGTGCGCACGATCCACCACATGGGCCACATCAAGATGATGGGAGCGGTCCAGCCTTTCATCTCCGGCGCGATCTCGAAGACCGTCAATCTTCCGGAGAACGCGAGCGTCGACGACGTCAGCGAGGCGTACGTCGAAGCGTGGAAGCACGGCCTCAAAGCGATCGCGATCTACCGCGACGGCAGCAAAAAGGTCCAGCCCGTCAACACGACGAACAAGGAGAGCAACGCCAAGACGGTCGAAAAGATCGTCGAGCGGATCGTCGAGGTCACCCGCCCGCAGCGCCGCCGTCTGGCCGACACGCGGGCGTCGCTCACTCACAAGTTCTCCATCGAAGGACACGAGGGCTACATCACCGTTGGGCTGTTCGAGGACAACACGCCCGGCGAGCTCTTTGTCACCATGGCGAAGGAGGGCTCGACCCTCTCGGGCATGATGGACGCGTTCGCTACGAGCGTCTCGCTGCTCTTCCAGTACGGCGTACCGCTCTCGCACCTCGTCGAAAAATTCGGTCACATGCGCTTCGAGCCCGCCGGGTGGACCGGCAATCCCGAGATCGGCTTCGCGAAGTCGATCGTCGACTACGTCTTCCGCTGGTTGGGGAACCGTTTCCTTTCGGAGCCTGATCGCGCCGCACTCGGCCTCGTTCGCACGACCGAGGTCGCCGACGCGACGTCACAGCTCGAGCTTCTGAACCGCGTGGTGCAGCTCGCGACACCCGAAACGCCGGCGACGAACGGAAACGGGCACGCCGTCGCTCCCGTCCCCGACGCCCCTGGCTACCGACGACTCAATTCCACACCCGACGCGCCCCCCTGTCCGCGCTGCGGCTGGCTGACCGTTCGAAGCGGCACCTGCCACAAGTGCGAGAACTGTGGAGAGACCACCGGGTGTAGCTGATTCACTCCGTCAGGCCCTGGCCGGCCCGCCCGCTGGCCAGTTCTGCCTACTGCCCGGGCACTCCCTGCTCCCCTGGGGTGCCCGGGCTTTTTTGTCCGGATCGCGGAAGTGCCCTGACGCTGGCTGCGGGTCCTGTCGCGGGTTCGGGGCCGTGCGCTCGCCGCACCCTCCCCGCCTTTCGCGTCGTTCGCTTCGCTCACTCGCGTGGCGGGGTCCCGGGGCACCCGCGGCTCGCGCACAACCCACTCACCCGCGCCACCCGCACCACCGTGCACCTCCTCTGCGATCCGGTCGCCCCTCGGAATGGTCGGCCGCGGGCTCGGCCGCGTGCGGATCCGGTCGCCCGTCTTCCCCCCTCAGGGTCCCTACCGCTTGGGTCGCGCTCGCCCCACCCGCGTCTCGCGCGCAACCCGCTCGCCCCCGCGACCCGCATCTGCGAACGGGTCACCGTGACCTCCCGGGCGCCAGTGCCACCCGCACATCGCCAGACGCCTCCGGCGATCCCCTCGCGGCATTTACGCATTGCTGACTAATCGGAATGAAATAGCTCGGCTGTTAGTGGTGTCGCGTAGGAGACAGACGTAGTAGTTGCTAACGTCTCAAATCAGTCGCCCGGCGACCGGAACGTGCCTGACACTTCGTTCGTCTAGGTATGTGAAGAGTTCACACCGAGCAAGCGTGCGGACGCTCCACGGCACAGCCCTTGCTCGAACAGACGACGCGCGAATTGATGCGCAGGGGAGGCGGGCAACATGGCGGTCTTCGCGCGAACCGGCGATCAGACGCGGACGTCGCGCCGTGGCGTCTGGATGCTTGCCGTTGCGCCCCTCGCCGTGATCGCTCTGGCGGTCGGGACCGCCTTCGCCGCTGACGCTGTCTACGCCCATCGCGCCCTGCCGGGCATGACGGTCGGTGGAATCGAGATCGGTTCGCTCGAGACGAACGCCGTCCGCGAACGCCTTGGGACCGAGCTCGCGGCGCCGTGGGCGGCATCAACCGTGGCGCTGGTCGACGGGTCACGGACTTGGCAAACCACCAACGCCAAGCTCGGGATCGCGCCCGACATCGACGCCGCCGTGACCGAGGCGCTCAGCTACGGAAAATCTGGAGGGATCTTTGACCGCCTCGGTGCGTGGATCGACGCGATCCGCGGCCAGGCGAATGTTCCGTTCGCGATGCACGCAAAAGGCGACGCCCTCGATCTCTGGGTGGCCGCCGCCGCTCGCGACACGGATCGCGCGCCGGTCTCCGGTGAGCTTCGCGTGGGCACGGCGGGTCTCGAGGTGACACAGCCGGCGCTCGGTCGCGAAGTCGATCGCGTCGGTACGGTCGCGGCGCTTCTCTCGGCCGACTCGCTCGGCGACCGCGAGGTCGCGCTCCGCGTTCGCACGTCCTATCCGGCGGTCGACGCAGCCGGGTTCGATGAGGCGTATGCGCGCGCTGCCGCGGTCGTAACCCCGGTCAGCGTGCACGTGGAGGATCGAACGTTCACCGAGAACGCGAATTATCTCTCGAGCCTTCTCGCGATCGACCGCGTGGCCGCACAGCCCGGTGAGCTTCCAGCGATCCCCCAGGATGCGATCGCTCCGGCCGTCAGATATCGCTACGAGGTCTCGCTCGTGAACGAGCGCGTCGCGAGCTGGGCCGCTGCGCTCGGCGTGGTCCTCGATCATCCCGGCAAGTCCGCGAAGTTCAAAGTCAGCCCCGAAGGCGTGCCGTCGATCATTCCATCCGAGAGCGGTGTCAAGGTCGACCAGGAGAAGCTGCGCGCCATGGTCCTCGACGAGCTCTTGCGTCCGGCGACCGCCGCGACGCGTGACCTCGCGGCGCCCGCGGCTGTCGACGCGTCGGCATTCACCACCGAACAAGCGAAGGCGCTGCTTCCGAATCTCGTGCGGACGTCGACGTACACGACGTACTACCCACCGAGCTCGTCCCGTCACGCGAACATCTCGACCGGTGCGTCGCAATTCGACGGCGTGGTCATCCTTCCCGGGCAGACATTTTCGTTTTGGGAGCTGCTCGGCCCGGTGACGGTCGAGCGCGGCTACAAATACGCGGGCGCGATCATCAACAACCGGTCGGACGAGAACGTCATAGGCGGCGGGCTCTGCCAGGTGTCGACGACGATCTTCAACTCGATCTCGCGACAGGGGTATGACATCGTCGAGCGACACGCGCACGGGTACTACATCGATCGCTACCCGATCGGGTATGACGCCGCCGTCTTCGAGCCGGGTGTCGACTTCAAGTGGCGCAACGACACCGTGAATCCCGTGTTCATCTGGTCGTGGTCCGGCGACAATTCCCTCACGATCGACACCTGGAGCATTCCGACCGGCCGCACGGTCGTGATCAGCGAGGCGACTCAGAAGAACTTCGTCCACCCGCCCGCCGATCAGCTCGCCGATCCGGCGTTCCCGAAGGGCGTCTCGGTCGACGGGCGTGACGTGTTCCGGACACGCACGGTGTACGAGAACGGCAAGGTCCTCCACCAGGACTTCTTCGCGAGCCACTACGCCCCGGTGTGGGGTGGTCCGCTCGTCGCTCCGGACGCACCGAAGCCCTGAGGCTGGGCCAGACACCGCCCTGAAAGCGCCGCGGATAACGGCCTAGCAGGCAGGCCGTTAGACGCCTGTGGTGGGCCAACACACCACGAGGGACACGGCGAAGCTGATCGAGGAGGTCGCACGTGGCGACCGACTCCTCGAGGACATCAAGGACCCGGAGCTGCGCGAAACCGTTCGACTGGCGCTTCGTCTCCACAAGGATCCGTTCACCGCCCCGGACGCCCGGACCCGATCCCGAATTAGGTCTCGAGTCCTTTTTAGGCTGCAGCCACGCGGCGCGACGGTCATCGATCGGCTGGCCGTGGTGTTCGAGCTTCTCGGCCGACCCACCCCGTACGCGATGCGACTCCTCGCCGTCGGGCTCATCGTCGTCGCCATAGCTGCGAGTACGGCCCTGGTGAGCGCCGGTACGGTCGCCGATGACGCGCTCTACTCCGTCAAGGTCACGTCCGAACAGGTGCGGCTCGCGCTCGCGACGTCGCCCGAAGATCGCGCGGTCGTCGAGCTCTCGATCGCGGAGCATCGTCTCGCTGAGGCCACCGCCCTCGCGTCTCTTGGCAACGAGGACGACGCGATCGTGGCGACCAGCGAATACGGCGAGCACATGGCGAACGCGGCAGCGGAGCTTGCCCAGGTGGAGTCGCTACAGCCGGACACGGCGACTCTTGTGATCCAGCTTCAGCAGCGGATCGACGAGCATCGCGCGACCGCCGCGGCTGTCGTAGCGCGCCTCACAGAGGACCCGAACACGGCGTCCGCGGCCGCGGCGCTCGCGCCGTTCGCCGCACGGGGAAACCCCGCGGCCGATCTCAGCCCGGCCGCGGCCATCGCGCAGGACGCGGCCGACACCGCGGACGAAGCCGCCGCGGTGGCTGAGCGCAAAGCCACACCCGCCCAGCAGGTGAACGCCCCGCAGTCTTCGGGCGGGGCCGATCGAAACGCCGCATCCGTCGACGCCACGCCCCGCGACGGCCAGTCGGCTCGCAACGACAACGCCGGCAACCAGGGCGAGCGCGTTTCCAAGAAGGAGCGGGCGGCCGGGGCGGCACGGAAGGCCGCCGACGAGGCGAAGGCCGCGGCAAAGAAGGCAAAGGCCGGGGCGAAACGCACGCCGGCACCGAGAGCCCAGGGCGACTCCAACAATCGAGACGAATCCAACAATCGAGACGACTAGCTAGGCCGTAGCATCGCGGCGACCACGTGACCCCCCAACGCCGTGCCGATCTTGCGTATGTCGTGGCGATCCTCATCGGCGTCCTCGTCATCGTCCTCCTCGGACCCCTCGATCGGCGTCTCGAGATCCTCCACATCAATGACTTCTCCGGTTTCTGGGCCGGACCTCGCGCCGTCCTCGCCGGCGTGAGCCCCTGGGATCCGACGGAGTATCCGAAAGCGCGGATGGCTTTCGACACGCAGCTCGACGCGGCGCCGGTCCTCAATTACATGCCTTGGACGGTCATCGCCCTACTGCCGATCGGCCTTCTGCCGCTCGACGTCGCGGCCTGGATCTGGATGGCTCTCTCGCTCGTCTGCTCCGCGGTCGCGCTTCGTGCGCTGCTGCGCGAATTCGTACCCGGTCGCGCTGTCGTCCACGGAATGCTCGGGCTCGCGCTCTTCGTCGGTCAGCCGGGCCTTCTCACGATCGTCCTCGGCCAGTGGGCGCTCCTTCTCATGTCAGCGGTCGCGGCGATGGTTCTGGCCGTGCGGGCCGGCCGTGCGCGCCGCGCCGGGTTTGCCGCGCTCGCGCTGCTCGCGAAACCGCAGCTCTTTGTATGGACGGCGCTGGGGCTCGGGATCGCCGCGCTCTCCGACGTTCGCTACAGGCGGTTTGTGATCTTCGCCCTTGTCATCGGTGGCGCGCTCGTCGTGGCGAGCTGGCTCGCATACCCGGACTGGTTCGGCGCGTGGAGCGCGGACATCCCGGCGCGCCGCACCGGCCGATCGGCGGTTCTGCTCTCGGCGTTCGGCCAGTTGTTCGGCATGCCGGGTCGTGTGCTCGCGGTCGCCGTGATCGGCGGGGGTCTTTTGCTCGCGTCGCGGTTCGTTCCGGGCAGCGATCCGTGGCTCGCGATCTGGCTAGGGCTTTCGAGCGCCGGCGCGATCTACAGCTGGTCGTACGACCACGTGCTGCTCTTTGTCCCGCTGGTCATCGCTGCCGGCGTGCTCGCCGCCGCGGGCCGCGAGCGGGCGGCGCAGCGGCTCGCGATCGGCGGCGCGTTGACGTTCTTGCTGGTGTCGCCGGCCTTCTACGCGCTCGGGGTCTGGCGCCACGACGAGACCTTCAGCATCGCGGTGCCGGTCGCTTTCTTCGTCGCGATCGCGTGGTCGCTCTGGCCGTACCGTCGCGGCGCGCTAATCCGCGACCGCCCGGCGCAGCAGGTCCAGACCGCCTAGGAGCGCGCGGCGGCGTCCGTCGGCAGGCGAACGAAAACGGATATCGACGCGTCGTGTTCTTACGGGGGTAATCACACGCAGCTCGCTCGTCTCGGCGCCGTGCGGCGTTACCAGCAGCACCTCGCCGCCAAGTCGCCGCCCCTCGCTCTCGAGGGAGTCCGCTCCGGCGGAGGGGCGCACGATCGCCCCGACGAACCAGCGCTCGGCGTCCGGGGCGTCGGACAGCGACCGGGCGACGTCACCGGCGGAAAGCGACTCCGCAACCGCGAGCCGCCACTTCCGCGCCTCGAGGCGCTGGGCGATGACCGCCGGGAGGGTGTCCTCGTCCGTGCCCCACACGTACTCGCCAAGCCGGGCGCGGATCTCATGCTCCATTCCCGCGACGCGCCGGTCGGCTTCCTCGGGAGTGGATGCTTTGTCCGCGACGCGGACGTGCACGCCGTCGTTCTTCGCGTAGGTCGCGACCGTGGGGCTCGTCGAGCGCACGAGCTCGGCGAGCTTCTCCTCGACGGCGCTCTCGCCGATGCCGAGGAGCTTCAGGGTGCGCCACCGAAGCGATCCACCCCTCGTGAGCGATGGCTCGACCGATTCCCACATCGGGGTCATCTCGCGGGGAACGCCGGGCATCGCGACGATCCGCTTGCCGTCCTTCTGGACATCCCAGCCGGGCGCGGTCCCGTTGGGGTTTGGGAGCGCGCGCGACGAGGGAATGAGCCAGGCCTGCTTGCGATTCCGCTCCGGCATGGCCATGCCGCGCCCCGAGAACCAAGCGACGAGGTCGGCCTCGAGTGCCGGATCGACCGCCGGGACCTCGCCGAGAGCCGCCGCGATGGCCTCGCGTGTAAGGTCGTCCTCCGTCGGTCCGAGGCCTCCGGTAGCCACGACCAGATCGCTCCGGCCAATCGCTCGCTCGAACGCTTGCTTGGCGCGCACCAGGTTGTCCCCGACGGTTTGCATATGGAGGCAGTCGATGCCAAGCAGCGCGAGCCGGCCGGCGAGGTAGTTCGCGTTCGTGTCGACGATCTGGCCGAGCAGCAGCTCGGTCCCGATCGACAGGAGCTCAGCCTTCAACGACATGACCCGGCGTCATGGTTGCTGTGGGATGGATTGGCATGGCGCTTGCTGCCTGTCGTATTCGACAACAAGAAATCCCAACCCTTCCCTTCCTCACCACGAACCCCGTCCGAAAGGACGGGGTTTTGTGGTCGTATGCCCTTCGCGCTGCCGAGCCAGGGGGCTAGGGTACGCTGCGGAAAGAGACATCCGGCGGAGGTGCTGCGTTGGCCACAGGCTATTGCGTCAAGTGCAAGGCCTCGCGTGAGATAAAGGATGCGCAGCAGATCACTATGAAGAACGGGCGCCCCGCGACTCAGGGGATCTGCCCCGTCTGCGGGACCAAGATCTTCAAGATCGGCGCTTCGACCTAAACGGCGGTACGCGTCCTGCGGCAGCTCCAGTGCGGAGGTGCCTCATGAAAGTCCGCGAGCTCATGACAACCGAACCGATCACCGTCGAGCCGGACACAACGCTCGGCGAGGTGGCCACGCTCATGAAGCAGGAAGACTGCGGCTCGATCCCTGTCGTCGAGGCGGGGCGGCTCGTCGGCATCGTGACCGATCGGGACATCGTCATTCGCGGTGTCGCCGGCGGAACGGACCCGAAGACCCAGCGCGTGAGCACGATCATGTCGGCCGACCCGGTGACCATCGGCGCCGATGACGATGTCACCGAAGCAGAAAAGGTCATGGCCGATCGTCAGATCCGCCGTCTGCCGGTCATCGAAGACGGAAGGCTGGTCGGGATCATCGTGACCGCGCAGATCGCCCGCGCCGACGACAAGCGAAAGGTCGGCGAGACACTTAGGGAGATCAGCGAGCCCACGAGTGGCCGAGGTTCGCACGCGCGCGGATAACATTTGGTGGACAACTCGATTGATGGTGCTGCTCGCCCGTCGGTACCATTTCGAGGGGCCAGTAGCTCAGCGGTAGAGCAGGAGACTCTTAATCTCTTGGTCGTGGGTTCGAATCCCTCCTGGCTCACACGGGTTTCGCCGCCAAATGCGCTGACGACCCGCACTCGTGAACCCGGTGGTAGTTGCGGGGTGGATGCCGCGCTGGAACGGCGGGGTCGAGCCACCAAGCCACGTACGCCGTCGGTCCAGGAATGCCCAGCCCGAAAAGTTGTTTGACTGAATGTGAGTGACACGATCCGCCCGGGGCCGGGCGCGGGGTTCAACGAAGGGGTCATCGAAGATTTCCGCAAGCATCGCGGTCAGATCACCAAGGGTCCATTCACCGGTCGGTCGCTGCTTCTCCTTACGACGCGCGGCGCGAAGTCCGGACGGGAGCGCACCAATCCGCTGGCCTACACCCGTGACGGGGAGCACCTCGTCGTCGTCGCGTCGAAGGGCGGCGCTCCGACCCATCCCGACTGGTACCGGAACCTTCTGGTAAATCCACGCGTCAACGTCGAGGTTGGTCCGGACCGATTCGAGGCGAACGCCCGGATAACGAAGGGAACCGAGCGGCGCCGGCTCTACGACGCGCATGCCGAGCGCATGCCCGGGTTCAAGGAGTACGAGCGGCGGACCACGCGGGAGATCCCGGTCGTCGTTTTGGAGCGGGCCCTCTAACCGCACGCATCCGCGCCACCGGGAGGCGCGTATTTTCTGGCAGGTTGAGCAAACGCCGGTCCGTTTACATCGCCGCCCTCGGCGCGATCGTCGCGCTTCTCCTCGTTTTCGTTGTGGCGCTCCCGTTGGCGCTGGCCCATCGCCAGGACCTTCCACTCGAGCGGGTGTATGGCGACGCGGCGGTGTCGGTGGTCTCGCGGGTCCTCGGCGGCGATGCGGCGAATCCTCTGGCGAACGACCCCCGCGCCCTCGCGTCCGGGCGGACCGCGTACACCGGCTCGTGCGCGGTGTGCCACGGGGCGAAGGGCGATGGACGCGGTGCGTTCGGCCCGACGACGTACCCGGACGCGACCGACTTCACGAGCGCGGCGGCGAAGGAGAAGACCGACGCGCAGCTCTTCTGGATCGTGAAGAACGGCCTCGGCTTCACGGCGATGCCCGCATTCGGCAGCCAGTACAAGGACGCCGATATCTGGGCGATGGTCGTGTACATCCGCGCGCTGCAGCGCGGTGCCGCCAGCGCACTCGTCATCCCCGAGCCCAGCCTCGCGCAGCTCGACGCGGCCGATCTCTCGGTTAGCCGCCAAACGCGTGGCGCGGCGATCTACTTCGCGCTGGGTTGCCATCTCTGCCACGGACCGGAGGGCAACGCGCCGGGCGACCTCTCGATCCGCGGACGCATCGAGACCGAGATCGTGCGCAGAGGCTCGGCGCAGGGAATGCCCGCCTACGGGAAGGACGTGATCACCGACGCGGAGCTCGCCGATCTCGAGAGCTACCTGCTGCGGTTCGCGGCGATCCCCTCGAGTCCGGACTGAGCGCGCAGGAGCGAAAGCGGGTAGGTCGTCCCGCGCCACCTCACGCCGCGTGTCTCGGCGACGTAGACCGACCGCATGATGGCCCACGCGAAGCACGCGGCTGAGAACGGCAGGAGCAATGCGATCGCGAACGCGGACGGCGTCAGCCTTGGCGACATCGATTGGCGATAGGTTTCGAGAAGCGCCGCCACCAGGCACACGACGACGATCGCGAGCAACACCCGGTCGATCCCACCGAGAAGCAACACGCCCGCGAACGGCCACATCATCGTGGCGACCAGATAGAGCAGCACTCCGACCGCATCGAGGAGGCGGTATTCCAGGCTCGAGTACATGCTCTTCTCGAGGCCGGAGATCGCGAGCCCCAGCGACGGGTACCACTCCACCGACAGGAGCTCGTTGCCGTTCAACACGCGCTGCCGAAAGCCGAACCCGCGTAGGCGTCGACCGAGGCGGATGTCGTCGTCCGGCCGGAGCGAGAGCGGGCGCATCGTGCCGATGCGCTCGTAGGCGGCCCTGCGGACGAGGTTGAACGCGCCGATGCCCACACCGCGCCTGCTCTTCGGGTCGTTCGCGAGGTACGCGCCCCAGAGCGCGATGAAGGCGTAAGCGAAGAAGGCAACGAACGCGCGGAGCGGGATCCCCCGCGCGACGAGACACGGCGCGAGCGTCAGATGGTCGAGTCCCTCGGCAACCGCGTATGCGACGGCGCGGCCGAGGGCGCCCGGAGCGAACACGACGTCAGCATCCGTGAAGAGCAGCCACTCCCCGCTCGCGCGCGCCGCGCCGAGCCAGAGCGCGTGATTCTTGCCGAGCCATCCCGCCGGCAGCTCGTCGACGTGAAGGACCAGAAGACGACGGTCTTTCGCGGCTAGCTCACGCAGGACCTCACCGGTAGCGTCGCTCGAACGATCGTCGACGACGATGACCTCGATCTCCGGGTAGTCCTGCTCGAGAAGCGACCCGACCGCGCGCGCGATCGTCGCCCCTTCGTCCCGCGCTGGCACGACCACCGAGAGCCTCGGCAGAGTCGGGGGCTTTCTCATTCCAGGAAGCTTCGGTATCGCGTTGCGATGACGGATGAGCAGCAAGGACGGCACGACGACGGCGAGGAAGACGAGCGCATCGAAGATCGTGACAACGAGCGGCGGAGTCACCAGATGAAGCTAGCCCACGCGATGTAGTACTCACGCCAATGGGGGAGACGACCTGTTGAATTCCCCCGTTCGCGTCCCCCGCGGAGGACGCGATCAGTACGTTCTGGGCGTTCCCGCGCGGGTCGCGGGTCCCTAGCGTCTTCACCGTGATACGAAAACTGCTCGCCGCACATCCGCGCGACGCGATGCCGCGGTACGCCGCCGCGGTCATCGGGGCGGTGGTCGTCTACGGGATCGAACAGCTCCTCACCGATGACTTCGCTCGCTGCGCTGTCGCCGACTTCGCCTGGACCGCGGCGGCGATCGGTGCGATCTTCGGCACCGCTCGTGCCGTGCGCGCCTCTCGGGGCGACGATCGCATGGTCTGGCTGCTCTTCCTGGCGGGTTCGGTCTCCTGGCTGGCCGGTCAGATCGTCCGCGACGCGACAGAGGTCGGACAGCTCCCGATGCCTTCACCGCTGGTCGCGGACCTCGGCTTCATGACGGCCGCGCCGCTCTGGACGATCGCACTCGTCCTGCTGCTCCGCCGGCACGGTCAACGGCTCACTCTCTACGCGCTCGTTCTCGACATCGGCGCGGTCGTCCTCACGCTCGGCGCCGCGGTGACGCTGTACCTCGCGACGACGCTCCCCACCGTCGTCGGGCGTGACCCGCAAGCGACGGCCGTCGCCGTTCTCTATCCGCTCCTATACGTGGCGGCGACCGCGGCGGCGCTCTCGGCCGTCTGGGGAATGCCGGAGCGCGAGCCGCGTGGCGCGGTGACGTCGCTCTTCCTCGGGCTCGGCCTGAATGCCCTCGCATTCGTCCTCTACCTCCCCGCGAACATCGAGGACACGTTCACGGCGGGAACGCCGATCGATGCGCTCTGGCTCGTTGGCATGGGGGCCATCGGCATCGCCGGCGCGCAGTGGGTCGAGGAACGCGAGGATGGCCGCAACACCCGGCTCTCCGGTGCGGCGATCCACCTCTCGCGCATGGTCCTTCCCGGCGTGGTCGCCGCGGCGTGCTCGTTCCTTCTCGTGTACGCCGACGCTCGCACGGTCCCGGCACGCTTCGCCGACCAGATCGATGGCGCGGTTGCGCTCACCGTGCTGGTTCTCGCGACGCGCGCCGGCCTTGCTCTGTACGCGAACTGGCAGCTCGGCGAGCGCGAGCGGCGCCGCGCCGAGGAGCTGGCCATCTTGTACGACGTCGGTCTCGCGACGGCCGGAGAGCTTTCGCTGGAGGAGCTCGCGAGCCTCATCGCGCGCGAAGCGACCGCGCTGACCGGGACGGACGGCGCGATGGTCGCGCTCTCCGAAAAGGATCAAGGCTTCATCGTGCGCGCGGTCCACAACGCGCCCGCCCTCGGCCTGCGTTCCTCCGTCGGCGAGGACCTTCGCGGCATCGCGCTGGAGAGCTTGCGCACGCGCGATGTCGTCGTCGCGAGCGACTATCGCGGTCACCCCGATAGCAATCCCGCGCTGCATGACGTCATCGCGTCCGCGATCGGCGCACCGCTCATCGCACACGGTGAGATCGTCGGAACGCTGACGGCGTACGTGTCCCGCCCGCGAGTCTTCTCCGACGAGACCCGACGGCTCGTTCGCCTGTACGCGGCGCAAGCTGCCATCGCGATCGCGAATGCGGACCTCCTCGCCGAGACGCGGCGCCTGGCGCGCGACGACGACCTGACCGGCGTGCTCAACCGGCGCAGCCTGCTCGAGCGTCTCGAGGCGCAGATCGCGGACGCCGGCCGGCACGGCGAAACGTTCGGCGTTGTGCTCTGCGACGTGGATGGACTCAAGGCGGTGAACGACACGGCCGGACACCTCGTTGGCAACGAGGTGCTTCGAACGCTCGCGCGCGCCATGCGCCAGGCCACGCGTGCGGAAGATGTCGTCGCCCGCTTCGGTGGCGACGAGTTTGTGATCCTTCTGCCCCGGACCGGTCCACTGCCGGCGCAGGCGATCGTGGGGCGCATCGCCGCCCGGCTCCGTGAGGAGCGCTACATGTGGGCCGGTCACTCCAACGAGCTGCCGCGCGCGTCGTTCGGCATCTCGTGGTTCCCGGTCGATGGACGCGATGCCGATGCGCTCATCAGCACCGCGGACGCGCGAATGTACGAGGACAAGGCGCGCGCGCGGACCATGCGCGTCGCCGTCGCCGCGGACGCCGACTGATTCGCTAGGCTTCTCCTCTCAGAGCTCTCGCGAGGAGGGGGACGTGGCGAAGTGCCCAGAGTGCGATGCCGAAGTCACCGTCGGCTCGGACGCCGTCAAAGGCGAGATCGTTTCCTGCCCCGACTGTGGCGCCGAGCTCGAGGTGAAAGAGACCGCGCCCGTCGCGCTGGCCCTCGCGCCCGCGGCGGAAGAGGATTGGGGTGAGTAGTCCTCGCACCTCGCGGTGCTGCGGTCTGCTCCCATCTCGTCGGCTCAAGGAGCCGACTCGTTGAGTAGTAATACCAAGCCGCGGGTCGGCGTCCTGCTTTCGCGGGTACGCGTCGAAGAGAAGCTCCTGCTCGCGGAGCTCGAGTCGCGCGGTGTCGAGACCAAGGTCATCGACGACCGCGAGCTCGTTCTGGCGGTAGAGCACCGACCCGAGCTCGGCGTCGACGTGATCCTCGAGCGTTGCATCCAGCACGGCACCGCCCTGTACGCGCTCTCGGTCTTCGACGCGTGGGGCGTACCCACCGTGAACCGCTACGAGGTCGCAGAGATCTGCGGCAACAAGCTGCTCACGACGATGCGGCTGATCCGAGACGGCGTTCCGAGCCCGCGGACCCGCGTGGCCTTCACGCCCGAGTCGGCGCTCGCCGCGATCGAGGAGCTCGGATACCCCGTGGTGCTGAAGCCGCTCATCGGTTCGTGGGGCCGTCTCATCTCCAAGGTGAACGACCGCGAGGCGGCCGAGGCGATCGTGGAGCACAAGGACGTTCTCGGCAACTATCTCCACTCGATCTACTACATCCAGGAGTACGTACAAAAGCCCGGCCGCGACATCCGCGCGTTCGTCGTGGGCAGCGAGACGATCGCCGCGATCTACCGGGCGAGCGAACACTGGATCACGAACACGGCGCGCGGCGGTAAGGCCTCGAACTGTCCGGTCACGCCCGAGCTCGACGAGCTCTGCGTCCGCGCCGCCCGCGCCGTCGGAGGAGGCGTCGTCGCGATCGATCTCCTCGAAGCCCCCGAGGGACTGCTCGTCAACGAGGTGAACTACACGATGGAGTTTCGCAATTCCATCGACACGACCGGCGTCAACATCCCGGCAAAGGTCGTCGATTACGTCCTCGAGGTGGCGAGAGCCGCTCGGTGAAGGTTGGAGTGGTCGGCGCCGCCGGTTACGCGGGCGGCGAGCTTCTGCGTTTGCTCTTGGGGCATCCGAAGGTCGATGAGATCGTCGCCGGCAGCGAATCTCTGGCCGGGAAGCCGATCATCTCGGCCCACCCGAACCTCCGGAAACGAACGAGCCTCACGTTCGTCCATTACGAGGACGTGAGTCGCTGTGATGTCCTGTTCCTCGCGCTGCCGAACGGCGCGCACCGCGCGCACGAGTTCGAAGATCGCGCCACGGTGCTGATCGATCTGTCGAGTGACCATCGGCTGCGAGACCCGGCAGACTACGACCGCTGGTATGGCTCGCCGCACCCGAGGCCGGCACTCCTCGACCGCTGGACCTACGGCATCCCCGAGCTCCACCGGAACGAGATCCGTAGCGCCACGCGTATCACGGGCGCGGGCTGCAACGCCACCGCGTCGATCCTCGCGCTGCTTCCACTCTTCCGTGCCGGTGTGGTGGACCGCACCCGACCCGTCGTCATCGAGTGCAAGGTCGGTTCGAGCGAGGGCGGGCGAGAGCCGAGTGAGGACAGCCACCATCCGGAGCGCTCAGGCGTAGTGCGTTCCTTCCGGCCGGTCGGACACCGCCACACCGCCGAGATCGAGCAGGAGCTGCATCTGGGCGGGCACAGCGTCCGTGTCGATCTCTCGGTGACCTCGGTCGAGCTCGTCCGCGGCGTGCTCGCGACGGCGCACGCCTACACGGCTACGCCGGTCGACGAGAAGGCGCTCTGGAAGATCTACCGAGACGCCTACGCCGCCGAACCCTTCGTTCGGATCGTGAAGGAGCGTACCGGCATCTGGCGTTATCCCGAGCCGAAGCTCGTCGCGGGAACGAACTTCGCCGATGTCGGCTTCGCGCTCGATCCGCGCGCGGAACGCGTCGTCGCGCTCTGCGCGATCGACAATCTCATGAAAGGCGCGGCAGGGAACGGGGTCCAGGCGATGAACGTCGCCTGTGGCTATGCCGAGGATGCCGGCCTTGGCTTCGTGGGACTGCATCCGTGACCGGTCGGCCAGCCACGCGAGGGATCCTTGTCCGACGCCGCACCGTGGTCGGCTCACTGCTGGCCCTGGCGATCGTCGCGCCGCTCGCATACTGGGGCTGGCGGGCCCTTCAACCTCGCGACGAGCTCCTACTGAACTGCTCGGTGGGGGCGCCTCGCATCGCCGGTATTGCGTCTCCCGGTGTCATGACGTTCCGGCCGTCCGCGCGCGTCGCCGCGGGTTTCGCCGTTTCGTATACGGAGGGCTTCGATCTGGGCCAGCGCGGGCGCCTCGCGTGGAAGAGCGATCGACCGGGCCTGCGAGCGTTGTTTCTGTACGAGAGCACGGTCGCGCTCGCCGACCGCAAGCCCGCCGCTGCCAACAAGGTCGGCGAAGTCGACTTTTGGTGGAACGAGCTCATACCGACGGCCGGGACCAGCGGATGGTCTGACGACGGTCCGTGGAGCAAGACGATCGACGACTTGGGCCCCGGGCGCTACTGCCTCACCATCCTGGAGACGGCAGATTCGGATGCGGACTGGACCGTGACTGTCACGAACAACCCATGACGCTCCGCGCTGTGGTGAAGGCCGGCGGCAGCGCGGGCGTCGATCGCGACGCGGTCGCCGACCTCGTCGCCGACATCGCCCGCTCGGACGAGATCGTTCTCGTCCATGGGGCATCCGCCGAAACGAACAAGCTCGCCGCGGCGTTCGGTCATCCGCAGGAGACGGTCGTCTCGCCCTCGGGTCACGAGAGCCGGCGGACCGATCGCCGAACGCTCGAGATCTTCGCGATGGCCGCTCTCGGCGTGGAAAACTTCCTCTATGTCGAGAAGCTCCAGCAGCGCGGCATCGACGCGATCGGGCTTTCAGGAATATCCGGTCGTCTACTCGTCGCGAGCAAGAAGGACGTGCGCTCGGTGCAAGGCGGGAAGACCATCCTCCTTCGCGACGACTACACCGGTAAGGTCGAGGCGGTGAACCTCCCGCTGCTCACGCAGTTCATCGGGGCGGGGCGCGTCCCGGTCATCGCGCCCCTCGCGCTGTCCACGGAGCAGCAGGCGCTCAACGTGGACGGCGATCGGGTCGCGGCCGCGATCGCGGTGGCGATCGACGCCGACGCGCTCATCATCCTCACGAGCGTGCCCGGCCTTCTTCGCGACGCCGACGATCCGCGCACGCTCGTGCCGGAGACGACGGTCCACGAGGCGGAGACGCTCGCCCGCGGACGGATGAAGGTGAAAATACTTGCCGCGCGTGAGGCCATCGAGGGGGGCGTGGACGAGGTCGTCATCCGGTCGGCGAGCGGAGACCCAAGCGTCCGAACCGTGATCCGCTCGTGACTGCGACCCTTCGTTCGACCGACGATCTGATCGCGGCCGAGGACGCGCACACCTCCGGCCTTTACACCAAGCGCGGCATCGTCCTCGTTCGCGGGGACGGCGCAATGGTGTTTGACAGCGAAGGGCGCGCGTACATCGACTGCGTCGGCGGACAGGGAACGGCCAATCTCGGCCACGGGAATGCCGCCGTGGCGGACGCGGTCGCGCAGCAGGCCCGCGTGCTCGCGTCGTGCACCGAGCTCTTTTACAACGATCGCCGGGCCGAGCTCTACGAGGTGCTCGCCGGCATCCTGCCGGCGTCCCTCGATCGGTTCTTTCTCTGCAACAGCGGTACCGAGGCGGTCGAGGGGGCCCTCAAGTTTGCCCGCGCCGCCACGAAACGCACCGGCATCGTGGCGACGATGCGCGGGTTTCACGGGAAGACCATGGGCGCGCTCTCGGCGACGTGGGGCCCGGAATACCGAGATCTGTTCGGCCCGCTCGTCCCCGGTTTCTCGCATGTCCCGTTCAACAAGCCTGAGGCGCTCGACGCGGCCATCACCGGCGAAACCGCCGCGTTCATCTTCGAGCTCGTGCAGGGGGAAGGCGGCGTGCGCCCGGCAACTTCTGAGTTCGCGCGGGAGGCGGCGCGGCTCTGTGCCGAGCGCGGCGCGCTCCTCATCGTCGACGAGGTCCAGACGGGCTTCGCTCGGACCGGCACACTCTTCGCCGTCGAGCAGTACGCGATCGCGCCGGACATCCTTTGCCTCGCGAAATCGATCGCCGGCGGCATGCCCATGGGCGCGATCGCCTTCTCCCGAAAGGTCGGCGACCTCGCCAAGCGCTCGCACTCGACGACCTTCGGCGGCAATCCTCTCGCATGCGCGGCCGCGATCGCCGCGATCGGCGAGATCCGCCGACTCGACCTCGCTCGGAATGCGCGGGAGCGCGGCACGCAGCTCATGGAGGGCCTGCGCGCGATACGCAGCGATCGCATCCGTGAGGTGCGCGGGCTCGGGTTGCTCGTCGGCGTCGAGCTCAAGGAGAACGCGTCGACCGCCCTCCGCGCGCTTCAGGAAGAAGGCGTCCTCGCGCTTGGCGCCGGCCCGACCGTCGTGCGCTACCTGCCGCCGCTCGTCATCACCGCAGACGAGATCGAGCGAGTGCTGGCGGCGAGCCGGAAGGCGCTCGCGTGATCCGTCGACACGTCGCATTGCTGCTCGCGCGCTCGATCCTCCGTTAGCTCGTGGGCCCGGATCCAGCGGACCTCGATCTCGTCCGCGGTCTCGTCGAGATCCCGAGCGTCTCGCGCCGCGAGGGCGAGGCGGTCGAATGGCTCGTCCTGCGTATGGAAGAGCGTGGCTTTCGCGCGATCGTCGACGATGCGGGCAATGCGGTGGGCGAGATCGGCGCCGGCCCCTTCCACGTGGTCCTGCTCGGGCACATCGACACGGTGCCGGGAGAGATCGACGTCCGCATCGAGGGTGACGAGCTCGTAGGTCGCGGGGCGGTCGACGCGAAAGGTCCGCTCGCCGCGTTCGTCGCCGCGGCAACCAAGCCGGTCCCCGGAGTACGGGTCACCGTCGTGGGCGCGGTCGAGGAGGAGTCGCCGACGAGCAAGGGCGCCCGGCATCGCGCGACGCTCGCGGCACCCGACTGGTGCGTGATCGGCGAGCCGTCCGGTTGGGACGCGGTGACGGTCGCGTACAAGGGACGGCTCACGCTCGAGGTCGCTCTCTCGCGCGAAGCGCGTCATGGCGCGGCGCCGGGACCGACCATCGCGGAAGAAGCGCTCGCGCTCTGGGAACGCGTGCGAGCGTCGAGGGGCGAGCGCGGCGGCGCCGAGCGCGCGTCCGAACGACTCGACTGCCGGCTGGAAAGCATCGACACCGGATCCGGCGACGGTCTCTTCGAAAGAGCCCGTCTCCGGATCGGCTATCGCGTCCCGCCAGGAATGGACTCCGGCGACCTCGAGCGCGCCGCGAGCGATCTTGCGCAGAGCGACGGCGACACGACTGTCGTCGTTACCACGCAAGGAAAGGAAGAGCCGGTGCGCACCGCCAGGACGAGTCCCCTCGCGCGCGCCTTCGCGCGCGCGATCGTCGCGGCCGGCGGTCAGACCACCTTCAAGGAGAAGAGCGGCACCAGCGACATGAACGTCCTGTTCCCAGCGTGGGGCTGTCCGATGGTCGCCTACGGCCCGGGCGACAGTCGCTATGACCACACACCTATCGAAAGGCTGTCGATCCGTGACTTTGCACGCTCGATAAGCGTCCTGAGGGGGGTGCTCAGCCGAGCGAGCGACCGCATAATCTGACGCCGACCTGCATAAGGAGGCGCGCTGGGTGTTTTCGAAGCGCCACACGCGCCAGAGGCTCGTCGTCGCCGGCCTGGCGGTCCTCGCACTGGCCGTCGGCGCCCTCCTTCTGCGAGGCGAGTTCTTCGACACGACGCTTCAATCCGCGGTCTACGACGAGGCCATCTACCTCGGGAACGCGACCGTCCGCAATCAGATAACCATCGTCGCCCTCGACGATGCCACGGTCGCCCAGTACGGCCGGTATCCGCTCCCGCACCAGGCGTACACGGACCTTCTTCACGCCCTCCGCCCCCTGAACGCGAGCGTCATCGCGTTCGACGTCGCTTTCTACGATCCGTCGGTCAACCCAGAAGAGGACCGGACCCTTGCCGCCGCGATCCGAGATGCCGGCAACGTGCTCCTCGCAATGCAGGGATCGGGCACCGCGACGCTCGGGGATCACACCGAGCGATATCCCATCGTCCAGCTTCCTGTTCCGGTGCTGCGAGAGGCGGCCACAGGCGTCGCGGCGGTGAACATCCATCCGGATCCGGACGGACGTGTTCGCTACGCGCAGCTCCAGATCGAGGGGCCGGACGGCACGACCTACTACTCACTCCCGCTCGTGACCGCGGCGGACAAGGTTCGCGCGGATCTCAAAGGGGCGCACCGCGCGGGCGACATCTTTACCGTCCCCGCCTTGCTCGGCGATCGTGTCATCCCGATCGACCGGCGCGGCGGCATGACCGTGTACTACGCGGCACAGCCCGCACCCCCGACCTCGGAAACTGCCGCCCACCCCTGCGCGAGCCAAGAGAGCTTTTGCGTGGTGTCGATGAAGGACGTCATCAACGGCTCGGTCCCGCGCGAGCTCATCACCGGACGAGCGATCTTCGTCGGCGCGCACTCGCTCTCGGCGGTGCCGGACAGCTACCCGGTGCCGAATTCGAGCGGCCGGCAGATGTTCGGCGTCGAGATCTGGGCGAACGCCGCGCAGTCGATCCTCACGAACCGGTACCCCGTGCTGAAGCAGAGTGACGCCGCGACGCTGGCCCAGCTCCTCGTGGTCACGCTGGCGGGGTTGCTCCTTGTGCTCCGTTGGCGCCTGTATGGTTTCATCGGCGCGCTCGTGCTGGTTGGCGCGTACGTCACGGGCGCCTACGTCCTTTTCACGATCCAGACGGCGGGCATCATCGGCACCGGCCCGGTCGAAGTGCCCTCGATCGCTTACGTCATACCCGCCGTCTTCTGGTGGATCATCCTGCTGGGTTATCTATTGGTAGAAGAGCAGATCACGGTCGCGCGGACACGGGTCACGTTCGGTCGTTTCGTCACGCCGTCGGTCGCGCGCACGATCATCGATCGCGAGGAGGCGGGAAAGCTCGCGCTCGGTGGCGAGGAGAAGCGCGTCACGGTCCTCTTCGGGGACATCCGCGGCTTCACGACGCTTTCGGAGGGACTCGCGCCGGGTATTCTCCTCGGCCACCTGAACCGGTACTTCGACGGTATGGTGGACATCGTGAATCGCTACGAAGGCACGGTGAACAAGTTCAACGGAGACAACATCATGGTCCTGTGGGGTGCGCCCCTCGAGGTGAAGGACCAGGCGCGCAAGGCGGTCGAGTGCGCGCTCGAGATGCAGCGCTGGATCGTTTCCGAGCGCGAGAAGGGCGGCCCGGACGTCTCGTTCGGGTTCGGCATCAACACCGGCCCCGTCGTCGCGGGCTTCCTGGGTGCGAAAGGACGTATGGAGTACACGGTCATCGGTGATAGCGCGAACGTCGCGTCGCGGCTCACCGCGGCCGACATCGCGCGGCGCGACCAGGTGGTCGTGTCGGGGGAGACACTCGCGGACCTCGGCGATGACGTCGAGGCCGTCGACCTCGGCGCGGTGGCGGTGAAGGGCCGCGTCGAGCCGGTGCCGTGCTGGCAGATCAACCGTCTCGGCGAGGTGACCACGCCGAAACCCGCGCCGCCGCCCGAGATCCCCCTCCGTCGTGCGGCCGTCGCGGGGTACCACCGTGCTTGACGACAAGGTCGCGCTCGTCCTCGTCAAGCTCGGGCACCTCGCCGTCCAGAAGGACCGCGAGGCATACCTGCGCGGCCTCGTGGATCTGTGCTCGCAGGCCGTCGACGCCGAGCGCTGCACCGTCTACATCGTCAACGGGAAGAAGAAGGAGCTCTGGGCCCGCGTGGCTCAGCGGACGGCGACGGAGATCCGGCTGCCGATGGGGCAGGGGCTCGCGGGGCAGTCCGCACTCACCGGCGAGACGATCAATGTCCCGGACGCCTACGCCGATGCGCGCTTCGACCGGAACGTCGATCTCCGCACCGGATTCCGAACGTTGAACATGCTCGTCGTCCCGGTGTGGGGGAGCGATGGGCAAAGCGTGGTCGGCGTGATCCAGGCGCTGAACAAGCGCAACGGCGCCTTCGAACGGCGTGACCAGATGCTGCTCGAGCAGATCGCCGAGACCGTCGGGCCCGTGCTCGAACACATCCCCATAGATAACTGATGACGGAGGAGCGCCGAAAGCAGCCGGAACGTCGTACCCAGCCGCGCCGCAAGACCGAACGCAGAGTCACCGCGGGGTCGAAGCTCGATCTCATCCTGGACGTCACGCGCAGGCTCATGTCGATCACCGATCTGGATGCGCTCCTTCGGGACATGGCGACCGTCACGACGCAGCTGCTCGACGCCGACCGCGCCACGATCTTCATCGTCGATCGCGACCGTGCCGAGATCTGGTCGAAGGTCGCGCTTGGGACCGGTGCGGGCGAGATCCGGCAGGCGATCGGAGTCGGCATCGCGGGAACCGTCGCGGCAACGGGCGAGAGGATCAACATCGCCGACGCCTACGAAGATCCCCGCTTTAACCCCGAGCCGGATCATCGCACCGGGTACCGCACGAAGACCCTGCTGACGTTCCCGATGACCGGCCAGAACGGGCGCGTCATCGGCGTGTTCCAGGTCGTAAACAAGAACGGCGGCGGCGCCTTCTCCACCGATGACGAGGACACGTTGAGCTCGCTCGGGGCGTCGGCCGCGGTTGCGGTCGAGAACGCGCAGCTCGTGGCCGAGCAACGGCGCCTTTGGACGACGCTCATCGAAACCCTTGCCGTGACGATCGACGCGCGCGATCAGCAGACCGCCGGACACAGCCAGCGCGTGACCAGATACGCGGAGGTGATCGGCCGGGGTCTGGGGCTCGAGGGGATCGAGCTCGAGAAGATCCGCGCCGCCGCCCTGCTCCACGACTACGGCAAGATCGCGGTGCGGGACCAGTTCCTTATGAAGCGCGGGAAGCTCGACCAGGCGGAGTTCGAATACATGAAGGCACATGCCGAGAAGACCGGCGAGTTCCTCGCACACCTTGTGTTTCCTCAGGACATGCGTGACGTCCCGGTGATCGCGGCTCAGCATCACGAGCGCATGGACGGCAAGGGCTATCCCCGGGGTCTGCCGGCGGAGCGCATCCTCCTCGGAGCGCGGATCGTGGCGGCGGCCGATGTGTTCGACGCGCTCACCGCGCCCCGCTACTACAAACCCGCTTACACGCTCGAGCGGACCCTCGAGATCATGGACGGCATGGCCGGTGACCATCTCGACCCGACCGTCGTCTCCGCGGTCCGGCGGAACGTGCACGACCTCGAGTGGACGCTCGACTCGATGAAGCACACCTGGCCGAAGCCCGGCGACGAGGGCATGACCGCCGCGCCCGACTCGGGCCTTTCCGAGCGAGATCAGGCGACCAGATCGTGAGCATCAGATGAAGATCCGGTTCTGGGGTACCCGCGGGTCCATCCCGACGCCCGGTCCGCTCACGGTGCGCTACGGCGGCAACACCGCGTGCGTTGAAGTTCGCGACAGCACGGGATCGCTTCTCATTCTTGATGCCGGCACCGGGCTGCGCGAGCTCGGCACAGCCCTCATGAACGGCGGCGGCACGCGGCCGTTTTCCGTCGACCTCCTCCTCTCGCATCTCCATTGGGATCACATCCAGGGGATCCCGTTCTTCCGTCCCGCGTACGACCCGAAGTCGTCGCTGCGCATCCGCGGCCCCAAACAGTCCCGCACCATGCGCGAGCTTCTCGGTCTCGGGATGGACGACCCGTTCTTTCCCGTCGACATCGACGATCTCCCCGCGCAGCTATCGGTGGGCGAGCTGCAGGATGGGAGCGACGAGCAGATCGGACGTTTTCGCGTGCGCGCGACGAGCATCTTCCATCCGGCGCCAGCGCTCGCATTCCGGATCGAGGCCGACGACCGCGCGCTGGTCTACGCCACGGACACGGAGGACCCTTTCTCCGGCAAACCCAATCCGGTCATAGCTCTCGCGACAGGCGCGGACACCCTCATCCACGACGCCCAGTTCCTCGAGAGCGACTTCAAGCCGACGTGGGGGCACTCCACCATCACGAGCGCGATCGAGGTAGCCGCGAAGTCGAACGTGAAGCGTCTGGTGCTCTATCACCACGACCCCGATCGCACCGACGACGCGCTCGATCGGATCGCCGTGGAGGCGCAAAAGAAGGCGAGCGCTACGGCCTCCAACCTGGAGGTGGTCGTCGCGCGTGAAGGCACGGAGCTCGCGATCTAGCGCGCCTCGAACCAAAGGGACGGAGCGTATCGTCGGACCGACAAGACGGGGGAGGTCCGCAATGAACGCACTGGACGCTGTCAATCAGGCGAAGGACGTGATCACGGTTCGCCGTGTCTATGGCGAACCGATTCAGGAAGACGGCATCACCATCATCCCCGCCGCCAGCGTGATGGGCGGCGGCGGAGGAGGTGGCGATACGGCCGGGAACGGCGGCGCCGGCTTCGGCGTTCGCGCGCGCCCCGCCGGGGCATGGGTGATCAAGAACGGCGAGGCCGAGTGGCGCCCGGCGATCGACCTGAATCGGACGATCCTCGTCGGCCAGCTCGTCGCGATCGTCGCACTCCTCGTCGCCCGCTCCGTCGTGAAGACCCTGGCAAGGGCGAAGCGCTAGGCGTGTAACGGGAGCCGGGCCTGCGCGGGCCCGGCTGCGTCCAAAGTTGTGCGCGTTCGGTATATCCCCTGGCTCTATTGCGCAGCATTCGTTAACTGACACGGCGCTGCGACACATGGGCCGCCGCATGTCGCATTTAGTGACGTTGTACGAAGCGACGCTTCCAAAAGTCCACCCCACCTCCCCCAATGCGCACGCGCCGCCGGCCAGGGACTCCATCCCGCCGGCGGCGTCGTGACTTCTAGGGGAATCTCGCTAGAGCGATGAGCTCAGCACGCAGATCCAGAGAACTCGCTGACGCCGCTAGGAGCCCGCGGCCCAAGCACGCAGCTGAAAATTCGGGTGCCGAATCTCCCGTCGTCGCGCACCCCGGTCTCTACGGAAGACGACGACGGATCGGCTGCCGGAGTGCGAGCCCTTTGACCTCGTCCAACGACATACCCCCGGTGGGCTGCCAGTCATGCGGCTCGGCCTTGGCACTCGGGCAGTAGGCCCATCGGTCATCGTGCATCGTCAGGGCGTCGTTTGGCTCCGGACCCTGATGGCCCGGCCGAGCGCAGAAGAAGTCGATGCGATCGTCCATCGATAGGTTTGACGCAGGAGCGCGCCGGAGCACGTCACCCCGCCGGGGGAGCGCCGGCCGTCCTCCCGGATGTTGACATGTGACCATTAGGTCACCTATAGTCTTCCTTGTGGACAGGGTGTTCAGGGCACTGGCGGATCCGACCCGACGCAGCCTCCTCGACCAGCTGTTTCGGGAGGACGGACAAACGCTGACCGCGCTCGAAGGACGGTTCCGGATGACGCGGTTCGGCGTGATGAAGCACCTGAAGCAGCTGGAAGAGGCTGGCCTGGTGGTGACCAAGCGGCGAGGGCGGGAGAAGCTCCATTTTCTCAACCCTGTTCCAATCCGGCTCGTCCACGATCGGTGGGTGAGCAAGTACGCCGAACCATGGACCGCGGGACTGAGCGAGCTAAAAGACAAACTGGAGGCACGCGTGGAGAAAGTTTTCGAGATCTACATCAAGACAACTCCGGAGCGCTTGTGGGAGGCCATCACCGACAGCGAGATCAGAAGCAAATACAACTTCGGCGTCCATATCGACTCGGACTGGACGCCGGGCTCGCGGTACGAGACAAGTCACCCCACCAACAACGGGCCTTTGGTGGAAGGCGAGAATCTTGAGGTCGATCCCCCGCGCCGCCTCGTGCAAAGCATGCGAGCGCTCTGGGGCGAGGACGTGAAGCGCGAGGGAACGTCGCGCGTCACCTGGGAGATCGAAGCGGTCGGCGACTCGTGCCGTCTCACCGTGACCCACGACGAGCTTCGCGAGGACGCGAACGAGGAGCTCTACGGCGGCTGGCCGATGATCCTCTCCGGCCTCAAGACCTACCTCGAAACGGGAAAGCTCCTCACCACACCCGGATCGCTCAGGTATGCGACTCCGACGCCTGCATCCGCGAAACGGTGAGCCTCGCCGCTTTTTCTGACGGGGCCGGGGCGGATCCCCGGCCCCATCCACTCATCGGCGCGCGCCGTGGGCGAGGAGGGACTCGAACCCTCACGCTCTTTCGAGCACGAGCTCCTAAAGCTCGCATGTCTGCCATTTCATCACTCGCCCGCGCTTAGCGTAAAGGCGGGCTACCTCTTCCGGCGATCGACGGCCCACGCCGATCCGGGGCGACGCTTCGCGACCTCTTTGACTTCCGCGGCCGCGCGCGATGCCTCCGTCGCGCCATCGAAGCGGCCCGGCGGTACGTTCACGATCCCGATCGAGACCGTCGCGAACGGCGTGTGCCTGAGCCGTCCGCGGCGATCGTGCGCCTCGATCCATCCTCGCGCGCGATCCTCCGGGTCGTAGAGCGCCTGGATCGAATCGTCGAACCGACGCGTGATCTCTTCGGCGATCGCTTCGGCATCTTCCGCTCGCGCCAGCAAAACGAAATCGTCCCCGCCGATGTGCCCGACGAAGCGTTGATCGGCGCCGGCGGCGTCTATGAGGATCTCCGCGAGCATCGTGATAACGCGGTCGCCGCGCGTGAACCCGTAGTGGTCGTTGAATTCCTTGAACCGGTCGATGTCGACATAGAGGAGCGCGAAGTGCTCACTACGCGCGAGACGCGATTCGAGCTCCTCGGTGATCGTCGGATTGCCGGGCAGACCAGACAGCGGGTTGACGTTCCGCAGTCCGCTCCACCGTCGCACCGCCGAGCCGACGCGCGCAAGCAGCTCGTCGGCGTCGTACGGCTTGGTGATGAAGTCTTCGGCGCCCGCCTCCAGCTCGGCGAGCTTGGCCTCGCGGTCGGT
>Ga0209805_1000106_pt1 | contig 44595 bp, 49 predicted proteins | sample GraSoiAngelo_148_FD_185905 | JGI IMG/M metagenome (GOLD analysis project Ga0209805, IMG submission 185905) | Grasslands soil microbial communities from the Angelo Coastal Reserve, California, USA - 14_1009_09_20cm (SPAdes) (version 2) | ecosystem: Environmental > Terrestrial > Soil > Grasslands ...
CTCATCTCAACCATCCGGACCGTACTGAAACCTCCAAAGAAAACTAGCAAACCCGAGGATGACTACTAGTGGTCAAAATACGAATCGGAACAACCATCTCTATCCTCGTCAACCTATTCCTCACCTTTTGGCTCGTCAACCAGTATCTTAACGATGTCTATTTCCAGAACTACGTTAACACCTCCATCGGACCCTATTCCCCATTCATAGTTCTAACGATAGGCCTAGGGGGAGGATCCGGCTTCGGGTACGTGCTGCTCAAGAGACGGCACCTTGACCAAGGCCTCGTCGGAAGAATTCAGAAATCAAAATCGTTCAAACCAGGATCAATACTCTCAACAGGCACTCCGACCGCCTCGCCCTCGAGACAGATCCTTCCCACAGGCGCTCCACCTTCCACGGGGTCAAAGCATACAGTCTACGCGGTTCCACCATTACCAAAGAGTTCTAGCCCTAGCAGTCCAAGAGCCAGCCCGAGCCTGACATGGTCAACAGCTGCCAAATCCTCGACCGATACGTTCCCGGCCCAGAAACAGGACGTAGCGGGAAAGAGTGCCTCCGCGGTATTACAGACCTTGCGAGCTGAAGCGTCGAGACCTACTTCCTCGCCTTTCCAACCTACCCCCCAGAATCCACCCAGTTCGACAATCCGCCCACCAACCGAGCAGTCGCCTAGACCCGGACCAAGCCCGGCTTGGAATGCCCCTCCGTCGACCATGGACAATCGGAGATCAGAGACAGGGCCTGTCTTCCAGAAACCGGGACTTGACACATCAGCAAGACAAGGCGTCCCCTTCCCCTCCCCCGCAGGTCAGCCTCAAAGTTCACAGTCCTCGGCAGTCCCGTCAAAGTGGGCTCCTCCAGACCGGCCAGGGATCGCGCCGTCTTCCGAGACCTCTGGAGTAAGATCTATCCCGCCACTCCCGACTAAATGGACGCCACCATCAGGATCCACCTATCCACAGGGCTCCCCGCCGCCCCAAGGAATTCCTCGACCTGGCCCCATGCCCATGAGACCCCCGCTACCCCCGACACAGGGTGGACCCCGCCCCTTCGTTACACAAGGTCCGGGAAGACCCGGAGAACAACGACCTATGGCACCACCTGTGGCACCTCCAAGACCATTCGGTGCAGGTCCACCCCGACCCCCACCGGGAATGGGACCCCAACCTGGACAAGGTCAACCCGGACCTCGACCACCTCCTCCTCTTGGAGGACCAATGCCAATGCCTCAGCCTTGGAAGCCACCTACCCAGACCCCAGACAAAGAATCACCCGACTCCTCAGAGAAACCCCAATCATTCGGTGACCTGTCCTCGACAAAACCGGGGGCCGAAGCGAAGAACCCTCCAGCAGCGACTGGGGGCGGAGGAGAGATGGATTGGGACACCGCCTTAGATACGATATTGAAGACTTTGCGGAAAGATCGAGGAGTCGGAGAGGCAAAATAGGGACTTTGACCCATTCAAGCCAGTTACAGCAAGTCTTAGGCTCTTACCAAGCAGAGTTCCACTTGTTGCTCCCGAGAAGGAGAGAAGGATAGTTTGAGAAGACTCCTTATCAAGCTCGTTGCTATAGAGACCGCGTTCGTAGGCTGGCTCTCATACTGGTTGTTCCTAGTCTACGCCAATAACCCCTCTGTCGCAGACCAATTGGCCGGCAGTCTGCAGAGATTCCCACAGCTATCGTTCAGTACCATCGACATTGCTGTTATGGTCATAATCGCGACACTCGCCATCACCCTAGCCTTCAAGTTCCAGAGAGGACTGCGCCCAGGTATTCGACTAGAAAGAGCATTGCAGATGCTAGAGAATCTGATGAAACGCAACCTCGTACTTGAGGCCCAGGTCGCTGAGCTGAAAATCGAAAAAGTTCACCCAGCGCCCGTGATTGCAACAACTCCAACCGTTGCTCCCAGTCAGACCGAACCCCGTCCAGGATCATGGGAGAAAGCGTTTCGAACACCGCTAGAGGCTGGCCCGCCAATGAGCGCAAGATCCACGGGAGCAAACCGCGACGATGTTCCCTTCGGTCGCGAGACAGGAGTTCCTCCACCGAGGATCGAAGCCCTGCCAACAAGCACGCCCGCTCTCATGAAACCAATCATGATAACTGAGAAAGGAGCTGAAAGGCCACCGCCACAGACAGTCATTTCCGAGAGAGCATTCGACAGACCAACTATGCCTGCACCACCGAATCAAGGCGGTTCCAGCTGGGAAGACAGCCCCAAATTCATAGGAGAATCCCGGAGAATCCTCACGCCTTCATCTCCCACTAGAAAGGTGCCATCAGTCTCCGACTCCGGGGGACTGAGACAGCCCTACATCCCAGCACCTGCGCCGAAAATAGTCCCTCCAAGCGTTATCATCGGGCCAATGACCAACCCCTTGGTCCCCAAGGCTCTCCCCAGACCACCTCGCCCGACCAATTTTCCCAGGAATCCAGTGCCTAGCGCAAGTCCCCGATCAGGCTCTGAAGCAACTAAACCGCGCCTAGATCTTTCAATCCGTCCAAGTCTAGCTAAACCATCAACTCCTGAGGATACTTCAACAACCCAAGAGAATTCTGAGAAGAGTCAATTCAAATCGGATGATAAGAGCTCAGACGGGACAGACAGTAAGGACGGTGTCAAGTCTTCCGAAGCTTCGAAGAAGAAGTTTCCATCGGAAGAAGACTGAGAGAACGTAACAGATTGCGCCCGAGTTTTTCCCATCGAACGATCACGACTTCTCCGAAGGAGCATCTCCGAGCCACCCCTTCAGCGCCTTCTGGTCGGACTTCATACGCTTCTGCAACGTTTCCAAGCTCTTCTGCAGCGTCAGCGGCTTGAACTCGATCTTCATCTTCTCCATCGTCGGCAGAACGCCCTTAGCGAGAGACGGTGCGACTATGATAGGTCGAACCTTCTTGCCCTCTGCTGGTGAAAGGTACTTCAGATATTCGACGAGCTGCTTAACTGCAGCAGCTCCAGCGGGGTCCTTCTTGATCTCGATGACCACCGTGTTTCCCTGAGAATCGACTCCGTAAACGTCGACGAATCCGGGAGCAACTTTTTTCTCGAAATCTATCACTCGAAGCCCTTGCTCGATCAGATCCGGCTCGGCGAGAATGGCCTTCTGCATTTCCTCCTCACTTGAGTGGAGGATGAACTCGGCCTCGTCCTTCAAATTGAACGTGCTGAGAAACTCGATTCTGTCCATTTCGATCGTCAGCGTCTCCAAGGGACTCGGGCGGACAGCCTTCACCAATAGACGTCCACCCTCGATTCGGGTCTGAAACACGCATCCTGATGGCTGCCAGTTGACCGGCTGGTAGTCTCTGCCCCTGTGAACCAGCACACAACCATCACCCTTCAGAACGATTAGACGTTCACCCTCTCCGATGTCGCTGCCCGTCCGGCCGGAATAGCTAACAGTGCAATTCGCAACCATTGTCACCATCATCCGAGCCTCCAACGCCTTCCCTAGTTCCAAACGAGCCTCGTCTAGCCCAGGGGAGACCAAGACCACCATCGAAGATCCACGTCAGAAAGATTCAACTCTCCATCCGCAATATATCAGCATGATTTGGAAAAGGACGATAGCCAACTCGCAGAATGGTACAACGCAATCTCCGGCTCGTACGACGAACTCTACGGCGAGGAACAATCAAGCAAATACGAAACAGTCCTAGGATTCCTTGGAACCGGACATTTCCGAGTTATCATCGACATCGGTTGCGGAACCGGCACCTTCCTCGAAAAAGCGCACGAGATCTACGATCATGCGATAGGCATCGACTTGTCTCCAAAGATGTTGCGAATCGCGATGAAGAGAAAGACGGCTAATACCGATTACGTGTTGGCAAGCTCAAACTCGCTACCGATCAAGAACGCTTCATCAGACTTCACAGTCTCCATCTCCACGGCGAAGGCAGGCTCGAATCTTCCAAGTTTCATCGCCGATATTAGGAGAATTGGACGGAAAGACTCGCTCCTTGCGTTTACCCTCTTCCAAGACCCTGGACTACCAAATCCTGAATCTCTAGCGAAACCCGTGCGATCAACGATCATTTCTGACCGGGAGACCCTCTATTTTCTCCGTATAGCTGACGCTCTAGAATGACTGCCGAATCGGCGTCTGGCTTCGTGGACTTTAAGAACTAGACCTGCCCCTCTAGCACTGACAAGAATGCCGGGATGCTCGCACCAATGGCGCGGAAGAGGACAGATGGCTCGATGCATAAGATGCGGAAAGCTGAAGACCGATTTCAGGAAGGAACAGCATAACCAGAAGATGCTGGCGAGAGAAGGCTCAGAGAGCTAGCTAGACTGAGAGTCCGAGATCCGAAAGCCGTGGTTAGACAAAGAGTTTTATGGTCTCAGCCGGACAGCCGCGATAAGGCTGCCATTTGGAACCATCCAGAAAGCCACTCAACCTTCTCATCCGCAAAATGAACGGGGACGTGGCTGTTAAGCTGAAGAATGATACTGAGTATCGGGGCAAGATGATCGACTGCGACAGCCACATGAACATCATCCTCGACGGAGCGAGAGAGTATCGCGGTGGCGACCCGGCCACGAACTATGGAAGCCTGATAGTTAGAGGAAGCAACGTACTCTACATCTGCGTGGCCCAGCCTAGCGGGCCCTAGCTAATTCTTCTCAGGCCTACTACCGGGAACAGGACGCAGGACTCGAGAAAAATAGGGCATTGAGCGGAATGCATACTTTAGTCCTATCGAGACAGGGATCCCGACTGCTCCCCCTCCAACAACCTGTAGAATGTTGAATGGAACCTCTCCTGACGCGGCAACGATCCCGGTTGCGGACGATGAGCCGAAGACCAGAGCAATAAGGAATGATTCCGCCACGAAATATCCAAGAACCATAACCACGCTACCTGCCGCCCAAGCGACCATTAGGGTCCGACGCTGAAGACTCCGCCTTGAGATTAGTCCAGCAACATACCCTTCCAGCCCCTTTATGATCAGAGTGAACGGTGCAAATGTCCCGAATCCGCCAAGAGCATCAGACAAGAACGAACCTATTCCGCCTGCGAATCCACCCACTGTCGGTCCAAACGTCAGTGAGGTGATAAAGATCATGATGTCTCCGAGATTGAAGTATCCCTGAGTTGCGGGGATCGGAATCTGAAACAGGTACGTTGAGAGAAAGACCAGCGCCGTGAAGACGGCCGTCACGGTAATGGTAACTACCGGTGTGCGGTGCCCGGTAACGACCTTAGACGCTGCGTCAGTTTTCGATTCCATACATAGTACCCTCGAAGATTTACTGGCGCGTCATAACCTGTTTGGGTTCCAGGTTCAGATTCTTCGGGAGCGACGACTTCACGAGTCCCATATACGGTGGCGAGGGTCGTCCAGGTCGGGACTTGAACTCTGCATGGTACTGCGTCGCAAAGTGGAAAGTGTTGCTCGGTAGTTCAAGAATCTCCATTCTCCGGCTGGAGTCGCTCTTTCCTGAGAATCTTAATCCCTTCGATGTGAGTTGTGGAATGTACTTGGGGTTGACTTCGTACCGGTGTCTATGCCTCTCCCAAGCCTTCGTTTTCTGATAGAGCGAGTATGCGATACTTTCTGTGTCAATGGAGATTTCATGCGCTCCCAGCCTCATGGTCCCGCCCTTCTCCAACACGCTATTCTGCTCCGGCATTAGGTCAATAACGTAATTTTTCGAATTCGAGCTCAGCTCTGAGCTGGCCGCATCCATCATTCCTATGCTCCGGGCATATTCGACCACTGCTAGTTGGAATCCGAAACAGATTCCTAGGAATGGAATGTTATGAGTTCGCGCGTATTCTATTGCTCTGATCTTTCCCTCGGAGCCTCTCGACCCAAACCCTCCCGGCACCAAGAGTCCGTCGAACCCGGACAATACGCGGACCCTTGAGGGATCCGTCTCGAAATCGTCAGTCTCAATAAACTCCAGATCAACTTTCGCGTTTAGGGTAGCGCCTGCATCACGAAGCGCTTCGTTGACGCTGACATAGCAGTCAGCGAGTTCGGCATATTTCCCACAGACTGCGATTGTAACCTGATTTTCCGGTCCAAGATGGGTCTTGATCATCTTCTTCCACGAGCTCCACTCGGGCTCCTTGCTTGACAATTGAAGCCTATTGACCATGTAACTGCCCAGACCCTGTTCGTCTAGAAGGAGAGGTGATTCGTAGATGCTAGCGATGTCTTGGGAGGTGAAGACCGCGGATTCTTCGACGTTGCAGAAGAGAGCGATCTTCTTTCGCGGCTCTGGCTTAAGAGGCACCTTGCTTCGAGCAACAATGACGTCAGGCTGGACGCCTATGCGTCTTAGCTCTTGAACGCTGTGCTGTGTTGGCTTGGTTTTCTGTTCACCGACAACATCGAGCATCGGAACGAGGGTTACGTGGACATTGACGACGTTTCCGATTCCCTCGTCGAACCTGAATTGACGGGCAGCTTCTAGATAGGGGAGGGACTCGATGTCGCCGACAGTCCCACCTATCTCCACTATCACAACATCCGCATCTTCGCGTGCGATATTTCGTAGACGATCCTTGATTTCGTCGGTAATGTGTGGAATTATCTGGACGCACTTTCCAAGAAAGTCTCCTCTTCTCTCTCGTTCGATGACAGAGGAATAGATCTGTCCGGTGGTGATGTTGTGGCTCTTTGGAACGTTGATGTCTAGAAATCTCTCGTAGGTGCCGATGTCCATATCGGTCTCGCCCCCGTCCTCCGTTACGAAGACCTCGCCGTGGATGTACGGGTTCATCGTTCCAGCATCATAGTTGAGGTAGGGGTCGACCTTTGCGGCTGTGACCTTTAGTCCTCGTACTTGTAGGATTTTGCCGATAGAAGCTGCGATAACTCCCTTTCCTATTCCGGACATTACACCGCCGGTGACGAATATGTACTTCGCCAAAGGGTAACAGAGAGAGGAATAATCACTTATTCAAAAGACTGACGGCGAACACTACCGCTTAAACCGGGAACAGAGTTGAAGCCTCGAACACGATAGGAGACGACGTTCGGCTGCCGATTCCTAAGCTCGTTGGACCAGAGGCTTCGGCTTCGGAACGGTCGACCTTCCTTCAGGAAGCCTGAGACCCGCCTTCTGCCAATCCTCCAAGAACCGCTTCAGACCAATTTCAGTCAACGGATGCTTTACCATCTTGTCCAAGACATCAGCCGGCATCGTAGCCACATGAGCGCCCAGCTTCGCTGCTTGCACAACGTGCACCGGGTGCCGAATGCTAGCCACTAAGACCTGAGTATCAATATTGTAGTTCCGGTAGATCTGCAAAATCTCATCGATAATCTTCATACCCTCATGCCCTGCGTCGTCCAAGCGACCGATGAACGGACTAACATAGTCAGCTCCAGCCTTTGCCGCCAGAAGCGCCTGGTTGGGAGAGAAGACTAGAGTTACGTTTGTCTTGATACTGTCCTTGTGAAGCCTCCTGACCGCTTTGAGCCCGTCGCCCGTCATCGGGCATTTGACCACGACATTGGGTCCCAGGGCGGCAAGATCATGTCCTTCCCGGACCATTCCCTCAGTCTCCTGACTAACCACCTCAAGGTTCACTGGTCCCTGAACAAGTCTCAAAATGTCAGTTACAAGCTCGACGAACTCCCTGTTCTCTTTCGCGATGAGCGTCGGGTTGGTGGTTATCCCGTCCAAGACTCCCATGTCTACGAACGTCTTGATGGAGGGTATGTTGGCAGTGTCGAGGAAGATCTTCAATCAATAATCACCTAGACGCGACTAGCTTCTTTGCAGCTCTGACGATATCTTTTGAGGTAAGACCATACTTTGCCATGAGCTCTTTGTATTCGCCTGACTCTCCGAAGGTGTCTCTGACACCGACCATTGAGATGGGCACGGGGTAGGAGCTTGATGTTGATTCTGCAACGGCGCTCCCGAGTCCACCAATGATATTCTGCTCTTCAGCCGTGACGATTCCTCCAGTCTTTCTTGCGACGCCGACAATGGTGTCTGCGTCCAGAGGTTTGAGAGTGTGACAGTCTACGATTTCAGCCGAGATTTTCTCCTTAGCCAGAGACTCGCCAGCTTCCAACGCCGCGTTCACCATTACGCCACAGGCGATGATCGCCACGTCAGTCCCCTCCTTCAAAACTTTGACATGTCCTACCTTCAGGTCGGGGCGCGAGGAATAAACCTCAGGCACGCTGGGCCTGCTGAGACGAATATAGAAGGGCCCTGGAGTCCTCCAGGATTCTTCTATCAAGACTCTTGTCGAAGGAGCGTCAGCGGGTAAGATGACTCGCAAGTGCGGGATTGCCCGCATTGCCGCCACGTCTTCCACTGTCTGATGGGAGGCACCATCTGGGCCCACGCTAACGCCGCCATGGGAGGAGACTATCTTGACGTCTAAGTTCGGATAGGCGACCGCGTTCCGGATCTGGTCCAGACATTTCCCGGGGACGAATGCCGAGTACGTGCTGACGTATGGTATCTTACCGGCCAGGGCGAGCCCTGCGGCGATCCCGATCATGTTAGCTTCGGCGATTCCTACGTTGAAGAATCGGTCAGGATATCGATCGGCGAAAAGGCTGGTCTTGATAGAGACCGATGTGTCGGCTCCTAGTACGACTATTCTCTGATCCTTTGATCCGAGTTCGAGAAGGGCCTCGGCGAGAGCGTCCCGCATCGAGCTCATTTGGACGAGCATCAGTCCAAGCATTCCTTACCCTTTGAACCAAAGGACAATTCGATGCTCATTATTGATTCCTCATAGACTCGACCAGTTTCTTCACTGTATCCTTGTCCGGTGCCTTTCCATGATAGGCGGGGTCCCACTCCATGAAAGATACTCCCTTGCCCTTTACTGTGTGTGCAATGATGACAGTGGGCCGGTTCCGCATGTTCTCGGCTTTTTCGAGAGCTTCGATTACTTGGCGGAGATCGAACCCATCAACCTCTAGAACGTGCCAGTTGAAGGCCTTCCACTTGTAGGCTAGAGGCTCCATCGGCATGATCTGTTCAGTTAGACCGTCCTGCTGAATCCCGTTCCGATCAATGATGGCCGTGAGATTGCCCAGTTTGAATTTCGGGGCCGCCATTGCAGCCTCCCAAGTCTCGCCCTCGTCCAACTCTCCATCTCCCAGCAACGCGTAGACTCGATAGTCTTTCTTGTCGATCTTCCCCGCGAGTGCCATGCCTATCGCAGCCGACAGTCCGATTCCCAGCGAACCTCCGGGGAATTCTACTCCTGGCACCCGGTGGTCCGGATGTCCTTGCAGTCTGCTGTTCAGCTTTCGCAGTGTCTTCAGCTCGCTTATTGGAATGTAGCCTGCCTCTGCGAGCGTAGCGAATAGAACAGGAGCAGCGTGACCCTTGGAGAGGACAAACCGGTCTCGGTCAGGCCAATCGGGCCGTTTGGGATCGTGGCGCATCTTGTAGAAGTAGAGCGAGACTAGAATCTCGACAGCTGAGAGGCTTCCTCCGGGATGACCCGACTTGGCCTCTGCAAGCATTTCCAGAATATGTGTTCTGATCCTGACTGCTTTCTGCAGCAGCATACCAAAAGGGATCTGCGTCTGTTCCATTACTAGTGGACCGGGACCTGAACTATATGCTCCGCAAGCTCTAACGTTGTGCTAGCTTGAGATCGAAGATCGTTCAGATCCACTACAACAGTACCAATCTTGTCCGCTTGCTGCGCTGCAGCCAGACCGGCAAGGAGAACAGCCTCCCGGACCGAAGATCCAGCAGCCATGGACATTGCGAGAACTGCAGTCTGGCAGTCTCGTACACCCACAGCGTTGAATCCCGGCTTCGGGCCCTTGAATGCCGGGAAGCTGGTGATGTTCTTCTTCTCGAACAAGATCATGCCGTGCTCGCTTCGGGTCAGCAGAAGACTCTCACATTCGAGCCGTGTCATCAGGTTGTGTCCCATGTTGCGAAGCGAAGTATCATTCACCATCGAGACGCCGGTGGCAATGCTGCCTTCACGTGCGTTGGACTTGACCATCGTTACTCCGATGTAGTCTAGATAGTGGCGTACCTTTGGCTGAGCTAGGACCTTCTTGTTCTGCACCCGACATTCCTCTACGACGTTGCTGATCAGTTCGGGCGTTATCACTCCCTTGTCATAGTCGGAGAATACGACGCTATCAGCCCCATCCACCAGCTCTTTCAGGGGTTGTAGAAACTGCCTCGTGATGTGAGGCTCCACATCGGATCGGTACTCCTTATCGATTCGAAGGTATTGTCGATGGTTTAGGATAAACCGCGTTTTCAGGCTGGTAGGCCTATCGTTGACCACGATCCCCGAGACGTCTACTCCTTTTCGGCGCAGCTCTTCTTCGATCCAGCGCCCTGCCTCGTCCTTTCCAACGACCCCGAGGACCTTGACCTTTGCGCCTAGGGCGACGAGATTGTTGGTAAGGTTGGTGGCTCCTCCGAGAAGAAGCTCTTCAGAGATGAAGTCGGCCACCGGCACAGGGGCCTCACGAGAGAGCTTTCGACCTTGAGAATGAACGTATCGGTCGACAATAAGGTCCCCAATGACAAGAATCGACTTGTTTCGAAAGCCGTCTACGACCTCTGTTGGATCGGAGACGTCCAGTGTCAACTGGGGTGCCAGAATGGATCGGGTGCTTTGAGGTTATTTAAGATTGTCAGAACAATGAGGGCGAGATCAGGGGAGTGTTTGAGATTTTCTACTTTATGTCCTCGGCCCTCTTTACGAGCCTTACACGACACATGACGTGGTCTCCATCTTTCACGCCGAAGATTTTTCTAATTTCCTCTGGTATGGTGATTCGTCCGCCCGCTATTACTTCGGCGAAGAAGGGGATGTCTTCTTCCTCAACTTGAATGGGCAACTATTGGCCTCGGGCAAATGGCTAAGAACCCAATGATATAACTTTTCCAGAAAACGTGGAGCTAGATAATCTAGGAATAGTGTAATCGTGACATGAAGACTGTTGTTGACTCCGGATTTGCAGATCTATCGCACATGAATTTTGACGTGTCCGATGAGCAAAGGTTCGTACTGGATGAGGTTGATAGGGCATGTAGAGAACTTCGTCCGTTGGAGGACGAAGCATACCTAGCAGGAAAGTTCAATGATCGCCTTGCACCAATTTTCAGAAAAGCGCAACTTCTAGGATTACCAATCTCAAGACGATACGGCGAAGGCCAAGGAGCAGATGTACTGACCTATGCTCTGGCTCTAGAAAGGATTGGCCAAGAAGGAACTGGGGTCCGAACGTTCCTCTCCGGTCATGTCTCTCTGGGACAAGTAACCGTGCAGAAATGGGCGAGCGAGGAGCAGAAGCAGCGTTACCTTCCTCCAGCCACGCGAGGAGAGAAGGTCATGTGTTTTGGACTCACCGAACCGACCGCGGGAAGCGACCCCGCATCTCTTCGCACTACATTTGAGGAGAAAGGAAACTACTTCGTACTGAACGGGAGTAAAGCGTGGATTTCAAACGGCAGCATAGCTGACGTAGCTGTCATTTTTGCTTATCCGAAGGGTAAGCGGGAAGGAATGTGCGCATTCATTGTGGAGAGGAATTTCGAAGGATATTCGAGTCAGCAACAGAAACACAAGCTTGGAATGCCAACCTCAGACACTGGCTCAATCTTTCTGGACAACTGCAGAGTCCCAAGAGAGAACCTCCTGGGACCTGCGGGCAAAGGGTTGAGCATAGCCTATTCGGGATTGATGAGTGGCCGGCTGAGCGTGGCCGCCGGGTGCTTAGGAGTTATCGAGGACTGCATCAACGAGGCGGTCGCTTTTTCCAAGCAGAGAATCCAGCATGGAAAACCAATAGCAAAACACCAACTCGTCCAGCGGCATATTGGGGAAATGTCAACCAATCTTGAAGCAGCGAAGAACGTGGTGTACAAGGCGGCGCTTCTGAAACAGAAAAGCGACTCGGATCCAGAAGACAAAGACTTGCGAGACTACGCCGATGTGATGATTGCCAAGGCAAAGTACTTCGCATCAAACGCTTCATTCGATGCTGCAGACAGAACAGTTCAGATTCTTGGCTCAAGCGGCTACAGCTTCGAGACTAGAGCTCCAAGGCACTTGGTCGATACTAGGGTCTGCAGGATTTATGAAGGCACTGATGAAATAATGGTTCAGAAGATAGCCGTGAGTCTCCTGGGCACCGAATACGAGGCTTACCGGTAGTTAGCTCACCCTGAGGCTGCCTAAAGCATCGATCCTCAACAACCAGTGATAAGCCCTCACCTTGACTCTCAAGTGGGGTCTCCATTTCTCAGGTAGCCTTATTTTTCGGGACTGGTAAGATATCCCTTGGTATCGTACTCAATTATACTGGGATAAGTCAAGATGAGAACAACAAGACTGCCTTCACTACTCGGCTCAAGGTACGGTCCTTTGTTGGTGATACAATCTGCCGCGAATCTGCTGCTTGCTGTTTGGTTGTATCTTGAATACACTCACAATCCCTTCATGCAAGCGTATGTGTCAAACGCATGGGCAAGCGTTTGGCCGGAGATAACAATCGGTATATCTGCGGTGATCGTCGCGGTTGTTATCTTGGCTTTTTACGGTAGAAGACACTCTCAATCTTTACCGGCTCGGCTCGGTTCAAAATCTAAATTGGAAGACCTTGAAGAACCTAGCAATTTGGCTAGACTCGACATGTGCCCTTTCTGTGAGACACCACTCCGACCAATCTCGGAAGGCAGACTACAGTGCAGGAAATGCAGGCGATACTTCAAGAGCAGTCTTCCGAAAATGGCTTATTAGCCCTCCGACCGTTAGAACCCGTCCTTCTAACCAATCTGAGTGTGGACGACTTCAACTTATTATTCATCTGAATCTTCTCGCCCATATTCGAGGAATGGTAGGAGTGACTGAGGTGGATACGGATGCATTGCCGTATCTCGAAGAGGCCTGCTATTACCTAAGAAAGAAAGGATTGTCATTTCAGGAAGTCTCCAAGGCGCTTGAGATTCCCGAGCCTCAGGCGAGCCATCTATTCGAGGTGTACCAGTCAAAGATCTCGAAAGGTCTTGTTGAGGAAAGTGAGGTGGATCGGAACCTGTGGGAAGATGTGTACAACGATTCTTTCGGAAATGAAAAGATTACGTTCGCCAGAGAGAATGGATTCTACCACTGCCGCCGTTCAGACTTGGAGAATATGGATAGTGCAGCTCTGATGAACATCTTCGAGACGAGCAAAAAGTTCCTTGATTTTGATATGTATCGACGATATCTCGATACGAAGCCTCCGGTGGGGTACGATCCGATGGCAATGCAAAGGCAGATCAAGCGTGCTGTGGAGTTGATCCAAGAGATTCTACGGCAGAGATATGAGAAAGAAGCGGACCATTAGTGCACACTCGTTTGGACAGCTGATGGCTGCCTTTGCTGCGAGTCAACTAATGAAACGTATCGAGTCCCGTTAGCCAAGGGCTTAGACTCAAACTGAAATAAACTCCCGAATAATCTCGGAGCGCTAACAATGTCACTTGAAGGCTTCGAAGTCGCCGTAGTCGGCGCAGGTCCGGCTGGAAGCGCAGCAGCAATTACACTTGCGAGAGAGGGAGTTCAGGTTTTGCTCGTGGAGCGGGGGACTTTTCCAGGATCAAAGAACGTGTTTGGAGGAAGAATATACTCGTATGCCCTCAAGAAACTTCTTGGGGATTCGTGGAAGGATGCCCCTGTCGAACGCTTTGTGCGAAAGGAAGGTATCACATTTATGACTTCAGACAATGCGTTCTCCGTCGAATTCGAGTCTAAGGATGCAGAAGGCAGTTTTACAGCGAAGCGAGCGAAGTTCGACAAATGGCTAGCTGAGGAGGCGGAAAAGGCGGGAGCGTCCCTCATTACCGAAAGTAGAGTCGACGACCTGATCATGGACGGCAGTCGTGTAAGAGGAATCGTCGCTGGCCAAGACAAGATTCCAACAGATGCGGTAATCGCCTGCGACGGGACAACCACCGGGCTAGCACGGAGAGCAGGCCTCACCTCGATGCTTGAACCAAACCAAATCTCAATGGGAGTAAAAGACGTCATAGAGCTGCCGAGCGAGAAGATAGAGGAACGTCTCGGTCTGGAACCAGGCCAGGGAGCGGCCCATGTCTTTATCGGAGCTTGCTCGGGAGGACTGCGAGGCGGAGGTTTCCTCTACACAAACCAAGACAGCCTTGCCCTCGGCATGGTTGTCGGCGGAGATGACGTTTCCTCACACAAGACTCAATCATACAGCTTCATGGAAAAACTCAGACAACACCCAAAAGTGCAGCGTTTCATCAAGGGAGGCAAAACGGTCGAATATGATGCACACATGATCCCTGAAGCAGGCCCCAAAATGCTCAGTCGGCCGTACACTGATGGAATGCTTGTTGCGGGAGATGCCGCGGGCCACCTGCTCAACAATGGGTACACGTTCCGAGGAGTCGACATGGCTATTCAGGCAGGAGTTGCAGCGGCCCAGACTGTTCTGGAGGCTAGGAAGAAGAAAGACTATTCAGCGAACTCGCTGAAGACGTTCGAAAGAAAATTACACGAAGATCCAGCTCTCAAAGACATGTACACTTTCCACCGTGTTCCTGCATATCTGAGGAACAGGCGACTGTACACAGTCTATCCCGAACTCGTGTGCTCAGCCGCTGAGGCAGTCTACCGGGTGGATGGCACAGGAAAGATAAAGATCTCCAAGCAACTAAGATTGCAGGCGAAAGGCCGAGTCTCAATATTCACGATAATACGCGACTTGATCGGAGGGGCGAGGACGTTCTGACAATGTCCACAGAAGAATCGCTAACGCTTGACAAGAGGCTGGCTCTCGTAGGTTTCTCCAAGGACGCCGAACCATTCATCGTAGTCGATACCGACAAATGCAATCACTGCGAATCAAAACCATGTCTCTACATATGCCCCGCCGAAGTCTACGCCTGGAAGGACAAGCTGAACTACAACACCGAGGGATGCATGGAGACCGGTGCTTGTTTGATTGTGTGTCACAAGATCGGCGCTGGCGCGATTAGCTGGAAGTATCCGTCAGGCGGAAAAGGAGTCGCTTTCAAGCTCGGATAGGTATCCCAAATCCTCTTAACCAACAAATAGGGCCACTCGCAGACCTCCGAGGCGTGAAGTTGAATCGTCAATGGTCGAAATAGCCCATGAACCACTGAAGCGGGTTGTTGTCCGCGAACTAGTCAAATACGACAACCCTCAGCAGCTAGTGAACTCTCTTGCCATCATCATGAAAATGGGGCAACCCATTCTTCTAAATTGGTGTGAGGGAGTCGTCTTCGTCTCCCAGCCGATTCCTCCTCCTGAAATGCCCGAAGAGTACGCGAAAGGTGAACTCTACATCGCCTCAATCAGCTTCGCTCCCATGTCTGATTTCAGCCACAACGTGAAGGCTGGTAACATGGAGATGCCAGTCATTGACGTCTCGAGAAGCCCCTTGAGCCAGGAAATCGGGCGGTTTCTCAAATCCCATATGGAATGAGAACCCCCAGTCTCACGTCTTTCCGTAGAACGCTTTCATTTCGCGTGTGAGCGCGGGGACCACTTCGAAAACGTCCCCGACAATGCCATAGTCTGCGAATCCAAAAATCGGAGCTTCTGGATCCTTATTGATTGCGACTATAACCTTGGAGTTGCTCATTCCGACGCGGTGCTGAATTGCGCCCGAAATGCCCGCGGCAATATATAGAGTCGGAGAAACAGTCCGCCCTGTCTGTCCAACTTGGTCTGAGTGAGGCCTCCAACCGGCATCAACGGAAGCTCTCGATGCTCCGACTACTCCTCCCATGACCTCAGCCAGTTCCTCAAGAATCTTGTAATTCTGCGGTCCACCCATTCCCCGTCCACCCGAAACTATGACGCTCGCCTCTGTGAGATCTAATTTCTTCGCTCCTTGGGTTACAAACTCCTTCACAACCATACGTGAATTCGGTCGATTGAACTCTATTTGCTCGATGGTCGGCTTCTTTCCAGGTACGACTTCTTTGGCTGTGAAAACATTTGGCCGGAGAGTTGCGATGCTGGGCGAGCTGTTGACTCTGACTCTGAGAAGAACCTTGCCAGCATAAGCAGGCCGGGTCGCAACTAGCTTCCCATTTTCCAGCTCCAACCGGGTGCACTCGCTCGCCACCGCGGTATCTAGGTGAATTGCCAATCGTGGCGCCAGGTCCTTCCCCGCAGAGGTTGCCGCAGCGAGGAAAACGCTTGGGTTAACTCGCTTGACTGCCTCTAGAGCTATCTGTCGATAGTAGTCGGGGTGAAAGAGAGACAGTGCGGGGTCATCCGCCAAGATGACCTTGTCGGCTCCATACCTTCCTAACTCACTAGCCCGACCCTTCAGACCGCTTCCAATTGCTAGGGCACACTCGCTCGTATTGAGGAGATCCGCTAGTCTTCTTCCTTCGGTGACTGCTTCGAGCGCAGCTTTACGGAAGGCAGGTCCTGAAGACTCTGCGAGAACTAGAACTTCTCCTGTCAGTTTTCAGATCACTTTGGCCTCTTCGTGGAGGAGCTTCACTAGTGCTGGAACTGCATCAACCCCTTTTCCAACGATCTTCCCCGGAGGGCGGGGCGGAGGATTCTGGACAGAAACGATCTCAATAGATGACATTGGAACCTGGACATCCTTAACGGCAATCGGCTTCTTTCTTGCGGCAACAAGCTCCCGAAGAGAAGCATAACGCGGGATAGTTAGATCCTTTTCTGCGGTGAACACTGCTGGAAGGATCGCTTCCACCGTTATTGATCCTCCTTCAACTTCCCTGTGCGCAACCGCCTTTCCATCAGATACCTCTAGTTTGACGATCTGGGTTACGCAGGGAATCCCCAACAATTCCGCGACCATCTGGCCGACCTGTTGGTTGTCGTCGTCGACGCCTTTCTTTCCGAAGAGAAGAACATCAAATTCCAGGCCTTTCAGCTCGTTAGCGAGTACTTTCGCAGTTGAGCCGGGGTCATCCGGGATTCTGTCGGACCTAAGATGAATTGCCTTGTCGCCACCGAGGGCAAGTGCCTTCATTATCACCTGCATAGTTTTCTCTGGACCCAAAGTGACGACCGTTACTTCGCCCCCATGCTTCTCCTTGAGCTGAACAGCCTGCTCGAGGGCATATTCTTCGTAAGGGTTGATTACGAACTCCGCATCTGAGGTATCAATCGACTTCCCATCAGATGTTATCTTGATCCGAGCTGCCGTGTCCGGAACACGCCGCACACAGACAACGACTTTCAGTAGTCGACGACCTTACCACGAGAAATCCGAGCGAGGCATAAGCTTTCGCGGGCTCAACTGGGCATTTGGTAATGATTATGGTAAACAGTTAAAGGTGGGAAACGTTTCGCCGTAATTGACGATACAATATGTTTGGCTTCGGTGATCCCTCTCAGGTTGCGCTGATCTTCGGCGCGGGCGACCCATTTCAGATCCTTCTGATCCTCGCCGTGGTTGCAGTACTCCTCATCTGGGGACCTCAGAAAATACCGGAACTGGCAAGGTCTATAGGGAGAGCTCGGAGAGAATTCGACGATGCCTCGAAAGGTCTAGTTCAACAAGCCAGTAGCCCATCAACGGACACGTCCTCGCCCGATACATTAGTTGAAACGGCCCAGAAGCTTGGAATCAATACTCAAGGAAAGACGCGCCAAGAAATATCGGACGAGATCGTAAGACAAGCACGGAAGTAAACGGTAACATTTCCGATTCCTGTCCCGTGTGCCGTCGCGAGAGCCGTACTGGTGGCACTAATCTGGTACGGTAGTTTGTTCTCGATAGTTTGTCTCATTTGAATATGGTGCGCCTGTTGCGAGTCGAATGATAATCCTTGTCGAATGAATCCGAGAGGGAAAAAGTAATTCCCCTATGGGATCACGTCGATGAGCTCTCTCGCCGGATCAAGACATGGGTATACGCTTTCTTTACCGCAACAATTCTCTTTCTTGTCGTTCCGGGAGACTTGTCATTTCTCCAGAACCCCTTCCAGATCTACCATCCCTTGATTACCGTTATCCTAGTTGCTGTTCGACAGCGTCTCCTGCCACCGCAATACACTCTGATTGGACCCACTGTGACGACGCCGCTCGAAATAATCGCTGTCGGGGCAGCAGTTTTCGGCTTTCTTGCTAGCGTTCCAGTATTAGCTTACGAAGTCTACAAATTTGTAGATCCTGCGATAAGACCGAACGAGCGACAATCGATCTATCCATTCGTGACGGCTTTCTCGATCCTGTTCTTGGCAGGGTCACTCTTTGCCTTCTTTGTACTCATCCCATTTGTCTTCTTCTTCTCTCTGCCATTCTTCCAGTGGGTGGGGGTCGCCACTCTCATCGACGCTGACCAGTTTTACAACTTGGTCTTTTTCATCATACTAGCGACGGGGCTTGCTTTTACTTTGCCCGCGGTTTTCGTGCTTTTGGTTAAGCTTCATTTCGTGGGAACGGCTGTTCTGAGGAAGAACCGAAAGTATGTGTGGGCCTTCACTCTAATTGCGACCGCGCTTGCTTCCCCCGACGGGGGTCCTCTAGCCGACGCGGCCCTGTTTGTGCCGATGATAATATTGATCGAGGGAGCGATGTGGTTCGCCAAGAGATATGAGAAGGACGATGTTGCGGGAGTACGTTTTAGCACGGGCGTAACGCAATGCTCTTACTGCGGAGGCCAAATGGACTCTGGCGGCGTATTCTGTGGACTGTGTGGTAAAGCAAGAATCTAATCGGTTCTCATTTTTTGGTCAACTCCCTTCTGTTCACACACGTTAAATCCCCGGACAACGGGGCCGATAATGAATGATGAATTTCCGCTGCAATACGCCTGAGCGTTCTCAGCCAACGCGATGACGAACGATAGGGCGGGCTGACATCAACGTAACAGAGCCCGCCCAAACCGAGTCCCACGAGGATCAAAGCATGACTTTCGACTAAGGTCGATTTTTGACATCATATTGGAGACCGGGAACCATTATAATAATGCAAATTAGAAAGTGGATTCTATTAGGTTCCCATCAATTCCCCCGAGAATCACATCTATGATACGCATTCCACAGCTCTCCCCAATACTGTCAGAAGCCTTGCACAGAAATCCAGTTCTGACAGCGGACCTTGGAAGGCTCCGTTCCGATTCACCCAATGAGGATAAACACCTCAAGCGGCTACTGTGGTATTTACTCGGTGGCACCCGAGGCGGACCCAACAGGGCGGAGATAATCAAAACCCTTCAGAATCGTCCCTGCAACGCGAATCAGCTAGCAGAGACCCTTCGAGTGGACTACAAGACAATCCAGCATCACATTAGGATTCTAGAGGAGAATGGTTTGGTTTCTCTTGCCAACAAGGGAAGCTACGGTGCGGTTCTGTTCTTGACGGCAAAGATGGAGGAGGCACTTCCAATCCTTGACGAGATTTGGGGTAAAATTGGAAAAAGAAAGATAAGCGCAACGACCAAGGAGTAAACCGAAAGGAATTGTCCTACGCACTGTGGGCCAGCGCCATCGTTGCATTTGCGAATATTGGAATGACGCTCCTCTTGCTGGCAATTTACATTGGAACCTATCGAAAGATACGGTCCTCTTTCACCATGGGACTTGTACTCTTCGGAAGTTTCTTCGTCATCCTAAATCTGTCGATACTAGTGTTCTGGCTGTTTCTCTTCCAGAACGTCAATGTCAGCTCTGCGACCGCCTTGGTCGACCAAGCATCGTTCTACATGCTGCTAGTCAACATTGGAGAAGCATTAGCCCTGTCGAACCTCCTTCGAGTCACATGGAAATAGAAGCTCTTCGAATTAGCAGGCAAACGCTCAACCCACCTCCGTACAATCTGGAAGGAATCCGGCGAAATCTGGAAAAACCGTTAAGTGCAATTCCCGACAAGAACCGCCAGAAATCTATTGACAGCCGAAGAGAGAACAGAGAACGAACCTGGGAATAACCAGAACAAGAAGGTTTCACGAAGAGAATTTCTGAAGTATGGAGTAGGGGTCGCCGCGGTTGCAGCTGGAGCGACAGCGCTGATGGGCAAGATTCCTCTTCTTGAGGAACAACCTACGAAAAAGACCCCCGCGGTGAATGATAGCTCTGAGCCTATTGTCGCCACCGTCGCAGGTGACCAAGTCACGGTCATGAATGGGCAGACCATAGTCAAGACAAAGGATTCCGGTCTCGCCGCACTTATCGCAGAGAAAATGAGCGCAGGAGAATAGTGTCGTGACATCTCATCGAGAAGCTCCTAAGATCTCCAAGGATCCAGTTGCTGACAATACAGATCTGTACGCGTTCGTCAGCCCCGACAAACCTGACACAGTCACGATCCTAGCCAACTACATTCCACTGGAAGAGCCAGCTGGCGGCCCCAACTTCAACACGTTCGGAGACGACGTACTTTACGAGATAATGGTTGACAACGATGGGGACGGAATCGAAGATGTGACGTATCAGTTTAAGTTCAAAACGAAGATCGGGAACCCGGACACCTTCCTTTACAACACTGGACCAATCAGCTCCCTCACGGATTCCTCATGGAACGTCAAGCAGTTGTATTCGGTTACGAAGGTCTTGGGATCAAGACGAAGCGGAACTCCTACTGTCTTGGGCACCGATCTTTCGACACCTCCCGTAAACATTGGCCCAAGATCGACACCCAACTACATTGACCTAGCGAACGCAGCCATCAACACTCTAAGTGACGGCTCGATAGTCTTCGCCGGACAGCGAGACGAAGCATTCTACGTTGACTTAGGATCCATCTTTGACCTCGCAACCCTCAGACCTTTCCAGAACCTGCACCTCATCCCTACGCCAGCAGCTCCAGGCGTAGACACAACCAAAGGGTTCAGCGTTCATACAATCGCGATCCAAGTTTCCAAGAAACAGTTGACCGCTGACGGCTCCAACCCTGCGGACCCATTAAACAAGAATTCAGTGGTGGGAATATGGGCCTCCGCGAGCCGTAGGAAAGCTACGATCCTGCCTGGTGACGGAGACGACGATGACAATGGCCAATTTGACGAGAATACCTCTCCCGGCATCCAAACAGGACCCTTCACACAGGTATCTCGGCTCGGAATGCCACTCATCAACGAGGTGATAATACCACTTGGGAAGAAGGACGTTTGGAACACCGTAAATCCACGATTCGACTCCCGATTCTTACAATATTACCAGACTCCAGAACTCCAGAAGCTTTTGCCAATCCTTTACCCCGGTGTCTTCCCCAACTTAGCAGGGTACAGCAAACCCAGAGCAGACCTGATCGCTATACTTCTAACAGGCATACCTTCGGGAATTGTGCCCGGCTTCCAGAACTTCACAGGAAGTGTCCAAGCGGATTATCTGCGCCTCAACATGGCGGTACCACCCAACACGAGCAGCCCGAACCGGCTGGGACTCATAGCTGGGGACGCTGCAGGATTCCCCAATGGGCGCCGAGTAGGAGACGACGTGATCGATATCGAAATTCGTGCAATCGCCGGAGTAACTCTCCCCCTAGTAGATCCAAGCTTCACTCCCGATGGAGCAGCAGCTCTCGTAGGAGACGGGGTAGACTCAAACCCGATACAACCACCCAACACAAGTCCCTTCCTGACCGTCTTCCCGTACCTACCGCATCCAGTTCCCGGCTACGAGCACTCCCACGATTCGTAGCACGATGCAGAAGCAAGCCGGGCGGCGCGATTTCTTCCGCCAATCATCAATGGACAGTCATTAGTCTCTTTAGGTCATTCTCGAGAAAAAAATCATTTCCAAAGTCTTATTCAACCTCCGTACCATCCCCCTCGGAAATCCAATTGCCCTGTACTGTAATCGTCGGGGGTTTCTTTGGGGACGAAGGGAAAGACGATGCAAATCGTCCCCTAGAGGCAAGATAGCAGCCTACCTGGCCCTAAAGGACAAACCCGACATATGTGTTAGAGGAGGAAACGGACCAAACGCGGGTCATACCGTCTTCCATAATGGGAAAGAGTATCATCTTAGACTCATACCCAGCGGGTTCGTAAGTCGTTCTACGCGTCTGATGATAGGCCCGGGAGTGCCGGTAGAAACCGCGATTCTCCTAAATGAGATCAAGGAAACTGACTCTGAGAATAGAATCAGCGTCGACTATCAGTGCGCAATGCTGGAAGAGCGGCATAAGACTCAGGAATGCGAATCCGATCATCTCTCGAACAAGATCGGTTCGACCAAAAGCGGTGTAGGAGCATGCAATGCAGAACGAGCGCTCCGTATGGTGAAATTGGCCAGACAAGAGACGAGGTTGAGACCCTACATCACTGACACAGTCGGAGAGATTCACAAAGCGTTGTCGAATGGTAAGAACCTGATGGTTGAGGGAACTCAGGGAACTTTCCTAAGTCTTTACCACGGTACCTATCCATATGTTACGTCCAAGGACGTGACCGCGTCTCAGGCATGTGCAGATGTGGGGATAGGCCCGACTGACGTTGACGATGTGATGATCATCTTCAAGGCGTACGTCACTCGAGTAGGCGAAGGACCTCTCGAAGGACAACTGGACAGGGAAGAAGTTCTGAGACGGGGCTGGATGGAACACGGCACCGTTACCGGACGTGAACGAAGAGCTGCCCCCTTCGACTTCACACTCGCCAAGCGCGCTGTTCGACTCAATGGGGCTACTCAGATCGCTCTTACAAAACTCGATGTTCTGTTTCCCAAAGCAAAGGGAATCCGAGACTACTCAAATCTCCCAAAAGAAGGACGGGACTTCGTGTCGAAGATAGAAAAAGACACAGGCATTCCAGTCAGCTTGATAGGAACAGGAGCTGGGGAAGCGGACCTCATAGACCGGAGGTCCATCTCGAAGAGCACGAAGAAGAAGCCCGCTATGGTGGCGAAGTTAAGATAGCCCTATCGCGATGCCGAATTGAGAACTCTTGTGATCCAGGCTCTCGATTGAAGCAAGTTCGGTGCTCTTTTCATCAAGGCGTTCACGAGAAGTAGCGATACAACCACGGAGAAGACTGCATGAACTGCGTTGTATATCGCGGTCAGTCCAAGGATGTAGAGAACCAATCCGGAGCCAGTGAGGTTGATGCCTGATTCGCTCAAGACCAGTTGGGCAAAGTACGTGTAGTTAATTCCAAAGACAGTCTGCGCAAGAAATACGATGTAGAAATAATTCGCTACGGTCATGACTGCTACCCGACTCAGGAGACTCAAACTTGTCATCGTTAGACTAGTTCTCAACAAACTCTGCTTTCCAAATCTTGACGCCAAGACCAGCCCAGTGTAAGTTGAGAGAACTCCGAGAAGCTTCAAGCTCGGACCAAAAAATGGGCCACTGCCCGCGCCCCCGGCAACCGTCCCAAGTATCGTGGCGTGAATCAGAGCGGTTAGCAGCCCGGCAGTGGGACCGAAGATCATGAACGAGCTAAGATCGACGACCTCGGAGACGTCGAACTTCAAGTAAAACAGGATCGGAAATGGTGGTTGCAACGCCGGTGGAGCGGCCAGGGTTATGAGTGAAGCAAGAGCCCCAAAAGTAGCACTTCCAGCCAGGACCGCAGTAGGTCTCATTGAAGTTCTTGAGACGGCCATGGGGCGCGGAGAAGAAACTACTCATAAAAGCGTTGCTACTCAATATTGGGTAGGCAGTCTGGGTTCGGCCTTATCTAATTCTCGTTGGACTTAGGGCTAGTGTCAACATTTCTGCCGCTCTTCCCGAGGCTGTTTTGCTTTCTGGATCGCGTCGCCTAAGTTCCATCACGTCTGACACGGTGTCAATGTCAAAGGAAATGCGGCTGTTGGAGATCGAATAGGCATTCAGCCCACTAATCTGTGCTTGACGAAGATGCTTGGAGTAGCTCCATCTTCCATAGCTGGGGGAGATTGCGCCGGGAGGCGAGGTCAACATTACATTGGTTCCCCCCTTTAACGACGGAGCCATCACTACCTTTCTGAGGGAGGGGCCTATGCTAAGGAGTTCCTTGAAATCGCCAGGGTCCACCAATGGAATGTCAGCTAGGACAGTGGTAAGGGATCGAGCGTGCTTTTGGGTCGCCAATCTGTTCGCTTGTTCTATTGCGCGATTCAGACCGAGGCCGATTTGCTTGAGAAAAGAGACTTCTTGCGATCGAAATCGGCTGCCGACATTCTCGTCGGGGGAAATTAGCATGACTGTTTCATAAACTCTGGATCGAATTATAGATGAAAGAACATCCTCCAATAACGCTTCGACGAGAATCCTTTTCTTATCCCCTTGAAGAGAGGTTGAGAGTCTTGTTTTGCTTTCTGTAAGCCCCTTTACGGGGATTACTGCCCAGTTATCGGTCATGAGATGGTCTCTGCAAACTTCAACGTGTTTTCCGCTAGCTTAGACTTGGCTTCTTCAGAATCCATTACCGTCTTTGTTGCGATAACCCTCATGCCAAGACTCGTAATCTTGGAGATAATCGCTCGATCTACGTCGTCAATTACGTATCCTCGCATCAGCCCTTTGTAGAGCTGGGCGACGCCGAAGGGGGAGACCTCCAGCCCCAGGCTCTCCATCATTTGGTCCAGAGGTCCCTTGATTGCTTTTCCTCCGACAATCGGGCTGATTCCTACAATCTTCGCGCGTGTATTTGCAACGCTGTTGCGAATCTCAGGGATCGCTAGAATCGGCCCTATGCTCAAAATCGGATTACTGGGACATAGAATGATGAGGTCCGTCTTCTCTATCGCAGGGATCACACCCGGACCGGGTGTGGCATGCGCCGCTCCCTCGTATGTTACATCCTCAACCCTATCCTGGAACTTCCTCTTGACGAAGTATTCCTGGAATTCCAGTACTCCACGAGGGGTCTTGATCTTGGTCGCTACCATATGGTCGGTCATAGGTAGGATTTTCACTTTGACTCCGAGAGAGTTTCTGATCTTCTCGGTCACCTCGGATAGATTGAAGCCCTGCTGGAGATATGCTGTGCGTAGAAGGTGTGTTGCGAAGTCTCGGTCTCCAATCCTGAACCAAGTCTCAGCAGAGTATTTTCCGAGCTGGTCCATACATCCGAATGTGTCTCCTTCGATGCCCCATCCCTTTGCCTTGTCTACGATTCCCGCGAGAGTGTAGGTCACGATGTCGAGGTCGGGACTAACGTGACACCCTAGATATTGGAGATCATCTCCCGTGTTGACGATAACGGTCATCTTTTCAGCAGGAAATACTTTGGCGAGGCCATCTAGGAAGCGAGCGGCGCCGACGCCGCCTGCGAGACAAGTGATCGAGCGAAACACGCAGAGACCTGCGAGAGCTTTTCGCCCGGACGAAACCTCTAGTTAAACGCTATTCCCGTTTATTGGTAGATTTCCTGACTTGTTCCAAATGAGCGGATTTCAGGAAGTCGGCGGCTGTTCTAAGGTTGACGTATGCATCCGCGGCAGACCTCTTGCGTCCTTCCCGTGCTCGCTTTAGAAGCTCCATAGAGTCCTTAACGAGGACTATAGCAGCTTCGCCTTTTCGAAGTTTGATAGCAGGTTTCACATCCTCCAAACCATAAGTCAGATTGAACAGAAGGCTGCTGTACTCCAGAGCTTCTGCGGCGAACCAGATCCCCATTGCGAGATCAGCCGAAGACTTGGATGTCTTGTCGAGAGCGATGTTGACTTTCGACCACGCGTCGTCTAACGCGCTTTCCAGTTTGGACTCCAAGTATTCCTGTTCAACTGAAGATCTGTTGGACAAGGAGGGTTGTCCTATTCGACGGTGACGCTCTTTGCTAGGTTGCGGGGGTAGTCAGGGTCGTGTCCTTTGATCACGGATAGGTAGTATGCCAGCAGCTGCAATGGTACCACATACACGAGGGGAGTTACCAGGGAGGGCAGAGACTCTGAAATTTCAATGACCCGATCGGAGAGGTTTCTGATCTCTTCATCTCCTTCCTCAATTATTGAAATGATCCGGGCACCACGAGCCTTCATCTCCATAATGTTTCCGACGATCCGTTTGTGGGTGTCGTCATTAGGTGCGACAAAGATCACTGGAAATCCTTCTTCGATGAGTGCGATGAATCCATGTTTGCTCTCACCAGCTGGATAAGCGATCGCCGGGACGTAGCTGAGTTCCAAGAGTTTGAGACGACCTTCGAGAGCAGTCGGGACATTGATTCCCCGTCCCAGGAAACAGACACTTGATGCGCCGTCGCACTCTTCGGCTATTTTCTTGACATCTTCGACTTTAGTGTTCAGAATGCTCTGGATGAGAGCGGGGGTTTTGTGGAGCGCGTTTTCTAGCTCGCTAATCTCTTTCGCAGATACCTCGCCCTTCTTCCGGCCGATGGTCGCTGCAAGACGTAGAAGCACCGCGATCTGGCTGGTGAAGGCCTTGGTTGAGGCCACTCCTATCTCCGGTCCTGCGTTCTGGTCAATGTAGACGGTGGAGAGTCGCATCAGAGTCGAACCCAGCACGTTCAGGACGCTCAGAATCGTCGCGCCCTTCGCTTTTGCGTCACGTACTGCGTTGAGTGTGTCCATGGTCTCACCAGATTGGCTGATAGCTAGAACGACCGTCTTCGAAGTTACTAGATCCAGTGCTTCTTCAGAGAATTCGCTGGCGATGACTGCTCGGGCGTTGATCCCTGCTATTTTCGCTAGGGCTATGCTGCCGACGAGCCCGGCGTGATATGAGGTGCCGCAGGCTACGATGAAGACCTTGTCGGCTTCAATGATCTTGCGGGAGAATTGGTCGTAGTATACTTGCTCTGTTCGGAGAGCGTCACGCAGGGCTTGTGCCTGTTCATGTATTTCTTTCAGCATGAAGTGTCGGAAGCCTTGCTTCTTTGCAGACTCGGGGTCCCAAGTGATGGTGATGGCTTCTCGTTTTACTGGGGCGGCATTTTTCAGCTTGAGAATCTTCACCCCTTTAGGATCTAGAACGGCCATTTCTCCTTCGTCGAGAAGTACCGCTTTGCGGGTGAGCGGTAAGAATGCTGCGAAATCTGAAGCGCAGTAATATTCACCGTCTCCGAGACCCAAGACGAGAGGGCTCTCTTGACGGGCGCAGAGTATTGTCTTAGGCTGTTCTGCGCTGGTGAGAACGATCGCATAGGCTCCTTCAAGACGGTTCACAGTCTTCCGAAACGCCTCTTCTAGGCTCATCCCGTGAGAGAGATAGTCTTCGACCAGATGCGGGACGACTTCGGTGTCGGTTCTCGACTGGAATGTGTGGCCCTTCGCTTCCAGCTCTTTCTTGATTTCTAGGTAATTTTCGATAATTCCATTGTGAACTACGGCGATTCGTGACTTGCAATCTACGAGCGGGTGAGAGTTTTCGTACACGGGTCTTCCGTGCGTCGCCCATCGGGTGTGGCCAACTCCTACTGGTCCTGGGAGGTCGTCAAGATTGTATTTTGCGTGGACCTCTTCCAATCGTCCGCTGTCCTTCTTCACTGTCAGTCGGTCATTGTCGATTGTTACTTCGCCTACTGAGTCGTAGCCTCGGTATTCGAGTCGCTTGAGCGCGGAATGGATAATCGGGGCCGCGTGAGCACCCTCGTGAAGGACGCAGCCGAATATTCCGCACAAACGCCAAACACTCTTTCAGTAGACTTTGCTATGATGGGCAAGCGCAGGGCATTAAGAATTACTGCACGTCCTACGTCTGATCGCTAGGTGGAAGTCGCTCCCCAGCGCGGTTTCTCGAGATTCTTCCCCGATTCTTTGTTTTCCTAACGACAAAATTCGTATCCCTTGCCGGCCTCGACGTCATGAAAAGCGGATGAACTCTTGGGCTGCGGAATTCTGGTACTGGTTGTACCTTGACTTGTGAAGTTTTCTCCCTCCGTGAGAGGCTTCTCAGGATCGGAACTGACAGAATGAATCCCCCGAGTGTTGCCATGAGCATAACGCGGAGAATAGAGCCGTTGGGGTTTATGCTGTCAATAATGTATCGTTGGAGATATGCGACATGAAAGTATGCGACAGCGAACCAAGCTGATATAATGACGATGATTACCAAAAACACGGTCCCGACTAGCTTAGCGTTTCTTCGGGTCTTACGATAATCAGTGTCATTCATGGTATCGCTATTCGGCATGGAGCTAATTCGGCCGAGATCAAATCTGTACAATGCACTCATATTGATGGATCGTTACCCGTACTGGGAGAGCTTAGGTTTCTGACCTGAGCGGAGTTCAGCCGTCCTCTATGTTTAGACTCTAACTCTTACGGCGGACTCTGCTTCGAGGACCCGTCTTGCTTGCAGGCCCTTTACTCTCTCGACGACTAATGTCCCGAAGAATGCGCCCGCTGCACCGACTAGAGTGTCACCGACCAATGCAATCGCCCATGTTGCTGTAGGTGAAGGCCCCAAGACAGATATTCCAAAGACCGCCTGGAGAATCAGCAAACCTGTGGGAGCCATCGCAAGGTTTCCTAGCGTGCCAGCTACTGCGAGATGTTTTCTCGATGGGTCTAGAAGGCTGCCACCGGAACGCTGCAGGTAGAGGTCGAAGACTAGACCGTTCACAATTACCGAGGCAGTAATGTGAGGTGAAAAATTGCTGCCGGCACTTGGGGTGCCAAGGAAGATCAGTCCAATAATTGTGGCGAGAATGGTTCCACCCCATTTCTTACCAGTCAGGGAAACGAGGATAGCGAAGAAAGCTGGGAGTAGGAAGAAAAGATCGACCGAATGAGTTAGGGGTCGCAACTCAACGCTTGAAACGTATCCATAGGCGGTAAAGAGAGCTGTAAGAGCCGCGACTAGGGCTACGTAGCGGCTTGTCGATGGCCCTCTCACACCAGGAATTTTGGCGCCCCCCATCCATTGTTGGCTCATGAGATTGATGTGGACTCGCGGGTATTTGGGATTTGATGCCTGGCAGTAGGAGCAATCCTAAGCTAACGTGAGAGTTTCAGTCAGTAAATCGGGCGAGTTGAATCAACTTATTTCTTCTTGAGGGCTGCAGACTCGAGTTTTCCGTGAACTCTCACCGTCCCAACCTTCAAAGTGGGAGTTGCGAGCTCTAGGGTAACGTCGAAGTTTAGGGCATAGCCCTTCTCAGACATCTTTCCCAAAATTTCCGCCAACGAGGACTGGGTCAGTTCTTCTGATCGTTGAGGCATACAATATCGTTGCTAAATGATCGTTCCCAGCCTATAAAGGTCTAAGCCGAATCCTGGACCCTCTAATGCCGGTTTCGTAAACGATACTGACATATTCGGGACAGGAGGTACCAAGTTAAGTGGCTCTCAGCTATCTAGATGAGTTAGAGACTAAGAGAACGAGTCCTACAGAGGGAAGACATGGTGCCAGCGAAGAAGAAAGTCGTAGTCCTCGGGGCTACGGGGATGATGGGTCAGAAGTTCGTACAGCTCCTAGCTAACCATCCATGGCTAGAGGTATCTGCAGTTGCGGCCAGCGACAGGAGTGTCGGAAAAACCTATGCTGCTGCAGTAGGCGGGCAGATCCAGAGACGTGTCCTTGACGATTTGGGAGACTTACAAGTGGTTGAGGCAACCCCTCGCGCGTTAGATGACCCCGATATCGTCTTCTCCGCACTTCCAACGGAAGTGGCGGGACCTATTGAGGAAGACTTCGCTAAGGCAGGATTTCCAGTCTTTTCGAACGCATCATCGCACAGGATGGACCATGATGTCCCACTGCTCAATCCCGAGGTAAACGCTGAGCACGCCTCGCTTGTAGAGGCTCAGAAGCGTCGGACGAAATGGGACGGATTCATAGTGGCTAACCCAAACTGCACAACAGCCATTCTCAGCCTTTCTTTGAAGCCGCTCTACGACCGTTTCGGTCTCGAAACAGTCATCGTCTCGACCATGCAAGCAATCTCCGGGGCGGGATATCCAGGAGTAGCATCCCTGGATATTCTCGAGAACGTCATCCCGTTCATCCGAAACGAGGAGGAGAAGATAGAACGAGAGACCAACAAGATTCTTGGCACCGCGACCAAACCAGCAACGATAACGGTATCTGCCAGTTGTCAAAGAGTGCCAACGATCCACGGGCATATGGAAGCCGTCTTCGCTAAGACAAGATCTGCCGCTTCTCCGGAAGAAGCCGCGAAGTCGATGTCAGAGTTCCAATCAATACCACAGAAGTTGAAACTGCCCAGCGCGCCACCTCATCCTTTGATCGTTCGGAAAGAGGAGGACCGCCCTCAGACAAGACTTGACGTGGATGAGGGCAACGGCATGACTGTGAGTGTTGGAAGATTGCGAAGCGATTCTGCCCTTAAGGGAATAAAGTACATCGTATTGGGACACAACCTCGTCCGCGGAGGAGCTGGATGCTCGATCCTAAATGCAGAACTCTTGATGGCTCAGAAGTACATACAGTGAAAGTGTCCCGCGTCCACAATTCTAAAGCAGTCTGAAATCCTCTTTCACCGTAGTCAACACTATGTGGGTATTCGTTCGTTCTACGAAAGGCATCGCCAACAACGCTTTCGTGAATTTGCTGAGTTCTTCACGGCTCTTGAACTTCGCGATCACCATCGCATCGGTTAGACCCGTCACATCGTAAACAGCCAACACCTGCGGCATTTTAGCGACCTCTTTCTCAAGCTCCAACAGCTTGCCCTTTGCCACTGACACCTCGGTGAGCGCGGTCAATTGAAACCCTACCTTCTCATGATCAAAGATCGCTGAGTACCCCTGAATGATGCCAGATTTTTCCAACTTGCTGGTTCGAGACTGAATCGTGGTCGTTGACACTCCCAGCTTGTGGGCCAGTTCTCTGTAGGACAGTCGAGCATCCATCAAGTATGCTTGGAGGATCTTCCGATCAAGTTCGTCCATTTCGACGATCGATGATTTTTCTGGACTTTCGCGAACCGAGGATGTCACCCTTTTAATTGTTCCAATCGTGTCCGCAAGAGTTCGGTTACAAGCTTCGGGTTAGCTCGACCCCGAACTTCGGCCATGACCAAGTTCATCATCTTTCCCAACGCCTTCGCCCTATTCTCGTTGACGAGGGAACGATTAGATTCCAAAATTTTGGAAATGATTTCACTTAGTTGTTCCTGCGTTAGCATCTCGAGATTTAGCTTTCCGAGAGCATCTCTTGCAGGAGCGTTGGGATTCGATGATACCCACTTGATGATATCGATAACCGATTCCTTAGCCGTCTTATCCTCCCCCACTAGGTTGAAGATCTCCCTTAGGTGAGAGTCGGTTACATTTTCAATCGGGATCTTCTCTCTTTCAAGATTGCGTAGGGATCCTGTGAGTACTGTCGCCACGAAGCTGGGTGACACTCCTTTGGTACTCGTGACAATATGCTCGAACGTTCCTAGGTAGTCCGAGTTTACTAGCTCACTCGCAAGCTTTGGACCGACGTCGTATTTTGACCCAAGCTCTTTCGCCACTTCCTCAGGCATCCGGGGCAAGTTGTCAGCGATTCGCTTGATTCTTTCTGGGCTGATCTGTACTGGTGGGACATCGGTCTCAGGATACATCCTGGCTGGGCCTGGCCTAGGTCTCATGTATTGGGTCGTCCCGTCCGGATTAGCTGTGCGGGTCTCTTCGGGAACTCCTGTGAGCGCCTCCTTTGCTCTTTCGACGACCGCCTTCAATCCATCAAGGACGTTCTCCTTGGAATCGGCGACCAGAACGAATGAGTCCGAGGGGCCGCATTCAAGTCTTCTGTAAATGGCTTCGACTTCACTTTCGGTTATCCCATAGCCGGGAAGTTCGTCGGAATGGAAGATTCCTCCTACTCGTCCCCAAAAGACTGCTCGCTTTGCTAACTCAGTTCCCAGTCTGATCCCTGGCATTAGTTCCCGTTTGAGTAGACCTTTGAAACCGGCGAGACGGGTGCCGAGGACGGCTTCACCGTTTTTCACGGCCGACTGAATAATCTTCGACTGGGACGATGAGAGTTGCTCCGTCAGATCGACGAAGCTGTCCGTGAAATCTGTGGGTTTGAGACTTCGCGTTCTGAGCTCATCTCGAATCTGTAACAGGATTGTTTGACGCTGCACTTCCAGCTCTATGACCTTGGCGACGAGTTCGAGTTCCTGAACGCCTTTGATTTCTATCAGTGCACCATTCTTGATGGATACGTTGAGATCTTGTCTAATGCTCCCGAGACCACGCTTGACACTCCTTGTAGCGCGGAGCATCTTCCCGATTTCGAAGGCCACTTTGCCGGCTTCTTCAGGATTATTGATGTCAGCGCCAGTTGAGATTTCGATCAGAGGAACTCCGAGACGATCGAGTCGGAACGTTACTGAATTCTTGCTCTCCCCCGTCTTCCGGCCTGAGTCCTCTTCGAGCGTTATTTGCTGAATTGGAATTTCCTTTCCATCGACATTTAGCTTTCCGTTGAGAGAGATTATCGCGGTCCGTTGGAATCCTGTAGTGTTAGACCCGTCAATGACGACCTTTCGCATCACGTGAATCTCGTCCATGGGACGGGCGTCGAACAGTGCAGTAATTGTTAGGGCGATATCAATCGCCTCCTCGTTGAGGCGGTGCGGAGGCTCTTCGTCCAACTCGACCAGATCTGTCGTCTCTGGATCTGCCTCGTATCTGATCGTCCGTCCCTTACGGAATTCGAAGAGCACAGTGGGGTCTATCTGACCGAGTTCACTCTGAGTAGGTCGAAGCCTACGTTCGATGGTTAGAGTCGGTGGCTTTGTCGATAGAATTGTTGGACAATCACAGAACAGCTTATGGCTCGTGTCTAGTTGCCTGTGGACCTCAAGGCCGACCCTGAGTCCTAGGGCTGAGTAGTCGAATGGCAATTATGCGGCCTCCATTATTGGGCTCCTCTCCGTAATCTCTCCTGCCACAGTCTGCAACATGAGTTCGCGAATCTTTTCGGGGGATCGCGTCTGGCCGAGGACCCACATGAGTTTGACGAGCGCAGTTTCTGAGATCATGTCCTCAAGGGGAGTGACACCGATATTGAGGAGATCCCGTCCTGTGACGTACACGTTCATGTCCACTCGGCCCCAGATGGTCTGGGAAGTCATGAAAACCGGGACATCTTGTTTCAGCGCCTTCTTGACAGCGTCGTAGCAGTACTTTGAAACATGTCCAAGGCCCGTGCCTTCAAGAATGAGACCACGCGCACCAGCTGAAACGGCCAAAGTGATCATCTCGGGGTTGAAGCCTGGATGGAACTTCAACAGGTAAGCGTGCTGGTCGAAGTGCGGCTTGACACTAAGCTTGCGACTCATTCCCCGTCTTGGTGCATCATCGAATCGTTCGATCTGGCCCGTCTGAAGGTCGTATCTTGCCAGAGGGGTTGAGCCAATGGATTTGAAAGCGTCTCGCCGGCTCGTGTGACACTTTCGTACCCTTGTGCCTCTGTGAGCGACGATGTAACGATCAGACGTGTCCTCATGCATCGCTACTCCCACCGCTCCCAGATCGGCTCGGGCGGCAAGAGCGACCGCACCATTCAAGTTAGAGGCCGCGTCGGAACTCGGACGGTCTGAGGACCTTTGAGCTCCAACGAGCATTACGGGAACCGAGAGATCTTGCAACGCAAAGCTCAGAGCCGCTGACGTGTAATGCATTGTGTCAGTTCCCTGACTCACAACAACTCCGTCAACCTTGTCCCCTATCCTCTTAGCAACATCCTCTGCTAGCGTTGTCCATTGTGCGGGAGTGACGTTCTCACTTAGCTCGCTGAACAGAATGTGAGTCTCAACCTCGGCAATTGACGCAAGCTCCGGGACAACGCTTGCGAGGTCCGCTGCGGTCAGTGCCGGTTGGACAGCTCCTGTCCGGTAGTCGACGCGGCTTGCGATAGTGCCTCCTGTGCTGATGATTGCCACTCTGGGCAATCCGGGACGCTTCTGTGGAGAAGGTGGTTTCGTAAAGTGCGGCTTCGGGCCTTCTCCTATGACCTCTATCTTCTCCGTTTTCTCGTAGTGGATTCCTATGTTGTATCCGTTCTTGAGTTTGAGAACTAAGTGGTTCGGATCAGTGTATTCTGATCTAGGGAACAGTGTTCCTTCGAAAACCTCGCCTGATCTTGTGGTGATTCTAATGATGCTGCCAATCTCGGCGTTGGCGCTCTTAAGTCGGCGCAGGATTTCTCCGTGGTATCCTTCGAGTCCAGAAGCTGACATGGCTTGATTTCACCTAGCTTGTATCCAGCCGCGGCTTTCCTAAGTCAACGATTTGGATACGTAGGGTCCATCGGGTCGATAGTTGAAACGTGAGTAGTAGCTCTTCGTCCCAAGAGCGCTTATCACAACCATCTTGGTCCTGTCATACTCCTCGGACGCTACGCGCTCAGCCTCAACTACAAGCCTAGATCCGTAGCCTTTGTGCTGAAACGCCAATTCTGATCTTGTGCCAACGGGAACAGTTTGACCGAAGACGTGCAGTTCGCGAATAATCGCGGCATTCTTGTGCTCGATTTCGGGACGATGGGAGTTGTCGCCCGGAATCCGTAGCCGAACATATCCAACTAGTAGGCTTTGGGCTGGGTCCTCGAATGAGAGAAAGATCTCAGTGCCGCCCGACGCCTCGTAAGTCGTTTCTTGAATGCTGACATCGTCGATTCTAGGGTTCGAACCGTTTCGCATAATGTGCTGTCCAACTTCCCGACATCTTATGCAACGACACTTGATTCCTTGACGACCCAGTTCTTCTTGGACCAGTTGGCGAAGGTTTCCGTTCTTCACTCCATCCGCGATTCCATCAACAGGAATCTCTCGCTGAATTCTCATTATCCTTACCCATGGAGGGATGAACCGTTTGATCTCGGCGATTAGACGGGCGGCTTGCGCTGTCGAGTAGGGCTTGTACTCTCCCGTTTGCCATTGTTCATACAGTTTGGTTCCAGGTGTGACGAGACATGGATAGATCTTCAGCATGTCTGGTTTGAAATCTGAGCCTTCGAAAATCCTTCGAAAGGCCTCAAGATCTCGTGTCTCATCGCAGCCAGGGAGACCCAGCATCATATGGTATCCTACTTTGAGACCCGACTCTTTCAGAGTCTGCGTGGCTTCGACAACGTCTGCCACTGAATGATCGCGATGAATTCTCTCGTATACATCGTCGTAGAGGGTCTGGACACCTATCTCGACTCGGGTAACACCCATGGAGAGCATGTGGTCTACGTGGTCTCTCTGAGACCAGTCGGGCCGGGTCTCGACCGTAACTCCGACGTTTTTGACCTGAGCCGTCTCGGCAATTTGCTTGGCTTCATCAAGCGATTCTGACTCCTGGTCATTGAGAGCGTCTAAGCATCTCTTGACGAATTCTTCCTGATACGAGCGAGGCATGAACGGAAAGGTGCCTCCTATCAAGATCAGTTCCACCTTGTCGACGAAGTGGCCCATGTGCCTTAGCTGCGATAGTCGACTGCTGACTTGTTGGAAGGGGTCGTACTTCGATTCGAGAGCCCTCATCACCGCGGGCTCTTTTCCAGTGTAGGCGCGCGGGACGCCTACCTCCGGACCTCCAGGGCAATAGGTGCATTTTCCGTGAGGACAGACGTAGGGCTTGGGCATCACTGCCACGGTGGTTACGCCGCTGATGCCGCGCACCTGTTTGTCAGTTAGGACGGGTCGGAGTCTCGGTCGAAGATCATCGGATAAGAGTTGAAGGATGCTTGAGTTTGCTGGAACAAACGGGGACTTGTATTTTCTGCAGACCTCTATCTTGACCTTGTTGACATCCTCTTTAGACGGATTTTCGAGAGCTAGGAGTCGTTCAAGAATCTTGATTGAGATTTGCTCGACAACCTGGCTCATGTGGGGACGCCTTGGAATCTGCGTCTGTTAGACTGGGCTGGGCTCTAACTGTCTTTCTATCGGTTTCCCATATACTCGCCCTTTCCATGAGAACCCGTAGCCAAGAGACCCGCGAACTGTCGAATCGATCCCGATGAAGATGTAGACTATGATAGCCAGTGGGAACATGAGCGCGTAGAGAGGGCTGACTCCAATGGAATTGTCTAGCATGACCATGCCAAGCCACAACAGTCCGGACATGAACAGTCCGGCGATCAGGTAGACGTTCAGAGGGGTTGCTGCTGCCAGTAAGATGCCGTAACCTAGGACAGCGAATGGCATTACAAGGAACGTAAACATCAGGAAGATTCGAGTGACCGCTCTAGGTAGCATATTCCTCTCGGATACCGTGTAGAAGTTCTTTCTCCAGCCTCGCCAGATCTCACCTAGGCTGGCGTACATTCTGACTCCCAGGGCATCAGAGGCGGTGACAAATCGCAGCCGCATCCCTGCCCTCTTCAGCAATCTCCCCAGGGAATAGTCCTCGATAATCTTGTCGCGAACCGCATAATGTCCGCCAATCTTGTCGTAAGCCTCTCGACGAAAGAGCATGTACTGCCCATTTCCAATCGCGTTCTGCCGATAATCATCATTGACCAATTTCCCGCCGACGAGAATCATGATCAGAAGAAAGATGGGCGGCTGCAAGAGCCTCTCCCAAAAACTCCTCAGGATAGTTCCAGGCGCAAGTGTAACAAGATCTGCGTTCTCAGACTGAAGGTAGCTAACGGATCTTGCCAGGCTATCTGTTGCGTGAACGGAATCACCATCGGTGAATAGGAGCAGCTCGCCTCGCGATTTCTTGTAGCCAAGATGGCATGCCCAGTTCTTTCCTACCCAGCCTTCTGGCAGAGGCTGCTCGTCAACTAGCGTAATCTCATGGGCGAACTTCTGAACAAGCTCCCGGGTCCCATCGGTTGAAGCACCATCCACAACAATGATCTCCTTGTTGGGATACTCAAGACCCAACAATGAGCTGACACAGTCACTAACGGTTCTGGCCTGGTTTCTGACAGGCAAAATTATGGAAACTGGAGGAAAGCTGCTGGCGGTCCCAGTCTGGTTCGGAAGGGTCGGGAAGTGCATCAAGGTACGATACTCGTAGCCAGCAAACAGGAAGATGAGGAGTGATTGGAGGCCGAGCAAAACATCGATCGTCAAGGACAAGGATACTTGGACCAACCAGCGAGTTATAGTCAGTCGGACGTCGCATCAAATCTATGCTATTAAGTTGGTCAGGGTCTGACCATATGCTCGTTGACTAGACTCGACGAATCTAACAAACAGACTAAGGCCAGACGAGAGTCTTCCCGTCACATAGTGTCTACGGGATCCTTTCCAATTCAGATTGATCGAGACATTCGGATCAATTTGCTGGAACCGAGGCATGCACTCGATCTGTTCGAGCTCGTGAATTCGAACAGGACTCAGCTTAGAGAATGGCTGTACGATCACTTTGTCGATACTGTTGCCTACAGCATGCTTTCGTCTGAATGGAAAAGTCGAACGGTTTAGGGCTTAGACCCTGATGTAGTTCTGGCCAGGTTTTCTGCCCAGAACAAATCTCTTCTGCGCATTCCTACGGACCCGCTCGCGCGGCGAAAGCCCTGGTTTGTCTAGAGCTACGATCTTCGGAGTCTGCTGTCTGACTTTTCCTGCTTTTGTTAGCGAGCCATGAGTAGGCGTAAGTTTCTATCTCCCTTTGCTATGTCGATGAAAAATGCTGACCGTTCTAATTAACGCTTCGTTTCTCCGGAGCTATGAACTAGACCAAGTCTCAATCAATGGCCTGCATTCAGCGGAACCCTCTTGCCCGAGAGATCGCGCCTCATGTGTCCGAATTCAGGCATGCCACTAAGTTCCGCTTCTGAGAATACAGGTCCGTCGTGGCATACCAAGTAGGGCCCGATTACGCAAGCCGCGCAGATTCCGACACCACACTTGAACACCCTTTCCAGGCTTACCTGGATGTGGCAGCGAGTTTCCATTGCGAGGTCATAGATCTTCTTCATCATCGGCTCGGGGCCACAAGTGTAGATGGCATCAAATTGTCCGTCTCTAAGAACTCTTTCGGCGACTTTAGGAACCTGGTTCTTCTCTCCGTACGTTCCGTCGTCGGTTGCGAAAACTAGCTTGAAATGGTGTTCTTTACTGTCGGCTATCAGCCAGTCTTTGAAGAGGAGTTCGCTGGCGGTCCGCGCTCCCGTGATGAGAGTGACGTCACGGCCACGAAAGTGAACTAGGAGAGACAGCAGTGGGACAAGGCCTGTTCCGCCCCCGACAACTAAGAGTTTGTGATGGTGCCCAATGCTGTACGGGTGGCCGTAAGGTCCCCGGACCCAGAACAAGTCGCCCGGCTTTTTCTCCCAGAGAGCTGTACTGACCGGCCCACCTTTCTTGATAACAACACCCGCTTCGTTCTTGCCATGGATAGCGAGGACGCTCATTGGCACCTCGTCGACGCCCGGGACCCAGACCATGGCGAACTGTCCAGGGTGAGCCTTGTGCATGCTTACGTCACTAAACCAGAACGAGCGGATGGATGGAGTCTCGTCGACAATCCGCTCGAGTCTCACTGAGCGGGGCGTGTGGAGCTGCGCTGTCGCTTGTTCCAAGGTTTAGAATCAGAATGTATCGGGGATTACTAATTACTTATGAGTCGCTGCTAGCGGACGCCGAGGATCTGGTAGAGAATAGCGGCGACGAACAGAACAGTGAGGCCGATTACGATGATGAAGAGTACTGGATTGACCATGAAACCAGGGTCCTTAGCTACTTCCGTCAATGCGCTTCTCGGCCACGATGCCGAGAGCAGGTATTATTTCAATTAGGTTATTCGGGTAACCGGGACGTAAGCTTCCTTCTCAGGGAGTCTGTCGACAAGCTTCATCATCTCAGCGTAGTGGTGGCTGATTATGTCTGCTCCTTTGGGTCCCATCATCTTTTCCGCGTTACTCTTGCACTGGTTGATGGCTGTCAAGATTCCCGTCTTGGTCGGGTCTGTGTAGCTGACGCCGCAGCTCTGGAATACTCCTTCGACGAACTGTTTGACCTGTGTCTTCAACATCTCATCGGTAACGGGCTGATTTAGGAGCGTGAAGAACTCCTTGTTCGCGCTCTCAAAGCATCTCAGGAGCTCGTCTCTGACCAGTTCTCCTGTAATCTGACTGGTTGGGATGTCGGGCGCCTTGTAAGCCCCGGTCATAGGGCCGCAATATGACATACGTTATATAAAGCCCTGTCCCTAACGCTGTGGACAATCGTTGCAACATAGTTCCTTCTCATCGCAAATCGACAGGGATCTCCTTGGAAAATTTGATTCTGAGATCTTGAGTCGGACCCCACATGTCGCTGGAGGAACTGAGACTGGAGTAGTTGCGAATCCGACTCCCCTAGTTGACCTAACTGACGCCCTATCCGAAGGCGCCAAGGCAGAGTACGGAATCAGAATAGACCCGAAGCGGGTCAGAGTCTTCGGCAAACTGGACTCTCAAATCTTCGGCGGCTCCGTCAAGGTCCGACCCGCGGTAGAGATAATCAGAGACGCAATCGCTACAGGTAAGCTTAGATCTGGCCAGAAGATCTTCGAAGCAACCTCCGGCAACTTCGGCTTAGCCCTCGGCATGCTGAGAGACCTCGGGCTAGAAGCCATCGTTCTCGTCTCGAGGAGGCTACAAGGAGGGGTCTTGGACGAACTCAAAAATGAAGGAGTGAGGTCTGTCAATCTCGATGTCGACATCTGCCCAGCACCAGGACTGAAGGTAGACCCGAACCTTGTGGTCGCAAAAGCCGCGGCGGCAAGTGTCCGAGAACAGCTCGCACAACTTGGCCTTGACACGGCGGTCTTCGACAAGAATCGAGGAGACGTGGAGGCACTGCTCGCGAAACAGGACGTGATCAGCCTTGCTAAGCTACTCGCCAGAATCTACGATGGATTCTGTCCAGAACAGTATGATAACGAACTCAACGTTCGGTCCCATGAGACAACCACCGCGCCAGAGATCGACCAGCAACTCAAAGCTCACGGCTACTCGCTCGGAGACTTCAGAATAATCACTGCCTTCGGAACAGGAGGAACCTCAGCCGGGCTTGCGAAATATGCACAAGCCAAGTACCGACAGAAATCCGTGCACGTAGTGTTCCCGCTGGCCAACCAAGATGTTGCTGGGATAAGAACACGAGACAAGGCTGTCGGTCTGAGATTCTACCAGCCCGAGCTATACGGCGGCGAACACGAGGTAGACTTCGAAGCCGCTAGAAGGCTCTTGAGATTCTTTGCCGGCAGAGGCTATGGCATAGGCGAGAGCGGCGCACTAGCCCTCTACTCAGCCTTGCAGATGATCAACTACGGTGCGGGTGACAAATTCGTAGTGATGATCGCTGATGGACTGCAAAAATACCTAGCCGATCTTGAGGTACCAGTTGAGACCTCGGACCCTCTTGAGGTCAACGTGGAAGAAGCGAATTCCAAGCAGCCGATCTATGGGGAGGTTCTCTGGACCCACGCGATGTTTGTTCCAAGGGAAGAAGGGATCAAGCTTGTCGCAGAGGCTTTAGGCTGTGACAAGGACAAGGTCAAGATAGCCACCGCACGAGACGTTCAGGCGCTCATAACAACCGAGAAAATTCCAGCCGGAATCAACGCCCTCCTGCCAAAAAACAAGTCAAAGACCCTGCTAGTCTGCATGGCAGGAGGGACCTCTTTGCGCGTAGCCGAGGTGTTGACAAAGAACGGAGTCGGAGCCCAGAGCCTGACGGGCGGAATCATGAACCTATCCCAGACTAACAATAGACAACCAGAAGACCTCGTCCAAGTCGCCACCGAGTAAGCTGTCGGAAACACCAGCAAGACTTTGCAACGAAATCGAAGATCATTCCTTCATATCGAGACTTGATCAGGCTCGGATTGCAGCCAATTGAAGCATAATGCGAGCTGACGCCTCAGAGATCTCTTTCTCTGCGCCAGGCTCGACGTTGTAGATGTGGAGCAGGATCAAAGGCCTGATTCCTGCTTCTCTCCCTCTAGGATGAGACTTGAAGTATAATCTTGGATAGGTCTTGCGCGCCTGATCAAGAACTGGTGCGAGCGCCGACTCAATGATCCCGGTAATCTTGATTTCTACCTCCTTGGGGCGCGTCGTATGGAATGATTCCAGGTAAGGAATCATGCTGGCGCGGAATATTGCCTTCATTTCGGAAGGCACACCCGGTAAGGAGAACAGGGTTGTGCTTGACTGTTGCATCTTTGCTCCGGGAGCTGTGCCCACTGGGTTCGGCAGGGGGACGGAGCCCTGTGGAAGAGTGGCCATCTTAGTCCGATACTTTGTGAGTTTGGGCTTGCTCTCGAGTCGTCGGTAGTGATCTCTCACTAGTTGCAACGCTTCCTTGTTCAGTCTCATTGGTTTGTCGATGGCTCGTGATATTCCTGCCAGCGTCATGTCGTCATGGGTCGGACCCAAGCCGCCAATTGTGATCAGGACACTCGGGTGTCTCTTGAGAGATCCTCTCACACATGATTTGATTGAATCCAACGAGTCGCGTAGTTGTGTGACTCTCTCGAGGGTCCACCCTAACCTGGTAAGGTGTTTCGCAATCCAGTGGGAGTTAGTGTCAAGTGTGTGTCCGATGAGAAGTTCGTTACCGATCGAGATGATCTCGGCAGTGGGCTTCCTCGACAACTTCCGCGTTTCTGTCAGTTCCGGGTTCTCCTCAGGCGTTCTGAAGCGAAAGGACTGCTGCAAGGGCGCCTGCAAGTGCGCGTCCCGGATCCTTTCCAAAGCCGATTATGATGAGATCCTTGTCATTGGGTTCTAACGCGCTCCTTAGCCTGGCGTTTTCTTTTGGAGCGAGTTCTGCAATACTCTTGTTGTCAGGCGGAATCACAAGCTTCCTGCCTAGAACTGCGACTGTGATTGAGCCTTCAGCTCCAGCCTTAATCGCTTCATCCCTCTGAACAATTCCAGTCATTCCTGGTCTGTACAATCTTGTGGCGTGGACTCCCATGGCAGAATTGGCAGATACCAAGTCAGATTGGTCTATGGAAATGATCTTCTTGATTGATAGCTGACGAAGAAGCTTCCGGAGGCTCTCCTTTCCCATCTTGGAAAGCTGGACGCCCTTCGCAGTCACCAAGGCCATTTTGCTTGCTGCCAGCCTTTCCAATAGTCCGCGAACTACTCCGTCGTTGAGCTGGAGGGTTTCGGACAGGGCTCTACGTCCCACAGGTCCTTCTCTCTCAACCAGAACCAGCGCGTTGAGGAGCTGGAGAGGAGTCAGCTGAGGCAGAGGCCCAGTGGATCCACGCCTCCATTTTTCGAGTATGTCTTCGAGGATGTTTTCGCTCTTGGAGAGGGTCAGGATTTGTTCAGAAGAGTTGTAATCCACTTCGGGAATAAACCCTGTGCTTCAATGAAAAGTACGAAACTGGAAGAACTGTCTTGAAGCTTCGTGTTCGCAAGAACGAGTGCTGGAACGTTAATTGGGGAAGAAATTGTCTACTTTGTCTTCTTGTCTGAGCTGAGCCACCATTTGAGATAGTCTTTCTGGCGGCGTTTCTTCTCCTCGTCCACTGACTCCTGGCTCTGGAGCATCTTCTCCCGTCCTTGTAGAAGGTCTTGCTGGGTGAACGTTAGACCGCAACTCTTGCAAGCGTATTGCTTGATTGCGGAATCGTAGTTCAGGTTTCCGCCGCATTCCAAGCAATAATTGGGCATTCTCTGGGTTGCGCCTCGAATTTACAAGTCAGGAGCGTCCGCGGTCAAATAAAGATTCGGTTACCCTGAACGGAAAAATCGCGAAAAATCGGACTGGGAGACACGTTTCAGGGAACGGTTAATATGCCGAACCCTGAAACTGCATCTCTTGTCATTCAATGCCGCAGACTCATGGTAGTCAGTACAAGAGAAAGCCCACCGGTGGAACTAAGCGAGCCTGGCGCGGAAAGAGAGCCTTCGAAGCTGGCTCTGAGCCGACTGAGACAACGCTTGGGCCGGTTAAGCAGAGACGGGTGAGCATGTATGGCGGGGGCACAAAGGTCAGGATAGCGGTAGCCGACTGGGCCGTTGTCACCGACAAGGCCTCCGGCAAGAGTTCAAAATCGAAACTTTTACGGGTAGTCAGAAACCCAGCTAACGTAGATTATCAGCGGAGAGGCGTCATCACTAAGGGAGCGATTGTGGAGACTGAACTAGGTCAGGCTCGAGTTACGTCCCGTCCGGGACAGCACGGCGTTATCAACGCAATCCTCCTAGAAAAGTCCCAGAAGAATTAGACTCGAGAGGGTGGGCGATTGAAGCGCCCAGGATTCTTGATTGTATGGCCTGCACATCTAGATAGTTCGAAGACTCGAGGTCAAGGGCGCAGACTCCCGGTATCCCGTGCAGTCAAACAGCCGAGTCTAAAGGAGGTCTGGCAGGCAGCAATGTCACTCGGATATTCACCTGAGACGAAGGAGAAGGCGGCCCTATCGGGTTCGCCCTGGGACAAGACCGGCTATGTCACGGTTAAGAAAACCGGGCAACGATCAGTTGTACTGAAAGGCATAGCTAGCGAGATTGTAAAGACCAGGCAGAAGGAAGCTCAAGCGGCAGAGCCGAAGAAACGTTAGCACCAAGACCCGATCCGTAAGGTCTAGTTCTAACTGGGCGGTTTCCGGTTCGGATACATGACGATTTTTCCGCAGCGGCCCGACTTCATGAGCGCGAAGGCTTTGGCGAACTCTTCGAGCGCAAACCTGTGAGTAATCACTTTTGAGAGGTCCACTTCTCCGGCCTTCAACACCTCCGCTGTCTTGTACCACGTACTCCACAACCTTCGCCCGAAGACCCCTCGGACGTTTGCGTCCTTGAAAACGATCCAGTTCGCCACATCGAACTCGACGTTCTTCGAGGGCAGCCCGAATAGGACAGCAGTTCCCCCAGGGCGAAGGACCCTGAATCCCTCTTCGAACGATGGCGGCGCACCTGACATTTCAAAGAACACATCAACGCCGCGTCCATCTGTCATTTTCATGATGGTATCGACAACTTTCTCTTTGGATCCGTCAATGAGGACATCTCCACCCATCTTCTTCGCCAAGTTCAATCTGTATTCTACAATGTCGATTCCGAAGATCTTGCTGGCTCCGAACGACTTGCAAAGCCCAATCAGGCATGCTCCTATTGGACCGCAACCAAAGACCGCCACAGAGTGCGCAGGTATGTCCGCTGCAGACGCAGCATGAACAGCGTTGCCCAGCGGTTCTTGCGCGCTAGCCGTCTCAATGGGAATCCTCTTGTCGTTGAGCCACGCGCTACTCTCGTGAAGGGTATGATACTCAGAGAAGCACCCGTCAGTGTCGACTCCCCGAAGGAGCATCCTTTCACAGATATGCCCATTCCCAGTCCGACACTGGAAGCATCTTCCACAGTTAATGTGAGTCTCACCGGAGACAATATCACCCTCTCTAAGGTCTGAGACCTCCTTCCCCGCCTCCACAATCTTTCCCGCGAACTCGTGACCCATTACGAGAGGAGGCTTGACCCGCTTGGCCATCAGTTCGTGCCAATCATAGATCTGCATGTCCGTTCCACAGATCGAAGTGGCCTCGACTCGAACCTGAATGTCTCTCAGACCCGGCTTGGGAGCGAAGGTCCATGGCTCGTAGACGGTGCCGGGGCCCGGTACAGTCTTGACGACGGCGTGCATTTGCTCTTTCAAAGGATTCCCTTGAGTTGTTCCTCCGCGTTTGGATGGAGTGTAAAACGTTTGTCCGACTAAATTGACAAGAGAAATGGAAGTCATCGTCCAAAGCGTTTTACGCAAGAACGGATCACCCGGATCAGATATGAGCCAGCAATCCGACCTGCAAAGAGAGCCTCTGCTAGATAGTCTGCGTAAGGAGTTGGACGCCCTCGACCGTGATGATCTGCTTTGGCGCATCCGGACTCT
>Ga0209805_1000108_pt1 | contig 44289 bp, 41 predicted proteins | sample GraSoiAngelo_148_FD_185905 | JGI IMG/M metagenome (GOLD analysis project Ga0209805, IMG submission 185905) | Grasslands soil microbial communities from the Angelo Coastal Reserve, California, USA - 14_1009_09_20cm (SPAdes) (version 2) | ecosystem: Environmental > Terrestrial > Soil > Grasslands ...
GTGGGGTTGCCGGCTTCCACAACCGCGGGAGCAGACCCTCCAGCACGTCCATGGCCACGTCGGCTCCGGCGCTGGAGAGTGGCGTGCCGGGCACGCAGCGCTCCAGGAGAAGCGCACCTCGGGTCGGCAGCTCGTCGAGCAACCGGATCGCCCCGTCGCCGTCCCAATGCCTGAGGGCGTCGGCCTCGTGCTCGGTTTCGCGGTCGATGAAGACAACCTTGAGCACAACATCACTCCCGTCCTCCCGGTGGGCCGGGACCGCCAGCGAGGTGAAGGCGTAGGGATAGGGCGCGCTCAAGTGCAAGCGCCAGTGGGCGGCGCATTCAACCACCTTCTGGGGCAGGGTCGCAAGCCACGCGCGCCCCGACTCAGAATCCTTCAACCAATCGAGGCCTGCGGGGATGTCACCGATAAAGCCACTCACGTTCGTGACCAGCGTATAAACGTCACATGACCGAAGCAGTGATCGTGGCGTACGGCCGCTCTCCGATTGGAAGGGCGCGCAAGGGATCGCTCGTCGACGTCCGGCCGGATGACCTGGCGGCGCACGTCGTGAACAAGGTCCTCGACGAGGTCCCAGAGCTCGACCCGACCCAGATCGAAGACCTGATCTGTGGGTGCGGGCTGCCCGGCGGTGAGCAGGGCCACAACATCGGGCGCGCAGTCTCGATCCTTTCCAGGCTCGATGTCCCAGGCGTCACGGTCAACCGGTACTGCTCGTCGTCGCTGATGACCACTCGGATCGCGACGCACGCGATCGAGGCCGGCGAGGGTGATGTGTTCCTGTCGGTCGGGGTCGAGTGCGTCTCCCGCTACGGCAGCGGGTATCCGGACCCGCCGGATACATACAACCCCAGGCTGGTGCCCGGCAACGCCGACGAGTACCCCGACATCTACATCGCCATGGGCCAGACGGCGGAGCACGTGGCGAGGAGAGAGAAGATCAGTCGCGAAGAACAGGACCGTTACGCGGTCAAAAGCCAGGCCGCGGCGGTCAAGGCACGGGAAGACGGATTTTTCGACCGCGAGATCATCCCGGTCCCGCTCCCCAACGGCCAGACCTTCACCAAGGACGACGGACCGAGGCCGGGCACGACGATGGAAGTGCTCGCCGCCCTGAAGCCGGCTTTCCGCGAGGACGGGACCGTCACCGCCGGCAACTCCTGCCCGCTGAACGACGGCGCAGCTGCGGTGGTCGTCATGTCCGACCGCAGGGCGAAGGAGCTGGGCATCAAGCCGATCGCCCGAGTGATCTCGACAGGGCTGTCGGCGCTCGAGCCCGAGTTCATGGGTCTGGGCCCCATCGATGCTTCGAAACAGGCTCTGAAGCGGGCCAAGATGACCATCGACGACGTGGACATCGTCGAGATCAACGAGGCTTTCGCCGCCCAGGTGATCCCGTCGGCCCGGGGGATCGGCGTCGACCCGTTCAGCGACAAGCTGAACCCACACGGCGGCGCCATCGCGCTCGGCCATCCCTTCGGCATGACCGGGGCGCGCATCCTCTGCACGCTGCTCAACGGGCTGCGGGAGAAGGACAAGACCTTCGGCCTGGAGACGATGTGCGTGGGCGGCGGCCAGGGCATGGCCATGATCCTGGAGCGCCTCAACTAAGAGGCGACATCGCCCGGGTCTAGGCCTTGGTCGCGGGGACCGCCAGGAGGCTGTCCAGGACTCGCTCCACGAGCCCGCGAAGGGTCTTGCGCTCTTCCGCCGACAGCGGCGCCAGGACCTCGTCCTCGAGGCTCTCGCGTGCTTGGTCAGCTCGCTCGATCGCCCGCCGACCGGCGGGGGTCATCTCGACGATGTGCCTGCGCCGGTCCTGCGGGTCGCGGCGCCGGATCGAAAACTGAGCCGCTTCAAGCTCGTTCAGGATCAAAACCACCGTGTTCGCGTCCATGAACAGGACGTTTTCTAGCTCCTGCTGGGTCGCCCCCGGGTGGTCCCGGATGTAACCGAGCGCCATGTAGGGCTTCAACCTCATGCCGAGGAGCTCCTCGCTCGAGCGGCGGTGCAACGCCTTCTGAAGCTGGGTCAGCAAAGAGACAAGCCCCGGCTCTGACCGAGGGTTGTCCGTCTTCATATCCATTGATGTTATCACCAGATCTTAACTATGCCCATTCTCCAGATAATCCATGCAATAAGGATGATCATCATCCTGTTATAGTGATCATCCCGTGACAGTGTTTATCTGGAGAGACATTATGAATTCGAATCTACGACGGTGGATGGCCCTGGTCGTCGTCTGCTTCGGGCAGCTCATGATCATGCTCGACTCGACGATCGTCAACGTCGCCCTGCCCTCGATCCAGGTCGACCTCGGTTTCAGCGAGGCCAACCTGACCTGGGTTGTCAATGCGTACCTGATCGGCTACGGAGGCTTCCTGATGCTGGCGGGCCGCGTCGGCGACCTGATCGGCCGCCGGAAGGTCTTCCTGGCAGGGGTATTCCTGTTCACGATCGCATCGGTCGGCAGCGGGTTCGCCCAGGGACCTGACCACCTCATCATTGGCCGCTTCTTGCAAGGGCTCGGCGCCTCGATCTCGGCCGGCGTGATCATCGCGATCATCGTCACCGAGTTCCAGCGTCCGTCTGAGCGCGCCCAGGCGATGAGTATCTTCACGCTCGTCATCGCCGGCGGGGGCTCACTGGGGCTGTTGGCGGGCGGGTTCATCACGCAGTGGCTGACCTGGCACTGGATCTTCTTCATCAACCTGCCGATCGGCGTGGCCACCCTGATCCTCGGCGCCTGGCTCATCGAGGAGAACGAGGGTCCTGGTCTGAGCCGAGGAGTCGACGTGCCCGGGGCGATCTTGATCACATCGGGACTGATGCTCGGCGTCTACGCAATCGTGACGGCCGCCAGCCAGGGCTGGACCTCTGTCCACACGCTTGGCTTCGGCGGCGCGGCCATCGCCCTGGTCGGGCTGTTCCTCGCGCTTGAGTCACGCCTCGCGAACCCTCTCATGCCGCTGCGAGTGCTCGGCATCCGCTCGCTGGTGGGCGCAAGCGCAGCGCGAGCGCTGCTGTTCACAGGGCTGTCGACGAACTTCTTCATGGGCGCGCTCTACCTGCAGCACGTCCGCGGCTACAACGCGTTCGAGACCGGGCTCGCGTTCCTGCCTACCACCCTGATGATCGGCGTGATGTCGAGCGGCGTAGCCGCCAGGCTGATGGTTCGGGTCGGGCCGCGCAGCCTCCTCGCCGTGGGCCTTTCGACCATCATCGCGGCGCTTGCGTTGCTTGCGAGCGGCGGGCCTGGCGTGACCTACGCGCCCTGGCTGCTGACCGCTTACGTCCTCCTCGGGGCTGGAGGAGGGATGTCGTTCCTGCCCCTTCTCACCATCACCATGGCGGATGTGCCGATCGCCGACTCGGGGCTGGCCTCGGGCATCAGCAACGTCACCATGCAGGTTGGCGCGTCACTCGGCCTGGCGGCGATGGCCGCGATCTCGACCGGCTACACAAACAGCCTGGTCGCCCAGGGAACACCGGTCCTGACGGCCGTGGCGGGCGGATACCAGCTCGCTTACGTGCTGGCGGCAGCGTGCGTCGCGGCCGGCCTGGGCATCGTGTTCACGGTTCTCCGCCCATCCGCTGCGCGCAGGACGGAGATGTCCCACAACGAGGGCGAATCGGCGGAGGTCGAGGCGGCCTAAGTCTGCTTCGCGTAGAAACGACACGGCGGGGATTCCGCCGTGGTGTGGAAGTTCCAATGACGGCACCATGCGGTGCCGTCGAACTTCCTGCACGAACCACATGTGACGCGGGGGCTCTCCACGCGCGTCTTTTTCATGTGGTGTTCCGGCCGCTCACCAGGGAATGAGTCTGGGTGTCGCTCGTTCATATGTTCATCGCGGTTTCGGCCGCAGCAGCATTCCCCACGTGATGCCACCGGCGAGTCCCATCATCACGACCCCAAAGTACAGCGGCCGCCACGCGTCCGGATTGGGCTGCCAACGCTGCTGCACGATGAGTACCAACAAACTGCTTGCCAGCATCGCAACGTTGCCTGCGGCCAAACCGACGTTGCCGAGCAAGTAGGCACGCCTCCAACTACCCCCGCCAACCACCGCCGCGACTCCGAATCCGATCTCGCCCAGGGCGGCAATAGGAAACACAAGGGCACCTAGATAGCTCAGGAATCCGAAGAGCGGAGGGATCAGAGCGATCAAACCGACGAATCCGAGGCAAAAGCAGACGACGAACCAACGAAGGTCTGCTACTCGGTCTGGATCAGGTGGCAACAGCTGACCGGGGCCGCCCTGGAGCATGAAAGCAGGGCGATTGTAGAGAGTCGGAGCGCAAATTCCCGCTCCCTGGTTCAGAGCTGCGAACGCACCTCCCAGAGCTCGGGGTAGAACCGCTTGCCGAGAGTGGAGCGGAGGTACTCGGCGCCGCTGCTCCCGCCGGTGCCGGTCTTGCTCCCGATCTGGCGCTCGACCATCAGGACGTGGCGCGCCCGCCAGTGGGCGAACGTCTCGTCGTGGTTCAACAGTCCTTCGCAGAGGTCGAAGAGGTCGCCAAACCGTTCGCGGTCGCGGAAGATCTCGACCAACGACGGCGCGCCTCGCCTCTTGATCAAGGCGCGGAATGCATCGTCGAGCGAGGGCTCATCGAGCCGGCGGCGCAGCCTGCTCAGCTCTTCGGGCGACGCTTCGAGGCGTGCGACGTACCGCGGCTCCTTGAGACCAGAGAGAAATTCGATCTCGCGAAACTGGACCGACTGGAATCCGCTGGCGGGCGCGAGCTTCGAGCGGAAGGCGAGAAAGTCCTGCGGAGACATCGTCTCGAGGACCTCGATCTGCTCGACCAGGATCTTCTCGACGACACAGACGCGGTGCAGGTGGTGGCGCGCGAAGAAGACGTCGTCCGCGTCGATCCGATCCCGCGCCGCCTCGAGCTCAAACAGGACGACCTTGAACCACAGCTCGTAGACCTGGTGCGCGACGATGAACAGCAGCTCGTCGTGCTCGGAGCTGAGCCGGTGCTGAAGCTGGAGCAGCTCGGGCACCTTGAGGTATGTGCCGTACGAGAGCTGGCGGCCTTCTTCCCCGAACCGCCGGTTCAATGCTTGAAGTGACGCACGCCCGTCACGACCATCGCGATTCCGGCCGCATCGGCGGCCGCCACCACTTCCGCGTCTTTGACCGAACCTCCCGGCTGGATTGCTGCGGTGATGCCCGCCTCGATGCCAAGCTCGAGCCCGTCTGGAAATGGAAAGAACGCGTCAGAGGCGAGCACGGAGCCGCGCGATCGGTCGCCGGCGCGCTGCACCGCCAGGTGCACGGCTTCGACCCGCGACATCTGCCCGGCCCCGACACCGACCGCGGCGCTGTCCTTGAAAAGGACGATGGCGTTGGACTTCACATGCTTGACCGCCGTCCAGGCAAGACCGAGCTGCTCCCACTCCCCTTCGGTCGGCGCCCGCTTGGTGACCGTTCGACACGAGGCGCGGTCGAATCGGGCTCGGTCCCACTCCTGGATCAACAAACCGCCTGGCACTGATCGCACGTCGTAGTCGAAAAGGCCCTTTTGCGACGGCTCCGCGGCGAGCACGATCATGTTCTTGCGTCGGGCGAGCACGTCCCTGGCTTCGTCCATGACCTCAGGCGCGATCACGACGTGGGTGACGATCTGCACGATCAGCTCCGCGGTGGAGCGGTCGAGCGGCCGGTTGGTTGCGACGATCCCTCCGAATGCGGACACCTTGTCTGATTCGTACGCCATGCGATAGGCGGTCGCCGTGTCGCGGGCCACAGCAAGCCCGCAAGGGTTCATGTGCTTGATGATCGCCACCGCGGGTTGGGCGAAATCCATCGCGAGCTGGAAAGCTGCCGATGCGTCCTGGATGTTGTTGAAACCAGGGGGTCCTCCTTGCACCTGCAAAGCGCCACCGATCCCGCCCGGGTCGGGGCCCAGCCTGTAGAAGGCCGCCTTCTGGTGCTCGTTCTCGCCGTATTTCAAGGGCTGAGCGAGCAGCCCGGGGATCGAGATCTCGACTGGAAAGCCATTGGCCTCGCCGCTTCTCATATAAGCCGCGATCCAGGCGTCGTAGGCGGACGTGTGGGCGTAGGCCTCTGCCGCGAGGCGACGCCGCGCGGGCGCGTCGAGTGTGCCTTCGTTCAGCGCTCCGAGGATCTCCGAGTAACGGTGTGGGCGCACCACCACCACGACTGATTCATGGTTCTTGGCCGCGGCGCGGATCATCGCCGGCCCGCCGATGTCGATCTGCTCGACTGCCTCCTCGAAGGTGACGTCCGGCTTCAGCACTGTGGCCACGAATGGATAGAGGTTGCAGCAGACCAGGTCAATCTCGCGCAGACCATGTTCCGCGAGCGCCGTCATATGATCCGGCTTGTCGCGTCTGGCCAGGATGCCGGCGTGAACGCCTGGATGGAGGGTCTTGATCCGGCCGTCCATCATCTCGGGGAACCCGGTCAGTTCGCTGACCGGGCTTGCGTCGAGGGCGGCGTCTTGCAGCGCCTGCAGCGTCGTGCCGGTAGCGAAAAGCTCATAGCCGAGGCGCTGGAGTCCACGCCCGAACGCCGCAAGCCCCGTCTTGTCGCTAACGGACAGAAGTGCGGTCGGCAAGCCGTGCCTCCATCAGCCGGATCGCCTGGGGCAGGATCCGGTACTCGGCCTCATGCACCCTCTGGCGCAGAGTCTCCACCGTATCGCCTTCGAGGATCGGTACGGCCTCCTGCAGCAGGATCGGGCCGGCGTCGAGCTCGGCGGTGACGATGTGGACCGTCGCGCCCGTCCGGGACGCGCCGCTCTGGAGCGCCTGCTCGACCGCATCCATGCCCCCAGAAAACTCGGGGAGCAGCGAAGGGTGGACATTGATGATGCGGCCGGCGAATGCGTCGAGAAAGGGCTTGGCGTGGATCCGGTCGTAACCGGCGTCAACGACGAGCTCGACGTGATGCTGCAGGAAAAAATCGCGCATCGCCGCGTCGCGTTGATCGACCGAGTCGAACGAGCGCTGCGACAGCACGGCGAGCGGGATGCCCGTCGCGCGCGCGAATGCCGCGCCGCCGCACGACGGCCGATTCGTCGCCACCGCGACCACGTCGAATCTGCGGTCGACCAGGTTGCGCAAGTTGGTGCCCTGGCCGGAGACGCAAACTCCGACTTTCAGCGGATCGACACCCGGTCGGGGCCGGCCTGGCGAACCACCTCGCCCACCACTGCCGCGCCCTCCGGAACCTCATCAGGAGCCGTGACCACGATCATCCCGAGTCCCATGTTGAACGTTCCGTACATCTCGTCGTCCGCCACCCGACCGCGCTTGCTGATCAGCTCGAAGATGGGCGGCACCTGCCACGCGCGGCGGTCGAGGCGTGCGCTCAAGCCGTCGGGAAGACACCGAGGCAAATTGCCGAGGACACCTCCGCCCGTGATGTGCGCAGCGGCCTTCCACTGCATGAGGCCAAGGTCTTGCAGGTAGGAACGATGCGGTTCCAGGAGCACCTCGCCCAGCGGCTTGCCGAGCTCTGTGAACACGTGGCTCAGCGGCACATCCTCGAACACCTTGCGGACCAGCGAATAGCCGTTGGTGTGCGGGCCGCTCGACGGAAGACCGATAAGAACATCGCCGGCGGCGACCCTGGCGCGCTCCGACCCAGCCTCGACCAGGCCGATGATGAACCCGGCAAGGTCGTAGTCACCCAACGCGTAGACGCCCGGCATCTCGGCAGTCTCGCCCCCCAGGAGCGCACAGTTCGCGTCGCGACACGCCGCGGTCATGCCTTCGATGAGCTGGGCGAACACATCCGGATCCAGCTGCCCGGTCGCGAAGTAGTCGAGAAAGAACAGCGGTCGCGCACCGGCCGTGGCGATGTCGTTGACGCAGTGGTTGACGATGTCGACCCCAATCCCCCGGTGAGAGCCGGCCGCGATAGCCACCTTGATCTTGGTTCCCACGCCATCCGCGCTGGCCGCGAGATGGCCGCCTTCGGGCAGCGCGTACAAGCCCGCGAACGGACCGATGCCAACCGCGACCTCTTTGCCGTGGGTCGCAGCGATGAGCGGCTTGACCCGTTCCAGCGCGCGCTCGTAAGCCTCGATGTCGACGCCGGCCGCGGCGTACGACAGCCCCTCGCCGCTCACAGCTAGATTTTCGCTAGCTGCGGGGAGGGCGGTCCTGGGATGTGGTCTGACTTCAACGGCAGCTCGAATTGCATTTTGTCCATCTCCAGCTGCTGCGGTACCGGGACCGGGTAGGAACCGTCGAAGCAAGCGCGGCAGAACTCGCCCGCTGTACCTCGGCCGATCGCACGGATCAGGCCCGGGATCGAGAGATAGCTGAGCGAATCGGCGCCGATCTGCTGCCGCACCTCCTCGACCGAGCGGCCTGATGCGATCAGCTCCTTGGTCGAGCCGATGTCGACGCCCATGAAGCAGGGAAACCGCATCGGTGGGCTCGAGATCCGCATGTGGATCTCACGCGCTCCGGCCGCGCGCAGGCGCTCGATGATGCGCCGCGAAGTCGTGCCTCGGACGATGGAGTCGTCCACCGCGATGATCCGCTTGCCCTTGATCGATCGGGGCAGCGGATTGAGTTTCAACATCACGCCCGCTTCGCGGAGCGACTGGTCAGGTTGGATGAAAGTCCGGTTGATGTAGCGGCTTTTCATCAGCGCCTCGCGGAACGGGATGCCTGACGCCTCGGCGTAGCCGATCGCGGCCGGCGTGCCCGAGTCAGGGAACGGAATGACCATGTCCGCGTCGACCGGCGCTTCCTGCGCAAGCTCGTGGCCCATGCGAATGCGCGCGTCCTCGAGCTCGCAGTTCTTGAGGATCGAGTCAGGCCGCGCGAAGTAGATGAACTCGAACACGCACATCGCGTGCTTGCTCGAGGCCTGGAACGAAACGCTGTGCACGCCGTGCTCGTCCATCACGACCATCTCGCCCGGCTGCACTTCGCGGACGAAGATCGCGTTTACCGTGTCGAGAGCGCATGTTTCCGATGCGATCACATGGGCAGGCTGGCCGGGCAGCGGGATGTACCCGATGCACAGCGGTCGGAAGCCAAACGGGTCGCGCAGGGCGATCAGCTGGTTGGGCGTGATCACACCGCACGAGTAGGCGCCCACAATCCGCGCGAAGGTACGACGGATGACGTCCTCCCACGACCGGCCGTGAGTGTTCTCGATGAGGCGGGCCATCACCTCGGTGTCCAGCGCCGTCTCAAACGTGACCCCCTGCTCGGTGAGCTGCGCGCGCAGCGACTCCGCGTTGAGCAGGTTGCCGTTGTGTGCGATCGCCCCGGGCCCCAGCGTCGGGTGATGGAACGGGAGCGGGTGCGCATTCTCGGCGCGGCTCGAGCCTGTGGTCGAGTAGCGCGTGTGGCCAAGCGCGACCAGCGATCCCTCGCCAAGCTCTTTGATCCGCGCGGCGGAGAAAACCTGCGCAACGAGTCCCATGTCGCGATGCACGCGCACCGCCGTTCCATCGGACACCGCGATGCCGGCCGATTCCTGGCCGCGGTGCTGCAACGCGAACAGACCGAAATAGGTGAGGTTGGCGACATCGACACCTTGCTTCGCGCAGACCCCGAAAACTCCACACATGTTCTAGGGGACCAACACGTCCCAGGCCTGCCGCAGCTCAGCCAGCGTGAGCTTCAGCTGGCCTTCGAACTCGAGCGTATCCCCGCCCGCGAGCCCAAGCAGCGACAGCTCGACGTTGTGGCGGCGAGCGAGCGACTGCATCTCCGGCATAGCGCGCGAAGTGACGCTGACGATGAAGCGGCTCTGGGACTCGCCGAAGAACGCAGCGTCGAGGCGCAGCGGGGCCTCGGGCCGGACCGCCGGACAACGGACGCCGATGCCGCCGAGGAGGCAACACTCGGCGAGGGCGACCAGCATCCCGCCCTCCGCGCAGTCGTGGGCCGAGTGAAGGTAGCCGCTCTGCGCCGCGGCGAGCACCACGCGGTTGACCGCCTGCTCGCGGGTCAGATCGAGGGCCGGCGGCCGCCCTGCGACGTGGCCGTGCTCAACCTTCAGGTACTCAGTTCCGCCAAGGTCGTTGTGGCTCGAGCCGATCAGCAGGACGAAATCGCCCTCCGCGCGAAGGCCGGCGCCGAGCCGCTTGCTGTAGTCGTCGATCAGGCCGATCATGCCGACGACGGGCGTCGGATAGATTGCCGACTGGCCGACCCCATCCGGCCGGGACCTCTGCGCCGGGCCACCTTCCCCACGAGTGGGGAAGCTTTCGTTGTAGAGGCTCACGTTTCCGCTCACGACCGGCAGCTCCATCGTGCGACACGCATACGCGAGGCCGGCGATCGTCTCCTCGAGCTCCCAGTACACCTCGGGACGGTCCGGGTTGGCGAAGTTCAGGCAGTCGGTTACCGCCAGCGGCCGAGCTCCGGTGGCGACGATGTTGCGCGCCGCCTCGGCCACCGCGAGCTGAGCGCCGAGGTGCGGGTCGAGGTGGCAGTAGCGCGCGTTGCAGTCTGTGGTCATCGCCAGCCCGAGCTTGGTGCCCTTCACGCGCAGCATCGCCGCGTCTCCGCCCGGCGGAACGATCGTGGCATCCCCGACCATGTGGTCGTAGCGGCGGAACACGCCGCGGCGGCTGCTCAGGTTGGGGCTCGCAAGGAGCCGCAGCAGGGTCCCGCCGGCGTCCGCCAGCGGGGGCAGGGCGTCGATCTCGAGGCCGAATGGCGGGTCGGGTGCGATCCCGACCAGGCGCCGCACCGGCGCTCCGTCGGTGAGAAGCGTGATCGGCAGGCGGCCCACCTGGTCGCTGCCGTCGACCACCGTGAGGAGTCCGTCGTCGGTCACCTGGCCGATGACCGCCGAGGTCAGGTCCCAGGCGTTGAAGATGCTCTCTACCTCGCGTTCGCGGCCACGCTGGACCACCACGAGCATCCTCTCCTGCGACTCGGAGAGCATCACCTCGTACGGGGTCATCCCCCGCTCGCGCCGCGGAACCTGCGCAACGTCGATCACCGCGCCGGCGCCTTCGACCCGGCCGGCGCACTCCGCCACCGCCGAGGTGAGGCCGGCCGCGCCCAGGTCCTGGATCGCCACCACAGCGTCGGTATGCGACAGGTCCATGCAAGCTTCGAGCAGGCACTTCTCGAGGAACGGGTTGCCCACCTGGACAGCAGGCCTGCGCTGCGAGCTGTTGTCGTCGAGCTCGACCGAGGCAAAGGACGCGCCGTGGATGCCATCACGTCCCGTGTCCGCGCCCACCAGCATCAGGCTGTTGCCGGTGCCTTCGGCACGCGCACGCATCAGCTCGTCGGTCCGTACCAGGCCTACGCACATCGCGTTGACCAGCGGATTGTTCGTGTAGCACTCGTCGAAATAGATTTCGCCGCCGACGGTCGGAATGCCGATGCAGTTGCCGTAGCCGCCGATCCCGGCGACCACGCCCTCGAAGTGCCTGCTGGACTCCGGCAGTGGGCCAAAACGCAGCGAGTCGAGCAGCGCAATGGGCCGCGCGCCCATCGCTATGACGTCGCGGATGATGCCACCCACGCCCGTCGCGGCCCCCTGGTATGGCTCGATCGCCGAAGGGTGGTTGTGCGACTCGATCTTGAAGACGGCGGCCCAGCCTTCGCCGATGGTGATCGCGCCAGCGTTCTCGCCCGGCCCCTGCAGCACCCCCGGACCACTCGACGGGAGACGGCGCAACAGCGGTTTGGAGCTCTTGTACGAGCAGTGCTCGGACCACAGAACGCCCAGCATGCCGAGCTCGACCTCGTTGGGGGCTCGGCGCAGCCGCTCGACGATGACCTTGTACTCATCCGGGGTGAGCGCGACCTCCCTGAGCCGGCGCTCATCCACAGATTTGATGCTCAAGACACCAGCACCTGAAGCGCGTTCTCAGCCACTGAGCGAAACAGCTTCAGTCCGTCGGTGCCGCCGAGCTCAGTCTCAGAGCATCGCTCCGGGTGCGGCATCATGCCGAGCACGTTGCCGCGCGCGTTGACGATGCCCGCGATGTTGTGCAGCGATCCGTTCGGATTGGCGCCAGGCACGACGCGCCCAGTGGCATCGCAGTATCGGAACACGACCTGACCGCGTTGCTCGAGCCGGGAAAGCGTTGCGGGATCGGCGAAGTAGCTGCCCTCTCCATGCGCGATCGGCGCATGGAGGACCTCTCGCTCGCCGCATTTCGATGTGAAGGGCAGGTCAGTCCGTTCGACGACGAGGTTCGTCCACTCGCACCGAAACTCGAGCGAGGCGTTGCGGATGAGCGCTCCCGGCAGAAGGCCTGCCTCGCACAGGACCTGGAACCCGTTGCAGATGCCCCAGACCAGTCCGCCGCGATCCGCGAACTCGCCGATCTTCTCCATCACAGGTGCGAACCTGGCGATCGCGCCAGTGCGCAGGTAATCGCCGTAGGCGAAGCCGCCAGGCAGGATGACGCAATCGCAGCCTTTGAGGTCAGTGTCCTTGTGCCATAGGTATGTGAGCTCCGCTCCGAGCACCTGGTCGATGACCCAACCGCAGTCGCGGTCCGACCATGTGCCCGGGAACACGACAACGCCGAACTTCATTGAACTGACCGCCCGAAAGAAAGACGCGGGGTCCCCGCGAAATGAAAGATTTCGTGGGGTGCGAACACGACAACTCCGAACTTCACCGGCGCCCGTCTCTCACGATGTCGAACCTGAAGTCCTCGATGACGTGATTGGCCAACAGCTGCCGGCACATCGCCTCGACGCGCTCGCGCGCCGCGTGCTCGCTCGATTCCTCGAGCTTCAATTCGATGTACTTGCCAATGCGGACGTCGGAAACCTCGCTGAAGCCGAGCGAGGCAAGCCCTTGCTTGACCGTGACTCCTTGAGGGTCGTTGACCACAGGCTTTGGAGTGACGATGACTATTGCAATCATCATTCATTCCTCGCTTTGCGTGGGAACAGCTCCTTGCCCACGACGCGCTGGTAGGCGGTCAGGTAGCGAAGCCGCGTCTGGGCCACAACATCCTCGGGAAGCCGCGGCGGGTCTGACTCCTTGTCCCAACCCGAGCGGATCAGCCAGTCACGAACGAACTGCTTGTCGTACGAGTCGGGCGAAGCGCCGACTTGATATGTGGTGGCGTCCCAGTAGCGCGAGCTGTCGGGAGTCAGCAGCTCATCGATGAGGATTACATCATCGCCGACAAGACCGAACTCGAACTTGGTGTCGGCGAGGATCAAGCCCCGTCGCGCGGAAAACTCAGACGCGTATTTATAGAGCTCGAGGCTCGCATCGCGAAGCTTGGTCGCCAGAGTGTCGCCGAGTTCTTTCTTCATCTGGTCGAACGAAATGTTCTCGTCATGGCCGGTGTCGGCCTTGGTGGCCGGCGAGAAGATCGGATAGGCAAGCCTCTCGCTCTGCCGCAGTCCGGGCGGCATCGTTTCGCCCGCCAGTGTGTGAGATTCCTCGTATTCCTTCCACGCGCTGCCGGCCAAGTACCCCCGGACGACGCACTCGTAATCGACCCGTTTCGCCTTGCGCACGATCATGAAGCGCCCCGCCAGCTGGTCGCGAAAGTCTTTGAGCGCAGGCGGCAGATCCGGCACCATGCCGGAGACCAGATGGTTCGCCTGGAAAGTGTCGGTCTGGGAGAACCAGAAGATCGACAGCTGAGTCAGCACTTTGCCGCGGTCGGGAATCCCATTGGGCAGCACGTGGTCGAAGGCCGATATGCGGTCGGTCGCGACCATGAGCAGCCGGTCAGGGCCTAGCTCGTACGTGTCGCGAACCTTGCCGCGCGCGAACAGCTTGAGCGGAAGGGCTGTATCGGTGATTGGAGGCCCGGCGATCACGGCAGGAGACCTCGGCGAGAGATTCGGTGCACAGGGGCGCCCTCCCGTGGCTGCGCCACGGGGACCCCAGCGGATGGCCGAGCATCGGAGCGAGCGCATCCGTCGATGCGTGAGCGAGAAGCGGGTACCTCTGGGGTCCCCATGCCGTAGGCATGGGAGGCAGTGGGCCGCATGGGCGCCGAAGATCCGCCGAGGGGCTCCGGCCGGGATCGCCAGATCATTTGGTTGGGACTCCCAATCCGAGCCGTTCATAGGCCAGGTCGGTGTGCTCGAGACCGGCCCACGGGTCGAAGACCGCCTCCAGCTTCGAGCCGATTCGCCTCATGACCTCATCATTCTTCTCCAGCAGGGTACGAAACCCGGCGCCCGATTCTTGCATTGCCTCCATTGCGGCCTTCTGAACGATGAGATACGCGTCCTCGCGCGACATCCCGCTATCGACGAGCGCGAGCAGGACGCGCTGCGAGAAGACCACCCCGCCGGCGAACTGCAGGTTAGCGAGCATGCGGTCGGGACGCACCTCGAGCCCACGCAAGACCTTGGCCATCTCGATCGCCATGTAGTCGACGGTCGCGCATGCGTCGGGAAAGATGACGCGCTCGGCGGATGAGTGGCTGATGTCGCGCTCGTGCCACAGGGCCGTGTTCTCGAGGGCTGTGACGAGCTGCCCCCGCACGACCCGTGCCAGCCCACAGACGCGCTCGGTCAAGACGGGATTGCGCTTGTGCGGCATCGCCGAGCTTCCTTTCTGTTCCTTGCCAAACGGTTCGAATGCCTCGCTGATCTCGCTTCGTTGGAGGTGGCGGATCTCTGTCGCGATCCGCTCGAGCGTCCCGGCGGCGATTGCCAGCGCCGACATGAAGCTTGAGTGCCTGTCCCGCGCAACCACCTGAGTCGACACGGTGTCCACCTTGAGGCCGAGCTCCTTGCATACGTGCTCCTCGACTCGTGGATCGATCGTCGCGTGCGTGCCCACCGCGCCGCTGACCCGACCGACCCCGGCCTCTTCCGCCGCGTGCTCCAGACGAGCGAGCGAGCGATCCAGCTCCGCGACCCAGCCTGCAACTTTGAAACCAAATGTGATTGGCTCGGCGACGATGCCATGGGTTCGGCCGGCCATCAAAGTTCTGCGATGCCTGACGGCCAGCTGCGCCGCGGCTTCGCGGACGGCGGCGAGGTCGTGGCCGATGAGACGCGCCGACTCCACCATCTGGACAGCCATGGCCGAGTCGTTGAGGTCCTGGCTGGTCATGCCAAGGTGCACGTACCGCGCTTCCGGCTGCCCGATCGATTCGTTGAGCACCGTCAGGAAGGCGATCACGTCATGGCCGACACGTGACTCGATCTCGGCGATCTTCGTTGCGTCGAATGTGCCCTTGCGGATCTTCGGCAGCGCGGATTCGGGAATCCGGCCAAGGGATGCCCAAGCCTCGCAGGCCAACACCTCGATCCTGAGCCACAACTCGTACTTGTGCTGGTCTGACCAGACCGCCCGCATCGCGGGCGGCGAGTATCGCTCGATCAAGAAGGGAGCCAGCTCCGAATCAGCACTTCGGGGTCGCCACGGATTATATCGGCCCGGGTCTGATCAAGATATTGTGACCCCGATTTGCCCAGGCCCAAGATATCGTGGCCATGGGCACCGCGAGGCCGATGCAAGGCGGCGGGCTCGATAATCGGGGGCGGCTTATGGGCCGAACTCGTAACCACCTCCAAGGACCCCTCGTTTGAACCGGCACAGGCTGAACGGCCAGTGAGCGATCCGTCGCGCGAGGACGAGCGAAACCTCGTCGAACGCGCCAAGCGGGACCCGCGTCAGTTCGGGGCGCTCTATGACCGGCATTTTCAGCAGATCTACCGGTTCGTGTATTCAAGAGTGAGGGAGCAAACCGCGGCAGAGGACGTCACTTCAGAAGTCTTCATGAAGGCTTTGAAGGCAATGCCCCGCTATCAGGACACGGGGCGGCCGTTTGCTGCCTGGCTCTATCAGATCGCTGTGAACGCAATCGCCGACCGCTACCGCACCCTGCGCCCTGCGCAGCCCCTGGATGACTTTCATGACCTGTCCGTCGCCGGACCGGCGCTCGAAGACGTGGCCGCACGCCGCGACGAGGTGCGCCGGATCTGGGCTCTCGTTGAGTCGTTGCCGCACCAGCAGCGGACCGCGCTGGTGTTGAAGTTCCAGGAGGACATGAAGATCGAGGACATCGCGGTGGCGATGGGCAAGTCTGCCGGCGCCGTGAAGCTCCTGATTCACCGAGGTGTGACGCGGCTGCGGGACGAGGCAGACACGTTGAGGCCCGTCGAATGAACTCGTACCACGACCCCGAGCTGGAAGACGTCATGCAGGATGACGAGCTTCGCCGGCTGTCGGGCGTGCTCAGCTCGACCAGGCTGCCGGAGCCGCCCCTGGACGAGGCGTTTCGCACCGGGCTGCGCCGCCAGCTGATGCAAGAAGCATGGTCGATGACCGAAGGCCGGAGCTGGACCGGGTGGTGGAGCCGCCTGTTTGCGCCCCCGGGTCTGGCCTGGGCCGGGGCGGTCGCCGGCGTCTTGCTGATCGCGGCGGTGGCCGTCTGGAATGCGACACAGGGGTCGGGTGGATTCAACACCGTCGTCTACGTGGCCAGCCCCATGGACGGCAACCGGAGCGTTTCGCTGCAGCAGCCGATCCTGGTCTCTTTCAACCAGCCGATGGATCACCAGGCGACCGAGCAGGCGGTGCAGATCACACCCGCGACGACGGTCAGCTACTCGTGGGACGCCAACACGCTCGCAGTGACGCCCGCGGGGGGCAACCTCGCGCCCAACACCCAGTATCAGGTCACGATCGGCCCGGGCGCGAAGACCGCCTCTGGCAAGCAGCTCGCAACGCCTCAGACCATCACCTTCGTGACCCAGCCTCCGGCGTCGCCCACCCCGTCTCCGTCGCCGCGCCCAACGCCTTCGAGCGCGCTTGGCGAAAAGCAGGTTGCCTTGCTGGGCGGGGCGACGGCCCTGACCGCGCAGTGGTCAAGCGACTCGTCATCGATCTACTTCATCGATGGAAAGGGAGCGCTCGACGTCGTGCCCTCAAAGGGCGGCGCTGTCATGGTGATCGCCCCCGATGGAGCGTCCTCGCCGTCTGTGTCGCCGGCCGGGGACCGGCTCGCCTACATCCGCCGCGGCAAGATCGAGGTGCTGACGTTCGCCGCGGGCAAGACCGACGAGATCGCTCCCACGACCGCGCCCACGCTTGTCGGCTGGGCGAAGGGAAAGGTTGTGTGGGCGACCAGCGACGCGATCTATACGAGCGGTGATACCGCACCGGTGGTTCTCGTGCCGCTGCCGGTGACAGGTCCGCCGACTGTCCTCTCGATCGCGCCGGACGGCGGACACGCGGTGTACCGACAGGACCAGAACCTGTTCGTGCTCGACCTGGTGACCGGCAAGAGCACGCAGCTCGGCCAGGCGAACGCCTCCTTCAACGGATGGTCGCCCGATGGCACGTTGCTCCTGTACTCGACGACGGACCACATCGTCGTCTCAGACATGCTGGGCGTCACCCAGTCGTCGCTGCCCAGCGGCGATGCCAGCTGGTCGAGCCAGGACGCGATCCTGCTCGGCAGCGACACGGACGTCGAACAGGTCCGGCCTGACGGTTCGAACCTGACCAAACTCTCGAGCGGCACCTACCACTCGCCGGTGTGGGCGCCGGACGGCAGCTCGTTTGCGTTCGTGCGTGGCAACACGCTCTGGGTCGCGGTCGCGCCGGCCCTCCCACCAGTACCGACTGCGATCGACGAAGCGACCACGGTGGTCAAGGCGTTCATGGACGCCCGACTCAAGGGTTCGGGCGACCAGGCGAGCACTTTGCTCGACGACACCGGCAAGAAGGATTACGCGGGCGGCGGGACCAACCTTCTGATCACCGGTGACCCACACTTCACCCGCTACTACATCCTGACTCAGGAAGCGATCGCGACGCAGCCGGACACTGCGAGGTTTGTCGTACGTCTGGTCCTCACCCACCGCAAGATAGATGTCACCGATTACGAGGAGACGCTCGTCCTCGTGCGCGACGCGACCAGCAAACACTTCCTCGTCGACCACGCGACCGCTGCGCCGCAGCGTGAGCTCGGCAAAGGCGCGGAGGTGGTGAGCGTCGACGTGGCTGCCGACTCGATCAAGGTCACCTTTGACAGCGACCTCGACCCCGGCACTGTCAAGGGCGGTGTCGTCCTTCTGGACTCCAAGGGCAGGCAGCTCGACACGAACGTCTCCTATGCGAACCGCACCGTGACACTGAGCGGGCTCGACCTGAAGGAGGGGACGCAGTACAGGCTCGTGGTGCTGACCACGGTACGCGATGTGCGCGGCCACAACGTCGCCGCTGAGTACGCCCTCGACGTGGTGGGACCCGCCGCGAAGAAACGCGCCTTCCACCGAGCGGTCGTGGTTTCGCCCATGCCGGCCGCCTCACCCGCCGCGACCCCCGCCCGCTAAGAGGAATCTCGCGCCCCAATAACGAATCAGTCCAGACCAGAAGGAAGACCGTCCAGCTGTGTCCGACCGCGGCCACACCAACAATGGCAAGGCGGCCGGCGGTAGAGCGCAGCAGCCGGACTCCGACCAGCCGAGTTATTGGGTCCCTCTAGATCAGTTTCAGACCCCGCGCTGCGCGACATAAGGCAGTCACGGATCCCGAGTGCACGATCTGGCCTTCCAGGGCCGCGTCGAGCGCCTCGATGAGCGGAACGCGAAGCACCTCCATGTCCTGCTCGTAGGTTTCGGGACTGCGCTCCGCCTCGGTGAGCCCTTCGGCGAGGAAGAGGTGCGCGCGACCGGTCAGAAATGCGGCTCCATGCACTACTCCAAGCGACCTGTATCGGGTCGCGACCAGTCCGGTCTCTTCGGCCAGCTCGCGGCGAGCACACTGCAACGGCTCTTCGCCCTCGTCGAACGTGCCCGCGGGCACCTCCCACGACGATGTCTCCCACGCATGCCTCCATTGGCGGACGAGCAACGTGTCGCCGTTATCGAAGTACGGCACCACAAAAGCCGAGTCGGGATTGGCGACGACCGTGTAGCGGGCCGACGCGCCATCAGGAAAGCGGATCGCGTCGTCACGAAGCTCGAATTGTCCTGATGAGCCGCGGACCGTCGTGCCGTCGACGGCAAACGGTCTTCCACCTTCGGGATGCCGGAGACGAGCTATTGCCGCACCATCGTCGCGACGGCGGCCGCTGCGGCGGCCACATGCCGGGGGTCGGGCCCGTAGTCGAATGGCGACTGGTCGCCGGCGAGCTTCTTCGCTTGCTCGATGAGGTCTGGGTGCTCCTCGATGAACTGCGTGCTCAAGCTCCCCGCCCGGAAGTCGGCGTTGTCGAGGATCGCTCGGTGATATGGAATCGTCGTCGCCGGCCCCACGACCACGAACTCGCGCAGCGCGCGGCTGGCACGGGCGATCGCCTCGGCGCGGTCACTGCCGTGGACGATGAGCTTGGCGACGAGCGAGTCGTAGTTAGGTGGCACGTCCGAGCCAGGGCCGAAGCCCGAATCGACACGCACGCCGGGCCCAGCCGGCGCAACCCACCGCGAGATGCGCCTGGGGTTAGGAATGAACTTCCGGACAGGGTCCTCGGCGTTGATCCGCATCTCGATCGCGTGGCCTCGCCACGTCACGTCGTTCTGCGTGAAGCTGAGCTCAAGCCCCGCCGCAACCCGGATCTGCTCCTTGACCAGGTCGATTCCTGTCACGGCCTCGGTGATCGGATGCTCCACCTGCAGGCGGGCGTTGACCTCGAGGAAATAGAAATCGCCTTCGCTGAATATGAACTCGACCGTCCCCGCGTTGACGTATCCGGCCGCCGTCGCGGCGCGGATCGCCGCACCGCCCATCGCCGCGCGGACGTCCGCGGTGAGGGCCGGGGACGGCGTCTCTTCCATGATCTTTTGATGCCGTCGCTGAATCGAGCACTCGCGCTCACCCAGGTGCACCGCGTTGCCATGGCTGTCGCAGATGACCTGGATCTCGACGTGGCGCGGCCGGCGGACGTAGCGCTCGAGATAGACCGTCCCGTCACCGAAGGCGGAGCGCGCGGCCTGCGATGTGCTTTCGATGGCGGGCGCCAGGTCCTTCTCCGATTCGACGACCTTCATCCCAATGCCGCCGCCGCCGCCGGACGGTTTGAGCATCACCGGAAATCCGATCGCACGGGCGGCTTCAAGTGCCGTCGCGGGGTCGACTGCGCCACTCCCAGGGGTCACAGGCACGCCGTGTTCGGACGCGAGCTTTCGCGCCGCGAGCTTGGAGCTGAGCGCTCGCATCGCGGACGAGGGAGGTCCGATGAACTTGATGCCCGCCGCTTCGCACGCGTCGGGAAATGCCGCCTTCTCGGCCAGGAACCCGTACCCAGGGTGGATCGCGTCGGCGCCGCAGTCGTGAGCGACCTTCACGATGCGATCCAGCTGCAGGTAGGACTCCGTTGCGGCGGCGCCGCCGATATGAAATGCCTCGTCCGCGTAGCGGACGTGGATCGAGCTGCGGTCCGCGTCCGAGTAAACCGCCACCGTTGCGATGCCCAGCTCGCGGCACGCGCGCATCACGCGGATCGCGATCTCGCCACGGTTCGCGACCAGGACTTTGTTGAAGAGGCTCTTTTTCATGCGATCGCAAGAAGCGGCTGGTTGGGGCTGACGACCTCGCCTTCTTTGACGTAGACGTCGCGCACCTTGCCAGCGACCGTGGTCACGATGTCGTTCTGCATCTTCATCGCCTCGAGCACCGCGACCACGTCACCCAACTTCACGACGTCGCCAGGCTTGACCGGGAGCTTGACGATGAGTCCCTGCATCGGAGCCGTCACGGTGCCTTCTCCGAGCTTCGGCGGCGGCGGCGCGGTACTGAGAGCCGCTGCGCCTTGGGCGGGTGCGACTGCAACCCCCGCGCCCGTGACCCGCACCTTGAACACCTCTCCCTCGACCTCGACGTCGAACTCGGTGGCCTGCGATATGACGGGGGGCGCCGGGTCTGGCGCCTGGGAGGGTGCGGGCGCCGGCTCAGGCGCCTCGACCTTCAGGGTCGCGGATACCGGTGCAGGCCGTTCGCCGTCTTTCTTCTCTGGCTGCGGCCCGCGCATGTAATCGGGCGCCAGGTGAGGGAACATCAGGTAGATCAGGACTGTGTCGTCGGTCGGTTCGAAGCCGAGCTTTTTGACCTGCCGGCGCGCGCCCTCGATCTGAGGCTCGAGCAGGTCCGCGGGCCGGATGGTGATGGGCTCCTCGCGGCCCAGCACGAGGCGTCTCAGCTCGTGGTCCGCGGGCACAGGCGGCCGGCCGTACAGGCCCTGCAGGTAGTCCTTCAGCTCCTGGGTGACAGTCGTGTAGCGCTCCTTGCCGATCACGTTGTTGACGGCCTGGGTGGCGATCATCTGCCGGATGGGCGCCACCAGCGGCGGATAGCCGAGCTCACGGCGCACGATCGTCACCTCTTCCAGCGCGTCATCGAGCCGGTTGCTGGCGTTGTGGTCGGCGAGCTGGAGCGAGATCTCCTCCAGCATGAACACCGGCATGTGGTAGCGCAGGATGCTGGCGTCGACACGATCGGCTACGGGGCTCAAGTGCTCTATGTGGCGACGCTTCAGCTCTTCCACATCGGGCAGGATGTCCCACATCTGTTCGAGGTCGAGCCCCGTGTCGTACTCGCCGCCTTCGAGCGCGGCGACCACGCTCTCCGCGGCCGGTTGCGAGGCGCCCCACGCGAGCGGTGAAACCGCAACGTCGAGCACCTCGGCTCCCGCCTCGACCCCGGCCATGTACGCCATCGGAGCCATGCCGCTCGAGCAGTGTGAGTGGATGTCTATCGGGACCTTCACCATCTGCTTGAGCGCGCTGACGAGCTCCCAGGTTGCCTGCGGGCTCAGCAGTCCGGACGTGTCCTTGATCACGATCTCGTGGCAGCCCATGTTGACCAGGCCCTTCGCCAGCGAGCCCCAGAGCTCGAGGTTGTGCGCGGGCGAGATCGCATAGCTGAGCGCGCCCTGCACCCGCTTCTTGGCTTTTAGCGCGGCTGCGATCGAGGCCTCCATGTTGCGGAGGTCGTTCAGCGGATCGAAAACGCGGAAGACGTCAACTCCGCTTTTCGCTGCGTGCTTGATGAACAGCTCGACCACGTCGTCGGCGAAGTTGCGTTTCGCGACCAGATTCTGACCGCGGATCAAGGCCTGGATCGGCGTGTTCGGGGTCGCCTTGTTGAGCTTGCGCAGGAACTCCCACGGGTCTTCGTGGATTTGAAGCTGGGTCTCGAACGTCGCTCCGCCGAACGCTTCCATTGCGGCGAAACCGATCGAATCCATCTTGGCCGCAATGGGAACGATCTCTTCGGTCCGCAAATATCCGCCCAGCAGGGACTGCTGCGCGTCGCGGAACGTAGTGTCGACGAGTCGGACGCGCGCCTTCCTTTTCGCCACCTAGGACGTAGCCAGCGCGGCGCGCTTGTCGCCGTGGCGCTGTTCGACGTCGGCATCCTGCAAGCCGATGATCCGGGCCGCCAGCCACGCGGCGTTTTTGGCCCCGGCCTCGCCGATCGCTACGGTGGCCACTGGCACGCCGGCGGGCATCTGGACGATCGAGTACAGCGAGTCGACACCGCCCAGGTGCTGGGTGGGCACTGGCACGCCGATCACCGGAAGATCCGTCCACGCGGCCACAACGCCGGGCAGATGCGCCGCGCCGCCCGCGGCCGCAATGACCACCTTGATCCCACGCGACCGGGCGGTCATCGCCCACTCCATCACGCCACGCGGGTTGCGGTGCGCCGAGCAGACTTTCACCTCGTGCGTCAAACCAAGGTCCTCGAGCACTTTGACGCAGGACTCCATGAGCGGAAGATCGGACTTCGAGCCGAGAATGACGCCGACAACTGGCTGCACTAAACCGCCTCCAGAGCTATATCGCTTCGGAAGAAAGCTCCATCGAATCGTACCTGCCGAGCCCCGACGAGGGCAGTCTCCCGCGCCTGGGCCGCTGTGTCGCCAAGCCCAACGGACGTTACGACCCTGCCACCGTCGGTGACGAGCCCGGCGGTTGGTTCGAAGCGGGTGCCGGCGTGAAAGATGAGCACGCCACGCGGCATCTCGGCCAGGCCGCGAATGCGCCGGCCGAGCTTCATCGCAGCGTCGTCGGGGTAGTGCTCGGAGGCGACGACCACGCCAACGCACGCCTGGTCGCTCCATCTGAGATCCGGATGTTGGGCCAGCCCGCCCTTCGCCGCGGCCAACGCCAGGGCCACGAAATCGCTCTGCAGGCGGGGCAGCACCACCTGCGCCTCGGGGTCGCCGAAACGGGCGTTGAACTCGATGGTCTGTACACCTTTGTCAGTCAGCATCAGGCCGGCATAGAGGACGCCGCGAAACTCGTCGCCCGAACCTTTCAGCTCGCGCAGCGCCGGGCGCATGACGCGCTCGACAACCACGTGGACCAGCGCGTCATCGGCCCCCTTGGGAGGCGAGTACGCGCCCATGCCTCCGGTGTTGGCGCCGCGGTCACCGTCTTGGGCGCGCTTGTAGTCGCGGGCGGGCGTGAGGGGGATGAGGTCGGTGCCGTCGGTCACGCAGTGGACAGAGAGCTCCGGACCCTCGAGCCTTTCCTCGATCACGATCGTGGCCCCGCTCCTTCCGAAACGTTGCTCGACGAGCATTGCGTCGATCGCCTTGTCGGCTTCCTCGACGCTCGAGCACACGATCACGCCCTTGCCCCGAGCAAGGCCGTCGGCTTTGACCGCGACCTTTCCATCGTGCTCGCGTGCCCACCGTTTCGCCGGCGCGGGCAGGCTGAACACGTCGTGGTCCGCCGTCGGAATGCCGGCGCGCTTCATCAGGCCCTTGGCGAAAGCCTTGCTCGACTCGATGCGCCCGGCGCCTCGGTCCGGCCCGAAAACGGGGAAGCCCGCGTGGCGAAGCGCGTCACCCGCGCCGGCGTCGATAGCGGCCTCCGGGCCGAGGACAACAAGGCCGAGCCGTTCGCGCTTCGCAAAGTCAACCAGCCGAACCACGTCCGCCGCTCCGATGGGGACATTTCGCGCCATGCCCCCGGTGCCGCCGTTGCCGGGCGCGCAGTAGACGCGCTCGACGAGATCGGACTGCACGCATTTCCAGACGAGTGCGTGCTCACGCGCGCCAGAGCCAACGACCAGGACCTTCATCGATTCCGCTCGATTTGCGCAAAAAGCTCGGGAAAAGTGGTTCGTAAGCGCACGTTTTGGCCAAAACGTGCGGAATGTGGAGCGTCTACTCCCACTCGATGGTGCCGGGCGGTTTCGATGTGATGTCAAAGACAACCCTGTTGACGCCCTTGACCTCGTTGACAATGCGGTTGCTGATCCTCGCCAGGACCTCGTACGGCACCCGCGCCCAGTCTGCAGTCATCGCGTCCTCGCTCGTGACGACTCGCACCGCCACGACATTGGCATAGGTGCGGAAGTCGCCCATCACGCCGACGGTCTCGAGCGGCGTGAGGACGGCGAACGACTGCCAGACCTGGCGGTACAGGCCGTTGCGCTTGATCTCGTCGACCACGACCCAGTCCGCGTTGCGCAGTATCTCCAGGCGCTCGGCGGTCACCTCACCCAGGCACCGGATGGAAAGTCCGGGGCCGGGGAAAGGCTGCCGGTACACCATCTCCTCGGGCATGCCGAGCTCGATCCCGACCGCGCGCACCTCGTCTTTGAACAGATAGCGCAGAGGCTCGATCAGCTGGAAACGCAGGCCGGGCGGCAAGCCGCCGACGTTGTGGTGGGTCTTGATCTTCACCGCCGTGGCCGCGACGTCGGGCGCGGTCGACTCTATGACGTCGGGATACAGCGTGCCCTGGGCGAGAAAGTCGATGCGACCAAGGCTTGTGGCCTCGGCCTCGAAGACGGTGATGAACTCACGGCCGACGATCCGCCTTTTCTGCTCCGGGTCGATGACGCCTTTGAGCGCGGTCAGAAAACGATCCGTGGCGTCGACGTAGCGGATGTTCATGTCGAGGTTGCCATGCATCACGTCGAGCACCCGCTCGGGCTCTTCCTTCCGCAGCAAGCCGTTGTTGACGAAGACGCACGTCAGCTGATCGCCGACCGCTCGCTGAACCAGTGTCGCGGCCACCGCCGAGTCGACGCCACCAGAAAGGGCGCAGATGACGCGGCCGTCGCCGACCTGGGCGCGGATGCTCTCGGTCGCCTCGGCGATGAACGAGCCCGCCGTCCACGACGGCGTGCATTTGCAAACGCCGAAGAGGAAGTTGCGCAGCACCTCGCGCCCACTCGGCGTGTGTACGACCTCGGGATGGAACTGAATGCCGAACGTGCCCTTGCCGTCCGTGAAAGCCGCCACCGGAGAGTTTCCGCTCGTCGCCAGCAGGTGAAAGCCCGGCGGCATCTCGCTGACGTGATCGCCGTGGCTCATCCAGACGGGCAGCTCACCGTGCAGTCCGCGGAAGAGGACATTCGGCTCACGCACCGATAGGAGCGCAGGGCCGTATTCGCGAGCGTGCCCAGGGTCGACCTTGCCGCCGAGATGGTGGGCGATCAGCTGCATCCCGTAGCAGATGCCGAGCACCGGGACGCCGGAGCGGAGGGCGTCGGGGTCGACCTGCGGCGCGCCCTCGTCGTAGACGCTTGAGGGCCCGCCGCTGAGGATCAGACCCGCGGGATGGCGCTTCTCGAGCTCTGACCACGGCGTGGTGCCGGGAACGAGCTCGCAGTAGACCTTCGCTTCGCGCACACGGCGTGCGATGAGCTGGCTGAACTGAGATCCGAAGTCGAGAACGAAAACGGTCTGCCAACGCACGTCCTTCTGGGGTCCCCGCGGCGCAGCCGCGGGGTGACCCCGGGCCGCGGCGGTCGTGCTCAGGACTTTCCCATGCCCACGTGCTGGGCTTGCTGGAACACCTTGCCCTCGGAAACGATCGACGGGGCGATCACCATCTCGACGTGCTGGAACTCGGCGATGTCATGGGCGCCGCACACGCCCAGGGCCGAACGCAGCGCGCCCGCGAGGTTCTGGGTGCCGTCATCTACCCGCGCTGGGCCGAGCAGGATCTCGCGCAGGGTCGCCTTGGTGCCGACCTGGATCCGCGTGCCGCGCGGCAAGTTGGGGTCGGGGGTCGCCATACCCCAGTTGAAGCCTCTTGAGGCCGACTCCTCAGAGCCGGCCAGTGGGGTGCCGATCATCACCGCGTCCGCTCCCGAGGCAAAGGCCTTGCACACGTCCGCGCCGATCCGCATCCCACCGTCCGTAATGACGGCGACTCGCATACCGCCCCGCCGCATGTGCTCGTCGCGAGCCGCGGCCACGTCCGCCGTCGCCGTGACCTGAGGGACGCCGACGCCGAGCACGCCGCGCGTCGTGCATGCCGCACCCGGCCCGACTCCAACCAGGATGCCCGCGATTCCCGTCTCCATCAGCTCGAGCGCGGTCTCGTAGTGAACGCAGTTGCCGACGACGACCGGGACATCGCACGCCCGGACAAGGTCATCGAAAGCCAGCTGGTGATATGAGCGCGATGAGTGGCGCGCGGTGAGCACGGTGCCTTGCACGACGAAGACGTCCGCGCCGGCCTTCTGCACAACGTCGGCGCGCTCTTCGGCTCGAGCCGGCACAGTCGAGACCGCACATGCGACCCCTGCCGCTTTGATCATCTTGATGCGCTCGGTGATGAGGTGCGGCTTGACCGGCTCTTTGTATGCCTCTCTAAGGACCGCGTTCACCGTCGACTTATCAGCCTCCGCGATCTTCTTGATGATCGGAGCGGAGTCCTCGTAACGGGTGTGCACACCGTCGAGGTTGAGCACCGCGACTCCGCCGAGGCGTCCCATCGCGATCGCGAAATCGATGTCGACGACGCCGTCCATCGCCGAGCCCCAGAACGGGAGCGGGAGGTTGAAGCGATCGCCCATCGAGAACGTGATGTCGACCTCGTCGGGATTCAGCGTGACGCCGCCCGGGACGAGAGCGACCTCGTCGAAACCGTATGCGCGGCGCGCTCGCCGCCCGATCCCTATCTCCAGGCCAGACTGCTCCCCGGAAATCTCTTCTCGGGTTTCGATCCGGCTCTGATTCAGGGTGTGTTTACTCCATTGAATGGGGCGGGGTTCGCTGATTATACCCGAGCACTATCCTGTGATCGATGTACCGAACGCTCGAGTATTTGAACGGCATCACCGACGGAGACGTGCGACGCCTGCGAGCGGTCGGCATCCATCACACCAATCAGCTTCTCCATCGCACGTCGCTCGACATCGACCGCAAGCGGCTATCGAAGAAGACCGGGATCACGACCGAGCGTCTCTTCGAGCTCGTGAATCAGTGCACGATGCTCGAGGTCTCCGGCATGGAGAGGTGGATCGCTCTCGCACGCCGGCTGGGCATCAACTCGATGAAGGACTTGCGAGCTCAGGATGCCGCCAACCTCCACTCCAAGCTCGTGGAAGCGATCGGCCTCGCCGGAGCTCCGGGCCTGACCGACGTTCAGTACTGGATCAGCCAGGCCACCGCGCTGGACATCGTCGAAGAGCCCGAACCGGCCAGGCTTGTCCCGGTCGTCAAGTAAAGGAGGGGGCGGGCCGCGACGGCCCGCCCCGATGTCTTCAGCTGAGGGCCGCGAAGAAGACGTCGGTCGGGTTTGTGTTCGAACTCGACGTCACGGTGTTGCTCGCGGGACCGCAGAAGGTGCTCTTGTAAGGTGCGTCGCAGTGCGTCTTTACGAAAAGCGCCGCGAAGCCGCTGCCGCTTGGCTGCAGCCCCTCATAGTCGCCGAGGAAGAATCCGCGAGCGAATGGAGCCGACAGTTGGTCGAACGAGCCGGCGATGTGATCCTCTTTCAGGAAAGTTCCGTCACTGGTCGAGAAGTAGCTGACCCAGTAGTCCGTAGGCAGGACGGCCGTTTGGCCTTGTTCCAGGTTTCGGTTGTCGTAATAGGTCACCGCGACGCGTTCGCCGTTGACAGCGACCATAGGAGTGTAGGTCGGCAAGCCCGAATCTAGGTGATGAACGACCGTCGGCGTGGTCCAGTGCGCACCGCCGTCCTTCGAGCTCGTCAGCAGGATCTCGTCATCCCACAGTCCGGTGCTTTGCTTGACGCTCTTGTTGTAGTTGGTCGAGCTCTCCCAGACGGCGTAAAGCTTGCCGCTACTCGGATCGATAGCCACTTCCTCGAGGCCGTCGCCGACACGCAGCAGCTGGCCGGTGTTCGGGTCGTGCACACCGAGACTGTTGAATGGCGCGATTACCTGCGGAGCGGTCCAGGTCATGCCTCCATCCGTCGACTTCACAAACGCTACGGACTGGGTGGTGCGTGTTCCCCGGAAGGGCGTGTTGGGCGGCGTGATCAAGTTTGTGAAGTCGTAGAGCGTGTGGGGCTTGGTGCTGGGGTCGACGAGGATGATATTGCCGATCGTCTGCTGCCGCTGCCGCGTGTTGATGATGACCTTGGCCGGGGTCCAGTCCGCACCGCCATTCATCGTCATTGAGAAGTAGGCCGGGCCGGTGTAAGACTGAGTGTGCGGATTGTCGTCCGGCTGGTCGGTCGGGTTGATCAGCGTGTCCCAGACCGTGTAGGCCGTGCCCGCCGTCAGCGGGTCGGCGGTGGTCGAGTTCTTGTCGGTGCTCTGCGCAAACTGGGTGAAAGCGGAGCCGACGATCGCCTGTGCATTGTTCCAATGGGCGCCGCCGTCTGTAGAGGTCGCCACCGCCACCGCATTGTCCCAGTTTGGAACCCCAAGATTGAACGCAAGCGCGGACGCATACGCGGTTCCGTCTGGACCGAACGATACCCAGGGGTCCGAGTTGCGCAGGTAGATGTCCAGCTTGGAGTCCTTGGTGGCGCCTGAGCAAGCATCGGCTGGCAGGGTGGTTTCGTTCCAGGTGTTGCCGCCATTGGTCGAGTAACCGACGCCTATGCCATGCGCACCACCGTTCGACCAGCGGTCCTGATGCCACATGCCGATCATGTTTCTCGTGTCTTTGGGATTGACGGCAATCTGCGGTTCCACCGTGCTGTTGAGATAATTCTTTCCGCTCTGGCCCGCATCTGTCGAGGTGCATGCAGTCGAGGCCAACGGTGAGGAAGACGACGACACCTGGACCGGTGAGGTGCCCTGCGCCAGCCCTGTCCCTGACGCGATCAGAACGACGCCGCTTGCGACCGCAAAGACGAAACCGGCTTTTCTTACCAAGTCACATACCCCCTATGACACAGCCCGCCGAATCTTCAGATGACCTTAATCCCAGCCTGTCCGCTCGCGCAACCACGCAACGGCGGCGCGTCCCTGAGCGGCCTGGAACACGCGCACTGTGGGAATACCCGGCGGGGGCGGCTCGAGTGCGCGGACCACGAAATAGCCCGAGATGGTGCAGACCACCGCGTCGAGGGCTCGGTCCGAGACCAGGCTCAGGTCGAACCTGCCCATGAAGTCTTTGGGTTGCGGTCCGCCCTGCATGGCGACGCTCGGCGCCATGCCAACCCAATCCACCCACGACGGCCCCAGGCGAGCCCAGGGCCAGTCCACCACATAGACACGCTCCTGCGCGATCAACAGGTTGTCGGCGCGGACGTCGCAGTGAAGCAGCGAGTCTCCATCCACAAGCAGTGGTGCCTCCGCCTCGAGCTCAGCCAGCGCACTCAGGTTCTTCGTGCACCACGCGTCGAGGCGGTCCTCGCCTCGCCCGAGCGCCAGCTGCCATCCATTGATCGTGTGCGCGAACCACTCGGCGACCGTCTCGTCGGTCGGGAAGGGCGACGGAGTCAGAACGACGGCCATCTCATTGAGCGTCCGCACGACAAGCGCGAGGTCGTGCTAGGTCCATGGCTCATGCGGGTGCAGCCCGTCGACGTCCTCGAGGCGAAGCCGCGCCGCGAGCCCTGGTGAAAAGCCAGTCGGCTGAGTGACCGCTTCGACGACCCTACCGCCCAACCGGCTCCTCGAATGCCGCCCTGATCTCGGGCGGGAGGTCTTCCCAGTGGACGCGGACGCCTCTCGCCGGAATCGGGTTAGAGAAAGACGCCTCTCCGCAGCTTGAGGTTGTCATAGATCCCCCGCTGGATCGTGTCGCGCACGTCGTCGGCAAGCGCCATCACGAGGTGCTGGTCCTCGGCAGCCTGCAAAGGAAGATGCGCGACCTCGACCGGCGGATGGAATTCGATGCGCCACTTGCTCGGCAGGGGGATCATGCCAAGCGGACCGAGCCACGGCCAGAACGGCGTGACCGGGAAATACGGCAAACCGAGGAGCCGTGCCACGGGCCTGAGGTCGCCGACCATCGGGTAGATCTCCTCGGAGCCGATGACCGAGACCGGGATGATCGGCGCTCGCGCCCGAATCGCGGTCGCGACAAACCCACCGCGACCGAAGCGGCGAAGCCGGTAGCGGTCCTTGAAGCTCTTACCGGTGCCGCGCGTGCCCTCCGGAAAAACCAGGACAAGCTCGTCGCGCTCGAGCAGGCGGCGCGTGTCGTCGGGATGGCCGACGGCCTGGCCTGTGCGGCGCAAGAACCAGCTCATCACCGGCATGCCCATGAACTGGCTCGCCACGAGCGCGCGGACGTGGCGAGGATGCGGGTGCTCGGAGAAGACAGCGGTCTTGATCATCGTGCCGTCCCATGGGAGCACTCCCGCGTGGTTGGCGACCAGCAACGCCCGCCCCGACGCGGGCACGTGCTCGACGCCGGTGGTTTCGACTCGCCAGTAGTCCCGATATAGCGCCTTGAAGGCGCCGATGAACGACTCCGTCCACTGCGGGTCGAAGCCGAAATCGTCGACGGCATAGTTCGGACCGCGCCGGGCCAGCTCGCGCTGCTGATAGAGAAACTGGACCACCTCCATGATCCGGTTGAGGTCGATCACCTCGCGCCCAGTCAGGCGGCGCAGCCGTGTCGAAAGATCGCCCACTGCCTGCAGGGCATAGAACGGCGCCTGGCGCTGCAGGCGCCGGATCGGTTTCGGCAGCCGGAATCCCTGACGCGGCGCCACGATCGCCGCCTTCTTGCTGGTCCGGCGCCGCTCGACCGGCGTCTTCTCGGCTATCAATTTCGACCTGAGGTCAATCGCGGTTCGCGCCTGCGCCGCTGCTGCAGATAGACCTGGAGCTCGTACTCCTGTGGCGGCGACGGCGCTTCAATCAGCTCCACAAGCCGGCCGCGGGCAAGTGCATCCATTGTTTGGCGCGAGCTGTGAGCGGGCGCCCAGCCGAACTCTGCCTCGACGCGAGTGCAGTCCATGACCGACCCATACGCGAGAACGTCCGCGAGGTGAGCCGGCATGTCAACCCAGCCAAACATCTTCAAACCGAGCCTGGAGAACCACCGTCCGTACGGGGGCAGGATGGGAGCCGGCCGCCCGCCCATGATGGCGATCGCCTGGCTCAGCAGGACGACGCCGCGGCCGGCCACGTTGTATACGCCGGGGTGCTCGCCCACGGTGGCTCGAACGATGATCTCGGCGGCGTCCTCCTCGTGGAGCAGCTGAAGGCGTGGATCGAATCCGGCGAACGTCGGCACGATGGGTAGCGAGAGGTACTTGCCGAGGCTTGTGTCCTCGCTGACCCGGAACCCCAGGCGGAGCACAGAGACGCCGCAGCGATCTGTGCGCAGGGCGAACTCGCTGACGAGCTGCTCCATCTCGAGCAGGTCGCCCGTCACGCCCGAGGCAGGCTTGTCCCAGTTGGTCATGTCCTCGGCGAAGAAGGACGGGTCGTACGGCCCTGCGCCGTAGACAGCCTGGCTGGACTTCACGACGAGCCTCCGCACCGGGCTCGAGGGCGCGGCGCAGCCGACGAGCACGTTCATCGTCCCGATGACGTCCGTCTCGTGAATTGAACGTTCCTCGCGTGGTGTGTCGACCATCACGGCGAGGTGGACGACGGTGTCGATATGAAGCTGGCGGACCAGCTTGCCGATGACCGAGAGTCGAGTATCGGCGTGGACGAAGTCCATCCCTTCGACGACGCTCACCGGGTCACCCTTGTCACAGCCGAACAGGGAGGGGACGAGCGGCGCCAGCCGGCGCGCCACCTCAGCGCCCAGTGGGTTGGACACACCAATGAGAAGCACCCGATTGGGAGTCATGCGACTCACAATCTAGAGGAGTGGAGCTGAAGCCCGGATTTACTCCGGGCGCCCCCAGGCCGCCCAGTTGGGCCTCCAGACAAAGCTCTATGTCAAAGGGTGGTCCCGCGGGGGGATCCTGATCTCCCCGCGCCCTACGGGTAGATTCCTCGGACTGTCGTCGCGTTGGCCACACGCTGGACCGCGATCGCGTACGCCGCGGCGCGCATGTCGACCCGTTTGTTCACCGACGTGTGAAGGATCTCGTAGAACGCGCGTGTGATCACGTGGTGAAGCTTGGTGTTGATCTCTTCTTCTTCCCAGAAGAAGGCCTGCAGGTCCTGCACCCACTCGAAGTAGGAGACGATCACGCCGCCCGCGTTGGCGATGATGTCGGGGACCAGGAAGATGCCGCGCTCGTGCAGGATGGGATCGGCTTCCGGTGACACCGCTGCGTTTGCGCCCTCGGTGATCAGCCGGGCTCGGATGCGGCCTGCATTCTGCTCGGTGACCTGGTCCTGGGCAGCCGCCGGCACAAACACCGTCACCGGCAGCTCCATCAGCTCGGCGTTAGTCACAGTGTCGGCCTTCTTGAAACCGCTGACGCCGCCTCGGACCTGGCGATGCTCGTCGAGGGCGGCGAGGTCGAGACCCTTCGGGTTGTATACGCCTCCCTTAGAGTCGCTGACCGCCACGATGCGAAGCCCCGCCTCGGCAAGCAGACGGGCCGCCGAGTGGCCCACCTGGCCGTAGCCCTGAACAGCAACCGTGGGGGTCTCCTCATCGATGTGCAGGTACTTGAGTGCTTCCAGGGTGAGATAGGTGGCGCCGCGGCCGGGAGCATCGACACGGCCCTCGGAGCCGCCGACGTCGACCGGCTTGCCGGTGACCGACGCGGTCACCGAGTGGCCCTGGTGCATGGAGATCGTGTCCATGATCCAGGCCATGATCTGGGGGTTGGTGCCCATGTCGGGCGCGGGGATGTCCTTCTCGGGCCCGATCAGGATCGAGATCTCCGTGGCGTAGCGCCGGGTCAGGTGCTCGAGCTCACCCTGTGTGAGCTTGTGTGGGTCGACCGCCACCGCCCCCTTCGATCCGCCGTAGGGCAGGCCGACCGCGGCGCATTTCCAGGTCATGAGCATCGCGAGCGCCTTGACGAGGTCGAGGTTGACGTCAGGGTGATAGCGGATGCCGCCCTTGGCCGGGCCTCGGCTGATGTTGTGCTGCACGCGCCAGCCGGTGAACACCCTGACCGAGCCGTCGTCCATGTGCACCGGGAAGTGCACGGTAAGCTCGCGTTTGACCTCGCGCAGGCCTCGACGCGCGTCGTCGGAAAGGCCGATGACGTCCGCCGCGGCGTCGAAGCGACGCTGTGCGGTCTGGAAAGCGGAGGCTCGAATTTCGACCGCCATGTAGCGACTTCCGATAGTAACTCTCGGCCTCCGCGGGTGCCTGAGAATTGACGCGAGATGTCGAGCCGAAACCTCGCAAGCATCGCCTTGCTGGCGGTCGTCGCCCTGGCCACCGGCTTTGTCCTGGCCGGCCAGGTCAAAGCCCAGCTCCTGACGCCCTCGAACCAGGTCGCCCGCTATCAGGCGCTTGTGCGCAGCGTGCAGGAGCTCGAAGCCGCCAACGCCGACTCGCGGCGGCAGATCGCATCGCTCCGGGGGAAGATCGACTCCCTCGAATCCCAGGCGGCCGCCCAGTCCGCCGCGACCCAGACCCTCAGAAACGAGGTCGCAGACCTGCGCGCCCACGCGGGGCTGGTGGCGATGCACGGACCGGGCGTCGAGGTAAGCCTGCGGAATGGAGTACCCGGACCCGACATTGGCAACCAGACGGGCTATCTCGTCAATTTCGAAGACGTGCAGGACGTCGTCAACCTGCTCTTCGCCCAGGGCGCTGAGGGGATGGCGGTCAACGGCCGGCGCATCACCCCGCTGAGCGCATTCTCCGGTTCGGCGGGTGAGGTGGTGATCGACCAGGGACCCCCGCTTACTTCGCCGATCAAGGTGGTCGCGGTCGGCGACCGCAACCGGATGCAGGCAGCGCTCGACGACCCATCAGCGCTGCCTGGCGTGCGCGCCCGCCAGGTGCAGTTCCAGGTCCACCTCACCTTCGAAGGCAGCCCGGACGTGTCGCTGCCCGCTTATGACTCAAGCCTCCAGATCCCACATGTCAGCCCGACCTAAGACCCCGCGACGGCGCGCGATCCGAGTGCGCGGGATCAGCGTGTGGATGATCGCGCTTCTCGTCGCGCTGGTTGCCACGATCCAGATCCGCAGCCAGGCCGAGGTCGAGCGCAGCCTGATCGGTGCAGACGCCACGTCGCTGGCTTTTCTGATCGACGACCTGCACCGGGCCAACGACTCGCTCGCTGACGAAAAGTCCGACCTGGGAAAGCAGCGGGCGCAGCTCGAGTCAGGGCAGGCCGGGGCCGCCGACCAGGTCCTGACCGACGAGGCAAACCGCCTGAGGGCGATCGAGGGCCTGGCGCCGGTGCACGGCCCTGGAGTCGTGATCGTCATCGACGCCAGCGGCCTGACCGCACTCGACCTTCAGGATGCGCTCAACAACCTCGCGGCCGGCGGAGCCGAAGCGGTCGATGTCAACGGCCGGAGAGTGATCATGGGCGTCCCCGTCTATCAGACGAGCGGCGGGGTAACGATCGACAGCGCGATCGTGATGCCTCCCTGGACGATCTCGGTCATCGGAGACGCCAACCGCCTCGGGGTGGTGGCCGACCTCATGACGCAGCAGCTGCGGGCGGACCGGCGGGTCAGAGCGGCGACTTACCGCGTCGAAGCCGACGTCATGATCCGATCGGTGCTTACCGAGAAGCCTTTCGTTTACGCGGTCGCGTCATAGATCCGCTACTGACACCGGCCTTTTTCAACTGCGCAGAGATCTTGTCCAGGCGGTCGTTGATTCGTTCGATGTCGTGTCTCGTGGGGATGCGCAGCCTGCGCAGCGCGCGCTCGATCGTGTCGTCGGCCATGGTCTCGAGACCTTCGCGCCGCCTCTCGACCTGGTTGCGTAGATCGGCGGGAACATTGAGCGTCTTTCTCACGTAATCGAGCAGCGCCTGGCCACGATCATGCAGCATCTCGCCGCCGGCGTCCACAATTCTCGCGGGGCCTCGCTTCTCCTCTTCCAGGACGATCTGCGACAGCGTGACGTGCGTGAGGTCATGTCCGTTGTCACGGTCGACAACCTTGATCTCGTGTCCGTCTCGCACAAGCTGCGCGACGCCGTCAAGCGTGACGTATCGACTCGTACGTGTGTCGTAGAGCTTGCGGTTTGCGTACTTCTTGATAAGGTGTCGTTCGGGGGCTGATGGCAAGTCGCGGCCCATTCTAACGCGGCGCGTTATGCGCTCCGCACGGCATTTCTTGGAGGTGATGATGGGTAAAAGGAAGCGCACAACACGGCGTCCTTCCGGCCTGGTCGGGCGTGCTGTCAGAGCTGGACGGCGCGCGCTGAAGGAGGCCGAGAGCCGCGTCCCGCCAGACCTGCGCAGGCAGGTCGAAAGGAGGTTGAAGGAGGCCGACAAAACTGCGCGCGCGGCGATCAAGACACTTCAGGTGCAGGTCAGGCGAGCCAGCACTCGCGCGGACGTGAACAGCGTCCTCAAGCGCATCGATGGGCTGACCAAGCAGGCGCGGCAGATTGCGCGAGGGACCAGCACTCGCGCCACGACGACCCGCCGGCGCACGACCACGACCGTGAAGCGTGCAGCCAGCCGGACGAAAAAGGCCGCCGGCAGCACGCGCCGCACGACGGCTCGTCGCACATCGCCGCGGGCCTCGTCCGCGAGCGCCTCGACCGCCAGTGCTTCGACCGCCCGAACTACTACGCCGCGGCGCCGGCCTGCGGCCAGGCGACCTCGCCCGGCTGAGCCGACAATGGACACCATGCCGGTGATCCACACGGTGCCGATGGCGCCCGAGAGCGGGGAGATGGGCGGGGGCAGCGAGCCTTAAAGCGCGCCGTACACGCGAGCTCCGCCCAGAAGGACGGCTCTTGGGCGGAGCGCCTCCCACTTGACGTCGTCGTCTTCCAGTGGATCGCCTCTGTAAACCTGAAGGTCCGCCAGCATCCCTACCTCGAGCGTGCCCTTGACGTGCTCCTCGAAGCTCGCATAAGCACCGGCTGAGGTGTAGGCGCGGAGAGCCGCGAGCAGGCTGATGCCGTTGACCGGATCGTCCACCGCGACGCGGATCCCTGGCCACGGGTTCGGGTCCGGTGAGACCGGAAGATCGGAGCTGAAGGCGACGGGGACGCCCGCCTTCATGAGGCGGCGATGGGGCGCGAGGTCCGCTCGGTCGCGCACAGGAAAGAAGATCGTGGAAGCCACGCGGCTGAAGCGCGCCGCCATGGGCTGCATCACCGCGACCATGCCCAGCCTCGCCACTCGCGCCTGGAGGTCGGGCGGACAGATCGTGCAGTGCTCGACGCGATGCCTGAGATCCGTACCGCCGCTCGCCTCGACCGCGTCACACATGGCCTCGATCGCGGCATCGCCAATGGCGTGCGCTGCGACTTGAAGACCGGCCGCGGTGGCCTTCGCGACCAGCTCTCCCAGCTCCTCCCGTGTAGTGCGCCACACCCCGCCGCCAGACCGCATCGCAACTCGCTCGGCGCCGCCGTCGACGAATACCTTGATGGGCCCCGAGCGCACCATCGCGCCACCGAACCCCGCCCGCAGGCCAAGGCCGCCAGACGCATCGAGGAGCTCCCAGGAAAGGAACTCGTTGACGCGCACCTTGAGTCTGCCTTCACACGCCAGCTGCTCGAACGCCCGCAGGTCATCAGCAAACCCGCGGTTCACAGCTGCGCCAACGGACGTGATGCCGCGTGAGACGAGAAGGTCCTGTGCCATCAAGACGCCTTCGATCCGCCGCTCGAGTGCCGGCTTCGGCTGGACGTCGGCGACCATTCGCATAGCGGCCTCGAGAAGGAGGCCGTTGGGAGCCCTGTTGAGGTCGCGGCCGATGCGGCCGCCGTGCGGGTTCGGCGTCTCGGGCGTGATCGATGCCGCCGCGAGCGCGGCCGAGTTGGCGACCCGTGCGTGCCCGCCGCGCTCGTCGATGAACGCCGGCCGGTCGCCCGTCGCGCGGTCCAGCTCGGTGCTGTGTGGCTGCCGTCGTTCGGTCAGCTCATCCGTCCGATAGCCCATGCCGAGCAGCCATTCGCCGGGTTTCAGCTTCTTGGCGTGCACTTTGAGCCGGTCGAGAATGTCGTCGATGCCGCGCGCGCCGCTCAGGTCGGCGGCAAACCGCGTCAGGCCGTAATAGACGACGTGGGCGTGGGCGTCGTTGAAACCCGGCAGGACCGCCGAGCCGGCCAGGTCAACGACCCGGGTTCGGGGGCCTCGCAAGCCCATCACTTCGCGGCCGCCGACGGCGACGACCTTGCCGCCTGCGATCGCAATGTGGCTCTGCGGGTTGAGACCGGTGCGACCGAGCGTGCGGATCCGCCCGCGCGCCAGAATCAATTCCGCTCGCAACTTGACCGTTAGATTAAGGGCGTGGCGGCGATCGATTTGCGGTCCGACACCGTGTCAATGCCCAGCCAGGAGATGCGCCAGGCGATGGTCACGGCTCCTCTTGGCGACGACGTGTTCGGCGATGACCCCACCGCCAACCGGCTGATGGAGGTCGCCGCCGCGAGGATGGGCAAGCAGGCGGCCGCCTTTGTGCCCAGCGGCACGATGGGCAACCTGATCGGGATCGCGGTCAACGCCCGCAGCGGCGAGGAGCTGATCGCCGACGCCGATTCACATGCGTTCTACTACGAGGCCGCGGGCGCCGCGGCGGTGTGCGGCGTGCAGATCCGTCCGGTCATCACCAAGGCGGGCGTCATGTCGCCGCGGCAGATCGTCGAGGCGGTGCGGCCGCGGGACGACCCACACCAGCCGCTCACCGCGGCGATCACCTTCGAGAACACGCACAACCGGCACGGCGGCGTCGTGTGGCCCCTCGATGACCTAAGCGCGGCCAGCGACGCGGCCCATTCGCACGGTCTGCGCGTCCACCTGGACGGGGCGCGAATCTTCAACGCCTCGGTCGCGCTGGGCGTCGAGGCCTCGGAGATCGCCGCCTGTGCCGACACGGTCACGTTCTGCCTGTCGAAGGGGCTCGCGTGCCCGATCGGCAGCATCTTCTGCGGGTCCGAGGAGTCCGTCGAGGAAGCGGTACGGTGGCGCAAGCGCCTGGGCGGAGGCATGCGCCAGGTTGGAGTGCTTGCCGCTGCGGGGCTGATCGCTCTCGACAGCATGATCGACCGCCTGGCCGAAGACCACGCCAATGCCCGCACGCTGGCCGAGGGGCTGGCCGAGCTGCCGGGTGTGACCTGCGACCTGAGCCGCGTCCAGACGAACCTCGTCTATTTCGACCTGGACCGGATGACCGCCGCGGCGTTCACTGACGAGTGCACGAAACGCGGCCTGCTCAGCGCCCCCGCAGGGCCCCGGCAGATGCGCTTCGTTACGCATTACGGCATTGACGCGGTAGACGTCCAGTCGGTGCTGGAGATCTGCGAGGAGGTCCTCTCCGCCTGAGCACGCGACTGTCGCCAGACGGAATGTACTTCTGGGACGGACAGCGCTGGGTGTGCCTGGACATGCGCCGCCGCCAGGCTTGACCGACATGATGAACACGGTCATGTCCGCCACGCTGTGGGTGGAGGCCATCTTCTTCGTCGCCATCGCTGTGGTTGCGATCCTCAGGGCATGGAAACGCTGGACCTGGACCTACTACGGCATCCTGGTCGTGCTCGGCATCGGCCTGACCGGGCTCGCCTTCAACCTGATCAACATATTGTTGGGAGGTTCCATCACAGCCAGGCAGACCATCCAGCCGCCGATGTGGTCGGAGGCCGTCTCCTACATCAGAGGTCCGATCGACGCCGCGCTGTTCGTGTGGATGCTGGTCGCGCTCATCAGGCGCGGTCCGTGGGGATTGCGCCGGGTCAGCTGAGCAGGCTCGCGAGCAGGCTCGTATCGATGTTGCCGCCGCTGATGACCGCCACCGTGGTTGGCCCTGGCGCCAGCTGTTCGAGGGCGGCATAGGACAGTGCGCCCGCGCCCTCCGCCACGACCTTCGCCGACGAGGCGAGCTCGGGGATCGCCGTCTTCAGCCGCGGCTCAGGCACGACAAGCCAGCGGTCCACCAACTCCTTCAACAGCTCGAACATCCGCTGGTCATATGGGCCGGTCGTGCCGTCGGCGATCGTTTCGGGCTTGATCGTCAACGGGCCGCCGCTCTCGAACACTCGCGGCCACATCGCGTAGCCGTCGGATTGGACGCCTATGACTTCGATCCCGCTGCGAGAGCCTTTGAGCGCGGATGCGATACCGCTCACGAGACCGCCTCCGCCAACGGGAACCACGACCCGCCCCACGTCAGGCACATCTTCGATGAGCTCGAGCCCAAGCCCCCCATGTCCGGCTATCACCTCTTCGTCTGCGAAAGGATGGATGAACGATTCCGGCTCATCCTTCCAGCCTTCATCAGCCATCCACTGCAGAAGTTCCTCGCGCGGCATCGGGATGGGCGTCGCGCCCCAGCGCTTCACGCCTTCGATCTTGGTCTTGGGGGCGGTGTCGAACGTGAAAACGCGACAAGGCACGCCGAGCTTGTGAGCGACATAGGCGCACGCCTGCGCGGCGTTGCCTGCGCTTACGGTGATGAGGCCGCGCCGCATCCGGTCTTCGGGTAGGGCGAGGGCGGCGGCAAAAAACCCGCGGACCTTGAAACTGCCTGTCGGCTGCAGGCACTCGAGCTTGAGCAGGGCGCCTTCGACCGGTATGAGCGGCGTCCTGAGCACGTGCGGGCGCGCGCGGTCGGCGGCCGCAAGTACACGTTCGATCGGAATCACGCTGATAATCGTAGGGATGCCGATTTACGAGTACCGATGCGACGAGTGCGGCAAGCGGTCGTCGTCCTTGCTGTCGAGCTACTCGTCCCCAGACCCGGTCTGCCCCCACTGCGGCAAGCCCGCACTGCGCCGCCTCGTCTCCACATTCGCCACCGTGAGCTCGGGCGAGGCCGAGGGTGCGGACGGCGGTGACGACTTCGGTGGTGGCGACGACGAATTCGGCGGCGGAGACGAGTTCGGCGGCGGAGACGACGACTTCTAGCCCGTCAGCCCGAGCACATCGTTGGCGGCCTTGATCAGCTCCCGGCGGTGGGTCTCGTCGTGGGCGAAGATCCGGAAAAGCGCCATTCGCACCGGCAGTCGCTTGAAGAGGTCGAGCACCCGACTCTGCCGGTAGCTGTCCTCCAGCGGCTCATAGAAAAGGATGTCGGCGGTCTCGGTCATGGGGTTGAAGGCACGCGACTCCTGGGCCGCGACGTCGACTTCGAAGACGATCTCGCGCAGGCTCGGCGGCAGGCCTTCGCGGAGCTGGCGCGCGAACTGCTCGCGCGTGACGCTCAACGCTCCGCTGGGTATGTCCCGCGCGTCCGTGTGGCCCTGATAGATGAGCTTCCACTTGAGCCGCCGCGCCACCACAGCCGCCCACGCCTGACCGAGATCGCGATGCTGCCCGTCACCGTCACCGTGGGCCCAGCGGTCGACATCGGACAGAAGGGACCACTCGGTAAGAGCCATGAAGCGGTCGAGCCGCTGCAGAGGATTTCCACCCAGCACGACATCCAGGGTGGGCCGGAACACCTCGCGCAGCTGCAGGTCGATCCGGCGCACGGTGCGGTGGAAGTACACCTGGTGGTAGAGGTAAAGCCTCGAGTTGAGGAACATGTAAAGGGCCTCGGCAGCGTGGGAGTGGAGCGTTAGGCCGCGCTCCGAGATGAAGGAGTAGTGGATGATCCGCTGCACGTCGACCGGCCCGGCCGACACGCCACATATATAGGAATCGCGAGGCACGTAGTCCATGTTGTCGGCGGAGTAGGCGCCGACCAGGGCGGGACGAAGGGCCGCCAGCCAGGGCGGCGCCTGAAAGTCCTCGAGCTCCTTCGACGAGATCAGATAGGCGACCCATCGCGGATCGATCCGCTCGCCCCGCTCGAAATCCGCTGTAGGGGAGGCGCCCAGCTCGCCGAGCAGCTCTGCCAACGGGCCAGTGATCAGGGCGCGGCCGATGTCTTCGTGGTCGATGCTCCACGTGTCGAGATAGTTCTCGTCGAAGAAGTGGCCGAACGGACCGTGGCCGACGTCATGCAGCAGCCCGGCCATGCGCATGGTCTCCTCGACCAGCTGCGCAGACGGCGTCCCCGGGCACGACACGGCGAGAGAGGAATGAAGATGGCGGGCCCACTCGCCCGCCAGGTGCATGGCGCCCAGCGCATGCTGGAAGCGCGAGTGCTCGGCGGTCGCGAACACCCACCAGGCGCTCTGCAGCTGGTGGATCCTGCGCAGCCGCTGCAGCCAGGCGGCGTCCACGAGGTCCTGCTCCGACGCCTCGCCGGCCACGCCACCGGGGCCCCCACGCGTGATGCGAAGGTATCGGTAGATGGGATCGCTCGAGAGATTGACGCGTGAATACTCCGAACGCGCCTGGTCCATGGGCCGATTATTACCGTGACCGACCTGCTGGCGGAGGGGATCGAGCTCTTTAACAGCGGCCACTACTGGGATGCGCACGAAGTCTGGGAGCGCGACTGGACGCCGGACCGCAAGGGCCCGGACTCCGGCTTCTACAAGGGATTGATCCAGATCGCGGCCGGCTGCCTGCACTACACACGGCACAACCGGCGCGGGGCGATCAACAAGTGGAGGAGCGGTGCGGACTACCTCCGACCCTATTTGCCGACCCACCGAGGCGTGCAGCTTGCGGCTCTTGTTAGATCCGCCGAGGGCTACCTTGTCGCGATTTCCGGCCCGGAGTGGCCGGACCTCGAAATGCCGCGGATAGCTCAGGAGTAGGGCGGGAAGCGGCGTCCAGCCCCGGACTCGATCAAGCCTCCATGACCGAGCCGGCGCACATCGCCGGCGTCCGCCCTGCCATACGCAAAAACAAACGGCAGCAACAGGTCGAGAGAGCTGTTGCGGCCAAAGCCCGCGCAGGATGCGACCCCCACAACGGCGGCGCCGTCGAGGCGGCCGAGCCAGAGCATGCTGCCCGGATGCATTGGGGCGCCGACCTGCAGAAGATCGCCGCCGGCGTGGGTGAGCTCCGCATAGGCGGGGTCGAGGGGATCGATGGCCGACGCTCCCGCGAACAGCACCAGCTCGGCGCCGATCGCGCGGGCTTCGGCGTAAGCGGCGGCCACGGCCTCGGGTGTGCGGGCGACCTCGCGCACCGCGAGCACCTCGGCTCCGTACCAGCCGAGCTTGGCGGTGACCGCGGCCCGAAACAGGTCGCGCGCTTTCGGTTTGAGGCGCTCAGTGGCCACGACGAACGTCTTGAGCGGCCGGAATGGAAGGAGCTCGATCACCGGCCCCCGCTCACGGCTCAGTCGCTCTGCCCGCTCGATCAGCTCACCCGGAACCGCGACCGGGGTGACCTTGCAACCGGCCACCTCCTCACCCTCTCCGACCGCCTGCCCGTCCATAACGGTGAAGATCGAGATGAGACCAAGCTCGTTGATCGCGTCGACGACATCGCCGTTCACACGCACCAGGCCACGCCTTCGCGCCACGAGTCGCGACTGGCTCTGCACGGGCCGGGTCGCTTCGATACCGGGCCCCGCGAGGGCCGACGCCAGCCGAAGCGCGGCCGCGTCCTCGTGCAAGTCCCCGGGATCGAGCTCGACGACATGGACCTCGCCGCTTTGATGCACGCGGTCGAGGTGGCGCTCGTCGAGCACGGTCCCCTTGCGAAGGTCTGGCCCGAGGTCGTGGACGAGCACGCGTCCTTTTATGTCGGCGGCCGAGGCCGACCTGGCATCGAGACGGAGGGCACGCACCAATTGAGAGGATAGAAGCGAAATGAACTTGCCTCGGGTGAGGCTCTACAACACGTTCAGCCGGATCAAAGAGGACCTGCAGCCGGTGAGCGCAGGAATGGTGCGCATCTACTCCTGCGGGCCGACCGTCTACCGGTACGTGCACGTCGGCAACCTGCGGACTTTCATGCTGCCGGACCTTTTGCGACGCAGTCTTGAGTACCTCGGCTTCGAGACCCAGCAGGTCATGAACGTCACGGATGTCGGCCATCTGACAGACGACACGTTCGATCGCGGCGAAGACAAGATGCTGGTCTCCGCGCGCCTGGAGAAGAAGTCGCCGGAGGAGATCGCCGCTTACTACACCGACGCCTTCATGGACGACATTCGAAAGGTCAACATCCGCGCCTCCAATGCGTATCCGCGAGCCACGGAGTACGTGCCGCGGATGATCGAGCTGATTGAGACGCTGCTAGAGAAGGGACACGCGTACGAAGTCGATGGGACGGTCTACTACGACATCGCAAGCTTCCCGGCGTACGGCAGCCTCTCGCGTAACTCGACCGAAAAGCTGTTGGCCGGCAGGCGCGGCGAGCCCGATCCACGCAAGCGTCACCCGGGTGACTTCACTCTCTGGAAGGCGGCCGGAGCACACCGCATGCAGGTCTGGCCCAGCCCGTGGGGACCGGGCTTTCCCGGCTGGCATATCGAATGCTCCGCGATGTCGATGTCGATTCTCGGCGACCGATTCGACATCCACACAGGCGGCGCCGACAACGTCTTCCCGCATCACGAGGCCGAGATTGCGCAATCGGAAGCCGTCTCGGGACACCGCGTCGTGAGCCTGTGGATGCACGGCGGGCTGCTGATGCTGTCGGGCGCACGGATGGCGAAGTCCAGCGGCAACTTCTTTCGTGTCACAGAGCTCGAGGAGCAGGGATTTGACCCGCTGGCGTTCCGCTACCTCGCGCTGCAGGCCAAGTACCGCTCGCCTCTCAACTTCAGCACCGAGGGTTTGGCGGGCGCCGACCGCGCGCTGCGTCAGCTGCGGGAGCGTGTTGCGGACTGGTCGTCGCAACCGGGCGATGAAGGCATGACCGCGCGCCGGGAGTGGGACACACGTTTTCGGACTGCGATTGCCGATGACCTCGACCTTCCGTCTGCGATGGCGCTGGTCGCCGAGCTCGGGCGATCAGCTGTTGCACCGTCCGTGAAGGTCGCCCTTCTCGAATCATGGGACCAGGTGCTCGGCCTGGACATCCGGCGATTGCCCGCGAATCGAACCTTGCCACCAGGAGCCGCCGAGCTGATGGCGCAACGCGAGCAGGCTCGCGCGGCGAAAGACTTCGCGAGGTCAGACCAGCTCCGCGATGAGCTCAGGACCCTCGGCGTCGAGGTGTCCGATAAGCCTCTGAAAAAGTAAGGAGCCGAACCTTGCGGCCCGGCCCCACGAGAGGAAGGGTCTAACTAAAACGAAGCGTCAAGGACCAGGCGTGATCCTCGCGGGCGGGTGACCGGCTACAGGGTCGCTCGCCTCAGGTTCCAAGGTGGCCGGAACAGTCGCCTGGCCCTTCAGGTGATCTTTCGAGTGGCCGTTCGAGTT